>ERZ724511.3-NODE-3-length-182065-cov-63.210846_pt1 | contig 182065 bp, 179 predicted proteins | sample MGYA00376044_ERZ724511 | MGnify/ENA primary metagenome ERZ724511 (study PRJEB28724, sample SAMN07190887) | wastewater metagenome | isolation source: effluent of sewage treatment plant in Hong Hong | place: USA: Christiansburg, Virginia | collected 2016-03-01 ...
ATAGTTTTATCTTCAGGATAAGCTTTATCCGTTTGATTCCAGTCATAAACTATTTTGTTATAATCTATTTCATCAAGTAAATTATTGTTCATTTATATTCTTGTTCCTTGAAAACTTAAGTAACTCATGAAGTTTAAAATGCACCAATATTCATCTAGTGCGAAAAGAGTTCGGTTGATCCTCTATAACACAAAGACTAACCACATATTTATTTAAATTCATGCTGCTGGCTAAATGATAACGTTTGAACTCATCGATAACTCCATGTTGATATAAATCTAAACTCAACGCAGGAGTTGCTATTAATTCAGTGCCAAAGCCAACCCCAAGAGCCTTTAAATAGGCTTCTTTTTTCCCAAACAGATGGTAAAAATCAGTTAAATTTTTAATTTGTGTAGTTTCAAATGAGCTAAAAATCAGCTTCATCACCTCCTGATAACGGAATGCTGAATCAATTGCCTCAACATCAATCCCAATTTCAAAATCATCCGTAATTGCCATAATTACATACTCACCACTATGTGAAATATTAAACTTAAGCTTACAGCCGAGCATATCCAAATAAGGCTTACCCGCTGGAGTACAATTGATTTTAATTTGTGAGGGGCTTAGATTTAAACACTTGGCTAAATAGTAATACTTTAATAAACTCGAGGCAAATGCGCGGAGCTGATCTTCGGGTTTTCTATAGCTTAGAACCTTACTACACTCTACAGCAGGAAGTAATCTCAGAAAGCTTATAAAATTAAATCTAAAATCAAGCTTAATAACAACTAGTTTAATTCGAGTGGTTTTAATAAACTGCATTTAATTTAGATCCTTGTCCACAGCCGAAATTTTTCCTAGGTTACGGCAAACACCACACAAATTTCAAGCAGGAAAGTCTAAATAGCTTAGAGTATAGTTATATAATATCTTCTGGTAAAGACTCATGACTAAACGATTCAATTTAGGAAGAAGCATACGAAATCAGCAGGCTACCAAAAAAAATACATCACGATAAAGTAGAGCATAAATGAATTATGGAACTAGCCAATAGCTAATTCCATACAAGCAACTAAAATCATTGATTATTGCGTTTCGCACTCAAATCATAAACTCAAAGACTATTCGCCACTAGCACCATAATTTGGCAAATGACGCGCCGATGGATCATCTAAATCACAATTTGGCCACTCACGATTTGGCAGCCAATAACCGCAAATCACATGATCTTGATTCGGGAACATTTCACGGAAGATTTCACGATACATCAAACCTTCTTTACTTAACGGCTTATTCTCGGTATATTCTGCGACTTTAGCAGCAAATTCGGCATCACTATATAATTCTTCTGCCATTTCAATCAAACAATCGACCATGCCATGACCAACCGCATCTGAAAACGCTGCCTTATCACGCAATAAAATTTCAGTTGGCAAATAATCTGCAGTATCAAAAGCTTTTCTTAACAAATATTTACCCATATTATAGGTATTTAATTTAAGCTCTGGTTCAATTTCCATAACATAAGTCACGAATTGTTTATCTGAGAACGGCACACGAGCTTCAAGACTATTTCCTGCAATCGCACGATCAGCACGTAGCACATCATACATGTATAATTCTTTAATCCGTTTTTGTGATTCTTTTTGAAATTCAGTAGCCGTTGGCGCATAATCGGTATATTTATAACCAAACAGCTCATCACTAACTTCACCGCTTAATACCACACGAATATCACTATTTTCACGAATGTATTTACACAATAAGTACATCGGTGTACTCGCACGTATCGTTGTCACGTCCCAAGTTTCAGCATGCCAAATAATCGTACGTAAGACATTTTTAATATCTTCTTTTGTAAAAATTACTTCATGATGATCGGTACCTAAATAATCAGCAACTTGTTTTGCATACTTCAAATCAATTGGATTGTAATCCAGACCAATGGCAAAAGTTGTAATTGGTTTCACGGTATGACGTTGTGCAATTGCACACACCAAACTAGAATCCAAGCCACCACTTAACAAATAACCAATTGGCACATCGGCATCTAAGCGTTTAACGACACTTGCGATTAAAATATTACGAATATTAGTTAAGATTTTTTCCATGTCGTATTGTTTACCGCCTGGTAAGCGATATAATTCACAGAATGGACGAATGTCTTCACCATTGTAATAATGCCCTGGTGGGAATGGGTAAATTTTTTCACAAAATGCTAGCAAATCTTTCATTTCAGACGCAAACGCAATTTGCCCCTCTTGTGTATAGCCATAAAACAATGGACGAATCCCCATGGCATCGCGTGCCGCAATTACACGTTGATGGCGTTTATCGTAGGCCACAAAAGCAAATTCACCATCTAAAATATTACATGCTTCAACCAAACGATGATTTTCTAAAACTGGAATAATTGTTTCGCAGTCAGAATGTGAAATAAATGAATAGTCGGTATAAGTCTGTTTTAAATGCTTATAATTAAAAATTTCTCCATTACATACCATAACCCAACGCTTATCTTCAAATGGCTGATCTGCCGCATGTGACGTATCCATAATCGCTAAGCGATGAAAGATAAAAGTATAATCTTCAACTTGTTTAATTTTTGTAATATCTGGTCCACGGTAACTAATTAAACTCTCACTACCGTAGCGACTTGGTCTAACACTAATCCCACACATAATTCATCCTCTTTTGATCATCTGCAATTTAAAATGTAAATATAAACTGTTATTATAAGAGATTTTGACTCTCTTGAGGGATAAATTTATGCTAAAATCAGTATATATTATATTTAAGGTAACTACTATGTCATTAAAATGTGGAATTGTCGGCCTACCAAACGTAGGTAAATCAACTTTATTTAACGCACTTACCAAAGCTGGAATTGCCGCGGAAAACTACCCTTTTTGTACCATTGAACCAAATGTCGGGATTGTAGAAGTACCTGATTTCCGCATGGATGAGTTAGCTAAAATCGTTAAACCACAACGCATGCAACATGCCATTGTTGAGTTTGTCGATATCGCTGGATTAGTTGCAGGTGCATCAAAAGGTGAAGGCTTAGGTAATCAATTCTTAGCCAATATCCGCGAAACCGATGCAATTGTCAATGTAGTGCGCTGTTTTGAAGATGAGAATGTTATTCATGTCAATAACCACATTGATCCAATTAGCGACATTGAAGTAATTACCATGGAATTAGCCTTAGCCGATATGACGACGGTTGAAAAAACCATGCAACGCGAAGGTAAAAAAGCTAAGTCTGGTGATAAAGATGCGCAAAAATTACTTGCGGTGCTAGAACGAGTGTTACCCCACCTAAATGAAGGCAAGCCTGCTCGTACTTTAAATTTAGATGCTGAAGATACGGCAATTATAAAACCGCTATGCTTACTCACGATTAAACCTGCGATGTTTGTGGCAAATGTTGCCGAAGATGGCTTTACTAACAATCCACACTTGGATCGCTTAAGCGCCTATGCAGCGACGCAAGATGCGCCAATTGTGGCAATCTGTGCGTCAATGGAGTCTGAAATTGCCGAATTGGAAGATGCCGATAAATTAGAATTTTTACAAGACATGGGTCTTGAAGAACCTGGTTTAAACCGCTTAATTCGTACTGGTTACAAATTACTGAGTTTACAAACTTATTTTACCGCGGGTGTAAAAGAAGTGCGTGCATGGACGGTTAACATTGGTGCAACTGCTCCCCAGGCCGCTGGTGTAATTCATACCGATTTTGAAAAAGGTTTCATCCGTGCTGAAGTTATTGCCTATAACGACTTTATCCAATATAAGGGTGAACAAGGCTCCAAAGAAGCTGGCAAGATGCGCCTTGAGGGTAAAGAATACATTGTAAAAGATGGTGACGTAATGCATTTTAGATTTAATGTCTAACGCTCCAGATTGATTTGATTCAATTCAATTAATTAACCACAGCCGAATTTGACTGTGGTTTTTTCTTGCATAAATGAAGAATTGAGTGTTAGAATACTCCTTGCCCTGCGATGTTCGAGTAGTAGGGGTAATATTCTGAACCAATAATGATCTTATATGGGTAAGCTTCCATACAGTGGGTGTTGCATTGTTCCTCGTGAATGATCCCGAAGCTGTAAGCAGACCCGCGCTTTTTTAAGGTTCATTAGAATATTCCTCTTGACGGCATAGGTGGGGCTTTTTCATATCTAGTTAATGCAAATCAATTCGGCATTAATCAAATCACTGACTGTTACACCACCCGCATAACTAATCGAAGATTGTAAATCCTCCTGTAGCTCAACCAATAAGCGCTCCATATTCCCGCGGTAATCAATCAAGATTTTTTTACCCTCGACGTTCTTATATTCGCCTTTATTGTATTGCGATGCCGAACCATAATATTCCTTATACGCACGTGGCAAAGAACGCCCATCCATGGTAACCTCAATAATATTACCTGCCGATTGATCATAACCCGCAAATAAACTGCCTGCCATCACCATAGTTGCACCACAAGCAAAGGCTTTAGCAACATCACCATGCTCAACTACCCCACCATCAGCAATCAAAGGAACGCCTGCGGCTTGAGTATACTCAGCACACTCTAAAACCGTAGTTACCATTGGACGATGAAAACCAGTTTTATTTTTGGTAATACACACTTTACCACCCGCAATCCCAGCTTTTAACGCATCCGCACCCCACGCATGAATTTCACGCGCAGCCTCAGCTGAAGCAATATTGCCGACGATCAAAAAAGTTTTAAAATGTTCTTTAACATATTTAATCATTTTCTCGGCTTTAGGACACCACGCATTGGCAATATCCAAAGTCATAAATTCAGGCGTCAAACCAGCTAATTGGAGCTGTTGCAACTGAGCAATCGTATCTTCATTCACCCCAATGCTAATTGAAGCAATTAAACCCAGGGATTGCATATGACTAACAAATTCAACGCTATCTACATTAAAACGATGCATGGTATAAAACCAACCCCGCCGAGCTAAAAACTCGCAGGTATCGACATTTACTACCGATTTCATATTGGATGGGTAAACTGGCATTACAAATTTATGTCCACCGAAAATTACCGACGTATCACACTCTTTGCGACTAGTAACCTTAGTTTGGCGCGGACGCAAATAAATATCTTGGTAATTGTACTCACGTGCAACGATAGTTTTAAACATGGATTTATCCTATAAAATATTTTAACCATTATTTTACCGCAAAGCCAAGCTAAACATCGGATAAACCACCCGAGCTAGTTTATGCACACACCAAGTTCGACAACCGGCTTCTGTTGCAAATAACTACGCCACCTTCACACAGAAGCCAGTTTAGGACTTTTATTACACTGTAACATGGTATTAGCTTAAATTAATTAGGCAAATAATGCTATAATAATACATGAATTCAACACTCTCAAATACTTGTGTGCATTTGTGCACATATATTTGAATATAAACCTAGTTATCACTCAAGGGAAATTATCGTATGAAAAAAATCGTAATTAATTTATTAGCTATTGGCTTAATTGGTGCTTCAATTGTCGCTTGTAGCTCTGGAAGCTCTAGTTCAGGTCCAGCACCAGCTCCTGCTGCACCAGTCGTAAACCCAATAGAAGTTCCTGCTAATTTTATACCATTTGGCTCAGCACCAGGTGCTGGATCAGATTCCACCACACCACTAGCATATGACAAAGATAGCGGTCAAATTGCGGTTCCTGTTAATGGTGTATATGTGCAATATACCCTACCTATAACAGTTAACGATGCATTAAAGGCAACATTTGCTACTGGTGAAAATCCAAACGCAACTCAAGTTTCTGTATCTGGCAGTAATATCATATTACAAATACCAAGCACAATATCAGGTGCTGAGCCGGCAATTTATGTGCTTACTCCAATAGGACAAGATGCTCCTAGCGTTATTGCTGTTGGTGGCACTAAGTCAGGATCTTCAATAGTTGAATTAGTATTAACAGATATACCTACTGAAAGCTCTGGAATTCAAGCGACTCAATTTACATTATCTGCGGGCATGATACCATCAACTGGAATTGTGATAAATCCAAATATTCCAGTCACGCAAAAAACTACTCAAGCCAGTTTGCAAGCTTCTGTGAATGTAGCAATTCCACTCTCTGGATGTACTGGTTACACTGGCACACCATCAGCATTACAAGTTGCAGATTATGCTGGTACAACTTACGCGGGGGTTGGTTCTTCAACTGGGCAAGTTTGTGTGTTGACTGTAGTAAAACCTGATGTATTACAATCGCGTTGGACTAGCTTAACTTCAGGGCCAAATACCGCTGAAAGTACTGGTCGCTACGCCGCAGGTAATGTTAATCAATTTAATTTCTACTCAGGTAACCCTGCTGCATTATTTGGTTATTGGAATGTAAAAAATACACCAGGCACACAACCTGGTACAAACCAAATTTACCGCGTTACTAATTCACCATCTAATCTTACGGCTCCAACTAGCTTCTGGAATATAACTACAGCAGCAAAACAAACTAGCACGTATTTTGCTTCAAGTGTACAGTTTACCAATGTACCAACTTCAGTAAACTCAATGTACACCGATAGTAATGGTAATATGTATGTTGGAACAACTAGTGGCGGTAGCGTGTATAAATTAGCTCCAGGAAACACTCAATGGAGTTCAACACAATTAACCTCTTCTTACGAAAGTGGTCCAATGACGTTGTCACCGACTACAACAGGTAGCGGTGCGATTGCAACCATTCCTAATTCATCAACTGGTTCAACTGCGGTCTATACCGTTAATTAATTTCGATGAATTAATTTAAATCAAGATGGACATTACTAAACTAATGTCCTCTTTTTAATAATAGAAATAAAAACCTTAAAATGAAGATCAAACTTATCTGTATATCAACTCTCTTGGCGGGCTTAAATATCACCAACGCCGTCGCAGAAAATAGCTTATTCCAAGGACTTGATAATCAAATTGGCTTAGGTTACAGTTATAATACTATGCACGCCTACAATCCAAGCAATAGCGAGACTAGCGTTGATACCAATAGCAGTAATCTCAACCTCCATATTGAACAACTATTTAATAACAATGTATGGTTAGCTGTTGATGGTAGCTTTGCATTTAAAGCAAATCAATCACAAACTGCAACAGGCAGTGGGTTTAGTTATAACACGCAAGAATTTGGCTTTCCTGCTAGCATCAGCGCAAAGGGTGGTTATTCATTTAATTGGAGCAAGGATAACCAAGGTATTCAAGTGGTACCTTACTTAACCATTGGACGCATGCTCAATTACAACGGTATGTCAATTGCGCAAAACACGTTCACTCAAAGCTATCTAAATTTATACGGCGGTGGTGCACGAGTAGAATATGCATTTGCCAAAGATGCCAGTATTTACTTTGATCAATCAATTGGTTATTTACAAGACCCCAACTCAACTAGTGCAGGTGAGTATAATCAAAGTTCAATGTCATATACCTCCTTGTTAGGCATAAAATACAATGTTACTCCATACTTTCAAATTGGCCTACAAGGGATGTTCAACCAAACTAACCTAATTGATACATCTCTGGGTTATAACCCAGTTACCCTCACCAACCAAAATACCGCACAGTCTAGCTTTGGTGGAATGTTAAACTTTGCTTACCTCTATAATAATGACCAACTAATGAGTAATTTAACAGCTGGTAGCTCCAGCATTAATTCATCAACTATCCCAAATTCACTACTCGCTGCGTTTGATAATAGCTATAGCGTTGGTATGGGCTGGGTTAACTCAACAAATAGTTATAAAGGTGGCTCGGCACCGAATATTAGCAGTTCAATGAATTATTTAAATTTCAATGTTGGACATTTATTTGAAAATAATGTTTGGGCAAACATCAATGCGCAATTAGTTAACAATATTAGCCAAACTAACATTCCAGCAGGAACAATCAATGCCAGTGTACCAACTTATATTGGTTTCCCTGGTAACGTAACTTTTGACGTTGGTTATGGATTTCAAGCTGATAATTTTCAAATTATACCTTATGCCGATGCTGGTGTGATCATGAATATGAATAGCTATAATGTGCGAACAAATACTAATATAATGAATGCTATCTCACAAGATATGTATTTACAATATGGTTTTGGTGGGCGTGCGGAATACGCAATTAACAACTTTTGGCAAATCTATGCTGATCAATTAATTGCGGGTATGGATGATCGCTCATCGCTAGGAATTAATGCTTGGCGTTCAACTTCAAGCCTTGGAGTAAAAATCAATCCCGTCTCTAAGCTACAATTAGGGCTCAAAGGCTTTTATGATCGGATTACACCAAGTGGTGATGCGTATAGTGCAAGCAGCAATGGCTATGTACCAGCACAACAAAGCTCACTTGGAATGCAATTAGATATTGGTTTACGCTATTAAACAATTCTCTAATCAGCAATATAAAATCCCGCAGTATGCGGGATTTTATATTATTCAAGCTCAGTACTAATTTATAAGCGCCATATAATATAGCCACGTGCTCGAACTTCTTCTTTAGGTAAAATTGATTTCACATCAATAATTACGCCACCAGGTTTTACTTTAGCCAGTAATTCATCCAAAGATAAATCTTTAAATTCTTGATGTGCTACAGCAACAATCAACAGCGGGACTTGTGGAATATCGGCAAATTTTGTAAACTCAACCCCATATTCATGTTCCGCATCAGGCGCATCAGCAACTGGATCACAACAATAAACTTGCGCATTATAATCTTTAAGTTCATTAATAATATCAATTACTTTAGTATTACGTACATCAGGGCAATCTTCTTTAAATGTAAATCCTAGCAAACCAACTTGTAGGTTAGCAAAATCTAAACCATGCTTCAAGACTAACTTAATTCCTTTACGAGCCACATAGCGCCCCATATTATCATTAATCCGACGACCAGCCAAAATCACTTGTGGAATATAACCAAGCTGTTCAGCACGATAAGTTAAATAGTACGGATCAACCCCAATGCAATGACCTCCAACTAAACCTGGACGAAATGGTAAGAAATTCCATTTAGTGCCTGCGGCTTGCAAAACTTCTTCGGTATCAATATCCATACGATCAAAAATCACCGATAATTCATTCATGAACGCAATATTCAAATCACGTTGTGAATTTTCAATAACTTTAGCTGCTTCAGCAACCTTAATCGAGCTGGCTTTATGCACACCAGCCGTAACTACAGATGAATACACCGCGGCCACAATATCTAAGGTTGCCTGATCTTGACCTGAAACAATTTTGTGTATGGTAGTAAAACTGCGCTCTTTATCCCCTGGATTAATCCGCTCAGGTGAAAATCCAACGGTAAAATCAACCCCACCACGTAAACCTGATTCACGCTCCAAAAGCGGAATACAAATATCTTCAGTAACCCCAGGATAAACCGTTGATTCATAAACGACGATATCACCTTTTTTAAGTGCTTTACCCACCGTAATCGAAGCTTTGACAACCGGCGTTAAATCTGGTACGTGAGCATTATCAACAGGCGTAGGCACTGCAACAATATGAAAATCGGCTTTACTTAACTCGTTTAGATCACAAGTATATAAGATATCCGTGGTAGCTAAATCTTCAGCCGTAGTTTCTTCGGTGCGATCGAAACCCTGCTTAAGCTCTAAAATACGTTGTGGATTAATATCAAATCCAATACATTGCTTTTGTTTTCCAAAAGCTACCGCGGCTGGCAAGCCAACATAGCCTAAGCCAACTAATGACACAATACGATTATGCATCGATAAATCTCCTAAAAAATGAGTACAACATTATAATATAACCCACATTAAATTTGTGGATATTTCCTAGTTAATAATTTAGCTTTAAAGATTAAAATTTTTGGCGTTTTAAACTTAACCAAACGAATATAAAAATAGGTATAGTACAAAACATACCCCACTAATCCCAACAAGGTAACCAGGTTACTTTTATACCCTAAAAGAGCAATCACGGTTGGTGGAATAATTATAGTTAACATTAATGGCATAACTCGAGCATTGCGGTATAACATTGGCGAATTGCGCGGCAAGCAACGATCAAAGACTAACTGGTGCAGATGCAAATTATCTGGTTGGGTAGCTTTGGTTTTTTGCACAAATTTACGCCGAAAAATGGTAAATACCGTCTCAGTAATCGGATAAGCCGCTAATAATAACACCGTATAAGGTGAAATTTGACCAACATGATTTTCAACAAGATTAATACTAACCAAGGCGATCACGAAGCCAATCGAATAGGAGCCACCATCACCGAGAAAAACTCTGCCACGTGGGTAATTATATACCCAAAAACCAAACACCGCAGAAGCCAAGCTAAGTGATACCACAACAAAGGTAACATCATTCAGACACCAACTCAGGTAAGCTAAACCAAGAGCATTAATCATAGCCGAGGTTGAGGATAGTCCATTATAACCATCGACAATATTATAAGAATTGGCAACCCCAACTACCGCAAAACAAGTTATAAGGAAAGCGATTATATCAATACTTAGCACTATATCCAAATTAACATGGGCTAAATGGCGAATCATTGGCATCGTATTCGAAACAAATACGGCAAATGCCACAGCAGCCATCATAAATGCTATGCGCACAGCTGGAGATACCGCCTTAGATAAATCTTCGGTCAAACCACCAATAAATACGAAAAACATCGATGTAATTAAACCAGCATAAAAAGGCGCCCAATGCGCACCAATATTTGCACCATAGAGCGCAGTAAACGCCATACTCACAAAAATTGCCAAACCACCGATCCGAGGCACCGCATGCTCATGCATTTTCTGCACACCATCCAGATCATGATCTAAGGTCACCTTAGCATGAATGTCACTAGTAAAAATAATGACCTTGATCATTAGCAAAGAAACAATAAACGATAAAGCCAATTCCCACATAAGTTACTCCGTACACGTTAATATTTACCCAAAGCATATCATAATCAGAACTATAATAATTTATGGGATTGCTCATATAATCTTTGACAAAAAAGCTCACGACAATAGATAAATTTTTCGCCATAGTCGGTGAAGCCAGGAAATTTATCATCATCTAAAACGACAAATGAACTTATTTCCTGAGTCTGTTGTTGTAACCATGCATCAATCTCTGATTTACGCCCAGTGAATAATCTAGGGGTTAGATCAATAATATAACTAGCAAAATCCCAAAATGAAAATAAGTTTTGCATATAAGTTAAATCGCGCCCAACACGCCATGAGGTAGTTAATACAATTTTTGCGCCAGTTTCCTCACAGAGTCGAATCAATAATTGTACCGCACTTTCATCAAATCCCAACATCGCAGATAAATCGTAATTGCAAAGCTTTGTAAGCTGAGCTGAAGATAGTTTGTTGGCTATTTTAGGCAACTCTTTAATTAACGGAATTTCTTGATTAGACATCCTATTTTGGTGTTCTCTATCACTGAATGACCCCTGATACAGCACACCATCAATGTCAAGAAAGATAATTTTCATGACTTCATCCTTTTAATTTGCGAACTAACAGTCTAAATTTCTCAATATTACCATTATTTAGACCTAGCTTTAGTATAAGGTTACTTACTCTAAGTACTTAAAATAGATTAAAACCGACGACTTAAAACCTTGTGTCCAACTTCAAATGGTAGCTTAAACACAAAATGTAATAACGGTAATTTATACCTGATTTTATAATCCAAATAGATAAATTCTAAAACATCAAAAGATTTAGTTGTAAAACTGCGATTGGGTAATTTAAAATCGTTTAATTTATTCCAATACTTCATTCTATTTTGACTAATTTCAATATCTGATACGTAGTCAACGATATGTGTAGGAATTTCCATATAAGAACTTAATATCGTGACCGCAATCACTAATGAATCAAGATACCCTGATTGTTTAGCTAATTTTACAACTAAATCCCAATCAATAGAATGTGCTTTAGCAATCAGATAGCAGTCAGTTATCCAGCGAATAGTACTGATATTATTAGGCATTATACCATGCACCATAGCATGAAATAATGCATAACTTGGCGACAAAACAAACAGCTGCTTCTCTTTATCGATTGAAATTAAACTATCTGGGTATTTACAAACATCCCAGCTGGTGTTTTTACGTAAAATGCCCCAGTGTATATCAAGTTCAGTCTTATTATAATCATACGTTGCGGCATGAACAGATCCAGTTAAGCGAGGTAATTTATATTTAGCCTTGAGTGAATATAAATTATCAAGTTTTTTTAACAGTGGCTTTATTTGCTCTTTCCTAATAAGAATATCAATATCCTCGGCTACCCTAATCCCAGAATCATCGGCATAATAAAAAGCACTGGATAATCCTTTCAAAAGAATTATATCTACGCCTGGATTCTCTTTAGCAAATTTCAACACTTGATCATAAAAGTACTGATTACGCGCCCAAGTATAACGATAATAGCTCTTAATAGAATGTAGTAAAACATCATCGGTGAAATTTTTAAGGTTTTTATATACAATCGGGAGTAACCTTGCAGCACCTGAATCTAATTTATCAAATAAATGTGAAAGCGTAGTACCATCTAGCTCACTATAATTTAGATCTACTAAACCTAAATATTCTTTTAATTTTGCCCAATAAACCAAAGCCTGTTCTGGATCTTTAATTGCTGACAATAATAAATAATGCTGAATTTTATTTGGAATCATAGATTTAGGTAACAAGTTTAAGATTTCAGATTTCATTTTAATTACTTCTTAAAAAGTTTTCTTTGGCGAATTAATTCGCGGGCCACATCAACCAATCCATCGTTATACGCGCTACTTCTTGTCATATTAGTTGCATGACATCTGCGGTACGCAAGCACATCATCCAAATAACACTCACGTAGCCCCATCAAGCGAGCCTTTTGTAGCCAAACCATTAACTCCGCAACAAGTGAAGTCCCGAAGTACCCAACCTCCATGAATTTTAGCTTTTCGATAAACCAGCCAAGATATATTGCACCAACTTGTTTCTCCGTATAAACTGTATTACCAGCTACATTAGCGAAATTTTGTAAATTGCAAACAGACATATCACAGTTTAAATTTTGCATATGCTGTAATTGTAGCTTATTTTTATCTTTATGCCATAAATCATCAGAATCAATAAAAGAAAGATAATCTCCAGTAGCCAGAGATATACCCTGATTCAAGGACTCCCATACACCTAAATTAGTATGTGTTTGCACTATTAACTCGGGATAGTTACTAAGCACGTCCAAAGTTCCATCAGTAGAACCACCGTCAATGACAATTATTTCATCACTAGGATGAGTCTGAGCCAACACTGACTCAATGGACTCAGCAATATACTCTTCACGATTAAGCACAGCCATAATTGTAGTTATTTTTTTATTCACGTTGATGCTCTTCTGGATAAAATTGAATTCCGTAACAATTGAAGCGTAACCTTCCGATTATCTACTTGATAATTTGCTGATTTAGTAATATTTGTTTCATGCCGGCGGTAATACAAGACAACATCATTTGAATTAATATATTTCAACCCCGCATTAACGCAACGTAGAAGAAAATCCGTATCTTCCCCAACTCTGAATGCTACATTAAACAATCCCACAATTTCAAAAACACGCTTCCTAAATAAATGAGCACCTAAGAGTATCCCTTGATGACAATCTTTCACATGATTAAAATAATCATCAGACTCTATATTCTCAAATTTACACTTCCACATGCTAACAATATAATCTAGCATTGGATTATCACTAAATAACTTTAACGATACTTCAAATTTATTTGTTGTAAATAAATCATCATGATCCAAAAACGCAATGTAGTCACCACTAGCTAATTTGATTCCAGTATTTCTCGCACTTGATACTCCAGCATTTTCTTGATAAACATAGTGAATTTTGTCAGCATATGCTTTCAATAATTCAGCAGTACCATCAGTTGAACCATCATCAACAACGATTATTTCAGATGCAGGATAAGTTTGATTAAACACCGAATCAAGCGCTTCAACTATATATTTCTCACCGTTATAAACTGGAATTATTACACTAATTTTCACTTAAAAACTCCATAACCACACGATTAATTGATTGTATATTTTTAGACGTATTTAGACGATAATTAGGTAGCTCTTGACAGACAGTAGTTAACTTAGCAAATAATTCTTTGCCGGCTTTTAATAAAAAAATCGTTGTTGGAGCCATCGAAATAACTGATAACGACACCGAGCTGTGTTCAAGGTTACTTTCTTCTAACTCAGCATCAAATTTAGGTACCAATACGGCTTTTACTTTTACTTTATTGGTTAATTTGTTGGCAAACTTAGGATATAAAAAGAGCTGCTGTTTTTGCATGTCGGTATTGCTTGCCACGAGAATATCATTAAAATCACTAAATAACCCCAATTGATGAAACTCTAACTTAGCAACATTATACAAACTATACATATACTTGGTCTTGAGATTGTATAAGATAAAATCATCACCAACATAATCGCAATCACCAGCCAAACAAGCTAATGCCGCCGTAGATTTACCCGAACCACCCTTAGCAGTTATAATAACCCCAAAGCCTGCAAAGGCAACTCCTGCACCATGTATCATGCAATAATCGCTATTTTCATAAAACACAGATAAAATCTGCCTAAATGGAAAACTTTTTTCCCAAGCTGGAATACCACCGACATCTGTAAACCAACAAATTGCCCTTTGACTTTGCTTATCTACAAGCTGTAAATTAACATAATTTTCTTCAAGTTGATAATACAGTACAAATCGCCCATCTTCACTTTTGGCAAAATGATTGGTGGCTAATTTATAATGATATTGCTTAATTAAATCCAAATTAAAACTAATTCCAGATTTAGCTGCATCAATAACATCAATTTGAAAATCAATTTCAATTGAATTATTAATTAGATTGTGCGCAATAGCTTCGTGAAAGAAAGAATTATCCTCTTGATAAAAATTGACTAATAAAACTTCTTCACCGATTTTATAATTAACTCGCTCAACAACGGGCTTGGCATTATAACTAGCTAAACAAGATGACCACCAATTAGCAAAATCTTCTTGCGAAATTGTAGCAATCATTTTGCTTCTGGCTTAATTGGCCAACCCAATTTATCATCTACCGCATGAACGGGGTCTAATAAAAATAGGTCTTGCAAATCACTAAAAGTTTCCAATTTAGGCGCCATATATTCTGCGGGTAACAATCTAGCATCCAGCACAGAAACACCACTCTCAACTTCTACAATCAAACTATCTTTAATTAATTGCTCAAACAACGCAACTAAATCAGTAGAAACAACTTGCTTATCCAGATTATAATGCATAGAAATTTGACTAATCAGCTCACTTAAACTAACCCCATCCTGTAAAGCAAACCAAATAGCGCTACAAACACCTCTAACACTATAGTAGTTACCCAAATTTAAATTAACAATTACGGCCTCGCCATCAAAGTTATCCGAATACACACCTTGAGAATTTACAATATACGACTTTGCTAACATAAAAACTACCTTTCAAGATTAAGAGCTACGATTGATTCGCCCAAGCTCAATATTATATACTAGATTAAAATTAGATAATATCTCTAACTTATGGGTTATACATAAAACAGTTATGTCCTTACTTAATAATTCACGCATTATTTGAGCTTCTACTAGCGAATCTAGCCCATTAGTTGGCTCATCCATTACCAAAATAGCTGGATTTAAATAAACTGCACGAGCTATTCCTATCCTACGTTGCTGCCCACCTGATAATTTTTGTCCATTTTGTCCAACAGAAGTCTCTAAACCGTCTGGAGAATTTTTAACAAATTCCTCTAAGCCGGCAAAACGCAAGGCTAGCCAAACCTGGTCTTCATTAACCTCAGTTGCTGAATCATAGCAAGCGATATTTTTAAGAATAGAATCATCATAAAGATATATACTTTGTGGAACATAGGCAAATAATTTTTGATATGCTGGAATGTTATCCGCTTCTATTGGCACCCCATCTAGCAAAATTTGCCCAGTTGAATATGGCAACAGGCACATTAGTACATCGATTAGTGTTGATTTACCTGCACCAGATTTTCCAACCAAAGCGACCTTCGCCCCTCTAGGGATTGTTAAACTAATACTTTGCAAAATATTTTGTTCAGCATAACTAAAGGCTATATTTCTAAGCTCAAGCTCTTTTTCAAATTTAAGTGCTTTTTGATTCGAGCTTAACGCTGGTGGTAAATCTACGTTTTGAACCTCCATAAATGAGCTATAGACTTGATTCAATAAGGGCAAACTCATCTGAATTCGTGAAACAGCCATCATTAGGCGATTTAAACTAGGTAATAACTGTGAGGATAACAAAGAGAAAACAGCCAAGATTAGTAAAAGTTCATGGCTTGATTTATTTAACAAGATCAAGAAATAAATCAATAACAGCATTATTGTTACAGCAACAGTCTCAATGATAAATCTAGAGCTCTGTTGTATATTCAAAGATAAAGTCTCCATGCGTTGTAACTTGGCAGATAAATTTTCAAAATTACTGATGAAATTACTTTCTTGGGCATATAGTTTTGTTTCTTTTATACTCCCTAAAGCATTGGTCGCAACTAAATTTAATTCAGCCAAATTATCAGCACGTAAATTTCCAAAGATCTTGGATTTAACTCGAACTACGGATATTAAACTACCGATTATTAACGCAAAAGATGCTGCTAAAAAGATAACAAGCCACGGATTTATAAATAATAGTATTAATAACATTATACCACTAACAAGGCTTTCAGTGATTAGAACACCAAATGGTAAGATAACACTATTCGTCAAATTCTGAATTTGATAGCTGACGCTATTAATCATGCTTAATGAAGAGTTATTTTTATGATAAATCATTGGGGAATGTAAATAATTGCGGAATAATTTATTCCGAATTTTTGCTGAAATATTAGTTTGAAATTTTGACTGAACGCACATTAGGGCAAAAGATACAATATTCTTGACAATAAATGCAAATATCATAAGAAAAACACATACCGATACTGTATTTTTTATTCCAAAACCGACGGGTAAATATCTTGATACTTTTTCTGGATCAATCAATACAATAATCAGTGGTATTACGGTACCAATACCAATAATAGTAATAACACCACTGAATAGAAGCGCAAGGATATAAATAAAAAATGCTTTTTTATCTTGCTTATCAAGAAAAACACTTATTTGTGATAAAAAATTACGCATATAAACCTTGAGATATTTAGTTACTTATTAAATAATTTTCTTTGGCGAATTAACTCACGCGCCACATCAACCAATCCATCGTTAAAAGTGCTACCTCTTGTCATATTAGTTGCATGACATCTACGGTAAGCAAGCACATCATCCAAAGAACATTCACGTAGCCCCATCAAGCGAGCCTTTTGGAACCAAATCATTGCTTCCGCAACTAAAGACGTCCCAAAGTATCCAACCTTCATGAATTTAGATTTTTCAATAAATAAACCGAGCTGCATTGTGCCGACCTGTTTTTCTGTATAAGCTATCTTTCCATCAACGCTAGCAAAATTTTGCAAATGGCAAAAAGACATATCACAGTTTAAATTTTGCATATGCTGCAATTGTAGCTTATTTTTATCTTTATGCCATAAATCATCAGAATCAATAAAAGTAAGATAATCACCTGTTGCCATGGATATACCATGATTCAAGGATTTCCATAGCCCCTGATTGGCATTGGTTTGCACTTTTAATTCGGGATAATTATTAAGAATATCTAAAGTTCCATCGGTAGAACCATCATTAATAATAATAATTTCATCACTAGGATGAGTCTGAGCTAACACTGACTCAATGGCCTCAGCAAGATACTCTTCGCCATTATACACCGCCATAACTGTAGTTATTTTTTTGTTCACTTTGATCACCTTAGGGATAAAATATACTATGCAGTTTGGCTAAGGTTGATATCCCTATCGGCAAATGTTTCATTTTCATGGTAGTAACTCTATAAAGTAGGTGTTTTAATCAGTTGGACTAGATATTTTACCAGACCTTAGCTGACTAAGCGTTAAGCCATTTGTAAATTGGCAATGCGGATAGTCTTTAAAGCTCGTCCATTCACCGCCCCACTCTAGCCCCAAGAGCATAGCACAAGCACCACAGCGCTTAAATAAATCGAGATCATTCCACTGCGGCTTACCAGCGAGCAATGGAACAAAATCAAAGGCTAAGCGATAATTATGAATTGAATCACCACCTTTGGCATTGGTAACTTTTTTACTATTCTTATCGCTACGGCCTTTGGCATACAGGAAATTTTGATATTCGTTATCGCGATAAGTTGAAGTAATCGCAACCTCAACTCCAGCGGCTAGACAATCCGCAATGAATTGACGGCAGAGCTCTTGCATCTTGGGATGTAAATCTTCAATTTTTCGTGAGTTAATCATATTTTTACTCTTTAGCATGTAACAGTTGTTTAGCTGCTTCTAGATATTTGTTTATCACTATTTTTTGATCAAATTCACGTTCCATTTTCTTGCGACCTGCTTTACCCATTTTTACTTTTTCATCAAATGGTAATTCTATAAATCTGATCATTGCCTCAGCCAAAGAATCGACATCTTTAACTTTTGCCATGTAGCCGGTAACTCCATCCTCTACCACGTCTTTACAGCCAATACTATCCACCGTAATTATAGGACGCCCCATACTTGAACCCTCAAGCAAAATTCTAGGCATACCCTCGCGGTAAGAAGCTAATATTACACAATCACAATCAGCAATATAATCAGCAACATTATTCACCATACCATGGTATTCAATTAAACCTTCTGAAATCCATTTATCAACTTGCTCTTCTGAAATTGCACTCGGATTACCAGGGAAAAAATTACCGATCAAAATTAATTTAGTATTTGCATATCTATTTCGAACTACCCTAAATGCAGCTATTAATTCATTAATTCCCTTATCAGCGATTATCCTACCAGCATAAACAAATGAGGTAACAGCTGATTCAGATTTTTCTGAATATGAAAATCTATCTAAATTTACACCAGAACCTGGTAATAGCTTAACTATTGTATCTGAACTAAAAATCCCCATCTGAGTTAAATGATCATGGTCATCTATATTTTGAAAAAATACTTTATCTAGTTTTTTAAAAGAATGTTTGTACAATCTCTTGAAAAGCCTTGCTTTTATACGACTACCCATAAACGCATAACCTAAACCAGTAATATTCGCAACTTGTTTAACGTCAGAAGATTTTAGCGCAAGTGCTGTATATAGATTAGGCTTTATCGTAAAGGAGCAAATTAAGTCTGGTTCAATTTCTGCAATTAATAACTTGAGTCTTCGGACAAGACGGAGCTCTTTAAACAAGCTCATACCTTCCCAAGAAACTATACTGTCAATACAGTGATAACCTAGACCTTGCAACTTCTTATAATATACCCCATCATCAGGAACTAAAAGTTCAACTTTATAACCTATCTTTTGATAATGATGAATATTATGCAATTGACCATATAGATGATGTGCAGTATTATCTATAAATAATATTTTTTTCATAATTTACTAAAAAACTCTTTATACCAGGCGGAAGCGTGTTCAAGTCCTGCTAAGATATTAAATTTGGGATCATAACCAACCAGATTACGCGCTTTACTAATGTCAGCTAACGAATGGCGAACGTCTCCAGCTCTGAAATCACGATATTGAGGCACCAGATTGCTATTAGGATTTATCAGATTCTTAATATAGCCAAATAGTTGGTTAAGAGTCGTTTGATCACCACAGGCAACATTATAAACTTGATTTAGCGCATCTAAATTATCAGTAAGCCCACATAACACATTCATCTGAACTACATTATCAATATAACAAAAATCGCGACTAGTTTCGCCATCACCATTAATTAACGGCGCTTGATTATTTAGTGCCGCCTTAAACCATAATGGAATTACCGCAGCATAAGCACCATTTGGATCTTGACGCGCGCCAAATACATTAAAATAGCGCAAACCAAGTGTCTCCAAACCGTAGGTTTTGGCAAATACTTTGGCATACAACTCATCACTATATTTAGTAACGGCATATGGCGATAATTGTGCACCAATTTTATCCTCTTGCTTAGGTAAATCAGGGTGATCACCATAAACTGAGCTACTCGATGCATACACTACCCGCTTTACACCATTATCTACCGCGGCTTTAAGTAAATTAACAAATCCTGTAACATTTACATCATGCGATGTAATTGGATCATTAATTGAACGAGGCACACTACCTAGTGCGGCTTGATGAATTATTACATTTACACCATTGCTAGCTTTAAGGCAGGTTGCAAAATCACGAATATCACCTTGAATAAAAGAAAATTTTTTCCATTTATCCTCACCCACCAAACTACGAACTTCATCTAAGTTATGTTGAAAGCCTGTCGCAAAATTATCTAACCCAACCACAGTCTGATCATTACGCAATAAATACTCCAGAATGTTAGAGCCAATAAACCCAGCGCAACCAGTTACTAACCAAGTTTGATTTTTAATGAATTTTACCACCTTATATTCCTTTAAAATTATTTTGTGCCTCAAGCCACTGTTGAAACATTAACACATCCCACAAATAGTAACCATTATTTTCTTTACCAGCAAGATGTGCTAGCCATTTTTGTTGGACTAAAGCTACATTAAAGTATCCCTGCTGCTTCAATTTTACAGGGTCTAATAAATTATGTGCCCAATCTTTTAACTCGCCTCTGAGCCATTTATTTAACGGCACACCAAAACCACGTTTCGGACGTTCAATTAACGCTTGTGGAACATGCTTATACAAAACCTGCCGCAGTGGCCACTTTGAAATACCATCGCGGATTTTATATTCATTTGGCAAACTAAAGGCAAACTCAACAACTTTATGATTCAAAAATGGCACTCGTGTTTCCAAACTATTTGCCATTGCTGCCCGATCAACTTTGACTAAGATATCATCAGGCAAATACCCCAAGCAATCCAAATACTGCATAAACAAAACACGGTTAACCTCATGGTTAAATCCCGCAATTGGTTTATCCCACAAACTTCTCTTCAAATTATTACCAAGGACTAAATCGTTATAATTTAGCCAATGTCCAGTTAAACCAAAATAAAAATCTTTAAAATCATCTGCGCGAAGCAGTGATTCAATTTTATATAATTTATCACTTAGATTCGTAGCTGGTAACTTAGTAAACCGAGCAACTTGTTCCAAAACTTTCACATTACATAAGTTAAGTAATTTCAACCCAATTGGCTTACTCCAATTAGGAATCTTTCGAGCTTTAGAAAATAAACTATCGGCGTGCAAATAGCGATTATACCCTGCAAATAACTCATCACCTGCATCACCAGATAAAGAAACACTAACTTGTGTTTTAGCTAATTGACTCAATAGAAATGTAGGAATTTGTGATGAATCAGAGAATGGCTCGTCGTAAATTATAGGCAAACGCTGAACTACAGCTAAAGCATCTTTTTCGCTAACGTAGAGTTCCGTATGGTCAGTACCTAGATGTTTAGCCACGACTTTAGCATACTCTGCTTCATCGTATTCAGGATTATCAAAACCAATGCTAAAGGTTTTAATCGGCGTTGCGGATTGTTGCTGCATTAAGGCCGCTATAGTTGAAGAATCAACCCCACCCGATAAAAAGCAACCAATTGGCACATCTGAGACCATTTGCTCGGCTATTGATTTAGTTAGTAAGCGCTCTAAATCATTCACAGCATCATCTGGACTACCCGCATAACTAGCATTAAGGTGCTCAGACAAACACCAATAGCTTATCGGTTCTGGTAAAACTCCAGCGATATAATTAGAGTAACTTAGTTCAAGATAACAACCAGGGGTTAATTTAGCAATACCGTTGAGGATAGATAATGGTGCGGGAACACAGTTGTGCAGCATCATTTGACCCAGCGCATCTCTATTAACACTAGACTCAAATTTTGGATGTTTCTGTAAGGCTTTAAGTTCTGAACTAAAGCCAAACACGCCCTTAAAAAAACCATAATATAATGGTTTTTCACCAATTCGGTCACGAGCTAAGAGCAATTGTTGGGTATCGCGATCCCATAAGGCAATAGCAAACATACCCTCCAGTAATTGCAAGGTAGCTGTAAACCCATAAGTTTCAATTGCCCACAAAATAACTTCGGTATCGCTATGACCTCGCCAGTTAATAGCACCATGCCGAGCAACTAACTTCTGTTTAATATCTTTAAAATTATAAATCTCGCCGTTAAATACTATTATATAGCGACCAGAAGCTGACTCCATCGGTTGATGACCAGCCACAGATAAATCTAAAATGGCTAAACGCCGATGGATTAAATTAACCCCAATGGTCTTATCGCTCCAAATCCCTGAGCTATCTGGCCCGCGAGTAAAAATAGCATCACCCATTTGACGAGCAATACTTGAGATATCATAATTTGCATTTTTATCAATGAAACCGGCTATTCCACACATAAGTCATACCTTACTTTATAATTAATTTTCACGTCCAATATTCTAGCCACTGTTGTAAAATTAACAGTTTCCACAATACGGATCCATGATTAGCACGATTATTCATATGTTCACAAATAATTTCTTGTACATTAGCATTATCAAGAATTTTAAATTTTTCAATTTTTTGTGGACTCAATAAATCAAAAACTAATGGCTTCAAGCCATCACGTAACCAACGATCAAGCGGTATCCCAAAGCCATGCTTAGGGCGCTCAATCAGACTTCGTGGTACATATCTATATAAAATATCTCGCAAGATAATTTTACCTCGACCAGCTACTAATTTATAATCTAATGGCAAAGAACTCGCAAACTCAATCACCTTATGGTTTAAAAATGGTGCACGCGTCTCGAGGCTTGCATACATCGCAGCACGATCAACTTTAACCAAAATATCATCTGGCAAATAGCCACAACGATCTAAATCTTGCAAATACGCAATTAAATTACTTGATGACTGCTCTCGCCACCACTCACTAGGATATAAATCAATATTTTTTATTAAATGTTGATTACCTACAAAATCACTCATTACATTCAAATAATAATCAAAATAATCTTTATTTAAAAGTTGATTTAAACGATTGAGATTGTTATTTTTTACTAGCTTATTACCAAACTTTAAAACACTAGCTAGTGGAGCTTGAAAAAAAGCTGGGATTTTATTAACTAATGTTTGCGCCTTATTCGTCAAGATATAACTGTTATAACCTGTAAATATTTCATCACCGCCATCGCCAGAAAGAGCCACCGTAACATGCTGGCGAGCCATTTTACTAACCAAATAGGTTGGTATCTGCGATGAATCGCAAAATGGTTCATCATAGATCATGGCTAAATCTGCAACCGTATCTAATGACTCACGCTCATCTAAATAAAACTCAGTATGCTCAGTTCTTAAATGCTGGGCTACCGCCTTAGCATAATGAGCTTCATTAAATTTAGCATCGTTAAAACCAATACTAAATGTTTTTACACTTTGGGCTGAATTTTTCTGCATTAATGCCGCAATTAATGAAGAATCTATACCACCAGATAAAAAACATCCTAATGACACATCTGCAAGCATTTGTTCTTGAATAACCTTACCTAATAAATTTTCACATTCTATGCTCGCATCCAACCGCGTAACAGACTTATCTAATTTCTTACTTGAGTCTAAACACCAATATGCTTTGGATTCTGGGAGTATTTGCTCACAACACTCAGAATAACTTAACTCTAAATAATGCGCAGGCATTAATTTATGAATGCCTTCAATGATTGATAACGGTGCAGGCACACAACTATGTAATAAATATTGACCTATCGCTCGACGATTAATGGTTGCAATAAATTTAGGGTGTTTACGTAATGCTTTTAATTCCGAAGCGAACATAAACACACCATTTGAATAACCATAATAAAGCGGTTTTTCGCCAATTCGATCACGTGCCAAATAGAGTTTTTTTAATTCTTTATCCCACACCGCGATTGCAAACATTCCTTCAAGCAGCTTTAACGTATATGCAAAACCATAATGCTCAATCGCCTGTAAAATTACTTCAGTATCGCTATGCCCACGCCATGACATCAAACCAAATTGGCTTTCAAGTTGGGCGGCAATGCTTTTATAATTATACACTTCACCATTAAATACTATTATATAACGCCCTGAGGTTGACTCCATTGGTTGGTGACCAGCCGTAGATAAATCTAGAATAGCTAACCGTCGATGAACAAAATTAACCCCTAAATTGCTATCTTGCCACAATCCAGCACTATCAGGCCCACGATGATAAATCGCCAAACCCATCTCATGAGCAACTTGCTGTGCATCATAATTAATGTTTTGATCAATATAACCAGCTATTCCACACATAAATTGTCCAAATTAAATTTATACCATTATTTAAGATAAATGATTATATACAACGAGATATTTTTGTATGCCATTTTCAAGCGAATAATCTTCAACCACACTATCTCGAATTTGTTCAGAGCTAATTCGTAATAATGGAGGAATTGCATCAAGTGCTAAACTGAAATCATCTGCGGTAAATCCAGACAACATATATACGGCTCCACTATTGACCAACTCTTCAACATCGCCTATACCTCGATTAAGAATAATCGGTATTCCCATTGCTAATACTTCCGCATTTTTCGTTGGTGAACTAGCAATTTTAGAAAAACTCGGTTTGATAAACGACAAATTAATATCTGAAGCTTTCATAAATATAGGTACTTCGCTCCGACTCGCACTTACAATTTTAATATCACTCTCATTCACTTGATAAGTATTAAGCTTTGATAAAATTAAATCTGTAGCAGAATGAGTAACAAATAATAACTTAGCCTTTGCATAACGTTGTTTAATTAATTTAAACAGCTGTAACATTTCATCTAATAAATACCAAGTGCCAATTGAACCTAAATAACTCACAATAAAATCATCCGCACTAAATCCAAGCTGAACTCTGGCAAGCAATTTATCATCTAATGTAGTTAAACTAAAATGCTCCATGTCGGCACAGCATGGAATAACCTGAAATTTAAGTGATTTATTTTGGCAATAACTCCAAGACTCTATTTCGCGTTTAGCGGCGTAGGTCAGCGTAATTATATAATCAGCATTTAAAATAAACTTGTGCTCTTTACGCTTATAGCTATTATATAATGCACGATAAAACCAACATTGCGTATCCCATGCACCAGAATCTTTGCGCTCATCAGCCCAAAACCCCCGCATATCAAAAATATACTTACACCCAAAGCGCTGCTTTAAATAGACACCGATATTTGAAGTAACATAACTCCGGCAATGTACAATGTCAATTTGATCACGTTTAACAATTTGAATCGCCTTATTTCTTAAACGCCTAAAATCTAACACCTTAGCTAATATTGGTGGGCTAGAGGTAAATAAAGTGTAGCTCCACACAATATTATTCAACTTAGTTATTTCATTTATAACTTCAACTGATTTAACTAAACACAATTGTTTTTCACAACTTAAAATATGAACCTTATAACCAGCCTTAGATAAACCTATCATATAAGGTAATATTTGCGACTGCCCTAAAGGGTCAGTTAACCCATCATAGGTTATAAATAATAGATTTTTCATGCTTATCTCAAAAACAACGCTAAAGCGTACATAACAACTTTTGTAAAATTTTAATATTCGCATCAACCGTATAATGCTGCTTTACTTTATTCATTCCGTGCTCACCAAATTGATGACATAATTCACGATTATTAATTAATTTAACCAACGCATCGCACCAATCGGACTCACTGGAACATAAGAAGCCATTTATGCCATGATCAACCACGACATTATTTGCACCAACCGCAGATGCCAACACGGGCTTACCACAAGCCATGTATTGAATCAATTTATAAGCACACTTACCACGCTCCCATAGTGTATTTTCTAAAGGCATTATACCAATATCAATCTTTTCAATAGCTGAAACTTCAGAGTCTTCTAGCCAAGGAGTATGAATAATTTTAACACCATCAATTTGAAGAGGTTTAGTTGAACCAATTATTCTTAATACTAACTTACAAGAAATTATTTTAGCAGCTTTTGCTAATGGCAGTCTGATTAATTCTAAGTATTTGTCGGTACTACCAGATCCTATCCATCCAATTACAACCTGATCAGTAATTGGTGAATTTGTTATTGCTTTAAAATAACGTTCTCCATCAATTACTGTAGGGAAATAAATCACATTCCGCGCACCAGAACTATCTGCAACTTCTTTTAGATATGGACTGCCAGCTAAAACCGCAAAACTGCTTTTAAATAAGTTTTTAAACTTAGTTCCTAGCAAAAACTTCTTTAGTGATGAAACATTTAAATCATAGTTATGAAAAACTGCATCATCAATATCAACAATGTATTTTTTCTTGCTTAAAAAAATCTTTTCAAACCAATATGGAAAATATGGAAATAACTCTTTTTCAATAATCAACACGTCAGAGCGATCTGTCATTAATTGAAACGCCCTCTTGGAATATGCAAATAAAATACCAAGCTTACTTTGAGGTATTCCAGCATATAAATTTGTAACGTACTCATCAGATAACAAAGAATGAACCTGAATCTGATAAAATGAATTCAATTTTGGCAAAAATTGCAGGAATCGTATTCTTGAGCTTGCTCCTAACCGACCATATTTAGAATAAAAAGATATTTTTAACACTCATTAACTTTCCATAACTGCTTAAATTTCATCAAATAAAGCCTCAATTTGAGTCATTATCTTTGGTAAATCAAAATCTTGTGCACGTTTTAAACCTTGAGCGACAAATTTTTCTCTTAATTCAATATCTGTCATCAACAATTCGATTCCATCTGCTAATTTTTCGACATCTCCAACTGGTACTAATAAACCACATTCACCATCTTGCAATATCTCCCGTGGACCAACTTCACAATCAGTAGAAACAACAGGCACTCCCAAACAAAGAGCCTCTAATAAAGCTCCCGGCAAGCCTTCATTTCTCGAACTTAGTACAAATAAATCCGCAGCCTTAACCACGGAAAATGGGTTATCCATGAACCCTAATAATTCAACCTTAGTTTGAAGCTTCAAATTAAGGATTAAAGTTAAAAGATTATGCTCTTCTTCGCCACTACCAATAATTTTTAATTTATAATCATATCCGCGGTCAAATAACAATTTAATCGCTCTAATTAATATATCAAAGCCTTTTACAACTGATAAACGCCCAACTGCTAAGATTGTTTTACCATAAAATTGAACATTATTACTTAATGATAAGTTATTAATCAACGTAATATCAGTTGGATTATAAATAACTTGCGAGCGAGATTTTAAATCAGGAAAAGCCACATTTAATTTTTGTTTTACACCACCTGACACGCATATAATTTTGTCAACTTCTAATAAATTTTCATGTAAACCATTTTTAAAAGTTGGAGAGTGATAAATATTCGTATGAAGCCAAGCAATTTTCTTATGAGCGTTTGCCACCTTCATTAAATATGTAGTTTCCTGCAAAAAAGCAACATCAATATCAAAATATTGAACACCACAAATTTTATATACTAAACGTGGATAATGCATTAACATTCTAAAGGCTATTTTCCTAATTAATTTATCATATAATGGCTGTAAATATCCTGTAAATTTTGCAGGATTCATAAAGTATTGCAGCTTAACATATTTTGGAATATCTTCTAAATAAACGCCTTTTTTCTCAAACAAGAACAAAGATACATGATATTTATCTGATGGTAGATATTTCAAGATGTTTATTAGTATCTTTTCAGCGCCACCGCCACCAAGATTAGTTATAGAAAATCTAATTGTTTTCATTTAAATAACTTTAACCAAAATATAAAAACATATTTACTTCTTTTTGCCAATAGCATAAAAAAGTGTTTAAAGTATAGCCTAATTGCTTTTTGCTTATCTTTTTTTAAGTAATTCTCTAAAGAATAAATAATAAAATAATAATGGTCATGATGAACTCTATCAAAGAATTTTTCAGCTAAATCATAGTCTAAATCTTTCCGTAACGCGATAAATTCTGCTCGAATACTTACTAAGGCTACTCCCATTTTAGGGTAATTTTTAGATAAACTATTAACATTACTCATTATTTGGTAGTAACTAACCACTAAATCTACAAACGCAAGCTTAAAGTTAACAGTTAATTTCAACCATAAATAAAGATCCTCAATATAACCACCATCTTTAAATCCACCGCACTCAATAAATGCATCACTTCTAAACATCGCAGACGGAGCAGGTATTGAACCTTTTATACCAAATAATAAATCTTCATGACTACTTTCAACACCATCAATATACAAAAAATTTATATTGTTTTCTATGTCAAAATTAAAGGCTTGAGTTTTGCCATAGACAATAGCGTACTCATCACCTAGTTCCTCTATTTTGTTAGTTAAAACCTTAACACAATCATCTGTTAAATAATCATCACTCGCTATACATTTAATATATTTCCCATGTGCATGATTATAAATAACATCATTTAAGGTCTTGCTAATTCCCCAATTCTCTTTATGCTCAATAAACTTGAAATCATATTTTTGCTGCAATTTCTTGATTACTTCTGCACTATTATCAGGCGAGCAATCATCTACTACTATCACCTCAATGTTTTTATATGTTTGTCTAAAAATACTATCAAGGCAGGTTTCAACATATTTTTCATGATTGTAACATGGAACAATCACAGTAACTAGGGGTAAACTACGCTCACTCAAAATAAATATCCTTTTTTATACAATACAACAAATAACACAAAATAAATCATATAATTTAAGGCAAATGCCATAACTGCACCATCTGCGCCAGCCATATTGATAAAAACATAACTCAGTAGCGGAAAACTAATTCCAAATACTACTTCTGTTGCCATAAATAATTTAGTTTTTGCTCTCGCCAACATCAAATAAGCTAAAATCAAACCAGATATTATTTTTCATATAAAAACAAATACAACATATTAATATCTCGTCCAATTAAAATCACGATTTAACCCTTTTAAACCTACATCAAGGACGTAAATATCTTTCTTAGTTAGTTTAATTCTAACTATAGAACCAGCGCCAATAATTGATCCATCAGGAATATATGCACCTTTTAAAATATTTACAGAATTCCCAATCCAAACATTGTTACCAATATATACGTCTCTACAACCAGTAACGCCATTAATTGGATGAAAATCTGAGTCAATGATATTTACGTTCCACGCTATGATACTTTGAGCACCAATAAATATATATTTACCGCACAATATAGTTGTTCTGCCAGTAATACCTGAGTTAGGCATTAGAACATTAACATCAATTTCATCACCAATAATTTCTAATTTAGCATTTTTTGTAACAACTAGAGTGGTGTCAGCACCAATAGCAAATGATTTATGAATATCTATTTCACCGTCGCAAATTAACGAAATATCTTGCTTCCATAAAAAGCAATTATCTACAAATAAATATCCACCAATTAATACGTTACCACTAACTCTAACATTAAATTTTATTATTCCTTGATTCTTATAAATAATTTTCAAGCTAACTTTTTTAGTTAATTTCCAAGTAATCCACACTCCATAAATAAGTTGTAAAAATAAGCTAAATGGATGGTTGATAAGTTTTTTAATAAAAAGTAACATTAACGGTCTGGATTTTAATCTAATTTTCAACTTTTGTTTTAACTTATTCATATGAGTCTTTCATCACGATTGATAAAAAAATAAAATCAACAACATAAATTAAACAAAAAGCTTGAACAGCACCAATTGCACCAAAATAGTTAATAAAATATATTGAAGAGAGTAAAAATAATAAACCTGCACCTACTTCATTTATAATAAATAACCTAGTTCTCCCCTTAGCAACCATTAAATAACCAGGTATATATGCAGCCATCTTAAAACAATCACCTGTTAGTTGCCAAAAAAACATATCACGCATTGGAGCAAATGACTTCGCAAATAATAGGTGGATAATAAAATCCCGACCCAAATAAATTATTAGCGCAGAACCAATGACAAATGGCATAATCAATTTATAACCATTTATTACCTCTCTTCTGATTTCTTTTTTATCTTGTAAATTAGCAAGTTTTGGTAAAAAATAAGTTCCAAGTGCGGCATAAACAATCATCAAATAACTATCTGATATTTTCTGCATTCCCTGCCAGCAGCCCGCCACGTCCCAAGATGTATGACTAGCTAGATACCCACGGACAAACATCTGTGAGGTAGGAGCCACGCACATCGAAGTTAACGACATAGCCGTAAAACCAAGTAATTTTTTAAAGTAATATTTATCAAATTTACCAAAAAAGTTACTTAACTTAAACCAAGCTTGCTTATGTACAAAAAAAACAATCACAAAAAAAGTAATCGATTGGCTGGTCACAATTGCCAGTAAAGCTCCATATACTTGGTATTGATAAACTAGTCCTATTGTAACTAATAACCCCAAGGTACTATTCAGCGTATTTAGTAAATTAAAGCGTTTAATTTCATGTAAGCCATTTAAGATATTCAATAACAGGCTATTCGCAACATAAAACCCTAAGCTAAATGCAAAAACCACCAGAATACTACCATATTTTTCATCATGAAGAAATTCTTGTGCCAGCCAGTTATGAAAGACCAATAAAACTAGAATCACTGGAATACTTAAAATCATTGAGACCCATGTAATGGTATGCCAAACCTTATGCAATTCTTCAGGATTGTCTTTATATTGAGAAGTGTATTTGATAACACCAGTCGAAATACCACCAAGCGCCAAAGTCATGATAATCGAGGTAAGATTACCAAATTGCCCGATCAGCGCAATACCAAGTGGACCAACCAATAAAGCAACTACCTTAATAGAAACAAAGCCATTCGCCAATCGGATAATTGTTGCTAGTGCAGACCATAAAACAGTTGACTTTAATTTCACAATAAATCTCGAATAATTTTAGCAGGATTACCACCAATTATTACATTTGTAGGGAAACTTTTTGTAACTACTGCACCATTTGCAATTACACTATTCTCCCCGATCGTCACACCTTTTAATATTGAAACATCATTACCAACAAACACATTTTTCTCTAATATTACAGGCTTACATTTATAATCAGAAGAAAGACGCTTATTTGCTGAAAGTCCATGAAAATCACTATCTATACACGAAAAATTTGTCCCAATTAAACAACCATCTTTAATAATAATACTTGTTTTATCTGCACAAATAAAAGCATTATTATTTATCCAAACATTTTTACCAATATATATTTGGCTATCATTGCTCCTAGCGTCTAAATATATATAACTACTAAAATAATATGGCGAACGCCAAACTCCTAGATTAGCACCATCAATTTTTATACTACCATCTCCAAGACTTAATATTGGTGAATAAGCTCGGAATTTTCCAATTATTTTATTAGTTGATAACAAAGAGTATTTAATTTTTCTAGGAATAATAAACACACGAATTAGCATCTGATTTAACAATCGTGCTATTCTTCGCTTTATTTTAAGAATAATATTCATTATTTAGATTTTCTCTTTACCAAATATTTAAACTTAACTACAGCAAAATTTAGCTCAATACTAGCCTCAGTTTCTTCAGATTCTATATTATCAGGAACAACTAACTCAGAAATAATATCACCTGCTTTTTGCATAAGTTTATTTTGCTCTACGCTATCTTGCTTTACCGTCGGTAATGTATTAACTATTCTGCTTACTTCTCGCACTTGGGCAAATGTGTCAATTATTGCAAGCGTAGTTGCCGTGGCTTTTGCACTTTTTAGAATTGTAGCTAACATATATAATCCACGCTCAGTAAAAGCTTTGGGAAAACTAGGTGAAAACTTTAATTTTTTAAGGTGATCACAATTTGTGATTAGCTCATCTTTTTCTTGCGCATCAAGTTCAAAAATATAACCTTCAGGGAATTTTTCCAAATTCCTACTTAGTGCCTGATTTACTTCACGTGTTTCCACACCATATAACTCTGCAACATCACTATCTATAATTACTTGTTGACCACGAATTTCAATCATTTTGCTTTCAACTTCTGCAAATGTAACTGTATTCACTCTTACCACCTCTTAACAAATTTCACTTAGTACTTATTCACAACATCAATTACATACTGGGTTTGCTCGATAGTCTGAACTGGGCTAATTGGCAGGCTGATTACTTCACGGTGGATTTGCTCACTAATCGGTAAGCTTAGATGATTCAGCTCTTTATATGCTTCTTGTTTGTGTGGCGGAGTTGGATAATGAATCACGGTACCAATGCGATTTTCAGTGAGGTATTTTTGAAACTCATCACGGTTTGCAGTTCGCACTACAAACACATGCCAAACATGACTATCTGCACCAAGCTCTACTTGAGGTAAACTAATTTTTGGATTAGTTATTTGCTCACGATACATTCTGGCAATAACTCGGCGCTTTTCAGTATCTGGATCAAGTTTAGCTAACTTCACATCCAAGATTGCAGCTTGTAATTCATCTAAACGACTGTTAATGCCTTTATACATATTCTTGTATTTTACTTCGCTACCATAATTAGCTAAAGCTCGAATTGTGTAATCAAGTTGATCATCATTGGTTGTAACTGCACCACCATCACCAATTGCACCTAAGTTTTTACCAGGGTAAAAGCTAAAGCCACTTGCATCAGATAAATTACCGCTGCGTTTCTCTTGGTAATAGGCGCCATGAGATTGAGCGCTATCTTCGATTACTTTTAGATTATATTTGTTAGCTAATTCCCAGACTTTAGCCATTGGGGTAATTTGACCATATAGATGAACAACCATAATTGCTTTGGTTTTTGCTGTAATTGCTTGCTCTATTTTATCAACATCAATCAGGTAATTATTCAAGTTTGGCTCAACTAATATTGGGATCATATTATTAGCTGAAATAGCTAAGATGCTCGCAATATAAGTATTTGCAGGGACAATAACTTCATCACCAATATTCATTGCGCCTAGTTCTTGATAAGCACGTAAAATCAGGATCAAAGCGTCGAGTCCATTAGCTACCCCTATGCAGTGTTTAGTTCCGCAATAATTGGCAAAGTTTTGCTCAAACTGTTTGCAACGGCTACCTTGAATATACCAGCCACCATTGATAACTTCATCAATCGCTTTTTCTAACTCACTAGAATATCGTGTATTTACATATTTAAGGTCAAGAAAAGGTATAGATTCATTATCTCCTGTAACTTTAAAAAAACTCTCAGGGTGTATCGTGATATTTTTATATTTATCAAGCATTTGCATATCTCTAGTTAATACACGTGCATCATTAGCAATAGCAGAGTATATTATTTGAGAATCCTCAATATCATCAAAATCAATTTCTATATAAGAAGGGGTCTTAGCAATCTTTAAATCTTTTAACAACTCTTGAATTGTTATTTTGATAAGCAAATTTATCTCTCGATTACTCATCTGTAATGATTTTTTAAATTCACTATACAATACAAACTCTATATTATCAAGTGATGATGCGCTTATAAATCCTTGGTAATTAGGGTTACCAATAATAAATTCATAGGCTCTTTTAGATGCTGGATATTTTGCTCTTCTTTCTTGTGAAAGTACATCGATAATGATATTATTATCTAAAACAATATTTCTCATTTATATTTATCCATTAAATAATTACCTCGATCTAGTTTATATTGGTCACTCCCCAAATACTCACCCTCATAACCAGATAAACCTTTAGATGTTAGCTCTTGCCAATTTTCTTTAATATATTGTTCGGTATATTCTGGATTGGCTTTTTTTGTGATTACTTGATCCATCAGAACTTCAACACCATCACCTCTAAAGTGTTCAAGCATCCAAAGTAATTTATCTAATATTTTTTCATTTTTTATTTCTAATGCTAAGCGCATTTTTTCATTCCTCTAAAAATCATTATATTTTCTAGTATCACTAAACTAGTTTATTATAGGCGACTCTAGACACTTTAATAACCAGCCACCATTGATGACTTCATCAATTGCTTGGCTTATTTCGGTATAATCTTTTAAGTTAATTTGTTTTAAGTCTAAGAATGGTACTTGCATGGTAATCTCTTAATTTAATAAAAATTTATAATATTGGTTATATTTTAACTGAATATATAGTGTCTTGGATAATTCAAAATTATTATTAACTTCATCAGTAAATAAATATTTTGCTCCAAAACGATTATGGAATTTAATTACACCTAGATTATTATTATCAACTACAAATTTTGCTAAGGATAAATTTAACTCGTTGAAAGCAAATTCATATACCAATAAAGCACTCTCAATTGCTGCATATTTAGGACGATTTTCCTCTCTTATAATCCAGCTACCCCAAGTAAAAGATTTATTCGCATAATCAATATCATAAACACGCACTAAACCAATATCTCCAAGTTGTTTATCTACAATCACAAAATAATAGTCACCGCCATTTAGCTCTCGCTGTTTATAATTTTGCAGCCAATTCAATTGCTGCTCTTTATCATCATTAACTTGATTAAGATAGCTATTCAAATTTTGATTTAATCGTAAACTCAAAAGAAAATCGACATCTGAATCCTGAATAAGTCTTAAATAAATATGTTTAGTTTGTTGCATTTTATTTTACCTCATTCTTTACTTTATTTATCTCGGTAGTGAAATCTTGATAGCTACGCATATAGTCTGATTCATCATAAAAATCATTAGCCAAAACCATTAGCACACAATCAGAGCTAAAATTAAACATTTCATGCCAAACATAAGGTGGTAACATCAAACCAGTATAATTATTATCCAGTTTAATTACTTCAACACTATAGCCATCATCCATCAAAAACTCACAGCTTCCACGAACGCATACTGCCATTTGTTGCAAAGTATGATGTGCGTGAAAACCTCGTCTAATTCCCTCTTTGGTATCACACAAATAATAAACTCGCTTAATTTCAAATGGTATCTCTTTGTTATTTTCCATAACAACTAAGCTACCTCGGTCATCACCTTTTTTTTGAAAATTAATTAACTGATTTTTCACACTAAACCCACCTAAATAAATGATTACACTAATTTCTTAAAGACACTCTTTAATTAAAATAAACCGACAAGGAAAGACTCTATTAAATTATTTTGCATTTTGCTTTGTTTTATTCGCAATTAATAGCATAATAAACACCCAGCAAAAAATGAATGGGAACTTATAGCGTGTTAAAGTCCCATAATTAAAAACAACACATGAATATAATAAAGCACTAATAATTACAAAAAAATTCATAGTGATCAACTTACTGCTGTCAACTTTTATCTTTTTTAAATAACGATATAATCTATAAATCGCAATAGCAAGTCCCAAATTTTCACAAGACTGTATCATTTGCATCGGATTTCTAGCATCGAAAAAAAATGGCGCAAAAAAAACTCTATATAAGTCCATATATGACCAATCTGGCATATATAACGGAGAAAGACCAGTATCTTCAGTAAACATAGCAGCTCTAAAATGAAGTATATCAACCCATGATACAACGGCCAAACTCATGATAAAAATAATATAACCAAGTGACATAACTAACCGCAACACCCGATTAGGTATTTGCAACAAAGTATAGAACCCTAGAGTAATCAATATTAAATAAGCATTTTGCCCTTTAATATAAATTAAGATTACCGTCATGGCAGTCATTATAAGTAATGAAAACTCTACTAACATAGCATATAAAAACAGAAACATTGCGGTCATAATCAACACATCTCTAGTTCCAAAACTTGTATAATATATTAGCGTTGGATATAAAAAATAAAAATATTTAAATTTATGTTCAATTTCAACATTTTTAAATTTAAAGAGCATGAATAAAAACATCGATAAATATAAATAATAATTTATGTATGCGATTGATTTTACAGATTCAATAAAAACAGGAAACGGCAAAAAAGCAAAAATCATTGAAGCGTAATATACGTTTGCTACCTCATAGGATGTAAAGATATGCCGAAAATCTTTTGCTCCATAAAAGTATCGATACTGATCACCCATATACGCATAAGGAATAGCTGCATCAATTACAAAAATTAATACGATATGAAATAACAGTAAATACAAGATCTTATTACTAAAATTAAAACGATAACAAATTAAGATCGTGATTATTGTAGCAATACAAGCATTACTAAAATCCCATAAGTTAAGCTCCATGTTTAATCAACAGCTTACGATTACGCAACAAGACTAATATCAATGATAACAAGATAGTAACTAAAAACGAGCCAAAAACAATTCTAAATTTATTGGGTTTAGATTTAGTTAACGGTACATCGGCTTTATCCATAACTTGAATTGGGGTTGGCGCTTGAGAAATTAAAAAGTCAAATTTATATCCCTCAAATTGATTTACCAAAACCTTATACACCATTTCATGAATACCTTGATTACGCATTAATCCCACATATTCTTGAGATAATGCAGGCACCAAGTTAGTTGGAACCGCATCATCACCATAACTCTGTTGACCATTAATTTTGTTTAATTGTTCTTTAATACTCGCAACCGTAGCCTGTAAGGTTTTATAATCTGGGTTATCAGGGCTAGCATATAATGCCATTGCGCTTAAATTGGCTTGAGCGGCAACCAATTGACCATTTAATTGAGCAACCAGTCCAGAAATAACTTGTGACTGCTGACCAGCCGTAATACCATGACTAAGATTAAATGCCTTCACCGCACTTTCAGCTTTATTCAGTTCTTTTTGTTCTAATAACATTTGCTCACGATAAAAATCATAACGCTGAATGGTCTTGTTATTCGCTACATCACTAATTCCCTGTGATAAAGCATCAACATAACCATTTGCAATTTCAGCGGCTAACTTTGGATCAGTTGAATCAACATTAATTGCTAAAAATCCAGAAAATTTATCTGGCACAAAGCTCACCATTCCAGCCAATCTTACACGCGCCGCTTGAATATTTTCTACCTGCCAGCGCTTAATCAAATCATGCTTTTTAATCAATAAATCTTTTACACGATTAGTATTCAAGGAGGCAATAGTTATATTCACCGAATTATCAGTTCCAATAGCCGCAAGACTACCACCACCAAGTACACCACCAAGATTAGTCGCAGCATCACTTAGTTTGGGTGGATTAATCAAAGCACTGGCCGTAAAGATTGCGGGCAATGTAGCACTATAAATTAGTGCCACACTAGTTACAATTAGAATTAAACTAACCATCCATTTAAAATTTTGCTTTAAAACTTCAAGTACTTTTACCCAATCAAGTGATTTGCTAGAAACATTCATTTGTTTTACCTATATGAAAACAACGCCAATGTTTGCGCTGTATTCGCTAGAATTTGTGTTATATTTAAAACTAGTTGCATATTACTGCCCAGTTGTATTTGTTGTGGAATAATTATCACATCCCCAGGATTTAAGGAGCGATTATCAAAACCACCAAACCACCCCGCCTGTTGACGACTATAAATCGAGCCATCCGCACGTAACACATACTCTTGAGAACTATCGGCATAAGGATTCTCATCACCAGCCAAATTAATATACTTTCTCACCGAATAACGTTCATTATAGATAAAGGTCGCAGGGTTGTACACCTGTCCAATCAAATGCACAACATCCGGCAAAGGAGGAATATAAACCGTATCACCGTTTTCTAAGGCTACATCCGGTATATCATTTACGCTTGCCTTATACGAGCCTAAATTCAAGACAATTCTGCCAGTTGGCGTAACTTGACGCATTTTATCAATAAATGCATTTTGTTGCTGTAAGACTAGCTGAGTAGTATTACCTCCCGAAACGGATTGACTACTTATGCTTACCGCCGCTGTACTGGCTTGCGCCAATAAAGTCTGTTGAGCCATGTCTAACATCGCATCAAGTGATTTACGCTGTTGTTTTTTAACCGAATCACGCGCCAACTCCATACCAAAGATATAACTTTTTGGCGTGACACCTCCAGCTGACTCAATTAAATCTTTAACTGTCTGCCCGGCTTTAAGTTCATAGACACCAGGTGAAGTAATTTCTCCATCAATAAACACATAAACATGTCCACCAGCAGACGGAGTACGCACATCTTTTGTTGAGAGCACATTAATAACATCGCCGGGCTTTAATTTTAAATTATTTTTAGGATCACCTTCAAGCGCTTTTTTAAGATTAAACGGTATAATGTGACTAGAGTAATTATTCAAATCTTGACGCACCACTAAAGCATAACTCCAATTAATATTTGCCTCTGGAATTGTGACTGGACCAGCCCTAAAGGTGTTTTGTCCACCCGCAAAAATACTTTGTTGATTAGCCGCGGCTGTTCCATCATTGGTTGGTGAAACAAGACTAGAATCATCAGATGTGATAGAGTGCATGGTTTTTTCAACTCGCTTTTGACTTAACGCATTATCTTGTCCATATGTTCCGTACGCAACGGCATCATAATACGACGATGTTAATAAAGCCTCTTTATTAGGAATTAAATCTTTGACTGTCATCCCTGATTTATATGGCACTCGGGTTGGATCAGCAACATTACCAATTACCGCAACACTGTTTATATACTGATTTTTACTAATTAAAAAGTGAATAATTTCATTTTTCTTCACTAAATTATTCTGCGCTTGAGACCAAGGAAAGCTATTAACTTCAATCGTGTTAGAGCTATCCGTATTTTCTATAAAGACATTCGTATCATTAGCTTCACTATTTAATCCACCAGCAAAATTTACAACATCCTTTAAAGCCTCACCGGGTTTTGTTTCATAAATTGCCTGACGTTTAACACCATTATAAATAGCGACTTCATTTCCAACTGGTTTAAACTGAATAATATCTCCAGCTAATAAGTTAACATCAGATTTCTGATTACCATTAATTAATAATTCATATAAATCAAAGTGAGCAATAACGTGACCATTGCGCTTTAATTCAATATCACGAAATGAACCAACATTTGATGGACCACCAACCGTAACCACTGCATTCGATAGCGTTGACAATGAACTAAGCGTATAAGTTCCTGGTTGTGCTGCCATTCCAGCCACCGTAACCTGAATTGAACGCACACTACCTACATTAGAATTTACTTCAAAGTTACGATAAATTTTGCTCAACTTTTGTTTTAAATAGCCACCCAATTGATCAGATTTAACTCCCGTGACGTTAACCGCACCAAGCTTTGGCACATATATTGTTCCATCATTGCCAACTGGACCACTGAAATCATCATTTACCGCACCATTTAATTGAACAGTCAGTTGATCACCTGGTCCAACTACATAATTACTCGGCACAGGTATGTTTTGAGTCGGTGCAAATGACATTGGCGATGAAATTAAGCCAACACCATATTTATCTAATTTCAACCCCGTACGCACATAAACATTACGCTCAAACGGATCTTTAGTTTCAATATCTTGCTTTTTTAAGTTAGTGCTAACAAAGTTACTCGGTGTATAAATATCATTTCTATACTGCTGCGACTTCTGACCTAATAAATCCGCAGCGGCTTTTGTGGCATTATTCGATTGTGAATTAGCTTGAATTGCTGGCACCATTACATTTGCGGCATTGGCCGTATTTGTAGAGTTAGTCGTTGCTACACTTGCACCACCAAAACCACCAAGAGAGCCACTTGTTCCAGTACCACCAGATGAAAAGCCACCTCCACCAGTAGATCCACCAGTAGCTCCACCAGAAAAACCACCAGAAAAACCACCAGAAAAACCGCCTGTATCATCTGCAAATACTGGAGCAATGAAAAAATTACTGATCAACATCAGCAAAAGTATTTTTCTAACATTATCCTTCAAATCAAGTCCTTCTCATCAAGGTAATTAACTGCACTGACAAATATACAGTACTTATAACCATTTTATTATACTTATACAAACCAACAATAATGTACATACATTCACAACTAATATGCTTAAATAAATTTCTTCAATTTTAAATACTCAGTTAAAGCCTCACGATAACTCGGCATGGAGTAATATTTACTTATCTTAGTCACATCCATAATCCCATATTGCGGGCGCAAGGCTTTAAACTTATACTCACGATAACTAACTGGCTGAACCTTAACTGGATCATTTCCTGTTTGGCGCAAAATTTCCTGCGTAAATTCAAACCAACTGCATGAACTACTACTCACGCAATTATAAATCCCATATTCAGTTACGCGCTGTTCAATCAAAGCCTTAATTGCGCGCGCAACGTCCAAAGTATGAGTTGGGCAAGTTAGCTGATCATTAATTACCGTCCAACTGTCTTTTTCATTAGCTAAGCGCAACATCGTAGTAACAAAATTGCCCCCCTTACCTAAAGCTCCAGCCACGCCAAATAACGACGAAACTCGCAAAATAAAATACTTGCTTGCATAATTTCTAATCGCAATTTCACCAGCATACTTACTTAAACCATACACATTTAACGGTTTAGGTTGATCATTTTCACTATAGGGAAGTTGGTTGCTGCCATCAAAGACGTAATCTGTCGAAAGATGAATTAACGTAATATCATGCGCTTGGCAAAATTGGGATAATTGTACCACAAAACCACTGTTAATCACAAATGCCGCTTGCGGATTGTCCTCACAGCCATCTACATTCGTTGTCGCGATACAGTTAATAATGTAATCTGCATTAGCGTAAGGTTCTAACTGAACCATTACATTAGCACTTGCAGCATCAACGTTAGCTTTGGTTGAAGCAATCAGCTCATGTTCATCAGCCAAAACCTGCATTAAATCACAACCTAGTTGTCCATTGCTACCTAAAACTACGATTTTAGCCATTAGTTACGTTCCGTATAATTTTGTGCGATCCAATTTTGATACTCACCACTTAAAATATGTTGCACCCATTCTTGATTATCCAAATACCACTGCACGGTCTTTTTAATCCCTGTCGCAAAATTTTCCTCAGGCTGCCAGCCTAATTCATTTTGAATTTTAGTGGGATCCATCGCATAGCGAAAATCATGCCCAGCGCGGTCAGTAACGTACGTAATTTGCTCCAAATAGGATTTAGCATCACGTCGTGGACTTAATTCATCCAAAATTTGACAAATACCCTCAACTACTTGTAAATTGGTGCGTTCATTATGCCCACCAATGCAATAACTCTCACCAAGTTGACCTTTTTCAAAGGCTAAAATTATGCCTTTCGCATGATCATCAACATATAGCCAATCGCGGATATTATCACCTTTACCGTAAATTGGTAAATCTTTTCCTTGTAAGGCATTATTTATCACCAAAGGAATTAATTTCTCTGGAAAATGATATGGTCCGTAATTATTGGTACAATTAGTAATTACCACTGGGAAATCGTAAGTATGAAACCAAGCTTTAACTAATAAATCACTACTCGCTTTGGATGCAGAATATGGACTACGTGGGTCATACGGCGTTGTTTCAACAAAATAACCTTCATCGCCTAACGAACCAAATACCTCATCGGTGGAAATGTGCACAAACTTAAATTGGCTTTTATCTGCCAATTGACTATAATACTCACGCGCGCAATCTAACAAATTAAATGTACCCACGATATTAGTCTGAATGAACTCACCGGGTCCAACAATCGAGCGATCAACGTGGCTCTCGGCGGCTAAATGTAAAATTCCAACCGGTTGATAGCTTGCAAAAATACGCTTAATTTGCTCTTTATCGCAAATATCAACTTGCTCAAAAGTATAACGTGGATCATGGCTAACTGCTTTTAATGATTCTAAATTACCCGCATAAGTCAATTTATCAATATTTACCACGTGATAGTCACTATGATTAATTAATTGACGCACCACCGCAGAACCAATAAATCCAGCACCACCAGTTACCAATAAAGTTTTTTTACTCATCATTATTACTCACATAATTGAAGTTAATTTCCGCATCTTTTAACAGCGGTTGTTTTTTATCTTTGTCTGATAACAATAACTCACCTAATTGAGGCCACTTAATACCGATTGCAGGGTCATCGTATTTTATCCCACGATCACATTCTGGTGCATACTCACCCGTGGTTTTATATAAAAACTCAGTATCATCGGCTAAAGTTACAAATCCATGCGCAAAACCTGCAGGTATCCATAACATATACTTATTCTCAGCAGATAATTCGCAACCAAACCACTTACCAAAGGTTGGCGAGCCACTACGAATATCCACCGCAACATCAAAAGCCGCACCACTCACGCAGCGAACTAGTTTACCCTGTGCTTTAGGATCTAGTTGATAATGCAAGCCACGTAGCACGCCTTTAGCCGATTTAGAATGATTATCTTGAATAAATTCTGGCACAATACCGTTGGCTTGAAATAGCGACTTGCGATAGCTTTCCATAAAAAAACCCCGTTCATCACCAAAGACTTTAGGCTTAACCAGAATAACTTCTGGAATAAAGGTTTTAATAAATTCCATTATTTCACCATCCTACGTAAATATTCCGCGTAAGTAGATTTACCCATTGCGGCAACTTTGGCTTGCACCTCGGCTTTACTTAGCCAACCTTTATGCATGGCAATTTCTTCAAGACAAGCAATTTTAATCCCTTGGCGTTTTTCCACGGTTTGAATAAAATTTGAAGCTTCTAGCAACGAATCATGCGTTCCAGTATCTAACCACGCAAAGCCACGTTTCATCGTCACTACATTTAATTGTCCAAGCTCTAGATAGAGTTTATTTAAATCGGTAATTTCCAACTCACCACGTGGCGATGGTTTTACTTGTTTCGCCATCTCCACCACATGCTTATCATAAAAATATAAGCCCGTTACGGCGAAGTCTGATTTAGGCGCAACTGGCTTTTCTTCAAGGCTAATTGCTTTATGTTCCGCATCAAATTCAACCACGCCATAACGCTCTGGATCAGCAACCTGATAGGCAAACACCGTTGCGCCACTACCTGTTTGTGCTGATTTTAAAAGTTCCGTCATACCACTTCCATGATACATATTGTCGCCCAAAATCAAACACGCTGGAGAACCCGCCAAAAACTCTTCACCAATTAAAAAAGCTTGTGCCAGACCATCTGGGCTGGCTTGCACTGCATAGCTTAATTTAATCCCAAATTGACTACCATCGCCAAGTAATTGTTCAAAGCGCCCAATATCCTGTGGCGTTGAAATAATCAACACATCTTGGATTTCAGCTAACATCAAAATTGATAATGGATAATAAATCATCGGCTTATCATACACAGGCAACAACTGTTTTGACATGGCTAAAGTTGCAGGGTGTAAGCGGCTACCACTACCACCAGCTAGTATAATTCCTTTATATTGACTTTTCATCGCTATATTTCTCCAATAAATTAATAAACTAACGGCAATGAGACTTTTTTACCATCCCGCGCTGAAATATAAATAGCAATTAATAACTCCAAAGAGCGCAATCCTTCACGCCCATCGGTTAAAGGCTCTTCTGTGCCACGTAATGTTGCTAAGACATTGGAGTAATACAACGGATGTCCAAAACCATATACGGAAGTAGTCGCATAATTTGCTTCCAAGACACCTTCATCTTCGGGACGTTTATCGGAAAATTCCCAATGTTCAATTTTATTGACCGCCATACCACCAATTTTAACCGTACCAGTCTCACCCAAAATCGTGATGGAACCTTCCAAATTTTTTGGATAGGTTAACATTGATACATTCATCGTACCCAATGCACCACTACGATATTTAATTGCCAATACACCACTATCTTCAGTTTCAATATTTCGCGCCAAGGTCGCAGTATAACTCTGTACCGACTCAACTGAACCAATTAGCCACTCCATCAAATCTACATAGTGTGAAGCTTGATTCATAAATGCCCCACCATCAAATTCCCAAGTGCCGCGCCACTCATCATGATCATAATAAGCTTGTGGGCGCGTCCAAAATACATTACACGCAACCGAGTAAATTCGTCCAAAACGACCTTCAGTAATGGCTTTTTTTACCATCTGAATCGTTGCATTGCGCCGATTTTGTTTAACTACAAATAAGCGTACACCTGCTTTATCACAAGCCTTGACCATTTCAATACCATCTTGCATTTTAGTTGCCATCGGTTTTTCGGTAACTACATGAAAACCAGCCTCCGCACAAGCAATGGTTTGGCTTGGATGTAAACCACTCGGTGTCGTTAAGATAACCACATCAAAACCACCAGAGCTTAATAGCGCATCTAATGAATAAAAGGCTGGCACATTGTATTTAGCGGCTGTTTCATCAGCACGACTAGTAACAATATCGCAGACGGCAACTAATTCACATTCATCAGCATATTGCTCTAATGAACCGAAATGATTTGCAGAAATTCTGCCACAGCCAACTAAGGCAAACTTAATTTTTCTTCCAACTATCGCAGTATATTTGCTCAACATAGCCCACCTTTATTAAAATTTCACATAATTATACTACAAAACAGCATGGATAAATTCAAAAGCACTCCACAACTCAACAACGTGAAATAATAATCATCAAATAAATCAATATAATCGCACTAAAAACCATGCCGAATTCAATCAAAATATAGCGTGTGATTTTATGCTCAGCAACTACTTTAAGTAGATAAATTCATGATTCATCACAATTATATTGCTCAATGTTATAATAATCCACTCAATAATCAACTTATACTGGAGAAAATAAATGGCAAATTCCTGGTCAGGTCACCCTAAAAGCCTAAAAAGGTTATTTTTCACCGAAATGTGGGAACGCTTTAGCTTTTATGGCTTAAATGCAGTTCTGGTTTTATTCCTAACTAAAGCGATGCATATCCCCGAGGGTCTCGCATTAATAATCTTTGGTAGCTACGTAACGTATGTTTACCTCTCAACAACTATTGCGGGTTTCTTAGCCGATAGATTGTACGGCTATGCCAAAGTTGCATTCATGGGTGGCGTCTTTATCTTAATGGGACACATCACCATGGCGCTCTCAGGATTTAATTTCAATTTATTTTATTTTGGTCTCGGTTGCATTGCAACAGGTACTGGACTCTTAAAACCTAACGTTTCGGTAATGGTCGGCAAACTCTACAGCGACGCACACGAAGACCAACGGGTACAGGGATTTAATATTTACTATATGGGAATAAATATTGGCGCGGTAATTGCACCAATCGCGGTTGGATTTGTTGCTGAAAAAGTCTCGTGGCATGCTGGCTTTGGCTTGGCAGCGATCGGAATGGCAATTGGCTTATGGATTTTCAAACGTGGTGAAAAGGACTTCCCTGCTAATTGCAAAATCAGTAATCAGGCTTTAATTAATTCACGTTTTGCAGGAATTAAACTGCATTATTTAGTTTATGGCATGTTGCTGGCCTTAGCTGTGATTTTTGCGACCTTACTGGCTAACCCCATTCAATCAACCGTTGTTTCAGGAGTTTGCTTAGTTATTCTTGGCGGGTATATCATTTCAATTTGGCGTAAATTATCCACTCACGAGCGCAGCAAAGTTTGGGTTATTTTAGTCTTATCATTATTTTCGGTAAGCTACTGGACCTTATCAAATCAAACTATTGCCAGCCTACCGCTATTTATTGACCGCGTCGTTGATCTGCATTATTTTGGCAGCGATATTCCAGCTTCAAGTATCTCAAGTTTTTACTCTTTAATTTTAATTGCTTTAGCTCCGATAATTGCGTGGTTTTGGAATATGACTAAACGTATTCAACGTGAGCCTGGTTATGCGGGTAAATTTACCATTGGGCTAAGCATGGCTACTTTAGCCTTTGTCTTCATAATTGTAGGAATTCTGCAAGCTAGTCATCTAGGTAAAATGAGTTTATTTTGGATCTTAGCCTGCTATACTTTACTTGGGTTTGGTGAATTATGTATTTCACCGAATGGCTTAGCCTTAGTAACTAAATATGCACCACAAAATATGTCGGGCGTAATGATGGGCTTATGGTGGATGATTAATGCATTTGCAGGTTTAACCGCAGGATTAGTCGCTCAATTAATTGGTTTTCAATCCACCGAGAATCTACCAGTTGCCGAACAACTAAATATCTATCAATCTGGTTTTATCAAAGTTACCATACTTGGAATTATAATTACGGCAATTTTATTCATAATTCGGAATAAAATCGATAAACAGGAGCAATAAGATGTTATTAATCGCAAATTATGAAGGACGCTCAGGCACACAATTAGCGGCCGAATTACTCGCCAAAAAGACCAATGGTTTACGTGCGATAATTGAAGGAATTAAACTAGTTGAAGCTAATTTAGATATTCATACCGTCGGTATGAGCTCATGGCCAAACATTCTCGGTGAATTACAACTAGATGCATCTGTAATGGATGGCAATACCCGTAGAACTGGTGCGGTAGGTGCATTGCGTGGTTTTAAACATCCCGTGGAAATAGCTTATCGCGTTCTTAATGATATTCATCATGAAATCTTGGTCGGTGAAGGTGCCGAGCGCTTTGCTGATGAAATTGGCGCACTTAGAGCTAAAAATGAAACTGAACTCTCGCTAAAAATGTGGCACAAACACCTCGCCGAAGTATTAACTCCAGATCAAGCCAGCAAATTCCCCAATATTCGTTTATTGGATGTTAAAAGCGAAGCCATTGATCCCGAAAAAATGTTTGACACTACCGTTTATTTAAGCTTAGACCATGAACAGCGGATATCTTCCGCCACCAGCACCTCAGGCTGGGGCTGGAAATACCCTGGACGTTTAGGCGATAGTCCGATTATTGGTGCGGGGAGTTATGCCGATAGTCGCTATGGTGCATGTGCCTGTACTCATACAGGTGAAATGACTATTCGTGCGGGAACTGCACGTAGCGTTGTACTCTACTTAAAAATGGGTCTTAGTGTAGAAGATGCCGTTTATGAAGCGGCACGTGATTTAGCCACTTTAGAAACGGGCTATTTAGCTGAAGTCACCATCCATGCAATTGACAAAGCTGGAAATTATAAAGTGGTTGGGCTTAACTCAAGTGAAGAAATAAAATATGTCGTGTGGCAACCAGGTATGCAAGCACCTGAAGTACAAAGCGCCGAAATACTTCACTTGTAATATTGGATACTTAACCTATCTTTTATATTAATTAATCCTAAAATCAGCTAATTTTCACAATTGGGAACCTCTAAAAAAAATTGCGCCGTTATATAATAGGCGCAATTTTAAATTCAGTTAAAACATTAGCGAATAATATCACACCCCATATAGCTACGTAATACCTCTGGCACGGTGATTGAGCCATCGGCATTTTGATAATTTTCAATTACCGCAACCAAAGCCCGTCCAACCGCCAAACCAGAACCATTTAAGGTATGCACCAAGCGGTTTTTACCGGTGGAGTCTTTAAAGCGCGCTTGCATTCTACGCGCTTGAAAGTCAGTCATATTTGAACAAGATGAAATTTCACGATAGGTATTTTGTGATGGAACCCAAACTTCAATATCATAAGTTTTAGCTGCACCAAAACCCATGTCACCACCGCATAAAGTAATTACACGATAAGGAATTTGTAAGGCTTTAAGCACATTTTCAGCACATTGCACCATCGTTTCTAATGCCGCAAAAGAATGATCTGGATGAGCAATATTCACCATTTCAACTTTATCAAATTGATGCATGCGAATCAAGCCCTTGGTATCGCGCCCATAGCTACCAGCCTCACTGCGGAAACATGGTGAATGACAAGCATATTTAAACGGTAACTCATCTTCTTTAAAAATTTCATCAGCCGCCATATTGGTTACCGAAACTTCAGAAGTTGGAATTAAATACAGATCTTCTTGATCCCGTTTAGTTTTAAATAAATCTTCTTCAAATTTAGGTAATTGACCAGTTCCAAACAGTGATTTTGCATTTGCCATATACGGTGAATAAACTTCGCTATAACCATGCTCTTCAGTATGTAAATTAAGCATGAATTGCGCTAATGAACGATGTAATTTAGCAATCTTACCTTTTAAAAATGCAAAGCGACTCCCTGCTACTTTAGCCCCAGCCTCAAAATCAATCCCACGCCCTAAAGCCAATCCTAAATCAACATGATCTTTAACTTGAAAATCAAAATCACGTGGCACACCAATGCGCCGTACTTCAACATTTGAACTTTCATCTTTGCCCTCAGGAACTGCGGCATCGGGTAAATTTGGTACGGTTGCCAAATAAGCATTCAGTTGACTAGAAACTTGATTAAATTCAGCCTCAGTTTGTTTTAGCTCTTCACCAAATCCAGCAACTTCCGCCATAATAACACTAGTATCTGCACCTTTAGATTTTAAAATACCAATTTGTTTCGAACTGGAATTACGCCGCGCCTGTAACTCTTCCATTTTAGTTTGCAGAATTTTACGCTGTTCATCTAAACCAATGAATAATTCTTTATCAAAATTAAACCGCTTAACAGCCAAACGTGTAACCACGGCATCAAGTTCGCTCCGAAGTAAATTAATATCTAACATACTAGTTCCTTATCTAAAAACAAATTTTAACTCATTATTTTAACATTATTTTAATATACGGTTAATTAGCTCTGCGAAATTAACAAATAATTGTTCGTCATATTCAATCCGTATTTTGGCATACTGCCTCAACTCTTGATGATGTCCAAACATAATACTATTCGGCAATTCCTGCATTAACTCTAAATCATTATGATCATTCCCAAAGGCAAAGATATTATTTTTATCTGGTAATGGTAATTCAGATATTCCACTGAATTTATTAACTTTAGCTGGCATAATATCAAAACATTTATCATAAAAATGATATTTAATAATTAATTCACGCGTTTTAATGTATTCCTCAAAATGCGTTAACCATCTATCATCTAAAATCAAAATTTTATAGCCACCATCAACTAATAAATTATCCACCTGTTTAGCTTTTTTTTGACCACTAATTCTAACAATATCCGTAAATAGCCAATGTTCAATATTAGGATGATAATAACTACCATGACCATCCAATAAATAATTAATCTTGTGGCGCTCTAAAAAATCGATCATTTCAACTAAATCATTATTCGGTAGAAAATGTTGACGCTGAGGACGGCCATCAACCATAACTAAGCCGCCACCAAACACTACGCTGGGTTGTTCACTACACCATGCCGGCATAATTGGCACAAAATCCCGCCATGAACGTCCAGTTGCAATAATGATTTCATGCCCAGCTGCTTTAATATCCAGTAACACGCGTTCAAAGCGCGCTTCTAAGGGTTTACCGTCATAAACAATCGTACCATCCAAATCAAAAACAAACGTTTTACGCGTATTTGGAATTATTACTAACTGCTGTTCAATAAGCTCAGGACTAAGTAACATTTAAATCCTCACTTTCTTTAGTAATATTTTGGGTCTAGGATTATAACATAGATCATGTTATAATAATGCAACCTAGCCATTAGAGGATCATATAGTGTTTACCCAAAACCACATTAAGTTTTTAGAACAAGATTTATCCCAAAAAAAAGTACTCGTTGTTGGTGATGTCATGCTTGATCGTTACTGGTTTGGCGATGTTACTCGTATTTCACCAGAAGCTCCCGTACCAATTGCCAAAATAAATAAAATTGAAGATCGTCCAGGTGGAGCGGCGAATGTTGCTCGCAATATCGCCAGCCTTGGCGGTAAAGTCACCCTACTCTCGGTAGTTGGTTTAGACGAACCAGCGCAAGTATTAGAACGCCTACTTAAAGAAGAACATGTTGATGCGATACTAAAAAAAGACCAAAGCATCAGCACAATTGTAAAATTACGCGTTCTTGCCAAACATCAACAATTAATCAGGATTGATTTCGAAGAAACTCCTTCTCATGAAATTCTTGCCGAAGCTTTAGATAGCTACACTGCAATTATTGATAATTATGACGTAGTCATCCTCTCAGACTATGGCAAAGGTGGCTTATCTCATGCCACTAAAATGATTGAAATTGCAAAAATTCACGGAAAAAAAATCTTAGTTGACCCCAAAGGTAACGACTACAGCATCTATCGACATGCAACCATGATTACGCCAAACCGCAGTGAAATGTGTGATGCTGTCGGCAGCTGGAAAAATGAACGTGAACTACAACAAAAAGCTAATCGACTAAAAGATGAATTATTTTTAGATTATTTACTAGTTACCAGAAGCGAAGATGGCATGACCTTGTTTGCCGATGAAACTTACCATTATCCAACCTTTGCCCAAGAAGTTTTTGACGTATCAGGTGCTGGTGATACTGTAATTGCCACTTTGGGGCTCATGCTTGCGAATGGCGCGGACATTACTGACGCCGTTAACTTTGCTAATTTTGCCGCGGGTATCGTGGTAGCAAAACTGGGAACTGCCACGGTTAGTAAACCAGAATTAATTAATCACTTAACTCAACACCTTAACCAATAGAGGAACGAATATGCTAATCGTAGTAACTGGAGCCGCTGGATTCATCGGTTCAAACATTGTTAAAGAATTAAACCGCCGTGGGCATTATGACATCATTGCGGTAGATAATCTCACTAATGGTGAAAAATGTCGTAATTTAGCCGACTTAGATATCTTAGACTTTGTCGATAAAGAGGATTTTTTACAAGCTATCTTGGATGGCGATTATGATAATCAAATTGATTATATTTTCCATCAAGGTGCCTGTTCAGCAACCGTTGAAGCCAATGGACGCTATATTATGAAAAATAATTATGAATATTCGTGTATTTTACTTGAATATGCACAAAAAAATGAAGTTCCATTTGTCTATGCTTCTTCAGCTGCGACTTATGGTGCTAGTAAAGTATTTATCGAGGATCGTGAAAATGAAGTTCCTCTAAATGCATATGGCTATTCTAAAATGTTATTTGATCAAACCGTGCGCCGCTATTTTGATGGTGGACTAAAATCTCCAATTGTAGGTTTAAAATATTTCAATGTCTATGGTCATCGTGAATTTCATAAAGGACGCATGTCATCAGTAGTATTACACAATTTTCGACAATATCAGGAACATGGTAGTGTAAAATTATTTGAGGGCTGCCAAGGCTTTGAAAATGGTGAACAATCGCGTGACTTTATTTCGATTGAAGACGTGGTGCGGGTAAATTTACATTTCTTTGATAATCACACCCAAAGTCCAGATGAAATTTCTGGAATATTTAATTGCGGAACTGGTCAAGCGCGCAGTTTCAATGATTTGGCTCTCGCTACGATTAATGCTTGCCGCAAAGCCGAGGGTGAAAATACTATGAACCTACAAACAGCAGTCACCCAAGGTATTATTGAATACACCCCTTTCCCTGGTGATTTATCTGGCAAATATCAATGTTTTACTCAAGCCAACAGCGATCGCCTAATTAAAGATGGTCATTATAAAACTCCATTTTTAACGCTGGAACAAGGTGTTGAAAATTACGTAACCTTGTTATTAAGTTAATTTATGTCAGACAATAGTCAGGATGAATAGCAAATTCTGACTATTTTTAGTGGATGTATGTTGATATGAAAAAAGCTAGCATTAGACTCTTAATTGGCGGATTTGTTATTGCATTACTTGGACGAAACCTAGCAAATGCGGCGGCTAAAACCGAAGTGGTTCAATTTAATAATAAATTTGATTTCTATTTATTAGCCACACAATGGATTCCTGGATGGTGCGAAGTAGGATCAGGGCAAAGCGGTGCAATCATCGATAATTTGCGCGCCTGCCAACAACAAGTTAATCGCCCATTAATGTTCCACGGCGTTTGGCCAGAAAACAATGATGGCAGCTATCCAAGCTTCTGCTCTTTAGTACCCAAACTAGATCCAACTAAACTAACTTTTGCCAATCCATTTAAGAATTACTTGAGTAATGCCAATGATTTTCTCGACCACGAATGGAATAAGCATGGAACTTGCTCAAACCACTATAGCTCTGGCTTAGAACACAATAACGCTAACGAATATTATACGCAAATAAATCTTTATTTCACTCATGGGCTGAATCTTTATCAAAAAATCCAAATCCCAACCTTAGCTTTAGAGCTAACAACCAATGAACTTCAGGCAATTGTCAATAAAGAAAATTCACAAATCCCTAGCGATGCAATTTTAATCATGTGTGACATAAATCACCACCAACAACAATATTTAACTGGGTTATGGTTTTGCACCAATAAAGCTCAAGACAAATTTATTCCATGCCCTCTACCATTGCAAAAAAATGCCTGCACGGGAACGGTGATAACTCGTTAAAGATAAATTACTCACGATTATTTTTTTGCTGAGCTTTTGCCATAATTTGCGCTAAAAAGTCACTTGGTGAAATTGCTGCAGGAGTTAAATTAGAATTCACTTCCAAGTTAGGCTCAGGCTGAGCTGCCCCACCCTGAACTCGCTTCAATAATTCAGCTTGCTGCACTAAGCGAGCATCACGCTCCAAACGTTCAATATCCCGCCGCAGATGATGTGCATCAAAGCGCGACCGTGCACGCAGCTTGCGCTCACTTGTCCAATCCAAATCAGGATCATCAACTAAACTAATACAATCCACGGGGCAGGCAGGCAGACATAAATCACAACTGCTACACTCATGAGCAATTACCGTATGTAACATTTTATTAGCACCAATAATTGCATCAACAGGACAAGCTTTAATACACAAGGCACAACCGATACACGCATCTTCATTAATTAAAGCAATTTTACGCGCTTGAATCACGCCATTAGCAGGGTTTAAATCTAAAACAGGTCGTCCTAATAATGTTGCAAGAGCGACAATCCCCTCAGTTCCACCTGGTGGACATTGATTTATTTCACTTTCACCACTAGCTAGAGATTCCGCATATTTTTGACACGACGGATACCCACAACGTGTGCATTGCGTTTGCGGCAAAAGAGCATCAATTTGCGCGACTAAATCAATCCTGATGGTCATGATCATGCTCTGGATAATAACTCACCATTAACTGCATATCCGCAAATAAATCCGCTAAAGTCTGACTAATTTTCGCAAAATTATCTGCACGTTGTAATGACCAGATTAAAATTTCTTCAGGCTGCTCTGCATTCGATAACCAAACCTCAATTTGCAAATTATTTTTCTGACTTGAGAGCTTTAATTCTGGATATTTACCATCCAAACGTAATTTTTTAACTAAATTACTCAACCGTAGAGAAATGCTAATTTCATTGCGATAATATTCACCGATCACCGCAGCCTCACTTAACGCACAAGGCGGAAATGGAATCGGAAAGATGGTCGCATTAGCCTGATTCAAATCAGTGTTAATTAACTGCAAGAGCTCAAGCCCTAACTGCGAATAATTAGCCGCAATTAAACCTGAGGTTTGACCTTTTTCAAATCGGCTCACCCAAACCAAGAAGCGCAAATGCACCCCCTCGCCAAGATTAATAATTGGCTTAGCACTCATCAGCTCTTCATTCCATGTCTCAATTGTTTCAATGTTAGTAATTAAACTAAATAAGCTCGATGGGCGCAACCGAGCAACCCCCTCAAGATCATAAAGCCTACCACTAATAAAGCTCGGCGTAGATTTAATTAAAACCTGTTTACGGCATAAAAGTTCTTCTAATTGAACTTGATTAATTTCATTCGCTAAGGTTACTTGCTCCGTACTACCGACCACGAGCACAATTGGAAAAGCAAATAATTTAGTCAATTGGTTTTGCTCTGGCTCATTTAAAGCCTGTTGCAAACTATGCCAAATATAATCAGCTATCGCCTGCGAGGGGGCTAAATTATATGCAACGCTTAAAATTTGATCTTGAGACTGTTTGAGTAAATCACTAATTAATGCCACCATCAAGCGATTATCCGCAGCAGGTACGGCTAAATCTTGCAGTGCCTGATTAATCAAAATATTTGAATCTGGGTAAACCGCGCTAAACTGGCGCGGATCTTTTAAATTAAGGGACATGAAAATAATATCCTTGCAAAGAGCTTTTATTTAACTTACAATTCTGAACTTACTAGCCAATTAATTAGTAATTGAAGTAAATATAGTTGAATTTTTTATGTGAGCATTATGCAAAACTTAAACACTTGGTATCAACAACAAACTACAGCAGGAAATTTAACTTTTGATCAAGCGCAACTTGAGCTATTAAATCAACTCGATGTATTTCTAAATAATTTTGCGAGCCTTAATTTTATCACGCGACTCTGGCGCAAAGACCACAAATTAGGCTATTATATTTATGGTGATGTTGGACGTGGTAAATCTATGATCATGAATAGCATGTATCAATTTACCCAAAGCAGTCGCAAGATTCGTTTACACTTTCATGAATTCATGCATGAAGTTCATCAAAAAATGGCACAAATGCACAACGTTGATGATCCACTTGCAAGCATTGCTAAAGACTATAAACAACGCTATGACATTATTTACTTAGACGAAATGCATATCAGTGACATTGCAACAGCCATGATTATGAAACGTTTACTAGAAAGCCTTTTTGCCAATCAAATTTACATTGTAACCTCGTCTAATTATCATCCAGATAATTTATGGCCAAATGGTCTCATGCGCGAACGTTTCTTGCCCGCCATCGAAGTTATCAAAGATCGCTTAAATATCGTTAGCTTAAATAGCCAACAAGATTATCGTTTAATCAATGACTCTATCAACCAACTTTTCATTATACAGCAGTCTGAGAGCACATCGCAGCTCGGCGCAATTTTTGATGCGATCAATCTAGATAATCACAGCACATCTCATACCGCAATTGAAATTTGTCAACGCGAATTGCCCTATATCAAACAAGGCAGTGACATTATTTGGTTTGACTTTGCAGTAATTTGTGGTGATATGCGCAGCCAATTAGACTACCTAGAATTAGTCCAAAAATTCAAGTGGTTTATTATTAGTGACATTCCACTGCTGACAATTGATAAAAAAAATTTCGCACGACGCTTTACTTGGTTAATTGACATTCTTTACGATAGCAATAGTAAATTGGCTCTCTCTACAACTGTTCCACTTAGAGATATTTATAGTCAAGGTGATTTTGCCAATGAGTTTGAACGCACTATTAGTCGCCTCGAAGAAATGCAAACCCATGAATACCTAGAAAAAACTTGACAACCGCGAGATTGTATGAGTATAATATCGGTCTTGAAAGCAAAAAAGCTTACTGAAAACGGGGCGTAGCGCAGTCTGGTTAGCGCACTTGATTTGGGATCAAGGGGTCGTGAGTTCGAATCCCACCGCCCCGACCAGTCGTTTTTTTGGTTTTCATAAAGATTAATACAAAATCACTTTAAGAAATAGTTTAATCTAGATCATAAAGTAAGATTTTGCGCTCGTAGCTCAACCGGATAGAGCACCGCCCTTCTAAGGCGGGGGTTACAGGTTCGAGTCCTGTCGGGCGCACCAGTTTTAGTCAATGGTGGGTATAGCTCAGTTGGTAGAGCCCCGGATTGTGATTCCGGTTGTCGTGGGTTCGAGTCCCATTATCCACCCCATCTTTTTTTCTTCGGGGCGTAGCGCAGTCTGGTTAGCGCACTTGATTTGGGATCAAGGGGTCGTGAGTTCGAATCCCACCGCCCCGACCAAATCTCTCTTTATTCAAACTTCCAATAAATAACACACTAAAACTCTCCACTTTGATTTTTACGCCAAAAATAGCACAACTCTAATATGTCTTTATTTCATAATGCCACAAACACATTTATGTCAAATTAATTAGCAAATCATAAATAATCAATTTCATCGATTAACTTCAAATTCATATCCAAGCATTATGGCACTATATCATAGCTAAAAACTATCAATGTTGTCAATTTTATTAATTAGCCAAATTGCTTCAATCCTATTATAATAACGTAATCAAAAACACATTAAAGGATTAAGAATTATGTTACTAAGCACCATTGCCCCGTTTATACCAAGTAGTTTAATTTATACCAAAATCGCATTAATCAACCGCATAAATAAATACTGCCCATTAGCGGTAAGTAACTACTGTCTAATTAAATAACTTAAACGAGGACTCAATAAGAGAAGATACTCAAACTTAGCCCCTAAAATTCACGTCAAAAAGCACCGTGTCCAATTTGGAGTCTATAATTAATTGGGTAACGCCTTAGGCTTACTCAAATCACTTTCAGCGGCATATCCACCCGCCAATGCTTGATAAACTTGAACAATCGCATCTAATTGCTTTGCTTTAGCCTGTAACAAGTACAATTTAACATTGTCCAAAGTTTGCTGAGCTTGAACCACATTTGTCATTGATGAAGTCCCATAATTATATTGTATTTGAGTTAATCGATAATACTCATCTGCTGCCAAATATGATTTATAGGTTTCAGCATAAACTTTGTCCATATTTTGTTTATTGGTTAAATTATTATCCACATTTTGAAAAGCAGATTTTACTGTATTTATATAACTGTAATACGCAGCATAATAGCTACCTTTTTGCGCTTTTACTTGCTCATAACTACTTGCATCAATAATTGGCATACTCGCTAACGCAGCTACAGTCCAGAACCCTGTGCTTAGATTTAATAACTGCGCAAATGCAGAGGTCATTCCACCACCAAAACCAGTTATGTTAATTGAGGGAAAAAACATGGAATTTGCAACAGCAACATTGGCATTAGCGATTCTTAAATTGCCCTCAGCTTGAATAATATCTGGACGATTTCTTAACACCGAAGATGATAAATAAGAAGGAATGATACTTTCAATATTTAATTTATCAATTGAGCCATTTGTCACAATTGGACCAGGATTTTGATTGATTAATACCTGAATTGCATTTTCAGTTTGAGCAATTGCATTCAAAATAGCTGGTATTTGCGCTTGATAACTGGCAATTTGCTGATCATATTGAGCAATAGCAGTCATATCTGCTGCGCCATTTTTCACCTGAATCATTTCCAAGCGGCTTAATTCTTTAACATCGTCAATTAGTTGCTGCTGGATGATTAATTGTCTTTTTTGAGCAAGTAAATTAAAATAACCGCCACTCACCTGGCCGATCACGGTTAATCGCGTTGAATTATACGCGGCTTTTTGTAGCTCCAACGTTGCCTGGGCTAATTTAGTTTGACTAATATTAGCAAAAACATTAAAACTATAACTCGGAACAAACCCAGCAAATGCACCATTGAAATCAGCATTTGACGAACCACCGTTAGGAATTGTATTCGCTAAAACTCCTTGTGGCGTTGTATTCGTTAAAAAACTACCGCCAACAAATCCTCCACCCATGGCACCAAACGTAGGAATCCAAGCGTATTGAGCAGCTTTCAAACGTGCTTGCGCCTGCATAATGTTACCTTGTGCAACTTGAATTTGTGCATTATTACTTAGAGCCAAAATAATTAATTGATTTAAGACTGGATCATTAATTTTTTTCCACCATTCCACTTGACTCAAATCAATGCTAGTAGATTCAATTGCCATACCACTTCGAGTTGTAGTTGGTGTCTCAACCTTTGGCTGTTGATATGATGGAGAGAATAAAGCACAACCACCAAACATGGTAGCGGCAACCACCAAACTTAATACGGATATTTTTCTCATGCTATTTCCTTCACCTTACTTAGTCGTATCAATTTGGACATCAGCACTAGCACCTACACGCAATGGAAATTGTGAATTATTTTCTACTTTTATCCGAATCGTAAAGCGTTGAGTAACCTTAACCCAGTTCCCAGTCGCATTTTGCGGTGGAAGTAATGAAAAGGTGGTTCCGCTTGCATAACTTAAGCTTTGGACAACACCAGTATAATTTGCATGTTTATACAAATCTAGCTCCACCTTCACTGGCTGACCTTCACGCACTCGCTCTAAATCTGTTTCTTTAAAATTAGCATCAATCCACCAACTATCATTATCCACTAAACCAAAGACTTGTTGACCAACTCCAACATATTGCCCTTTAGTTAAATACATATTTGACACAAAACCATTAACCGATGAGACAACATCAGTGTAACCAACATTATTTTTAGCATTTGCAACTTGGGCTTTAGCTTGACCAACCTGCGCATTAGCAGCTTCTACTTGTATTTTATTTTGCTCCAGTGTTGCTTGTGCTTGTACTAATTGGGCTTTAGCTTGGGCAAATTGAGTTTGATAGGTTTGTAAATTTTGGGTTGACGCAGCATTTTGCTTATTCATCTCGGTATAACGTTGAACCTGCGCTAATGCATTATCATAATTCACTTTGGCACTCACTACATTAGCAACGGCAATCGCTATTTGCGCTTTAGCATTATTCGCCTGTTGTACAGAGTATTCCAGAGCTTGTTGTTGTTGATCCAACTGAACACTATAATCAACTGGTGCTATTCTAAATAAGACCGCGCCTTTTTTTACAAATTGATTATTTTTCACTAAAATATCTTCAACATAGCCACTTACCTTTGGTGCTACATTCACCAAATTGGCATTTACATAAGAATCATCACTTGACGGGTGTTTTGCTGAGTAATTAAAATACCATGCTGCACCGCCAACAACAATCGCAACAAATAATGCTCCGCGAACAATAATACTAATTTTTTGCTTATTCATCGAGTTTATATCCTTAAATTTTGTTTATACGAGTAACTTTAAGTTATTTATCTTTAATCATTTTTAATGCATATGAACTTCTACTACACCTTTTGATGGTTTAGCTAGAAACATTGGTAACACGCAAAGAACTAACGCCATAATACCACCCAAATAGAAAAGATTTATGTTTGCAATCAAAAATGCTTGGGATTGAACTTCTTCAGCTAGAATAGTTATCTGTTGCTGAATTGGCATACCTTGTAAAACTCCATTTTGCATCTGTTGCAATGAATTACTAAAAGGATTCACATGGGCGGATAAATCATTCCAAGAAATTTGTTCATTGCGACTCAGCATAGTTGATGCAATCGAAGTTCCTACAGAATTGCCAATATTTCTAAAAAAATTAAAAACTCCGCTGGCATCATTGCTTAATGCTTCACTCACGCCAGTAAATGCAACTTGCAATAATGGTGTAAAAGTCATCGACATACTTAGACCAATGATTGCACAGACGGATAACTGCATAGTAAGATTCCAATTAGTACCAAAGTGCGTTTCTAACCAACAACCTAAACTAAACAAGAGCAGTCCAGCCATCAATACAATCCGTTTATCAAACTTAGTACATAAAATGCTTCCAATAACCCCACCGACTACCGCAAACATACCACGTGGCGCAGTTATATATCCAGCAAAATCAACTGGAAAATTGTACCCTTGTTGTAAAAATGTCGCATAAAATGCCATCCCTGTAGTTACCGCAACCATAAAGGTAAATACAAGCGTGCAGGATATTACAAAATTAAAATTTCTAAACAAGTTGAAATTCACCACGGAGCGACCAAGCAATCCTCGCCAAATGAAAAATGTAATAAAAACAATACCAATTAATAGGCAAATTACCATCTTGTGTGAATTAAACCAATTAAGATTATTCCCCTCATCAATAAAATATTCCAACGAACCAAATCCAATAGCCATAAAGGCAAAACTTATCGTATCAAAGTTTACTTTAGATGTCACAGTTTCTTTCATCCAAAATAAAACTATTACAAATGCAGTTAAACAGATCGGTACATTTACAAAAAATATACATCTCCAGCTGTATGCATTCACTAGATAACCACCTGCTATTGGACCAATAATTGGACCTAACACCACCGTTAGAGTCATAATACTCATCATTTTAGGCTGTTCTTCTTCATCAAAATTACCCACAATATAGCCTTGTGCCATTGATGGCAAAAATGCACCACCAACACCTTGAATTAAACGAAAAAAGATCATCTCATTCAAGCTAGTTGCAAACCCACAAAGAACTGACGCAACGCCAAATACGATGGTAGATAATAAAATAGTTTTCTTAGCACCCAAGCGCGAACTAACGAACCCAGTTGTCATAATGCAGACCGCAGCGGCAACAATGTAGCTGGTTGTAACTAAGGATACCTCCTGTATATTACACCCCAATGCCCCCATAATATGTGGAATCGCGACTGCCACAATTGTCAGATCTACTATTTCTGCCAATGCCAGTAAGCATACAGCAATAGCCACAATTGATCTTGGTTCTAGCCAAAAACCTTTTTTCATACTGACATACCTTAAATAATTAACGATCTAATGTAATTAAACCTTTTGCTTAGCTTATTTATTACTACACGCAAAATAATCAACGATTATAAACTAATTTATTAGCTAAACAATCTCATATTTCACACTTGACTCTACATCAACCACTTAACGCCTTGATTGATATTGAATTAATTCCAAACAAACCCCGCATAAATCTGCATCAATTTATATATTTATATGTTTAAAAATTGCTGGCGGCACCTGCTAACATCGTACATTAAAAAATTAATTATAAATAAACGCTAAACTCAGAGTCATCTCTTTTTTAACTAACTATTTTACAGAAGACGAAAGCGCAATCATATCTACAATATGATACAACAAGTGGGATGCTGCGGGTGATGAAACTACCCGCCACTTATTCATGCTCGCAACCGCAGAGGATTGCTTCTTGCTCCCCATAATGCTGCTCTCTCTACATTGATACGATAAATAACCAACGATATATAAGTCTAAGCGTTGTGGATTACTAACTTGATATTTAGTTTGTAAAACTTGTCTCATGGCGGGTATTAAATTTAATCCAGACAAATGGTCTTGAGGTGGACATATTTTATATGAACATGGTCCATTTATATCCGCTACTTGTTCATAAGAAAGACTATTTCCATTAGGAATGCAGGTTTGTAGATTTTGTTGAGAAATAACCTGACCAGAACTCTCACCTTCATTTGATATTGTACTCGCGCTACATCCTAACAGAATGACAGCAATAGACGCAGTTAACATCAAATGATTTATTTTCATTAGCATTCCTTAAAAATCACATTTACTCTAAAAATTTAAAACATTCCAACCTGGTGTAATACCAATTTATCTAGCTGAATGTATTGTAATGTAGTAATTCCGTGATTATAGGTAGTATTTAGTAGTGTTGACAACTACATTTTTACTTAGGTCGTAGCTGCTTAAACAAAAAGTGCTGGATATAATAAAGATATTTGAATGTTTAATGTGTTAAACTACTTCCCCACAATGTTATTAAGAATAGAAAATGTTAAATCAAGAAGATCAGGTGTTTTTTGAACAATATATTACCCATTTTAGGTTAATCAGTGAATCGACTGGTGATCTTCTAGGTGGTATACTGGGTTTAAATGGCGAGATAGTTTATCAGTCAGCATTTGCTAAACGTATTGGAGTGAGTGATCGTGATGTTATTGAGCATCTCCAAAGACCTGAGACAATAGCACTACAACTGAAAGCAATTGAAAAACGAATGTTAGTAAAGTATCTATTTATGGGGTCGTCAATTACATCACAATCGAGATTCTTAATATTGTCATATGCACCAATTATCAATCCGCAGACTAAGAATATTGTTGCGCTTTATAGTAGTAGCAAGGTGGTAGAAACATTTAATATCTGGTTTATCTTATCCAAATATTATACGAAAGGTATTGCGGTAATTGATGAGTTTGAGTACCCAATTAAACTTACAGCACGTGAAAAGCAAGTCGTATTTTTATTTCTACTAAATCTTGATAGTAGTACCATTGCTGAGATAGTTTCCAAGATAGAAGGTAAGAGAATATCGAAGAATGCGATTGACCAAATATTTACCGCTCAATTAATACCTAAATTTGCAGTGTTTGGGCGTAAGGCGCTTTATGATAAATTAGCCGAGTTAGGTTATTATCGCTTTGTTCCTAACAATATTTTATGTAATGGATTTTGTATTGAGATAACTGATTATATGGTATTTGATTCCTAATAAATATCTTCGTACATGACACAAAATAAAAAAGCTGACCCAAACTTCAAAAATAACATAATTATTAATTTCCAGAAACTGCTTCCCTCTAAGATTAACCACTTCGTATCTTACACTTAACTCAAGATTAGCCACATAACACACTGATTAATCTTGAGTTATCCTAAAATAAATCTTATAGCCATCTACACAAATTTAAATTATTTCAGATAGTTGAGTTAAGCATACGATACTAAGCTATCGTGACCATTTCAGCCACCAGAATTTGCCAGTCTAATTTACTGAACAATTAGATAAAACTCGCTAATAGTTCAGCTTTATTGGTCTGTTCCCAGCTAAATTCAGCATCTTCACGCCCAAAATGACCATAGGCCGCTGTTTTACGATAAATCGGACGCAATAAATCTAGTTCTTGGATAATTCCTTTGGGACGTAAATCAAAGTGATTCATAACCAATTGTTCAATTTTACGATCATCAATTTTACCACTACCAAAAGTATTAATATTAATTCCAACTGGTTTAGCCACACCAATCGCATAAGCAATTTGAACTTGACATTGGCGCGCCAAACCTGCAGCAACAATGTTCTTAGCTACATACCGCGCCGCATACGCTGCCGAGCGATCAACTTTCGATGGATCTTTTCCCGAAAAAGCACCACCACCGTGGGGTGCAGCACCACCATATGTATCGACAATAATTTTACGTCCAGTTAAACCACAATCCCCCATTGGTCCACCAATAATAAATTGTCCAGTTGGATTGATTAAATATTTGGTGGCTTTAGTTAGCATGTGACTTGGCAAGGTTGGTTTAATGATTTCTTCAATCACAGCTTCTTCAATTTGCTTATGGCTTAAATCAGGATCATGCTGTGTTGAAAGAACCACTGTATCAAAAGAGAGTGCTTTCCCTGTTTCGCTATCATAGCGCACGGTTAATTGAGCCTTAGCATCAGGACGCAACCAAGCTAATTGTCCAGATTTACGCACTTGGGCTTGTTTCTCCATCAAACGATGTGAGTAGTAAATTGGCAAAGGCATTAAGGTCGGCGTTTCATCACAAGCATAACCAAACATTAAACCCTGATCGCCAGCACCCATATCTAAATCTAAACCCTGCCCCTCATTCACTCCTTGGGCAATGTCTGGTGATTGTTGATCATAATTAACCAAAATGGCGCAACTATCCGCCGCAAAACCATATTCATTCTTGGTATAGCCAATTTCGCGAATCATGTCGCGAACAACTTTTTGATAATTAACATTGGCTTGGGTGGTAATCTCACCAGCTAACACTACTAACCCCGTATTAACCAAAGTTTCAGCCGCAACCCGTGAATATTTATCTTGGGCAAATACCGCATCTAAAATTGCATCAGAAATTTGATCGGCAACTTTATCGGGATGTCCTTCAGAAACGGACTCTGAGGTAAATAAAAATTCTGACATTATTCGTTCCTTATAAAACTTAACTATAATTCGAGCGGTGCTATATCTCTAAACTCATTCAAAATAGACCACACTTAAATTAATTGAAAATCTAGCTAAAATCAATACCATTCAATACATAAGCATAAATTATTTATGTCAACAGAATAGACCTTGTTTGAGCATAAATGCGCAAAATTAACTAATACACCAGCTAAATAAATTGAATTAATTGTCTTGAATATACGCTAAGAGGAAAATAATAGATATAACGACACTAGTTATAATGTGTGATTTCTCCCTTTAGCCATATAAAGCATAAATCAAAGTCACGCAAGCTGGAGAGACAAATCTGACTTTGATAAGCATTATTCTAACACAAATCAGCGCACTATATTTTAAAATTAAAATAAACTCTGAACTAAAACCATGATATAAAAAACCCCGTACCAAATGGCACAGGGTTTTGAAAACTTTTCAGTAAACGATTAACGTTTAGAGAATTGTTTAGCGCGACGAGCTTTACGCAAACCGCATTTTTTACGTTCAACTTCACGTGAATCGCGAGTAACAAAGCCTGCTTGAGACAATGCTGATTTCAAATCAGGATTGTATTCGATTAATGCACGAGTAATTCCGTGACGAATCGCACCAGCTTGACCAGACTCACCACCACCGTGAACGTTAATACGAATATCAAAAGTAGATAAATGATCAACCAACGCTAAAGGTTGACGTACTACCATGCAGCTAGTTGGACGAGCAAAATACTCATCATAAGCTTTATCGTTCACAATAATTTGACCAGCACCTTTAGTGATAAACACGCGAGCTACTGAACTTTTACGACGACCTGTACCGTAATTATAATTTCCAACCATTTATTAAGCCCCTATTAATATCTCTAATTGTTTAGGTTGTTGAGCAGTATGAGGATGTTCTTCACCAGCATACACTTTTAATTTTTTAATCATTGCATAACCTAAAGGACCTTTAGGCAACATACCTTTTACAGCATGGATTAAAATTTTCTCGGGAGCTTTTTCCAACATTTGGTTGAATGTGCGTGAGTAGATACCACCAGGGTAGCCAGTATGACGGTAATAAATCTTGTCTAAAGTTTTTTTACCAGTAACAACTAATTTGTCCGCATTGGTAACAACGATAAAATCACCAGTATCTACGTGTGGGGTGTAAATAGCTTTGTGTTTTCCACGAAGTACGTGTGCAATTCGAGCCGCTAAACGACCTAATACTTGGTCTTTAGCATCTACAACAAACCACTCGTGATTTACTTCATGAGCTTTTGCTGAAAAAGTTTTCATATATTATTTCCTAAATTTTTTGATTTTATTACAAATACCTGAAAGTTGAATTTCAGAGCCTTTTCGACATATAATATTTGCAACAGGTAAGTGGTATGGCATAATTGTAACACAGCTTGGAGATTAATTTCAACTATATTTCCTTAGGTTAAATTATTCAGTTTCGAGCTCAGCATTAAACTCTGCAATGCGATTGGCTATTATGATAGAATTCAGGAGTTATTAAGAATAAACCCCGAGAAAAACAAATAAAATGACCGTAACTAATCAAAAGTCAAAGCCCAAATCCCACTCCAAACAAGCAACTATTTTAATTGCACTCGTTATTCTATTCGGTCTAGGTTATGCAATTAAAACAGCCTATAGTGCCTTTCTAACCCGAAGCAAAGTTGCCGAAGCTTTTTTATTGGTACACCCTATTCAAAACACCTTAAATGAATTTGCAGTTAAAAATGCTGGTTATCCACTAAGTGTGGAATTAGAAAACACTTCGTTTGGCTTGCCACAACCATTTGAAATTCAAGGAACGTATATTAGTAGCGTAGTTGCACATAAAGAAGTCGAAAACAGCCAAGTGACCATTTTTGCCTACATTAACACACAGATTATTCCTGACTTGGAAGATGGCAAGGATATTCTATTAACTAACCCCTATATTAAGTTTCTTGGAACATTTGACGGTAAATCTACACAATGGGAATGTAGCTCTAATTTAGCTAAACGCTATTTACCGAATAATTGTTCAGGTAGTTAGTAACTACTCAATAACTAATACGTTCTAGATTCACACTAACGAGTATTTAAATCGCTAAGAATATAAAATCACCGACTGTCACTAGCCAAAGAGAACAGTTGATTATTAACTGAACAATTTATTAATTCATCGCTAAATATCATCTTGCGCACTGCTCTAACTGATTTAGAATAAATTCTGCATTATAGAGCTTAGCAGCTAAATTTGCCGATTTGACCTGCCAGATTAATTTATTTTTACCATCGTACTTACAGGTTTTGAGCTGCTGCATCAACAACACAATTTGCAATGGATCAACGGGTGGTTTATCAATAAATAACAAATTAAGCGTGGCATTACTTACATCCAACTTTTGAATACCAAATTTACACGCGGTAATTCGCAACTGGTGCAACGCAATTAATGTGCGCACCGCCTCAGGTGGCAAACCATAATTATCAATGATATCTTGATAAACTAAGTCTAACTGCTCGGTATTTTCAGCCTTAGCCAAGCGCTTATAATAAATCAAACGTTCATGAATATTTGGGCAATACTCAATCGGTAAAATTGCCGTAACATTTAGATTTACATCACAATAAGTTTCGCTTGCGGCAAACATATCACCGACTTTTTCGCCAGCTTTGAGCTTCTTAATGGCCTTTTTAAGCATTTCGCTGTATAAGGTCAAACCAACTTCTTTAATATTACCCGCTTGATTATCACCCAAAATCTCACCTGCTCCACGAATTTCCAAATCATGAATTGCAAGATTAAACCCCGCACCTAATTCACTGGTTGCCATAATTGCATCCAAGCGTTTTTCCGCATCTTTGGTGGTTCGTTCTGGAACTAACAAGTAACAGTAAGCTTGATGATGCGAGCGCCCGACGCGACCACGTAATTGATGCAATTGTGCCAGACCAAATTTATCCGCCCGATAAATTAAAATAGTATTTGCATTCGGAATATCAATTCCAGTTTCGATAATCGTAGAACACAGTAATAAGTTATAGCGTTGATGCACAAAGTCTTTAATCGTTTGCTCTAGTTCGTGTTCCGGCATTTGACCGTGCGCAATCGCAATCCGTAATTCTGGAATCAACTCGCTCAGGCGATTATACATATGTTCAATTGACGCCACATCGTTGTACAAGAAAAATACTTGTCCACCACGTCTAATTTCGCGCAAGATAGCTTCTTGGATAATCGCATTATCATCAGCAACAATCAAGGTATTTACCGCCAAACGTCGCGATGGTGCTGTGGCTATAATCGAAAAATCCCGCAAACCATCCAATGCCATCGATAAAGTCCGTGGAATTGGAGTCGCCGTCATGGTTAAAACATCAACATTTTGGCGCATTTTTTTGAGCTTCTCTTTTTGTTTGACCCCAAAACGATGCTCTTCATCAATGATTACCAAACCCAATTTAGCAAATCTAATATCATCCTGAATTAAGCGATGAGTGCCAACAATAATATCAACCTTACCCTCACTCAGTAACATTAAAGTTTGGTTAATTTCTTTCTTAGAACGAAAACGTGAGACTTCGGCAATATTTAACGCAAATCCCGCAAAACGATTAACTAAATTTTGATAAAGTTGTTCCGTCAGTAACGTGGTTGGGGCTAAAATTGCGACTTGATAACCATTCATAGCGACCACAAACGCGGCGCGCATCGCAACTTCGGTTTTACCAAAACCGACATCTCCACAGACTAAGCGATCCATTGGCTTAAGACTGTTTAAATCGCTAATTAACGCATCAAAACTATTTTGCTGATCCGTCGTTGGCTCATAGCCAAAACTTTGCGCAAATTCAGGATATTCCGCGGGCAATGGAATCGAATTACCCTGCTGAATCTCACGCTGGGCGTATAACTCCAATAACTCGGCCGCAATATCGTTAACCTTTTGTTCAGCTTTAGCTTTAATCTTATCCCATTGCTTAGTACCAAGGTTAGTTAATTCAACATTCGCCCCTTCCAAATGCGAATAGCGACTAATTAAGTGTAAATTTTGCACGGGAATATATAATTTTGAATTATTTTGATATTCCAACTCAATCATTTCATATTCCATCTCACCGATGGTTTGCAAGCTTAAACCGCTATAACGTCCAACGCCGTGATTAATGTGCACCACAAAATCGCCAACTTTAATTTCAGCCAGGTCACGAACCATGAAATCATTATCAACTTGAGTTGCCGATTGACCTTTACGCTTACGGCGCTGAGTGATTTTTCCACGCGGATATAAATCTGCCTCGGTAATAAATAAATATTTAGCGTACGCAAATCCTTGATACAACTCGGCTTGCAACAAAACAATTTTATCGGCATTAATTTGCGTAAAATTATTAATTTGGCTAGCTTTTAATTGTTGCAAAAGCAAGGTTTGGCGCAAGATTTCCAAGCGCCCTAAGCTCTCAACGCAGAGAATAATCTTAAATTGCTTGCTCAAGGCGAGTAATTTAGCAAACGGCTGCGGCGCATTATGCATAACCGCTACATCGGGTAATTGACTAAATTGTGGATAGAATTCACCAGTTTGCGCAATTTCCCAGCATTGATGTGCCTTAAGTTTTGCAAAAACCTCATCGGTACTTAAAAATAACTCGCTTGGGCGCAAACACGGAAATTGATAATTATAATAATCGTAACGTTTAGTAATCTCTTGCCAATTAAGATTTAATTGTCCCAATAATTCATTACCATACGCCACTTGCCAAGTATCATCAAGATAATCAAATAACGTTGCACATTTAGCAAAAAAGAGCGGCAAGTAAAATTCAACCCCAGCGGGTAAAATATTGTTTTTTAAATCTTTGGCTAAATTAGAACTCTGCTCTTTGGGAAACATCGCACAAAACTGCGCTGCCATTTGACGCACACTTTGCGGATCATGCGGATACTCACGCGAGGGTAAAATTTCAACCGCATCTAAGGGATTAATAATTAATTGGGTTTTACTATCAAAGACATGAATCGTTTCAACTTCATCATCAAATAAGTCAATCCGAATCGCCTGCTTTGAACCCATTGGCAAAATATCTATAATTGACCCGCGAATCGCAAATTCACCCGCTTCATAAACTTGTTGGACGCATTGATAACCTGAGGCAGATAATTGAATCCGCAGTTGCTCGCTATCCAATTTATCGCCCAGTTTAACTAATAACACGCGCTGGGTAAAATACTCTTGTGGAGGCAGCAACATTTGTAAAGTCGTGGCTTGCACCAACAGTAAATCAATTTGTTTATGCTGGACTTGCCACAAGGTTCGCAAGCGCTCGGCAATTAGCTCGTTATACGGCGATTGACGCTCATAAGGCAGCACTTCATAATCCGGGAAAATCGCAATGCGGAGTTCTGGTGCAAAAACACTAATTTCGCTTGCCAAACGCTGCAATTGATAACCATCATTAACGATAAAAAGAAATGGTTGTGCCTGCTTTTTAACTAATTCGGCAACAAATAAAGCATCGCCACCAAGCGGTAATTTAGCGAGATGATTTTTTTGCGGATGAATTTTGGTTGGTAATTTTACATTTAACATAATTAAAGCACCAAAGAACTATCGGATTGACTACCATCAAAGTGATTGGTTTTGTAATGAATTTCTAAATGTTGAGCGTTTAAACGCATATTCAAATAGGCAATACTCGGTAAAATAATCAAAAAGACTACCGCCAACGCTGCGAACCACTCAACTACAGCCACACGCTTGGCACGTAATTTATCATCAATTAAAATCAAACTATGCGGATTACTTTCCAATTCACGAATAAACTCCGCCAGCGAGGCTGCCAAATTCATATTATATTTACGCAGTTGAAACGGTAATAAAAACAAGTCCAGCAGCGCCAATAGCGCTGGAATCATCGTCCAGCAAAACAATAAATATAACCAAGCACTACGTTTATGTAAATAAAATTTATGGATACCAAACACGCCGAAGAAAATTAGCCACAGATAGGCGACCCCAAGATTTTTACGGTTCTGGCGATAAAAAAAGTTGAACTGCACCCGTTGGGCTTCATTTAACTGTTGTAAAATTTGTTCGATAAACGATAACTTAAATTGTCTCATTAATTAATTCACTTTAAATAAATTCACCCTCCATTCTAACATATTGAATAATCCGCCCACACTCGGCAATTGTTTAAGACCTGGCTTTAATTTATGCTAAAATGCAAAGATCGACACTTGTGAATACATAAAGTGGCATAATTTCGGAAGTACAAACCTAAATTCACCACTAGTCTAATCAATATAATTTCAATTTAATTCAGATAACTACACCATACTAGCTAAGGGATTTATTATGTCATGGTTTTGGTTCGCACTCGCTGCAGCGGTCTTATGGGGACTTGGTTATACCATTAATCAAGTAACGCTCAAACATTTTACGGCGGTGGAATTAATTTTTTTTGAGTCACTGGTTGTATTTATTATCTTTGCGATATATTTTCTGTGGAAAGGAAGTTTTGGCACCTTCATCACGAAATTAGCCAACCCGCAGCACCTCGGCTTAATTATTGCCAGTAGCTTAATTTACATCGTTGCAAGCGTACTAATTTTTAAAAGCATTAGTTCCAGTAACGCAGCACTGGCGGCAATTATTGAATCGTGTTACCCGATTTTCACCGTGTTATTCGCATTTATTTTGTTTGGTGAAATTCAGCTAAATCTACTCTCGGCACTGGGTTTCATGCTTATTTTGACGGGAATAATTATCGTCAAAATCTATGGACATTAACAAAGATCATCAATTATGCAAGTACCAGCCTTTAAATCAGTTTTTCAACATTATCTCGATAATCATAGCCAAATTAATTTGATTGCGCTGCAAACTGGATTAGTTGGCGGTGGCTTAGCGATTTTTTACGCCTTATTTAATCCAGCCAACGAAATAATTGTAATTATCACCGGGCTCTTACTCAATGCAATGATGCTGGCAATTACCTACCGCAGCCACAACTCAATCCAACGTTTGCGCTACGGTCTAATTTGTGCGCTGTGTTCAGGGTTAGCTTTTGGCTTGGGGAGCTGGACTGGTAATAGCTTAATTTTAAGTAGTTTCGCCATTTTACTCTTACTGCCACTGGTTAGTTTAGCCAATGGTCGTCATGGATTAATTGCAGGATTATTTTTCTATATTTTTGATGGTTATATTTTGGGCACAGGCGTACACGCAACAGCCAAGATGGCACTAGTTTACGCCTTCTGTTATTTTATTGGCGGAGCTATAATTGTTTTAGGTGGCATGATTCGCGTTTTAATACGGCAAAAAATGTTAAATTTAAATGAGAATATCCCATTTATTCAAAACCAAAATTGGTTTTTGTTGGATCGTAAAAATTTACTGTTCAGCTGTGGTTTATTAGTCAGTGTCTTAATTTGTAATTACATTGCGGTTTATTACCAATTAGATCATGGGTATTGGCTGCCGATGACGGCTTTTTTGTTAATAAAAAACGATCATCAACTAACCATCCAACGTTCATTTCAACGCATCGTTGGCACACTTATTGGCGGTAGTCTTGCGTTTGGATTTTGTTGGTTAATTCACGACAAGCTAATTTTGGCACTAATTATTGCACCAATGCTTTATTTATCAATAGTCGCCATTAGCCGTCACTATGGATCATTTACTTTATTTCTGACGGTGTCAATCTCGTTGCTAATTGGTTTACAAAACACTCAATCCATTCTCGAAGTTAAATATCGCGTGCTATATACTTTGATTGCAGTGGTAATTGTAATGATTTGTTTGCATGTCATACAACCGCTAGCGAATCAAATTTTGCATAACAGTAAAGCAGTACAAACCGACTAGAGCACAAGCAAATCATCAAGCCAAAACTTGTTTCGCCGTTGCCACTGCCGCCGCAACACAATCATTGATACCAACACCAGTATAAGCATTACCAGTAATGAATAAACCACTATATTGACTGGTTCGTGCCATAATTTTGGCTACTAAATCTTTGTGTCCAAGACCGTAAGCAGGGATTGCTTGAGCATGACGATAAATTTGAACCAGTTCTGGCACGGCTTGAATTCCCAGCGTTGTAGTTAAACTTTTTTGGATTAATTGCTGAATTTGCTGATCATCTAAATTCATCACTTGCGGATGAATAGCTCCACCAAGCATACTCCGTAATAAAATTTTACCCTCTGGTGCGCGTGCCGCAAAAATACTTGAATCCCATAAAGTTCCCAGCAACGCTTCATCCTCGCCACGAGCAAATAAATAACCAAAGCCATTTAAGTCAACATTAATTTGCGCTTGGGCATAACCAAGGCAAACAACAATCAAGGGCGCATAATTAATCTGTTGCAACGAATTAGCTAAACCAGCATCTAGATCCTGCAACATCTCAGCGCTGGCAAAAGCTGGCGTAGCACAGACAATTTTGTCCGCAGAATAAACTTCATTCCCTGCCGTGACTTGCCACTGTCCATTCTGCAACTGTGAAATTTTATCTACCGCTGCAGTTTGAATCAAATTATCACGTCCAATTGCGTCACTCAAGGCACAAATTAACTCTTCAATTCCACCATGAAATGAGGTCAAGGCACCACCTGGACCTGCTGGACTTGCCACAACTTTACCAGCTTTTTTATCACGATGATGTTGACGGGTTAAGCGTAGCATTGCTTTTAAGAGACCACCATACTCTTGTTCTAATTGATAAATCCGCGGAAAACAGGCTTGCAACGACATTTGCTCAGGATCACCGGCAAAGATTCCACCTGCCATTGGCGCAATTAATTTATTTAACGCTTCAGTCCCCAAACGCCGCCGGGTAAAATCTGCCAAAGTTTCATCGCTAGAAGCATGACGTTGCGGCACAAAGAACTCTGCCGCAATGCGCAATTTGCCTTTAAATGAAATTAGACTATTAGTCAAAAATTCGATTTGATTATGCGGTAACTTATGCAATTTGCCCTGAGAAAAAACAAAACGTTTGCGCGCATTATCGTTGCTGGGTAATAATTTCTCGCTAATACCTAGGCTTTGACATAATTCTAAAGTTTGTGGCTTATTAGTCAAAAAGCCATTTGGCCCCCATTCGCATAAATAGCCGTTCTCATGACGACTCCAGGCTTTACCACCAACGCGCGCTTCTTTTTCAAGCACTTTAACATTCACCGCTAGATTTTGCACTTGAGCTTGCTGTTGAATTTGATAGGCGGTTGCCAAACCCGACAAACCACCACCGATTACTATAATTTGTTGCATAATGTTCTCTTTTTACTTATTTTCAATTACTTTAGATTCAGAGGCTGAATTAGATTTAACTACAGATTTTGCTGAGGTGGATTCTGATTCACTCAAGGCTTTTTTTGCGGCTTTATCAATAGTTACTGCGGTGCAAACCCCTTTTGCCAGCGTAGCACATGCAGCAGTTGTCGCCGCTGGATGAGCCGTTAATACACTACTTGCGCTTAGATGGGTTTGCTCAGATGAACCACGATTAAGTAAATGCTCACGCGACTCACCCGAAAAAGGTGCATTGGGTAAAATATTAAACCCGAGCAGTCCGTAGAGCAAGGTAATTTGTTTGGTTTTTGTGGTTGATTGCACCTAAATCATTTCCCATCCAATTAAAATTTAACAGCCAATAGGTTAATTGTTGCGTAATGTACACTACTTGGCTTTAACCCAATTTCTACAGTTTATTATTACGAGCAACTGGCTTAATTTGCTGCAGCGCCAAATCGAGCGACTCGCTAAAGCGCTCACGCAGCAACTCTTGATCCTCCAGAACCTCTTCAGGGACACTCATATAATTCATTTCGGCAAGACTACCATCTTTCTTGGAGTAACTAAACGGATGGCAACCTCGCGCGCAATACTTGGCTTTGAGTTCTGGATTAGCCTTGGTAAATAATTCGCCAGCGGCAATTAATGCCACAAAATTCTCATGCCAATAAATACCATAACCACCAAACATGGCTTTAGCCCGTAAATTGCCTAAAAAAGCTAAAACATCGCCTAAAATATAATCTTTAAAGCTCGTATCGAGCGCCATACCTCACTCCAATCGCAACGAATAATTAATTTCGACTAGTTAATTTGCCTAATAATGGATTGGCACTATTTTGTTGCGCCACAAAACGCGCTTCATCACTCACGCGAACCACATAAAAGACATCATTCAAGGCACCAATTACATCCGCCATGTCGAGTTCTTCAATTGCGTCATTAATTAATTCATCAACATCACCCTCACCGTCTTCGCTTTCCCACATGGTTTTTAGGTCGGCTTGTAACTCAGCAAAATCCGCTGCAACTTCGGCAGACATGAAACCTAAATCAACCTGTTGGCTCAATTTAAAAAATGCGATGCACAGCGTAAATAAACCAGGAAAGAAACGCTCTTCCAGAAGATTTTCATCACTAGCATATTCGGTAATATCGCCACCAATAGCTAAATAACCAGTTAAGTAACCATACAACCAAACTAATAAATTACGTTGTTGCTCAGGGCTAAAGGTTAATGGATCAAAGCCATTCGGTTTAGCGAAATCAATGAGTGGACGAATTAATTTATTATTTTCAAAAATCGCATCGGCTAACTCGCTATAGACTTTAACTAATTTATCGACCAATTTAGTAAATTTTTCTTCATCGGCAATTTTGGTTTCATCCAAAATCAAATAAGTTGGGATTAGCAAATCTTCTTCACTATCGCTGGGTGCCGATAAATACGCACCAAACCAGCCATGAATAAAATGTAGGTCATAGCCTGCGTATAAATACGCACTAAGTTCTTGATTTAATACACTAAGATTATTTAAAGGTTTTTTCAACATGTTAGTTCCAATCTGCTTAAATTAAGCTAAATCATTATTTTATTTATTTTTATGCTCGCAACGTTGTGTGATGATTAATCAGCGCTGGCTAGCGGATTTGCCCACTACCACGCACGATCCATTTATAACTGGTTAGTTCTGGTAATGCCATTGGTCCGCGCGCATGCAGTTTTTGCGTACTAATGCCAATCTCAGCACCCATGCCAAATTCACCACCATCGGTAAATGCAGTTGAGGCGTTGACATAAACCACTGCCACATCAATTTGGTTAATAAATTCCTCAATTGTCGCCGCGTCATTGGCTAAAATTGCCTCACTATGCCCTGAGCTATAATGTTGAATATGTTTAATTGCTTCAGTGACATTAGCAACTACTTTTAAGGCGAGTTTATAATCTAAAAACTCACAACCAAACGACTCAGCCGTGGCAAGCTGCAATAATTCCGACGGATAAACGCCAGCCAGCACCGCATAACTCGCTGCATCAGCATAAATAAGCACCTGAGAATCTGCCAGTGGCGCAACTAATTGAGCGAGATCCGCCAAGCGCTCGGCATGTACCAATAAACAATCCAAAGCATTACACACACTAACCCGTCGCGTTTTGGCATTCTGAATGATTTTAGCCGCGCTAACTACATCGCCACTCACATCAAAATAAGTATGCACAATTCCCGCCCCAGTTTCAATCACGGGAATTTTGGCATTCTCACGCACAAATTTAATTAACTCTTGACTACCGCGTGGAATACAGACATCGACTAAACCCACCGCATTTAATAATTCATAGACTGCCGCGCGTTCGGGTGGCATTAAATAAACTAAATCAGGGTTTAAATCGTGCGCAATTAAGCTGGCATGAATTAGTTCAACTAATTTTTGATTAGAATGCCACGCATCGCTGCCACCTTTTAGCACCACCGCATTTCCTGCTTTAAAACACAGGCTAAACACATCGATCGTAACATTTGGACGAGCTTCATAAATTACTGCAACCACGCCCAAAGGAACGGCGACTTTTTGTAAATTTAAGCCATTGGCTAAATCACGCTGTTCGAGGATGCGCCCAAGCGGAGAAGTTAAGCCAGCTACTTGGCGTAAATCTTGTGCCATGCCGCGAATACGTTCGGCGCTTAATTGCAGGCGATCATATTTAGGATCACTGAGGCTCATTTGAGCTAAATCGAGTTGATTTGCCGCCAAAATACTCGTCTCACAAGATTCCAAACGACGCGCTAAATCCAGCAGAACTTGTTGACGCAATTCATCGCTCAAACAGCTTAATTCGCGGCTATTAGTTTTTAATTGTGTAAGTTGTTGAATTATTAAACTCATTGTGGTTGACCTTCCATAAGTGCGTCATATTCAAGGTGTAAATAATCATAATGAATTAATTCGGGGTGGTTTTTACCGCCGATATATTCGCTCAATTTTTGTGAATTATAGCGCGCAACGCCCACGCCAATTTTAGTTCCAGCTGGATTCAAAATTTCCAGTAAATCGCCGCGTTTAAAATTACCTTTAAAGGCTTCCACGCCAATTGGCAAAATACTGGTTGAACTTTCATTCTGCGCCAAAACTTTAACCAAGCCCCAATTAGCAGTAATTTGGGCATGCACTTCACCTTGAGTAAACGCTAAATATTTTTTGCGCGCGGCTTGTTTGTGTTCGGGAATCACTTTAGTACCAATTTTATCTTCCGCTAAAACCAAGCGCCGAATTACATCTAATTCGTCAATGCTCGCAATATGCGTCATCACTCCAACGCTCGCCATTTTACGCGCGGTATTTAATTTACTACTCATACCACCGCGCCCAAATGAAGTTTTACCTGACAGTTCAGGTAATTCGTCACTCAAGCGCACTTCTTCAATTAATTTAGCCCCAGCTTCAGCAGGATTTCTATCATAAACCCCTGTGATACTGGTTAAAAGCAATAATTTATCCGCACCAACCTGTGCGGCAATAATTCCCGAGAGTTCATCATTATCGGTAAACATTAATTCATCGACTGCAACACTATCATTTTCATTAATGATGGTTAGGACATGGCTTTGCGATAAAGCTTTTTGTAATAAGCGCAGTATATTGGTATAACTCCGTTTGGTTTGAAAATCATATTTAGTCAATAGTAACTGCGCAACTAAATAGCCGCGTTTCTCACAAATTTGACTATAGTGTGCCATAAGCTGCGGTTGCCCAAGGCTGGCTAATAACTGTTTATCGGCTACCGAATTGGCATATTCCCGCCCATTGATCCGTCGTGCAATGCCACGCCCAAGAGCTACCGCACCCGAACTAACTAAAATAACCTGATGCCCCGCAATCTGCAATTCAATAATTTGATCAATAATATTTTCCATCACCGCAATTAATGGCTCACCAGCTGCCGATAAAATTGCTTGACTGCCAACTTTAATTACTACTTTCACCTGCCACACCTCTAACAAACAAACCACAAAACTCAATTAAAAATATGTCGCAACCAACTAACTAATCTCTATTCCAGAATTAATTGGACTAATGCCGCTAAGCACTCAACCTTAGCCAGATAACCCATAATTTTACTACACTCACCGCTTTAATAATGATGACAATCATGCTCTTCCCACACCAGCCTAAAATTCACCCAATCAACTAATTAGATTGTAAAAAAAGGACAGCTGTATAAACTGTCCTCATCAAGTTCACGAATTAAACCGAATAGGTTCTCTAGCTAACTTTAAAATGGTACATCATCTGATTGCAGCGATGGACCAGGTGCATTAAATGCCGTTTGTGGCGCTTTAGCTGCTGGAGTATCATACGCAGGAGCGTCATCATAGCCGCCATGATCAGGTGCACCAGCTTCTTCACTGCGTTCTTTACTACCGATAAATTCAATATTGTTGGCACTAACTCGTAGCGTCGCAACAGGTTTACCTTCTTTATTAATGTAAGCGTTCGCACTTGGCGTACCTTCAACCAATAATTTAGTTCCTTTACGCACATACGTTTGCACCACTTCGGCGGTTTTACCATTACAACTAATTTCCAACCAATCGGTTTTTTGATTATTTTTAGGACCAGTTGTTACAGCTAACGAGAAAGTTACAAACGATTCACCACTTGGTGCATAACGCGATTCTGGATCACGACCAACATTACCTGTTACAAAGATTTTTTTCATTTTATTCTACCTCAAAAGAGTTTATTTAATTAACTTAACATTTTGCAAATTCGCCTAACCATCAATTTAATTGATATTTTAAAACGCCTATAAACATGCCATATTATAACTGAATATCTGTAACGGCATGATTACAAAAATCACGTCAACAAACCTATCTCGCAGATCTTCATTAATTACAATGCCCAGATAAATATACAACGCGAACTCTTAAACATTAGGCTAACTAAAGAGCACTGGCAATTTAGATCAACCAAAACAATATTGAATTACTTGCTCTAAACTATCCACCGCAACTACTTCAACGCCTGAAATTTTATCTTTTGGCGCATTAGCTTTGGGCACAATAATTTTGGTAAAGCCCAATTTAGCCGCTTCTTTGATGCGATCTTGCCCTTTTTGAATGGTGCGAATCTCACCTGACAGACCAATTTCGCCACAGACTGCCAATTTTTCGGCAAGCGGACGATTTTTAAACGATGAAATTATTGCTAACACCGCCGCCAAATCCAAGGCCGGCTCGGCAACTTTCACCCCACCAACAATGTTCAAGAAAATATCTTGATCATAAAGCTGGATTCCCAAATGGCGCTGCATAATGGCAATCAATAATGACAAGCGATAACCATCCATACCCACCGCTAAGCGCTTAGCAGGCATCAAATGCGATTGATCCACCAGCGCTTGAATTTCAACCAAAATTGGGCGCGTACCCTCTTCGCTAATTAAAATACAACTTCCCGGAGTTTTGGCGCGATACGATGATAAAAACAACGCCGACGGATTAGTAATTTCACGTAAGCCCTTATCGGTCATCGCAAAAATCCCTAATTCATTTACCGCACCAAAGCGATTTTTGACCGAACGTAACATGCGGAAATTAGAATGCTGTTCACCCTCAAAATACAACACCGTATCCACAATATGTTCCAACACTCGTGGCCCAGCAATCGCTCCATCTTTGGTAACATGCCCGACCAAAATTACCACAATTTGGCGATTTTTAGCCAAGCGGGTCAAAACACTGGAACATTCACGGACTTGCGCAACCGAACCTGGCGCCGATTGCAATAAATCCGAATATGCGGTTTGGATCGAATCAATTACCAGCACATCGGGTTTTTCCAGATCAACCTGTGGGATAATCGCTTCAATCCGAATCTCGGACATTAAACGTAAATTGGGATGGCTTTGAATTTCGAGCCGTTTGGCGCGTAACGCAATTTGTTGTACCGATTCTTCACCAGTCACATAGAGAACTTTATTTTTAGGCGCAATTAAGGCTAAGGTTTGCAACAACAAAGTTGATTTACCGATCCCTGGATCACCACCCAATAAAATTACCGAGCCTTGCGCAAATCCACCACCAAGAACTCGATCTAGTTCACCAATTCCAGTGACTTCACGGCTAACATCTTGTGCCGAAATTTGATCAAGGTTAACCACTTGCGATTGTTGATTTAAGGCATTAAAACGATTATTCACACCGCCTTTAGGTGCACTAACTTCAACCACTTCAATTAAGCTATTCCACGAGCCGCAGCTATTGCATTTACCTTGCCATTTCGAATGTTTATCACCACATTCGCTACATTCATACACACTTTTATCTTTTGCCATTCTGTTTCTTTATTAATTACTTATAATTTATATTCTGTGCAAACTCTGCATTTACCGTGAAATAGCTGCTAAATTCAAGTTATAACGCGGAGTTAGTCTCATAAATTTCGAGGGGTAACCCATCGGGATCTTTAAAAAAAGTAAAGCGCCGTCCAGTAAATTCATCTACCCGAATTGGCTCGCATTCAACGCCTGAACCCTCCAAATAACCTACCACCTCATCAACATTCTCAACGGCAAAAGCTAGATGGCGTAAACCACACGCTTCAGGTGTTGAGGGACGCGCTGGCGGATGTGGAAAAGAGAATAATTCAATCTGGCTATATTCATCGACACGTAAATCTAATTTATACGAAGCGCGCGCTTCACGATAAGCCTCATGAATAATTGGAAAGCCCAAAATTTGATTATAGAAATGCTTAGAACGTTGATAATCTGAAGCAATGATTGCAATGTGATGCAGATGTTTAAAGAGTGATTTAGACATAGAGTTGTTGGTACTTAAATAAAATGTTTTCAAATTGAAGTTTATGATTCAAAGGATGGGCATGCCATTGGCTCAGAAAAACTAAATCTTCTTGTAAATTAAATAATTTGGCTAAATTTAAGCGTGGCATCAAATGTTGCAACGCGCTGGCTTGCTCTGCAAAATAAGTTAAATTTGCCGCTTGTTTTAATGCCGCCAAATCGCCTAACCATTTTAATAAAAACTCGACTAAAACCTTCATGCCAAGCTTTTTAGGATCTAAATCTTTACTCAACGTAAAAATGTTCTCAATACTTGGCTTCAGTAAGCTGGCTTGAAATTGCTCGAGTTGTTTATCGCTTAAGGGCACTTCAAAAAATGGCTCGCCATTAAAATAGCGCAGCCAAAATTCAGCATTGGTTTTAATGGCTACGAGCTCCAACGCCTGCTGCCAACTAGGTAAACTCAGTTGATATTTAAAACACCGGCTCTTAATCGTCGGTAAAACTTGATTTAAATTGTCTGCTTGTAAAATAAAAATACACTGAGATGGTGGCTCTTCCAAAATTTTGAGTAACGCATTGGCGCTATTTAAATTCAGTTCACTCATCCGCGGTAACACGATCACTTTATGAGTAGAAATATGTTGCGAGCGATTGGCAAAGGTGATTAAACCACGAATTTGTTCCACTTTAATTTGCGCAACTTTGCGTTCTTCATTTTCATCACCACACAAGACAAAATAATCGGGATGATTATTTTCACGCAGTAAAATACACGCATTGCACACCCCACAAGCGTGTAGCTGATTAGGTTGATTGCACAACATAAATTGCACCAACTGTTGCACCAATTGATTTTGCCCAGAATTAATCCCCGCAGACACCAATAAGGCACTAAATTGACGTTTGCTAAAGCTTTCCGCCAACGCAGAATAATCGCTCTCTTGCCATGGATATAACATCCTTAGTTCATCCTCTTCGCCAAGAGTTCATCTAAATAGCGTCCCAATACCTCGCGGGTTTTATGGAGTGGTTGATTCGTCATGACGGTTTTTATCCGTTCAGGCTCTTCTCTAGCTAATTGATGGTAAGTGTTTTGCACGCGCGTAAAAAACTCCTGCGATTCCAACTCAATACGATCTAATTCACGGCCACGACTTAAGCGATCCATCGCCAAGCTCAGCGGAACATCGAATAAAAAGGTGGCATCGGTCGTTAAAGTTGGTTCTAGCAATGAATAAACTAATTTAATTTTATCCACGCCCAGTTGACGCCCACCTCCTTGATACGCAATCGAAGCATCGACAAAGCGATCGGCAATTACGCATACACCAGCTTCCAAATTAGGCAGAATTACCTGCCGAATGATTTCCTGCCGTGATGCAAAATAAAGTAACAACTCAGTATTATGATGCATATGTTCGCTAGTTAACAATAACTCACGAATTTTCTCACCAACGACCGTCCCACCTGGTTCACGCGTAACAATTACCTCAATACCTTTATCATGTAAATATTGACGAATAAATTCGACATGCGTAGATTTACCTGCCCCATCAATTCCCTCAACCGAAATAAATAACCCACGCTGCATAGATATCTCCACCACTATAAAATAAATGTAACTAAACTTGACTAGCACGAAATTAATTCTGAACGCTTCATTTAAAAAAACTAGCTTTCACCGAATTTTAAATAACTCAATTAGCCTACGTACTACGTTAGATTAAGGCCATAAATAACAATAGGTTTGACTATTGGTTAGATTAATATTATTTTGATCATATAAAAACCCATTCAAATACGAGGATGGATAACCACTCGCCGCACAATTCGTATGAACCCAATCAAAACCTTGAGTTGCAAACGGATTACTGCTTGGTTCACTCACCGGATATGGCACGCCACTTGGATTGCCACTACATAAATAAATTGTACTTCCAGCGGTTAGGTTTTCTGCATAAGTGCTCGGAACAACATAACTCAACGGATTATAACCATTGGCAAAGACATTATCAATCGCTACATCATAGATTTTACCGTCAAGCGCTGAAGTAATTTCAATATGCGTATGCGATAATGGAACACCATCTAAACTCTGAGTAGCTGCTTTATAATTCGTAACCGCCATATAATCACTATTCGGTGGTGAATTAACTGTTCCATATTGATAATAACCACCAATAGATTCACATAACGAAGCATAATATGACGCATTATTTGGCGCTGCCGTACTACCGCTATTACAGGCGCTAAGTGTAGCCAAAATTACAAATCCAGCTGAGCAACTCAGTAAATTTTTAATCATATTGTTTGAACTCAACAGCCTATAACTCCTTAACATAATCTTATTTACGTTATCACACCTAAAAAGACCAATTAGTCCTCAATTATTTACGCTACGGTGCGGTTTTTGCAGTAGTAGTTTTCTTTAAATATTTATTAACCGCTTCCGAATGTTCATTAAAACTACTAGAAAACTTAGTTTTACCTTTACCAATTGCCACGAAATAAAGTAACGTAGATTCAACGCCTGGTTGAGCCGCAGCATCCAGCGCCACTTGGGATGGCATACAAATTGGAGTTGGCGGTAAGCCACTATGTAAATAGGTATTGTAGGGCGTATCAATGGCAAAATCGGTACGAGTAATAGTTGGGCGATTACCCAGTCCATAAAACACCGCAGGATCATCTTGCAAGCGCATTTTAATTCGTAGCCGATTATTAAACACAGTTGAAATTTGGGTCATATCCGCGCTATCGTTAGTTTCTTTCTGAATCAAGCTCGCCAAAATTAATAATTCATAGGAGTTTTTATACGCAATACGTTCATTTTTAGTTTGCCAAGTTTTGGCTAATTTAGCTTGCAGTAATTTATAACCATTTTGCATAAACTCTAAATCGCTTTGATTCGGCGCCACAAAATAAGTCGAAGGATAAATTAACCCCTCCATGCTCGGAGCGCTTATTTTTAACCGTTCACGAATTTGCGATTCAGTCATTGATTCCGTTAAATGCGTAATTTGTGATTCTGAGGCTAAGTAATTGCGCAGTTGTCTAAAATTCCAGCCCTCCAAAATAGTTAGGCTAATTTCATCAGGCTTACCGTTACTTAAGCGATTAACTAAATCCATCAATGACATTGGTTTAGTTAGAATATACATCCCAGCTGTAATTCGCGTATCTTTACCCATCAAACGCGCTAAAATAACAAATAAGCGTGGATTGGATATGATTTGAGCGCTACTCAATTTACGTGCGGTTTTATGCAATGAATCGCCTTTAGCAATAATTAACTGCGCACGCTGATTAGGAATACTATGCGGAAAAAACACCTCATAACCTAAATAGAAACTGAACAAAATAAAAACTACTAGAAAAACCTTAATGACTTTATGTGTCGGTTGCGGCGTTTTAGACATAAATTTATACCATTTGACAAAGATTAATTGGGCATATTTTAGCACAATCTAAGCTGAATTTTTAAAAACTCTAGAAAAAGCCCCCGCATTTAGCGAGGGCATAACAAAATCAAATTATAATTATTTTGCAGCTGATGGGAAATCAGCATTACAATCGTAACGAGTATCACTGGCTAAGAATGTTTTACAACTTTGATTCATGGTGTATTTGCTCGTCGTACCATTTGCCGCTGTATTTTGTTTAGAATACATTTGCCAAATAATAACTCCACCACTATCTTTCTGTTGCGCTGCAATCGTGTCAACTAAAGCATTAGTTAACTGCAGTTGACCACTCGCATTGCGCGGATAGGCTGGTTGATTAACTTCAAACCCAAATTGGATTTTTGAGCTAATGTTATATTTAGCTGGCAAAAAGGCAACTTTACCATTTGGATCAACACTCAATGAAGCTGCACTTGGCGCACTCGATTTCAACCAATTAGTATAATCTTTCATATATGCCCCAACTTGACCAGGTAAGTCTAATGGACCGCCACCATAAGGTGCACAAGTCGTCGCATTATCACCACACAGATCATAAGTCATTAGACCGATACTATCAAAACGATCTACGATAGCTTTATCTTTATCGGTTAAGTTATACCATAAACCTTTCAGATTACCTAACCACCATACACCACCCTTGGTATAAATATCAGCTGCATTATCACCATAGACAAAACCAGTAATTGGACGTGCACCAACTGGAGGAGCTGCCGTTGAGAACATCAAATCTTTAGCATTTGGATTGTCTTCAAGCGCATGCATAATTGCCGCCATTTTATCTACAGTTTTTGGCATAATGGCTGGACCAGACGAAGTAGTCGTGCCACCACCATACTGAACTAAATTAGCGTAAGTTGGACCACCCGCAGCATTAACACTTTTCGCAATATCAGTTGACCACTCACCAGTTGAACCAGGTTTCCATTGAACTGCATATTTATCCGCATGCCAAAACTCTTCTGCATCCAAATCAATCCCTTGCATACCAAGGTCGTTGGTCAATTTAATCACGTTATCATATGAGGTTTTTGCTAACGCAGCTTGTGTGCTATCACTTGGATCTGGGAACCAATCATAGTGAATGCCGTTGGTTGGCGTTTCTGCATCACCACAACTCGTGCCATAAACCGCGAAGTTACAGCTATAATTCCAACCACCGACAGACAAGAAGGCTTGAATATTTTTAGCTTTAGATAAGGCTACGGCTTGTTTTAATTGATTAAACGCTGCCACACCTTGCCCATCACCAGCATTAAAATAATCCATAATTCCAGTATTTGCCAAACTGCCACTAACGTAATTACTTAGGGTTGGCTTAACAAAAGAGAAAATCACCCGATTAAAATTAACTTTAGAAACGCGAGCCAAATCATCGGTATATTGTTTCAATTGAGCAGGCGAATCAATTAGCAAATAAACCGTAACTACTTTATCCGCGCTTGGGGTTGGTGTAGGCGTTGGGGTTGGTGTCACTTGAACCTTAAACCCAGCAGTAATAGTTTTAGCTGCTGTTACCACACCAGTACTGGTAATTGGATTAACTTCATAATTACTTCCAGATGCCTGTACAGTGACGCCAAGGTTTAAACCACTTTCAATTTTATAAACTGTACTGCCATTACTCTTACCTGTAGTATTAACATAGCTGTATTTACTCGCTGCATCGCTAAACACCGTACTTACAGTATTGCCAGTACTTAAACCGCTAACTGCAACCGTTGCGTTATGTCTAACCGTAGTTGGTGATGCAACCATTGGAATTGCTAAGCTAGTTGTATTTCCAGCGGTAATTGTTAATGATGGTAAACCACTCTCAATATAGTAAGTACCTAACACTGGATCAGCAATACCTGTTGTCATCTGCACTACATAAGCATGTGTGCTATCTGTAATAGGTAAATCACCAGTTGCAAATGAGCCACCTTGCTTAACGGTATAACTATTGACAAATGGATCTACCGCTTTAGTATTGAAAACTTTCACTTGTAAATCACCAGTGTAAGTAGGTACTACATTTGCCAAGCTAACAGTAGCGCCACCTGTAGTAATTACAGGTGATGTTTTGTCATACTTAATTGTAACGGGTGTCACTGAACCACTTACAATCGTTGGTGTTGCCGATGGTGTGTAAGTAACCGTTGTACTACTAATGCTAGTACCAGCCACTGTGTATTTTGAACCACCAGTTAAACCAGTAATTTCTTGCGTATAACTACCACCCAATGCAGCTGTTGGCACTATAAAGCTAGTTACGTAGATACCTGTACTAGTTGTCACGGTAACACTCAAACCATTACAAATGCTGGTACCAGTGCAACCTGTATTACTCGTATTAACTACCACACTTAATGAGCCAGTTGTTGGTGTAGGAGTTGGCGTTGGTGTCGGGGTTGAAACTAACGACCAAGCGCTTGACCATGCGCTACCGCTACCTGGAGCATAAGCCCACTCTGAGGTGTTATTACACCATGGCGCAACAGTCGTCGATAAACATTGATAAATTTTGCCATCGCTACCTTGAACTTGGCTACCAGCTACATAACTACCTCGTCCATCTGGATAAATTTTGTATTGTCCAGGTGTTGGGCTTGGTGTAGGTGTCGGAGTAGGCGTGATAGTTGGACTCGGGGTCGGTGTAGGAGTTGGCGTAGGTGTCGGGGTTGGACTCGCGCCATTAATTGCAAAGCTGCTGGTTGCCAACGTTGAATTAAAGGCTGCACCAGTTAGATTTAAGCCGCCACTAAATGAAATAGTTTGCTTAGCTTTAATAATTGGATTGTTATTGTCTGCTGTAACTAAACCAATTTGTTGATTGGCATTACCAGCACTAAAAGTTAATTTGTATGCGGTACTGTTAATTTGCCAATTATTCAAAGTGCCGATAGCAACAGCTTTACCTGCGCTATCTTGTGAGGTTAAGCTAACCGTTTGACCGCTTAAGCTTTGATCACTGGCACAACTATTCGTTAAATCAATGCTACCGCTTAAATACCACTGCGAATTACCATTAAATTTCACCACACCAGTTAGACAGTTATTGCTACTAAATAAGGTTGGCGTAGCTGTTGCTGCAATCGGTGCGCCAGTTAAATTTTGACCGCCACCAGTTGAACTGTTGCTACCGCCATTACAGCCAGCAAGCAATAAACCACTTCCAGCCGCTAGTGATGCCGCCAGAATTTTTATTTTATGTTGTGTTTTCATTTTTTCCTCTTTTTTAATTTCATTAGCGCCACTTAAATCGCTTAGAAGTACTGGGTGAGACCAATGCTACCCATTACAAGATATTAGCATAATAATAGAATATAATTTAGTAATTGTAATTCAAGTCAATCTGCCAAAGGCAGCACTAAAGACTCTATCTTACATAATTAATTATTATAGCAACTTCACTCAAAGACTGTATATAGACAATTTTGTATAACAGCTATACGTTTTTGTATAGCTACACGTGTAAATATCAAATCAAAACAATTTTCTTACAACCAATATAATCAAATTATACTTTCAATTCAGGAGCATACCAAAACCAAATGTGATTTTAATTTTATCTACGATAATAGTTATTTACAATATATTACAAATACATGTTAAAATAACTGTAATTCATTACATTATTAAATTAAGGCATCATATGAACTTTAGTACTATTCATGAATATATTAAAAAATCTCGTATTCAAAACAATCTAATTTGTGATCATGATCAATTATCACAGCTAAATATATTCTTAGCTCTTATCAAGCACATGAGAGCCGCGCAATGGGCGCAATTCTTAAACTCAAAGAAATCTAGTAGTGATTTATATGAATTATTAATTACGATTATTACAGAAAATGAAAATAAAGAATTAACCGAATTTTTGCGGAATGAATTGGAATTAATTGAAGTCATTAAGAGCTTCAATGATGACGAAACATTGGCAATCGTTGATATGATTAATAAAATTAAGTTTGATCATAATCATTTTTATACAGTTCTGGTTGAAGAGTTAAATAACTCACATTTTTCGAGTGACACCAATCAAATAATTTATACTTCAATTCAAAAACAACAAGCTAAAAACACTAAATTAGACATACTTTGCTTAGGTTTTAGAAGTCTATATTTTGACAACCGCAATAATCAATTAGATTTGGTTTATATTGATGAATACCGCAGTAGAGAAGCAAAATTACTAAAATTAATTAAACCACAACAGGCGGTAAATATTTATCGACCACGGTTATTTAGTGAGTTTATAGCCAACAAATTATATGATTACACCTTAATTTGTGTTAATGATGACATGGGCAAAACCAATCACACATATATAGCAAATAGCCTTGAGAGCAAGGATCAATACCTTCATTTATCCGCGTTAACCACCTCTGATATTCTGAACGCTATTGATACCCTGAAACCGAATGGTAAATTATATCTTACCATGCGATTAATGCATTGGCAGAGCGATAAACTAAATTATCTCCGCGAGTATCTTGTTGATCACAATCTTATTAGTCAGTGTATTTACGTTAAAACCCATCGAGTTAATCCATGGATACTTATTGAAATTTATAAAAACAAATCAGATGATTTAATTTATATGATTGATGACAAATTGTACTCCGATGGTTCTTTGAAATATCGAATTAATGATATTTTAGTGGCAAAAATAGCTGACTATATGAATAATAAGTATCTGGATGGAGCGTCTTCGCAATATGTAAGCCGAGAGTTCATTATAAATAATAATTATTGTCTTGACCCTAATATTTGCATTAATTTATTTAATACCAAACAAAAATCAGCTAATCATGAAACTAAAACTCTGCAAGATATTGCGGTTAAGATATTTAGAGGTCCAGAAATATACAATAAAAATACTCAATCTCAAGAAATATCAAACTGTCATTACATTATTAGCCAATCAGCGCTTGGTGCCGATGGTCTTGCGATAGATAAACTAACACCAATACCAGAAAGTATTTATAACAAGCATGAACGACTATATAAACTAGAGGCTGGTGATTTAATTATCTTATCTCGTGCCACGAATAATCGAGTAACTATGATTCCTATAAGTATGCCACTGTGTATTGCTCATTCTAATATTATTGTTATTCGACCACAAAGAACTATAAGCAACCCTGTATATCTATCGTTCGTCCTTAATTCTAAATATGGGAAGGCACTAATTAATAGTATTCAAAAAGGGATTACTTTAAAATCAATTAGCCTTGTTGATTTAAAGAAGCTAGAAATTAATTTACCCGATTTGAGCACTCAAAATCTAATTGCTGAAAAAGTAACTACCGCTAGAGCTAAGTTAGATGATGAAATATTAGCATACAATCAAGTTATGGCTGAATGCGAATCACAAATCTAAATAAATATCTGTCAAAACAGACTGCAATAAAAGATGCTTAATTAATTTAGGTGTCTTTTATTTTATCAACAACAGAATTAACCAATAAAATGTAACACATTACAGTAAATATTTTATTATTTAACCACGCAATAAAATATATTACACATCAAGCACTAATCACAAATAACACCACAAAAAATAATAAAACCAACCCGAAGCAACTTGACAAATGTAATAGATTACATATATAATTCATTATTCAAATTTAGAAAGTGACTCCATGTACTACCTAGAACAACAAAGCAAGGTTCTGCGCCTTAGTAAAATATTTCAATATGCTTATTTCTTTGATAGAAAAATTGCACAAGCAACGTTTGCAGAAGAGCAATATCAAATGGATGGAATCCAGTACCAAGAGAATTACTGGGGATTTTGTTTTTGCAAATCATGTATGAAGTATAAGACCAAAGAATATCACGATAAAGAACGTAGAGTGTATCGACGTGATTTGCAGAAATGGCACAAAATTTGTCGTGATTACCCAATCTTCAATAAATTATCACCAGATGATATTGTAAGTATTGGTGGCTACTATAGCAGACTGAAAAGCACAGTTGAAAGTCTCTGTTTTGCATTTGAAGACCGATGGCATAAGAAAAAATCATATAAATTATTCGGTAAGGTAATCACTAATCTACAATATCTAACTACCTTAAATGAGTTTATACAACTAACTAAAGCACAGGTAAACACCATTTACAATGCTGTTTATGGTTATAAGTTGCACAAAGGCGAGTTTTTGTATAAAGAACCATTATCCAACTTGTATATAGCAACGAGCAATGGGCTAGTTCCAACTAATCCAGTCAAGGAGATCAAATTTAATGAAGCAGAGCTACTCTATGCTAAATATACTGAGGAATTTGGTGAGCCTCATATTGCAGGTGAGTTAATCACAATTATTAGTATCTGTAGAAGTATTTCTACGTATTTTACAAATGATACCTATTATTGTGATGTGCCAATTGTACAGCAAATTTTACGAATGATCTCACCGCAACCGACTAAATGCCAGACTAAAGAAGAGGCAAAACTTAAATTAAACCTGTTGCATGAATGTTACTCTCGGCGACACTTTGGCAAACTTAGTTCAATTCAAGCGAAGTATCGTAAAAACTATCGTCAAGATCCAAGCGATAAAGACTATCTTATTCAAATTACTCAAAATTTACCTTAAGGAGCGCTATTATGACTAAACAAGAAACACTGAACTTTATAAATAAACTATTTAACAAACAATCTCAAGACGAAATGTTAAGTCCTATTCTATGTAGTAGCAGCAAAACTAATTTTGATGGTGCAGAAATGGTACTTGAGGGAATTAATAATTTTATTTCATGGCTATTTGATAATTTTGAATTTGAAAATTCACGTATAGTCGGAGCTGGCTATGTTGATACCTACAACCATCATTACCCAGCATACGAGGATTATGCCATAAGTGAAAAAGCTTTTACTTTTTGTTTGGTGCAAAGTTATAAACAAATCAATACTAAAGAAGAACCGAAAGAAATATTCTTACGTAAAATCTTTTTTCAGTTTGATTCAAGTATGATTATTATGCGTGATTCTAATGCGGAAGAAGCCAATACGCCACTTGATCATAACTTTGAAAACCACGTTGACTTATATCAGTTGGCAACGGCAGATGGTTATCCAAGTAAGAAAAAAGATAACGATTACGTCGATTTCTATTTCAAATCTATTGAGTATTTTAAGCAACGAGTTGGTAAATATTTGAATTGCTATCCACTAAGTTCGACGGCTTGTATTAATCAGATACAAGAAAATGATCGATATTTTTAACCAAACTTGGCTTCTCGCCAAAAATTGTCTGGTAGTTGAGGTCTTGCAACCTTAACTCCAGATTTAACTTGGTTCGCGCCAACAGCCAGAATTAAACTAACATGAAAACCAGAATCAATAATAAAAAAAGACAAACCCACGAATTTAATTCCCTAAATAAATTTGGCTATTTAGCGCCAAAAATCTTCCACTTAATTAAAAAACAGGGCTTTATATTTAATCCTGAAAGTGGCTATTTTATAAATGGTAAAATCACCCTAACCATATTCAAAAACTCAAATGAAAATACTTATTTCGCACGAGTTTGCTCTGATTATGACGGAGCGGCACACTTTTATGCTGGATCAGCTTCACCGCATTTCATAATGCAAATCAGTAAATTATTAGCCTTAATTCAATTCACTGAACCAAATTTCCAAACTGAAATAATACCTCAAATCAGTAAAAAACGCCCAAATATTGAACTTACACAAACTCAAGATTACTGGGAGGTTAGTGACTGGACTACGGCAACTTATCTGCGTATCCCACAGAAATATGGCACCAAAATACTTTCAAAAATCTGGATAGCGTTTAACAAAATGACTTGATAAATCGTCATTACAGCATGAGAACTGGCAACACTAGATTTTTAATTCGTTCAAGAATTTGCTGCATTTCGCTATTTGTTAATGGCGTGTTATTAAGCTAATCAATACTACGATTATTCTCAAATAGGATATTAGCCCAGTTTTGGAGCAGGTCATCTTCGGTAAAATTTTTTAATACCTGCTTTTCCCACCCTTTATCAAATAATATTTGAATAAGAGCTTCCTCAAAATCTGCTTCTCGCTCAAAAGTCATAACATTTCACCTCCAAAATTTTCGGTTTTATACAGGGTGTAACCCTCATAATAATAGCTTGCATCAATCCCTTTCATGTAGATTTCTCTATCGTGAATTTTGTCGGTTAATGCCTGTTTTAATAAAAACTTAATTTCAATGTCTTTTATAGGACTGCGTTCCATTGCCAAAAGATAATTATCTTTATCCACAAGACTCCAATCAATAACTTGCCCAAGTTCCCTTTTTAGGATCAGATTAAGCCAAATCCGAGTGCTGCGCCCATTTCCCTCCCTAAAAGGATGAGCAATATTCATCTCCACATATTTTTCGATTATCCCATCATAATCTGATTGAGGCATATCTTCAATGTTTTTTAATGCAACCTCCAGATACATCACGGGGGCAAATCTAAAATTTCCTTTGGCAATGTTTACGCTACGAATTTTGCCCGCAAAGTTATAGATTTCACCAAAAAGAAAATGGTGAATTTGTGCCAATGCTGTAAAACTCCCAGCTTCTAAGGTATCAAGAAAACCACTTTCAAATAGCTTTAACGCCTTAGTTTTACTGATTTTTTCTTCAATGCGTGCCAGTTCTACCGCATCGGTAATGCCTAATTTATTTTCTAAGACCATTCCAACACTCCTTAGTTAGACAAACATTTTTTGTAACATAGCTTTTTTGATATTGCGTAATTTGTTAAGTTCTTGCTGGTAGAGAGTAATCAATTTATCTATTTGTTTGAAAAAATCCCCAATCTCCTTTTGCTCGTTTGTTTCTGGAATCAATACTTCAGTTTCTCGAATTGTTTTGAGACCTAAATTTTTGATTGTTGAACCTGTTAGGTTACTCATAAAATGATTGTAAATTCTTGGAGTTCGTGTTGCCTAACTAATGGCTTAACTATTTTCCATAAATTTTTGTTACTGCACTCAAGATTAGCCAACATTCTAGTAATTTGATCATGTGAAACATCGTTATCTACTATTTTAGATAAGTTTGTAGCAGTTGCTAAACCAAGTGCAACTTGTAAATAATCAGTGTAAAGGTCAAATATGTTTATCATGTCAACTCGTCTTAATAATTATATTAGCCGTAATTTTACACAATCTTGCAAATCAGTGCGCAACATCAGTTAATAAATTATACCAACCATTATTTTACACAATCATGCAAATCAGTGCGTAACATCAGTTATTAAACTAATACGTTGTGTAAGTTCGTTGCATTAATCCAATAATCACAGTACCCATCTGGAAATGTTGAAATATTTTTAGAAGTAACTAACTTACAGTGTACTGTAACCGCTAAATCTTGACGCTGACTAATATCTCGATGGTTAAAGACTTTACCCTCAAATATTTTTTTATACCCATCTATTTTTAATTGATAATCCGTATAACTATCACCTTTAGGATCAATAAAATAGATCAAATAGCGGTTGTCATTCTTAGGCTTCAACCAAAATATAAAATCTGGCTTAAATTTTGCGGGACATGAATTTTTATCAATATATGGGATATAAACATCATCGATTGAATCAATACGACTAAACATCCACCACTCAAATTTATCATTTAATTTATCTATCTGACTATCTAATTCGGTAATGAATTTAACTTCACTTGGTGTTTTAATGATATGTTTAATATAATCAACATTTTCATTATTCGATAAAATCAAAGGCACATAATAATGAGTGCTGATATTTTTGATAATTAAATCATCTAATTCAACACTAGCAACACTAGACTGATTTAATTCTGTAACTTTGGCGATAAGTGTATCAATATCATGGGCATATTTTTGCTTAATTTCAGCTAATTGTTCGGCACTATTACTTGATTTTTTTACTTTATTAATTGCATCAACTAATTTGACTTGCAGACGTGCGTCATTAACTGCAATTCTTTTAAAATGGACAATTTCTTGGTCTAATTGAGTAAAATGACTATACTCACTTAAGCTAGCATTATAGAAATTAACAACATCAATCAATAATAATTCTGGATTATGAATAATTGGTTTTGTACTATCTTCAAAAAACGCCGTCTCATTATTAATATATTCGCGCAAATTCAAAATATCAGTAGTTAGTAACTGTCCAAATTTTGCAATCAGCACGACATCACTCATCAATTCACAATACCGTCTTAATAATTGCAACGACTGCGGATGGATTGAATAGGTTTTGTTATCCTTCGTATCTAATAAATCAAAATAACTCTTTCCGTCGGTGTATTTAGGTACGAGCAATAGTTTAGTTTTTGATAATGGGTTTACTACAAAATTATCTAATATTTCAAAATCATTTTGCTCACCGCTTAAGCCGCTAAATACGGTGTCAAGAGCTTCTTTTGATGTACCCATAACAAATAAAGTTTCCAATGCGCTTATCGCCGTTACATTGTTATCACTAATTGTTTTATAGATGTTTGATAGCTCAACGTTACCAGTCAATAGATTTGCTATACGTTTACGCTTGTTTTTAATCGGCTCTAAACGGATGCCACGACCAGTTGACTGCAAAACAAACTTCTTCGCATCCTTACTACCAATGTTAATATACATAATAACATTCGGACGATTAGAATCCCAACCCTCATAAAATGACCGAGAACCAAACAACATATTTATCGAACTATCTTTTTTATTTAATCGAGCAAATGCACTGGTATTATCAAAAGTTTTGTCATTAATTTGATAAAGTGGATTGGTAACTAAGTTATCTTGTAACCACTTACGGGTATCACCAATTTTGATTAAAGCAAATGGTAATTCCGAAGTCGGCAACTTAAAGACTAACTCTTTGCCACTTCCAGACACAGCTTTTACCTCAATAGACGCTGCAAAGCTGGTACTATTAAATACACATTCTAAAATATCTTGTGCGGTTATAGTTTTTAACAGATTAAAATCTATAGTTACCTTACCACTGCTAAACAAATAGTCATCTTCTGTTTGATACTCTTTAACTAAGTCATCAATTGTGGCACTCAATAAGCCAGCAGGATATTTATCAGTTGCAAAATCAGCAATTCCAGTAAATAGCTTAACTAAATCTGAACTTTCGCTCTTCTCTTCCTTATTGCTTGCAGATAAATTAACAGAATTTACAAAGCTAACCATCATCGGATTATGATATTCTAAACCGCTATCCTTTAATGAAATAGCTAACTTTTTAATATACGTTAAAACTATCAATGCACGTAAAACAATCTTTCGTTGGTCATCTTCAACTAACTCACCTTGGGTCTTAAACGCATCAATTGCTTTTTGCGATAGGTAAATATTTTTACCATGTCCATTCTTGATGAAACTACTAAGATTGTACTCGTAACATGTAGTTGCATGGTCGATATCGTCAGTAAATGTTGCTGAGAAATTAAACAAAAAACCATTTTGTGACATGATGTTATAATAAGTTTGGCGAATACTATCCGATGCACCTTTATGCGCTTCATCTAAAATAATATACCACTTACCATTATTCAAATAATTTTCATAATTAATTTGATTGTCTTTTTCACCATCACTAATTAAATCACTACGATAAGTATAAACCCGAATTTTGTCATGACTAAATAAATCACCGCTCAACGCATCAGCATTCGTCCGCAAATTAACTAACTCAATATATTGGTCACTATGTGAAACATTGTATTCCGTTACATGGTGCGCTAATTGATTGATTAATTGTTCTTGATGAGCTAAAAACAATATTGGACATTGTGGGATTAACTCGGCTTTAATTAAGTGGTTTAATAATTGAATTAACTTAACGATTACCAAAGTTTTACCACTTCCTGTTGCCATCCACAAACATAGGCGATTACTAAATTCTGCAAAACTAACTGCATCTAGTTCCTCAACTTTGTTTTTAGATTTTCGATGTTGTTTGGTTATTACATTATAATTATGTTTACGATATAAATCAAAACTCCCATCTTTAGTAGTTGTCGTTATATCTAATGCATCTATCTGATTATCAAATGTTTTATACCAAGCTAACATTTTATTTTTATCACTAGTTGCACCAATGTAAAATTGGTATAACGTTTTGATAATTGCCTGTACCGCTCCTTGTTGAAAATCAAAGAGTGTTTTATCACGAGAAAAATCGCCCGTATTAAAATTCTTCCACTCAATAGGTAAATTATTATAATCCACTGTATTGATTAACTCTTGTAAATGTAATTTAGCCATAATTAACTCCACCACAATAATGGTTTGATGGTATCTAAATCAAGATTAGTTAAATCTATCTTTTCGCCATCGATAAAAGTTACGCTATTTTTGCTTTGTTTAGCTATTTTTTTACCCAATAAATTAGATAATGTTTCTGCTATATCTATATCAGGATAGAGTTTGCTTAAATCAATCTTAACTTGCTTATTGGTAATTGATACAACATCGGTTAATAATTTTTCATCTGCCATAAATACATAGCTCGAATATGGATTTTGTTCATCAAAAACCTCGTGATCTTTGTACTGGCATTTAGCTAATGCTTCTTCGTATTGTTCAAGCTCGTAGTACTTGAATAGACCACCGATTTTAACTTCTTGGTTTTTACTAATTCCAACCTTATGTCCAGATAGCACCAACTTAATTCGTCCAATGTTGCCAACTTTTTGTGTATCATCATCAAAATAAGTTGTGCTAAATCCACCACCCATCTCAACACCTAACCACTTGCGGTTAAGTTTATGAGCAACTGCTAATGTCGTGCCACTTCCAGCGAAAAAATCACAGACTAATGAATATTCATTTGATGATGCTTTTATAATTCTTTCAAGTAATTTTTCTGGTTTTTGTGTATCGTAACCAATGCGTTCTGGATCTTTTTGCTGTAGGTGACTGATTTCTGTCCAAACATCGGAGGGTGTTACTGTCTCATCGTCGTAATATTTATATATTTTGCCATTTGATTTTATAGATATATAAGATCTACCATCTTCATCAATTGATTTTTTCATGTTATTCCGTTTGGTTTCACCTCTTAACTCACCAACTTCAGAAGCGTTAAAAATATTAAACTCACATTTAGAATATAAGTTTATAGTGTCATGTTTATTTGAAAATGAACCTTCTTTTCTCCCACCACTTTGGTAGTGCCAAACAATCTCGTTTTTAAAATTTCCACTTCCAAAAACATTATCCATTAGTATTCTATTGTAATGATTTGCCCTATAATCCAAATGCACATAGATACTGCCTTTATCCGACATAATATCTTTTGATAATTTCAACCTATCCCACATAATACTGCACCAAGTGCTATCTTGATAGTTATCGTTATAATAAAAATCACTACCCGTATTAAATGGGGGATCAATATAGATTAAATCAACTTGTTCTTTATATTTCGGCATAATGGTATTCAGCGCTTGATAATTATCCGACTTAATTAATACACCGTCACATTCATCATCAAGATTATCAAATAAGCCTAAAATCGCATATTTAATATCTTCATCAAAATGCTTGGTATCAAATGGTAAGTATTTGTATTTGCTATCAGCAAACATATCTTGAGTTTGAGTTATCTCATTGATATTAAATTTTTCATCCACAATGCCTAAGTCTTGCCACTCCTTTATCTGTGCTTGTATTCCAGCGTGATTAGTTAATAATGCAATATCCAAACCTTTAGCGATTAATTTATCTAGTGTTACCACATAGTTAGAATTACGCACAAACTTTGGTTTATTCCAGATTTTAACTAATTCATCCTCAAACTGCCCGATAAAATTAATTACCTTATTGGCGATGTTTTTGAGTATCGTCAATTGCTCTACTCGTGCCACCGACCAATCATCACTACCATTCCAAAAGTATTGATAAATCCATAACTTAAATTGTTCGGTTAGAAAGGCTTTAGCGTCTTTATTGATAAAAAAATCAACCTCGTTTTGCTTTTCAAATATCGCAAATAGTTTTGTAATATCTTCATCACTCAAATTTATGCTTTGTTTAGTTAAATTTATGCGTATTTCATCGATTTTAGTTTTATTGCCGTTACTACTTAGTTTAGCCACGAAATTAATCTGTGGTTTACCCTCAGGTGTTTTTGTTACATCTTTAAAAGCATAAACTAGCCCATTTTTTGTATTATTAGCCTTTTGCTCTAGTTCCGTGGCGTCAATATAAAAATCATATCCTGCATGTTTGATGGGTAAACTACGCCATAACTTATCGCTTTTAACATAATATAGCATATTGGTTTTCCAGAATAATGCTACATCTTTGCCATTATAAACTTTGTCATAGATTTGATTATGAAACGGTGTATGGTTAAAATAAATACAACCGTTTTGCGTAAAATATAAGCTAAAAAACTGATAGAGCTTATCAAATAGCTCTTCACGGAATGATGGATTTTTAGCTAAGGCGTTATCAATATCATCCTTAAGGATTGGCTCTATTGATTGGTAATACTGACGTTTGAATTTCATTAATTTAATAAATCCACCAACACCATCAACCTCAGCCCCAACAAATAAGTCCGATAATGCTGTATAAAATTTCTGTTCATGTTTGTTCATAATATTCTTTCTCTGGTTTTGTTGTGCTTAATATTCAGTCTCATTAGGCTGGTTTATTCATATATTACAGCTTTGAGTATTGTTGATTCTTTTAAATAATTTAACTATTTAGCCGCCTATTTTACCACGTAACTACCGCCCAGACTATGCTATCAGTGGGCATAGTTTTATTTTTGTTTTTATTTTATATAAACTATGCGGAGTTAATATTTTTGACTATTTTATATTGATTTTATACCAGTGGTTTTAATCTAATTGGAAAGTAGGTTCGGTGTTCCACACAAATTGGCGCCAAATATCGAGTTACACGCCCATTATATGCCATACCTGAAAAAACGCTAGTTGGGCGGATCTCCCAAATATTAATTAACACTCGTAAATCAGGGGTTTTATAGCTATATTTAATAAATTTTTCATATTTGCTATCGAGTAATGAGCTAATAAGAAATTGTATCATAACGCATTTTTGCTTTAACGCTTCGATAATTGCCTTATCTGAGTTATGGTAGCCTGCAATTTCATCACCTGAGATGCTAATTTCCATATTATCTAAAAAATTATGCGCCTTAAATTTATACCCGTGATCAGTATTTTCTTTACTGACAAAGCGAACTCCATCAGCCATACTAGGCTTCTCTAGAGTATAGTTAATTATTTTGTTGCACGGTTCATTGGTCGTAGTGTGAATACGGTAACAATTAGCAATCTTTTGATCATTTGAGCAAGCTATCCCCAAATACATATTATGTGCGTCAGTAAATAGCAGCACACTAATAATAGCCCGGTATTCAACCGATAATTTTTCTAATAAATCGCTTTGTAACATGATATTTACTCCTTGTAAATTATTTATTAATTTCATCACTTACACATAACCCTCAAACGAAACAGTAGGATCTTTGACTAGCTGTATTGAGTCAACTAAGAGCACGGCTTCAACGAATGCTTTATCCTGGCATTGAAATCCATACAATTAATTGAGGATTTAGATAAAACCCATAATAATTCCATGTTAAGCTAATTGAGTTATTATAGCACAAATAATAAACCAATGTAACTAATTACATAATAACAATCTAGCAATATATTGAGCGTCTAATCAACATAATAGACTAATATAAAAATATACCTTGCAAATTGTAATAGATTACATGTATAATAATTACCTGAGTAACAATGAAGCTGATTAGTGTTTTGTAATATTTAAGGATAAGCTAATAATGATAAATAAAAAGCATTTATTAATTATCTGCAGTTGTTTAGTTGTTTCAGCATGTTCAACGGTAACTTGTCCAGCGACCGCAAATCAAATTAAGGCTGGTGGCGATTACTCAGGATGTGATTTAAGGAATTTCAACCTAACGAATATGGACATTCCAAATACCTGTTTTGATAATGCCAATTTAGATAACGCCAGTTTCTTGGGCGTATATGCTCCGTTTAGTAGCTTTAAAAATACGAGTTTAAGAGGTGTAAATTTTACTAATGCCAACCTACAAGCGTCAAATTTAACCTTTTCTAATCTGGTGCGCTCTAATTTATCTAATGCAGATTTTAGAGGCGCTGATTTTACTAATGCAACAATTTATAAAACAACAGGTAAAGGTCTTATGCTTTATGGTGCGAAATTCAATCACACACGTTGGTCAAATGGCAAATTATGCGCATATGACTCAATCGGTAAATGCAATATAGTGGAGTAAACATCTTGAGAGTAATAAGACTAATTATCATCACCGCATTTATTTTTTATGCTTTCAATAATTTTCAACAGCTTAAATCGACACTTATAGCCTTCTATAAACAAATTTTTACGCACACGACATTGGAGCAAATAAAAATAGATCCCTTCACTCAACGTAGATTATTTTCTGATACCCCTGAGACGACGATTAAAACAGATTTACCAAACGAAGAATAGTAATTATTCAGGAGCGTATATGGGGCGCTTAACTACGTTTGGTTTTGATGTTAATAGTTTAAAAAAGGAAATTTAACATGCAATTAAAAGAAGCATTAATAACATTCGGCGATAAGCCTTACCCTAAATTTGGTAACATTGTAATTCTGGCTGGTGGCGCAGGCTCTGGCAAGGGGTTTATTAGGGATAACTTATTAGGGATTGAAGGTAAGGTGCTGGACTCTGACCAACTTAAACAGTTATTTATTACATGTAATGCCTTTGATAGGAAATTTCAAAAAGAATACCAATACAGTTTAAGCGAGTTAGACTCAGGTAACCCACTCGAAGTGTCAGACCTACACAAGTTTGTTGCTAGCCAGAAACTAGAAAGCCGCCGTAATGATGCATTAGCACTATCATTATTAGAATTACCTGATGATAGATTGCCAAATTTGATTTTTGATACTACACTTAAAGACTTGTATAAGCTACACTCAATTAGTCATCTAGCCAATGAGCTTGGCTATGCAAAAGAAAATATTAGCATTGTCTGGGCGGTAACACAGTTTGAGGTTGCTAAACAACAAAATAGCAAGCGTGAGCAACGTGTGCCAGATAAAGAGCTAGAATATACTTATTTTAGCGTGGCGCAAACAATGAACTTCCTATTACACCGTTCAGAGGCACTGCAAGCACACGTTGATGGTGATGTATGGGTGGTGTTTAATGTTAAGGGTGTGGATTCTGAATTTGTGCAATCTGAGTTTGGTGGTGGATATATGGACAATGTTAATTATTTCCACATTAAAGAGCGCGGGCAGGTAGTTGACTTACCTGCTGATGTTGAGGAGATACTCTACAGTTACGCAGATAGCATCAGCCCAAACGGACCTAAATACAGATACTAACTTACCTAATTTTAAATACTAATTTTAAAAAGAGACTGGCGATTGGCGAAATCGCCACTCAGCCCAACATCTTGACGTTCATCTTTGCTACAGCTGCGAACATTCAGCAACCTAGTTCGCGCTAGACGGTTTATATTTCACCATCAAATAAAATTTACGCGCTGAATTAATTCGATTAAGCCCTGAACTTAGCTTTATTCATGCTAAAATCTCAACTACAACAAGTTACAATAATCTAATCATATTATAAAAGAATTCACCACATGAACCATCTGGTACTGGCTAGAAAATGGCGTCCAAAGAAATTTGCCGACTTGGTCGGACAAGATAACACCGTTAAAATTTTACAAAATATTATCTCCAGTGGACGCTTACACCATGCGTATCTATTAACTGGAACACGCGGCGTGGGTAAAACCACCATTGCACGAATTATTGCCAAGGCGCTAAACTGCCTAAATCCTGAAGCCAATGAACCATGTGGAATCTGCGATAATTGCCGTCAAATTGATATTGGGCGCTTCGTGGATGTCATTGAAATTGATGCCGCCTCCAATACTGGTGTGGATAATATTCGTGAAGTTTTAGAAAATTCTCAATACGCACCAAGCAGTGGTAAATACAAAATCTATATCATCGATGAAGTGCATATGCTCTCCAAGTCCGCATTCAATGCCATGCTCAAAACTCTTGAAGAACCACCTGCACATGTAGTGTTTATTTTAGCAACTACCGATCCACACAAAGTTCCAATTACAATTTTGTCACGTTGTTTACAATTAAAATTACGTAATTTGGCAGCCCCTGAAATTGAACACTATTTAGCCAAAGTTCTAACTAGCGAAGCCGTTGGATTTGAAACTGAGGCGCTTGAAGTTATTGCAACTGCCGCGAGTGGTAGTATGCGCGATGCGCTCTCGTTGACCGATCAAGCAATTGCCTTTGCCAATGGTACAATTACTTTATCAATTAGCCAACAGATGCTCGGGATTAGTGATAATGGTTCAATTATTGCGCTGCTACAAGCGATTCAAAGCTCAAATAGCCCCGAATTAGTACAGATTTGCCAACGTTTAAATTCTGAAGGTGCTAATTTTGAAAACATCCTTGAACAAATTAATCATAATTTATTTCAAATTGGATTGGCTCAATTAAGTCCGCAAGCGAATTTAAGCCCAGAACTCCGTCAACTCGCCAGCTTAATTTCACTGCAAGACTGCCAGCTCTATTTTGAAATTAGCAATCTTGGCTTAGAACAACTACGTAAGGTTAATGATAAATATCCGATTTTTACCATGAGTTTATTACGCATGGTTGCCTTTAGCATTGGTTCACAAGAGCACAAGCAAATTTTAATTCAGGCCAATAATTGCACTACTCAAATTAGCGGTGAATTAATTACACCAACAGCTCAGCCACAGGCAACGCATACCAGCGAAATTATTGCCACGGTTGTAACCACGAGTACACCAAGCACGCAAAAACCAATCTATGACACCAAGGTCAATAAGACTCAGGCCGCAGAAACCACCGAAACTCCACCATGGGAAGAAGAAGCTGCGGCTGATTCAATTCTAATCACGCCATCAGACAATCTAAAGCTGAGTGAGCCTGAAGCAAACTCATTACTTGAAGCGGAAGCGCTCAAAGATAATCCAGCCACCAATTTAGCTGCTACGCCAGCGCTAGAGCCGCAGAATACACCACCAAGCGCAGAAGCTCGGCAACACAAACAATTTAATGGAAACTGGCTGGAGTTTGTGCAGGGGATTGCCTTAGATAAAATTGAGGTTAATTTAGCCATTGTTTTAAATAATGCATCGCAGCTAAACTCGATGAATACAGATGAAATCAGTCTCGAAATAAACGATATCTACCGTGAACTAGTTACCGAAGCCTGCGTTGATGCTCTTGAACGAATGCTTTTTGAATGCTATCAACAGCATTTTGATCTAAGTTTTAACTTCATTGAGACCAATGGCAGTGGTAGCTTAAAGCAATTAGAAATCAATCAAATTGCCCAAGCGCAACAGTTAGCCGAACAATCAATTCAAGCAGATCCGATAATTCAAGATTTAATTAATAATTTTTCTGCTAAAATACTGCCTAATTCAATAAAACCACTTTAACTCTATATTTTAATTACAAAGGAAGCACAATGTTTGATAAAGGTCAATTGGCTGGCTTAATGAAAAAAGCCCAAGAAATGCAAAAAAACATGGAACGCGCACAAGAAGAAGTTGCCAAATTAGAAATTGAAGGCGTATCAGGAGCTGGTATGGTGAAAGTCCTCATGACTGGTAAACATGATATTAAAAAAGTATCAATTGATGATGCGGTCATGGATGATAAAGAAATGCTTGAAGATTTAATTGCTGCCGCGGTAAATGATGCCAATCGCAAAGTTGAAGAACAATCACAAGCTAAAATGGGTAGCGCAACTGCAGGCATGCCATTTGGCGGTGGCTTACCAGGTGGTTTTAAATTACCATTCTAATTTAGCAACTCAGTATTTTAGTTATAATGCTTAGTTTTTGTTGCGGATAATCACTTCCGCAACAATTCATATCATTTTACCAAATAATTACTGGAATACCTCATCTCACATCAAAATACTTTAATTTATTCATAGTTATAGCATAAAATCATAAACCAAAATCGTTTGCACACCGCAGAACAATCTTGATAGTTTATAATCCACAATTTTGTATTTCGCACTTATCAGCACCATCTAAGCAAATTTCAATACACAACACTACAATTTTGTTGTAAAATCATGCAACAACATTACTAATCATGTGTTTAATTTTCATAGCAACTGCGTGCCGTATTAAGATGACAACTCCAACACAAACAGTATGACAACATAAATTCATTTTTACCCCAGTGCACTAACGCACCTATTTTCAACAAAGGATTATCATGACGACTTATTATGACGCATGGCAAAGCACCACTACTAAACACGGCTTTGCCGCTGACGAAATAATTTCTGGCTTACAAAAAAGCATTCGCCGCAGTAATGTGGAAAATGCATTAGCTATCGCTTATGAAATGTATTTAACTGCCGAACAATTAGAGGATTATATGTGGAAACGCCTAATGGTAATTAGCGTTGAAGACATTGGCTTTGGCGATATCAATGCACCGTTAATTGTACGTAACTTAGAACAAATTCGCCGTGAATATGCCTATGGTAGCTTTGATCGCGCATTGTTCATGGTGCAAGCGGTACGCTATTTGTGTGCCTGCAATAAAGATCGCTCAAGTGATTTAATGCTCAATGTGTTACGCGAAGAATTTGCTCGTGGACGCCGTCCAATTATTGAAGATCATGTACTGGATATGCACACCCGCCGCGGACGTGAAATGGGACGTGATTTACAATACTTTTTAACTGAAGCCAGCAAAGTTGAGCCGTTAGCAGCCAATACGCAACATCAGGAATTTTTTGCGCGCTTACAACAAATATTAACGGAAGATGTAAAATAAATTAATTCGCTCTAAAGGAACATACCATGTCACTTCAACTACGCTTTAAAATTATGCAATTTTTGCAATTTTTTCTCTGGGGGGCATGGTTAATCACCTTTGGAGCGTATGCCTTTAATGTCTTACACCTTAAAGGTGCAGAAATTGGCGCAATCTACGGCGCGATGGGGATTGTGTCCTTATTTATGCCCGCACTTATCGGAATTATTGCCGACAAATGGATTAATAAAGAACGTGTGTATGCACTACTCCATCTCGGTGGTGCCCTAACTTTATTCGGGGTCTCGCAAACCACCGATCATCAGCAGGTTTTTTGGCTGATGTTTTTAAATTCGATGTGCTATATGCCAACTATCCCGCTTGGCTACACCATCGCCTATAGTGTCTTAGAACGCAATAAACTAGATAACGTTAAACAATTTCCCAAAATTCGTGTCTGGGGAACCGTCGGCTTCATTTTAGCCATGTGGTTAGTAAGTTTTCTTCATCTCGAATTAAGCCAACTGCAATTTAAAATTGCCGCCACAGCCCAACTCTTGCTCGGCTTATATGCCTTTAGTTTGCCTAAATGTCCACCAGAACCACAACTAAGTAACAAAAGTTGGAGTTCACGCTTTGGACTCGATGCATTGGCGCTATTTAAACAACCGCAAATGGCCATCTTTTTTATTTTTTCCGCTTTACTCGGCATGGCATTACAAATGTCCAACACTTGGAGCGATCCATTTTTACATAGTTTTGACCAAAATCCACTTTACGCAGGAACTTTTGCGGTTAACTACCCTGGTGTCTTATTCTCACTTTCAAATATTTCTGAAACCGTGTTTATTTTAGCCATTCCATTTTTCCTGCGTAATTATGGTATCAAAAAAGTCATGATTTTAAGCATGTGCGCGTGGGTACTTAGATTTGGTTTATTTGCACTTGGCAATCCAGGTGATGGCGTATTTTACTTAATTATTTCAATGTTGGTTTATGGTTGTGCCTTTGATTTCTTTAACTTATCGGGTTCGCTCTTTGTCGAAATGAATGCTCCACAACACATTCGCGCGAGTGCACAAGGACTGTTTATGATGATGGTCAATGGAGTTGGCGCATTTTTTGGTGGTATCAGCAGTGGCTGGTTAATTGACCATCAAACGGTTAACGACATCACCAACTGGCATACTATTTGGCTAATTTGTGCGGTAATTGCGCTACTCATGGCGCTAAGTTTTGGCTTAATTTTCAAATATAAACATGACCCACGCTTAACCGATCGTTTTACTCACTAACTAAATATAATTTAATTTTACGGGTCACTTATTTTAATTATTTTTAACGAGGATTTTTATGAAAAAATGGCTTATTTTAGGTCTCAATGGTTGGCTCAGCTATGGTCTAGCTCACGCTGATACGACAGATCAATATATTAAATCTTATTTGGAATTAGTTTATCCAACCTCCAATGAGATTAAAACCATGTCAGATACGCAATTACGTGATCTCTATGCTAATCAAATGAATGTTTGGTTTCGTATTCCAATGCCTGGTTTTGAGTCTGGCTTATTTGACGCACGTGTCGTGCCACAATATCGTGTATTTGTTTTTCCTGATACCGCAGCGCGCGCCAGAACCGATTTAAACAACGATCAATTACAAGCCAAAGAAGGCTTTAACTCAGATAAAGTTATTTTAGGCTCAAATAAAGACTATATCGAAATCTCTTCATTAGCGTGGATGAGCTTCCCGTATGGAGCATATCTGAATTGGGCGCATGGTTCGGGCATCTATCTTTATACTGGTGGAAAAACGATTAGTGGCTATACTAAAGTGGATGTTTTATCTTGCTACATGACAGTAATTAATTTCTTACATTTAATCTCCATCGGTAAGTAGCTCATACACAATGAAATAAGCTTAATTGCAAGGTCTAAATTGTTACTCAATTTTTGAATCAATAAGTCGTAGCCGTATCTAAAGAAACTATTCTGCTTGTAGCCATGTTTTTTTACTAAGATTGGCTTATAACTTGCTCTAACTAAACCAATTAAATAACAAATAGTAAATGCCAAAACAATAAGTTTAGTCAAGTTCCCAATTCTATCTTTTGCTGTAAAATGTGTATCTTCAAAGTTGAAACCCTTACTTTTTAGGTTGGCAAACAGGCACTCTATACGCCAGCGTTTGGAGTACAAAACAAGTAAGTTTGGTTCAGATAATTTATTTGATACAACAATTACTAAATCATTTTCAGTGCTTTTAGTCGCTTGAGCTAGCAATAATATCCCATCAAGCTTTATCTTGTAGGTGAGCATACCACCTTAACTTACATTGTTAAATAAATTTCCAGCCTTGATAATATTGCCACACGCCTCCATCCACATATTACTTTTGATTCGAACGACAAAGTTTATCCCTGCTTGAATTAAATACTGAAACCAATCTTCGCCGATAAACTCGCGGTCTGCAAGCAAACAGTCAACTCTTTCTGCACCAAGTTCAGTCACAAAGCGACCAAGCAGTTCTTTTCGTTGCTCGGTATTACTGTTTCCTCTACCGTCTAATTCTGCCCAATAAATCGGAATAGAACACCCGAGTAAGCAGACTGACAGCACCAATAAATTAACATATTTTTTACCGTACATCCAGTTGGTTCGGTCGATTGCTAAAGTTAATTTACAATCATCGACATCCAGCATCTTAAGAATGCACGCTGCTAAATCATCCTGATTTATTTTACAATTATGCACCAAGCGCTGATAGTTTTTATAAATACTACCTGTTGATATTTCCTCTGTTCTGGTTGAGTAATTTGCCATTTGGCATAAATTCACCGTTCGCGATTTATGCAATGCCAGTGTAAAATCAATTACTGTTTTACAATTATTTTTATGAACGCCCAATTCTTGGTTTAAAATACTAGTCAGCTGATCAATTTTCATATTAGGTCTTATCTATCTTTTCTTGGCGGAAAATTCGATAAAATAACCTATTTTTGAAGAGATGGTCAGCTTTTTTTATTTTGTGTCATGTACGAAGATGTTTTATATAAAATCTACGCTAAACACAATAAATTAGCAGAATACTACACTAAGCTTGGCGCAACTGAAATGGTTCATCGCCAAATTTTTGGTAGCGATTTACCACTCGATCAATTATTAACCATTTACGCCAATGCTAAAACCGCAGCTGAGTATGCCCAAAAAATTGATTATTTAAAATTCACCGCTGATAAATTACATATTCCAAATGGTGCAGAGCCACTCGCTGTCGCATTATTCAATACACAAGAACTCGATCATGCTAAATTAGCACAATTGGTGAAGGCTAAAAAATATCAGCAAGCCTATTTAATGCTCGTTAAAGTTTATGTACAGGATCACAAAGAAGGTAAATTTGATCAACAACTGACACGCTATCAATATCTTGGTGGTGAAGCTGCTCCTGACATCGATGAATGGATGTATGATGCTGCCAAAGCTGAGGGCTATAATGTGGTACAAATGACTTATGAACCTAATTCAATGGGACAACCGACATTTGAGTTATGTGACTTACGCTGGCCAAAAATAACTGGCGTTCCGAATATTGCCTATGACGCTATTGATAAAGGGCTACAACACTATAGCTTAAAATTTGCTTGGGATAAATCATCACAATGGTTATCACAACGTGACCCCTATGATTTAATGAATGATAGCAAGGCACGACCAGTTAAAATAGTGATGCCAGACTTAAATGATCCTGTTGATCCTCAGGTCATCCTACCTACCCCTAAAACGTTCCCAAGTGACTGGCTACCAAGTACGGGCTGGAATTTAAAGAGTGCTGTCGGCAATTATCATAAAACCGATACCTTTGTTGCTTGGATCGTTCCACAAGCGGCACCACACGGTCTAAGCCTGCCAAATAATCAAGGACGTTTCATTAGCTGGGGTTTATCTACTGAAAGTGGCTTATCATTTACCGATGTTGGCTATAATGTGAAACTCTTAGAACAAGCATTACCTAAAAAATAAGCTCGACACACTTAAAAAGGGTAGCCATGATTAGATGCTACCCTTTTCTTTGTCTTAGAACTGTCCAACTATTCGCGTTCAAGCAAAACATAGCGTCTAAAATCTACTGGACGTTTATTGCTCCAAACTTCTTTCCAACCAGGTATACTAACCTTCTCATGTGCACCAATTGAGATTAAAGCTTGATTGCAACGACCTTGAGCAAAATTAACCTCAGGATCAAGGCTCACATCCGCATAATAATACCATAAGGCATTTTGCACTCGATTGGCTTGATTGGTCGCAATGCAATTACTGCCAGTATTTTTTAAATGCGGTAAACTACTCCCAACTACATCCTGAAAGCTCAACACGGCATTAAACCACGGTAAGCACAATGAAATAAACATCACCAACACAAAAGTTGAACCGCTTGCCCAATTAGTAACCATTTCCCGCCCGCGAATATGCTTACGTGTAATCATAAACAACCAAATAAACGTAATTAAAACCGCTAAGGCTAATTGCCACACATTAAATTGAAAGGCATAATTTGGCGCATAATATTTGGCTTTAATAAATAACTCATGCGGACGTCCAAAATTCAATGCAATATATAAGGTTGCTATGAAAGCTCCGGCTAGGCCAAACGTAAAAATGCAAAACCAATTTAATAACGACACAATCGTAATTTTAATCGAATCAATTTCTACTGATGCCAACAAAACAAATGGAATAATAATTGGAAAAATTACCGATTCATCATGCTGACCACTTAGAACTGCAAACAATAACAATAATCCAGAGCTAAGCAAACTCAGCGTTAGTATTTTATCTTGGAAAATCCGTGAGCGACGCTTATAAAGCGTCCAAATTACCAAAACCCAAGCTGGAATTAAGTACCATGCTAAAGTCTCAACCAAAAACAATGCGCTTTGCCCATAATCTGCTAAGTTAAAACTGATAAAGCTAAGGTATTTCCCCTCCCATTCAAGGTAAAAAGCATGATCAACGCTATTGAGCTGCCAGACATACGAACCAAATAACAAAGTAAACAGTGCTAAACCACCACCAGCACAAATCAAATATTCTGGCGTTCGCCATTCTTTACTCAGTAACGGCAAAATAAATAAAATTAATAAGGCAATCACAATAAATTGAGCCGTAAAGTTCAACGAGATAAAAATTAAACCAATTGAGAGCAACCACGCAGAAATACCTGGCATATGCGCAGATTTTTGTAAAGCATAAAAATACAAGCTAAAACCAAATAAAACCACAATATTCGGTGATAATTGATAAGCGTTATTAATAAAACCCACGCAGCTAATTAAAATCATGATCACACTGCGCCCATTACGAAACGCACTTAAACCCGAGCCAATTTGCCCCATTAGTGCAATTACACCAAAAATAATCAGCGCATTAATCAAACGCACCGCATTGGCAATATCGCTAAAGTGAAAAACTTTAATAATTAAGGCGAACAACCAGAAATAAAATGGCTGCAGCTCAAGATAGGGTGCACTTGGAGTAAGATATGGCACTAGCCACGAATTAGTGTTAATAATACTTTTAACAATCGCCACTACATAGGGCTCATAAGGTTCCCATGGGGCATGAAAAAAGGTTACACCTGCAATCCAGATTAGCGCCATCAGAAATAGCAACCATGGACGATCTTTACGGCGCGGCTTTTTGTTGGGAGAATAAGTTAGCATGACAGATTAGTCCTCTAGCTAGAAATTAAAATAGGTAGCCCTAAAGCTACCCATTTTAACATAAGCAAAGTATCGAAAATTACTTAGCAGTTCTTTGGCTAAACATACCGTATTTTTGACGGAATTTATCCACACGACCAGCGCTATCTACTAAACGTTGTTTACCAGAATAGAACGGGTGACATACTGAGCAAACCTCAATATGCAATGTGTCTTTAGCTAAAGTTGATTTAGTAACAAATGAGTTACCACAACTACACGTAACTGAGACTTCTTTATATGAAGGATGAATGTTTTGTTTCATTACTATTACCTTTCTGTAAAGAATATGGGACGGATTATATCATAGCTAACCTAGGTTTGCAAATTAAATATTATCCCTGAAAAAAGGCTACCCTTTCGGCAGCCTTAAAAAATAAAATCTAGTTTACAAATAACTGTAAAAACTTTTTTAAATCATCTAAATTAGGATGCTCTAAATTCCATATATCCTTTTTAATCGCAAACTCTCCTGAACATTTACGTCCAGCCTGTTTCTTTTCTTCTTTACTACAGGTATCAAATCTTAGGTAATTGTTCACCCAAAATTTATCAAACTCTTTGTCGGTAATTTTCTTATCTTTACCTGAAGCGCAATCTCTCCAAGCGTATAGGCAATCTGCATAATCCGAGTCTTTTGATTTAATAGATTTTAACAAAGTTTCAAGCTCGCCCTTGCCTTCTACATTGGTTACATAAAGAGCAACATTTACGTCAAGATTAATTGATGGTTTCAACTGATTTATAGTATCAATTATTTTTTCGTTAACATCGATTGAACTATTATCTTGGGATAATTCTTGATAATATTCCTTAAAACGTTGATTGGTAAACTCAACTCTACTCTCAACACCAAAACTATCTGCATCAATAACTATTCCTATTTTATTATATTTATCATACTTTATATCTCTTATTTTTTTAGCAAACCCACCTAGTCCACCAAGTAATTTGTAATCAAAATGATTAACATCAGTGTTCGAGATGCTCCACTTATCAATCAAATAACTAATAAAATATTGATCATTCTCGCTTTCAACAATAATCAGATTACTCACCCCTAAACTCCCCATTACTATTTAAAGAGTAATCTAGCTGCTGATACCCACGATGCTTAACTTGAATTTGTTGGTTTTTTTCATTTCGGTAAAACTCCAGATACACACCATCATCAGCTTCATTAGCTCTATTGAATGCTTCGATGCACTCTCTAGAATGAGTAGTTGCAAAGACCTGACAGTTTAATACTTTAGAAAGTTTAAAAATTTGTTTCCATAACTCATCAAGAAACGTATAGTGAACTCCATTATCAACCTCATCTATAAAAATATACCCACCTTCTGCTGCAAACATGGAAGTAATGATAGATATCAAATGTCTAGTGCCATCTCCAAGTTCATTCAAAACGATCCACTGCTTGTTTATTTCACAACTAGGAACGCCATTTATTATTTTGAATGATTCTATCTGTGGGTCTAATTGCGAAATTAGATCATCCAAAAAAGCCTCTTTATTTTGACGTTGTAAAACTGAATAAAATGCAACTATTTCATTATACCCGCAGCCAAAGCTGTCTATATATTGATGTTTAAAATTTATTTCATTTACAAATGAGAGCTCTTTTATATTTATTTCAATACTTACAAAATTAATACTAAATTTATATATTATTTTACCGTCAATACTGCTTGCGTTAAACTTTATAGATGGGCTTACATTTGAACCAATATCAAGTCCAGATGCACCATTTATAAAACTCATTTCTTGGCTTATATTTGCTTCAACACCAGATCCTGAGATTCCATTTGCAAAATGTACTAACTTAAGCATTCCACCAGTTAAAAGATTTAAATTTTCTCTACGATATTTTATATTGTAAAGTGCAGAAGCAAGAAAGCTTATATTTTCACTTGTGACATTTATATAGCTAGCTTCCATAAATGAAGTCTTACCAATATTATTTTTGCCACCAATCAGATTTACTCTCTTTAAATTATTAACCTTAAAATTGGTAAATCCTTTAAATTTATTGATTTGAATTTCTTTTAAAAAGTGCTTATTCATTACCATATTCTCTTATAAATTTTGTTTATATTGTAACATATTTAATACCTGTAGAGGATATGCAATTTTAACAATTAAATATTACCCTTATGGCTAAAATCACGTAACCTAAAGCCAAGCAAGAGTAATGCCCCGAAATAAGCCAATGCTGCGATCACAATTATCACCAATAGCGATACCACGCGCATTAAAGAATTTCCTGCAAAATCTAACGGTAGCGCGTAAAGAGCTAGCTCAATACTCAATGCCATGATAACTACCGCGCCTGCCATCCGCCCAAGGAAATCTCCCCAACCACCATGCGGTTGATAGAGACCTTTTTTAATTAACATATAACATAAACACGCCGCATTTAAACACGCACTTAACCCAATGGAGAGTGACAAACCCGCATGCTTTAAGGGACCAATAAATGCCAAATTCATTACCTGCGTACAACACAACACAAAAATCGCAATTTTAACTGGCGTTTTGATGTCTTGGTTGGCATAAAAACCTGGGGCAAGGACTTTCACCAAAATCAAACCCATTAGACCAATTGAATAAGCAATTAATGCATAGCTAGTCATAGTGGCATCATGCAAGGTAAATTTCCCATGCATAAACAATGTCATGGTTAATTGTTTCGCCAATAAGCCAAGTCCAACCGTGGCGGGCAAGGCTAATAATAAGCACAAGCGAATCCCCCAATCTAAAATCTTGGAAAAATCTTCTCGACTGGCATGTCCAGCGTGTTTGGATAAGCTTGGTAAAAGTATCGTGCCAAGCGCCACACCCAACACACCTGTAGGAAACTCCATTAAGCGATCGGCATAATACATCCATGAAATACTACCGCTCGGTAAAAATGAGGCGTAAATGGTGTTAATTACCATGCTAATTTGGGCAATTGACACGGCAAAAATCGCAGGTCCCATCAAACGAATCACCCGCCACACCGCAGGATTATGCCAATCTAATTTAGGGCGCACCAACATATCAATTTTTTTCAAAAATGGCAATTGAAAGAGTAATTGAAACAAGCCGCCAAAAAACGTCGCATAGGCTAAAGTCAAGACGCTCGGATTAAACACATGACTAAACAGTACGATAAAAATAATAAAGCTAAAATTTAGGATCGTCGGTGTAAATGATGGAATTGAAAATAAACCCCACGTATTTAGCACCCCACCGATCAAAGAAGCCAACGAGATAAACAAAATATACGGGAACGTTATCCGTAACATTTCCACCGTTAAAGCAAACTTAACCGGATCATGAGTAAAGCCACCCGCAGTTAGCCAAATTACGCCTGAGGCAAAAATCATGCCCAAGATGGTAATAATGATTAAAACCAGTGCCATCAGCCCTAAAATTGCCGCCACAAAATCTTTGGTTTCCTGATGACTTTTGGTTTTTTTATATTCGGCAAGCACCGGTACAAACGCTTGCGAGAAAGCTCCCTCGGCGAAGACCCGACGCAGTAAATTAGGCAATTTATACGCCACATTAAACGCATCAGTGGCAGCACCAGCCCCAAAATAAACTGCCATCAAAGTATCACGCGCAAAACCAAACACCCGTGAAATTAAAGTCATGCCACTAACATTTGCCAGCGAGCGCAATAAACTAGATTTCTTTTTAGTCATGTTTCTCTTCAATATATTTAGCTAGTGATTTAGGTAACATCCGACTTAAACATGGAATTTTACTTAAGAATTGGTGGGCAAAAGCGGCTAAAACATGCAATGCAATCAACAAAATAAAAAGATGGGCTAAGTATTCATGCGCCAATTTATATGGCGTGCGCTCATCTTTGGACATTGCATCCATTAATGGCGCTACATTAAAACCAAGAATATTCAGCGCTTCGCCTTTGGTTATTAATCTCAAAAACCCCGAGATTAAAACTAACACCATCAATAAATATAAAGTATGATGACCAGCATGAGCTAACACACGACCGTGCCCTTTAATCTGTGGATCTAGTTCTGGATAAACATGGGTTACACGCCAAATTATCCGCCAAAGCACCAAAATCACAATGATATAGCCAACCTGAAAATGCAATGACTTCCACTCGGTGTAATCTAAAGTAATCCCAATTAAATATTGCCCGAGTATCATAATCGCCGTTAGCCAATGTAATGTCTTGGCCATTGCGGAATACTCTTGATTAATATCACTCACCTTCTTCTCCTTTATTTATCAAAAAATACAAACAATAAATTAAATAAATACTATAGTTTTAAAAAACCATACTCATAAACCAACGGTCTGAGTTTAGTTGAAAGAACCTCATAAGCATCACTAAATAGATTCACTGCATCAAGCGCAAATAGTTTTACAATACTAACTAAACAGCGCTACGCTACATTAAATTACAAAGTTTCTTTATAACGCTTTGGATCAATATAATTTAACACCTGTTGATGATAAACACTATCACCAAACTGCTCAGCAATTAAACTTGCCACAAAACACGACAATAAAATCGGTAAGCTAAATTGACTCGAATCACTCATTTCAACCACCATCGCAACCGCGGTAATCGGTGATTGCGTAATTGCGGCTAAAAATCCCGCCATACCCAATAAATAGAACTGCGCTAATGGAACCGATGGAATTATGTGATGAATTAAATCACCAACCCCAGCGCCGATGGATAAAGCGGTTGAAAAATAACCACCAGGAACTCCAGCCGATACCGAAGCTATTGCACCAAAAAATTTACCACTGGCATAATACCACGGTGCGTTTTCACCACTATCCAAAAAGTGCATCGTTGAGCTTGAGCCATTCCCAAAAGATAAACCATGAGTTAAATTCCCAATTAATGCAACGACTAAACCAAAGATTAAAGCGTTCACTAAATAATGTTGTTTGCGCCAGCGATTAACGACCCAAGTTTTATTTACCGACATAAACACCATTAACTGGGTAAATAATGCGCCGCCAAGCCCACAAATAGTACCAATCAATAACGCGACTCCAGTGATACTCCAGGTGTGAATTAAATTTTGTGGATTAACCACCCCCAAATATGGCTGATGCCCTAAAATCAATGTCGATGCCCCAACCGCTAATAAAGTAGCCCCCACCAAAAGCGTCGCAATATGTGGACTAATTTTCTTAACATATTCTTCCACGGCAAAAATCATCCCACCAATTGGCGTATTAAACGCTGCCGCGACCCCAACTCCAGCACCCAGCTTAATTAATAAACGCCGTTTACCATCGCTAATATCGCGTAATTGTGCAAATAATGACGAGCAAATTTGAATGGTAGGTCCCTCTTTACCCAGTGACGCTCCAGCTGAAATACTCATAAAGGTCAAAATTACCTTACCAACTGCCGCGCGAATTGAATAGGTCTTACGTAAACGCTCTTCATCAAAAACATCGACCGCATAACCCTGCGGCAAACCGCTCCCATCAGAATAAGGAAAATACTTCTTGAGTAAAAAAACCGTTGCCACAAAAACTAGTGGGGTATAAAAATACATCGCAATTGGATTAAATGCGAAAAGTCGATGAAATATCCACTCGGCAAAATTTACCGCATAGGTAAATAACGCACTTGCTAACCCAACCAGCACCGCCAGCAATAAAAATTGCAACCTGAGTTCATTTTTTAATTCTGAAAATTTCACGCTTTGATTTCCTCAATTAAATTAACTACGAATTCGTCCAGCTTTTACCGAGGACATCTGAAAAATTTTACCTAAGCGTTCATAATGCAAATGAGCTAATGCGCAGGCTAAGGCATCGGCAGCATCGGCTTGGGGGGTACCAGTTAACTTCAATAAATAAACCACCATTTTTTGCAATTGCTCTTTTTCGGCATGACCATAGCCAACCACCGATTGCTTCACTTGCAAAGCAGTATATTCAAACACCTCTAAATCATGTAGCACGCAAGCTGAAATACACGCTCCACGTGCCTGCCCTAGGAGCAAAGTTGATTGTGGATTTACATTCACAAAAACTTTTTCAATGCTAACAATAGTCGGTTGATATTCATGAATGATCTGTTGAATTCCACCAAGTATGGTTTTGATCCGTAACGCCAAACTTTGCTCGGCATTAGTTTGAATTACACCTGAAGTAATATAATTCGCAGTATTCTTATCGACACGCTCAATAACCCCAAACCCCGTATTCCGTAAGCCTGGATCTATCCCTAAAATACGCATAATTACCTCATTAAAGGTAATATTATACTTGGATTTAAGTTACGACAATAGCTAAATACACAGATTTAAGCGCTATAGCTATCCCTAATTGCAAATGTAACAATATAGTGCAGTGCAAGAATGTTTTTATTCGTTCAAATCAATAAGCGTAGTAAAATGCAGCATTAATAATAATTTGCTTATGGAGCCACTAATTATGAGCGACAAATTTAAACTCGACGAACAATTAATCAAAGATGCCCTCGCCTATCATCGTAGCCCAACTCCAGGTAAAACTCAAGTTGTCTCAACTAAACCCGTTGCTACTCAACGCGATCTTTCCTTAGCTTATTCACCAGGTGTCGCTGCACCCTGTTTAGAAATTGAACGTGATCCTCAAACCGCCTATGAATATACTAACAAAGGTAATTTGGTAGCGGTAATCAGTAATGGAACTGCGGTACTTGGTTTAGGTAACATTGGTGCCTTAGCAGGTAAACCCGTGATGGAAGGTAAGGGAATCCTCTTTAAAAAATTTGCAGGGATTGATGTTTTTGATATAGAAGTCAATGAAACCAATGTCGATAAATTTGTCGAAGTTGTCGTCGCATTAGAACCGACTTTTGGCGGAATTAATCTTGAAGATATAAAAGCTCCAGAATGTTTTGAAATTGAACGCCGTCTGAAAGAACGCTTAACGATCCCTGTATTTCACGATGATCAGCATGGCACGGCAATTGTTGTATCAGCTGGAATTTTGAATGGTTTAAAAATCGTTGGCAAAGATTTAACGACGGTAAAAATCGTAGTCTCGGGTGCTGGAGCTGCCGCAATTGCCTGTTTAAATTTATTAGTTAGCCTTGGCGCAGATAAAAAAAATATTTATGTCTGTGATTCCAAAGGTGTAATTCAAGATCGTCGTGAGGGTAAATTAGATTTCTCAAAACAACAATATTGCCAAACCACTGCCTATAACACCCTTGAAGAAGCGATGGATCAAGCCGATATTTTCCTAGGTTTATCGGGTCCAAATACCGCTAATCAAGAGATGATTAAGAGCATGGCACGCGATCCATTAGTTTTTGCGCTGGCTAATCCAACGCCTGAAATCATGCCAGAATTAGTCCGTGAAGCTCGACCTGACGCAATTATGGCTACAGGACGCAGTGATTATCCAAATCAAGTTAATAATGCGCTGTGTTTCCCGTATATTTTCCGTGGCGCACTTGATGTTGGCGCAACTACCATCAATGAAGAGATGAAAGTTGCCGCGGTGCATGCGATTGCTAAATTAGCGACACTTGAACCTAACGAACAAGTCACCAATGCCTACGGTGGCGAAGAATTACGCTTTGGACGCGATTATTTAATTCCAAAACCACTTGATCCACGCTTAATCCACACTATCGCAATTGCAATTGCTAAAGCGGCAATGGAGAGCGGTGTTGCAACGCGTCCAATTAAAGATTTTAACGCCTATGCACAACAACTCAATCAATATGTTTATCGTTCAAGCATGTTTATGCGCCCAATTATGAATGCTGCAGCAGCCTTGCCAAAACGAATTGTGTTGTGCGAAGGCGAAGAAGAACGTGCATTATTAGCGGTATCTGAAATTAACCAACTTGGTGTAGCGCGTCCAATTTTAATTGGTCGTCCATTTGTAATTCAAAAACGCATCGAAAAACTTGGTTTAAAAATTGAAGAAGGTGTGGATTTTGAATTAGTTAATATTGAAAATGATTATCGCTATAAAACCCTGTGGCAAGAATATTATCGCATGATGAAGCGTAAAGGAGTTAGCGAAGAAACCGCGCGTGATCATATGTTAACCCGCCATACTTTAATTGGCGCAATGTTAATTTTAAATGGTGATGCCGATGGCTTAATTTGTGGATTAGTCGGCAAATTCCATAACCATTTTGAAACTATTCGTGAAATTATTGGCTATGATAACCCAAATAAAATCGCTGCGGCAATAAATGCACTCATCACCCAAAATGGTAATTTATGTATTAGTGACACTCATGTTAATGATAACCCAACCGCGGCGGAAATTGCTGAAATTACACGTATGTCCGCTCAAGTAATTAGCCGTTTTGGGATTGAGCCACGGGTGGCATTAGTTTCACATAGCAGTTTTGGCTCTCATGAAACCTCCGCTAGTGCGCTTAAAATGCGCGAAGCTTTGGCCTTAATTCAAGCCAGTGATCCGCAATTAATTATTGATGGCGAAATGCAAGCCGATGCAGCGGTTAATCCCGAAATTTTAGCGCGTTCAATGCCCGATTCACCACTAGCAGGCGCTCCCGCGAATTTATTGGTGATGCCCAACATCGAATCGGCTAATATTGCCTATAATTTAACTCGAGTGTCTTCATCCGATGGGGTTACCATTGGGCCAATCTTAATGGGTATGAACAAACCTGCGCATATTTTAACCACCATTTCAACGGTGCGTCGAATTGTCAACATGGTTGCTTTAGCGAGTGTTGAAGCACAATTCAAGTCTTAATTTCAATTTAAAAGGCACTCTAGCATCAATCGCAAGAGTGCTTTTTTAGCACACATTCCAAACCACCATAAAAAATTAACCATTACAAATTACTAAAACCATATTTTTTGTATAACTACTAACCATTTTTGCTTTATAATAACCACTCACTAAATTTTTGGAGATAACGTTAACATGAATTACAAAAAACTAACCCTACTCATCAGTTTAATTTCAGCTAGTCTAATTGTAACGGCATGTTCGAATAAATCCAAAACGAACAGCAATTTAATTACCGTTGACATCGGCGCTGATATTTCAACTCTAGATCCACAAATGACCGAAGATGTCCAAAGCTCACGCGTGGCTTATGATTTATTTGAGGGCCTCGTGACTCAAGATCAAAGTAATAAACCAATTCCTGGCTTAGCCGAAAAATGGGATATTTCGCCCGACGGTAAAACCTATACTTTTCATTTACGTTCAGGAATCAAATTTTCCGATGGCAGCCCAATTACGGCCGCAGATGTAGTATTTAGTTTTCAAAGATTAGCCGATCCAAAGATAGCTTCACCCTATAACTTGCTCGTGAATAACATCGTTAATGGGCAAGCTATTATTGATGCCAAACTACCACCAAGTGCACTAGGCATTAAGGCGCTGGATGCCAATACCATACAAATTCAACTAAATAACCCAGATAGCTCATTCTTATCAATTTGTAGCATGCCTGATCTAGCTGTCGTGTCTAAGTCTAATGTTACTAAATTTGGCCAAGCGTGGACTGATCCCAAAAACATGGTTACCTCAGGTGCATATAAACTTGATGAACGCGTAGTACAAGGCTATATTTTAGAAAGCAAGAATCCATATTATTACGACGCTAAAAATGTTGCGATTGAACAAGTTAAATTCTTACCGATTGTTGATTTTAATTCCTCGTTTAGTCAATACAAAACTGGCGCAATTGATATTACTTATTTATTACCCGCTGACCAATATAAAACCATTAAAACCAGTATTCCAGAACAAGAACATACCGTCTCGTGGGAAACCATTGAGTATTATGATTTCAACATGACATCACCTAAATTTAAAGACAATCTAAAATTACGCCAAGCCTTATCTATGGCAGTTGATCGCACGGCTTTAACCAAAGAGGTTCTTGGTCAAGACCAAAAGCCACTCTACGCCTATGCAACTAATACCATCGAGGGCGGCAAATTTGCTGGATTAGATTATGAATGGGCGAGTTGGCCACGTGACAAACAAATTACCACAGCGCAAGAACTCTTTAAAGCCGCGGGTTACGGACCAAACCATCCCTTAGAAATCACCATTTCTTATAATACCAAGGATGTCAACAAGAAAAACTCTTTAGCGATTGGCTCGATGTGGCAACAAGTTTTTGGCGCACAAAGTATCAAAGTTAACTCAGGCAATCAAGAGTGGAAAACGTTCTTGCAAGCCCGTCATAAAGGTGATTACGACCTTGCACGAGATGGTTGGGTTGCTGATTATGACTCAGTGGATAGCTATACTAATTTATTCCTGTGTAATAATCCACAAAATAACGCCCATAGCTGCACGCCGAATTACAATGACTTAATTGCGCAAGCAAATGCAGCAGCTGATGCCAATCAACGCGTGGCTCTAACACGGCAAGCACTCAAAGCGGCAATGGATAACTATGTGATTATTCCACTGTATCAAGACACGTATTACCGCGCGGTTAATCCACGGGTTAAAGGTTACTCAATTGATACCAATCATCTTGATCATGTCATGAGCAAATGGTATAAATTTTAATTAAGCTCAAACCAATTTCATTTAACGTGTAGTCGTTTCACCACAATGAGGAAACCAAATATGAATATGAATAAACTAACTGGATTATTATTCGGCTTAATTAGCTTAGGCTTGATCACAGCCTGTTCACATAAATCTGCAACTGAGCTAAGTAGTAAAGATAAAAACTTAATTACCGTTGACAATGGTGCTGACGTACCAACCATTGATCCAACTATCTCACAAGACAATACGAGTACCAGAGTACTTTATGATTTATTTGAAGGCTTAACCTCTTTTGACCAAAGCCAAAAAACCATCCCTGGCTTAGCCGAAAAATGGGAAATTTCTACCGATGGTAGAATTTATACCTTTCATTTACGTCCAGGAATAAAATTCTCCGATGGAAGCCCAATCACAGCACAAGATGTAGTATTTTCATGGCAACGCTTAGTTGATCCTAATATAGCCTCACCCTATAGTATGCTAGCGAGTAATGTAGTTAATGCGAATCAAATTATTGCAGGCAAATTACCACTCAATCAACTTGGCGTAAAAGCATTAGATGCACAAACTATTCAAATTAATTTGATTAACCCAGATAGTTCATTTCTCAAAATTTGTGCAATGCCAAATGTCGCTATCATGTCGAAAGCCAATGTAACAAAATTTGGACAAGCGTGGACCGATCCTAAAAACATGGTCACTTCAGGCGCCTATACTTTAAGCGAATGGGTGGTTCAAGGACATATGCTCCTCACCAAGAACCCGAATTACTATGCGGCAAAATCGGTTGCGATTGAAAAAGTAAATATCTTGCCAATTGTCGATACAAACTCAGCATTTAACCGCTATCAAACTGGTGAAATTGATATCACCTATAGCTTTCCAGTTGACCAATATAAGCAAATCAAGAAAGACTACCCAGATCAAATTCACACGGTCAGCCTCGAAGCGTTGGCTTATTATGATTTAAATATGACCTTGGCTAAATTTAAAAACAATCCACAACTTCGTCAGGCACTCTCAATGGCAGTTGATCGCCAAGCGATTGTCAAAGAGGTGTTGGGACAAGGACAAATTCCAGCCTATTCCTATGCAACCTCAACCGTGGAAAATGGTAAATTTGCTGGACTAGATTATGAATGGGCGACTTGGCCACGTGACAAACAAATTGCCACAGCCCAAGAACTCTTTAAAGCCGCAGGCTATGGTCCGAATAATCCATTAAAACTAATGATTAATTATAATACCAATGATGGCAACAAAAAACTCGCTTTAGCGGTTGGCTCAATGTGGCAACAAGTTTTTGGCACAGGCATTCAAGTTACTCAAGCCAATCAAGAATGGAAAACCTTTTTAAAAGCGCGCAATAAAGCCGATTATGATGTTGGACGTGACGCATGGATTGCCGATTACAATTCCGTCGATAGCTATACTAATTTATATCAATGTGGCAATTTACAGAATAATGCAAAATCATGCAACCCTGAATATGATAAATTAATTGCACAAGCACAAGCTAGCCAAGATCCAGAGCAACGGGTTAAATTAATTCGTCAAGCCTTACAATTGGTGCAAAATGATTATGCCATAATTCCACTCTATCAATATACCTATACCCGCTTGGTTAGTCCACGGGTTAAAGGTTACGACATTGATGCTAATCACCTCGATCACGTCATGAGCAAATGGTATAAACTAGACTAAAGGAGTATTCGATGTTAAAATTTGCAGTTAAACGGATCTTAGTTTCGATCCCAACCTTGCTAGCGATAATCTCGCTAGTGTTCTTTCTGGTACACATTACCCCAGGTAATCCATTTGATGGCGAACGCGCACTCTCACCTGAGGCACTTAAATCCTTGATGGCACAGTACCGTTTAGATTTACCCCTCTGGCAACAATACTTACTCTACCTCGATGATTTAATTCACGGTAGTTTTGGTATTTCGATGAAATATCTCGGACAGCCGATTAATAGCTTATTATTCCCCGATAATATGGGTGGCTTTTGGGTAACCTTACGCCTCAGTATTTATACGATGCTAATTGCCGTACCTTTTGGGATAATTTTAGGTGCATATGCGGGTTTACACAAAAATTCATGGTTTGATAAACTGGTGGTATCCAGTAATATCTTTTTTACCGCCGTGCCAACCATGGTAACTGGTCCGCTATTTGTCTTAATTTTGGCGGTAACCTTACAACTCTTTCCAGCTGGTGGTTGGGGTGATGGCGATTTCGCGCATTTATTTTTACCTGTGCTGGTGTTGGTGTTAGCTTACTCGCCAACCATCGCCTTTGTAACCCGTGGTAGCATTATCGATGTACTAAATTCTAACTACATTCGCACCGCTCGTGCCAAAGGTTTGCCAACCAAAAAAATCTTGTTTAAACATGCCATTAAGCCTGCAATTCTGCCCGTGATTTCATTATTGGGTCCGATGTTTGCTGGGATTTTGGTGGGTGCAGTTGTAACCGAACAAATTTTCACCTTACCAGGACTTGGGGTTTTAACCACCAATGCCGCGACCAATCGTGATTATAATATGATTATGGCAATCACTATTTTAGGTAGTATTTTAACGATCGTATTTAACATCATCGTCGATTTACTTTATATGCTCCTTGACCCTAAAATTAAACAATAGGATAAAATGAAATGTTTGTAAAAGCAAAAAACCTCAATCTCGACACGCCAAAAACTAAAGGTTTCTGGTTAAGTGTTTTCAGTCGCTTAGCGCGGAATAAATTAGCCATGACTAGCGGTTGCATTATCGTGGTACTGACGCTGTTGTGTATTATAGTGCCAATGTTTAGCTCAGTGGCATACGATAAAACCGATTGGGGGCAAATTATGCAATCTCCAAGTGCGGCGCATTGGTTTGGTACCGATAGCCTAGGCCGTGATCTTTTTGTACGCTGTTTCATTGGTGGACGGATTACTTTTGAAATCGCCTTTGCCGCAGCCTTTGTGGTGTTATTAGTTGGAATCTTCTATGGTGCGATTGCGGGCTATGTCGGTGGCAAACTCGATACCATTATGATGCGGATTGTCGATGTACTCTACGGTATTCCATTTCTATTTTTCTGTATCTTACTGATTACCCTTTTTGGTAACAGCATGGCGCTCTCATTTGTCGCAATTGCCGCAATTTCTTGGCTGGATATGTCACGGATTGTCCGCGGGCAAACCCTCAGCATTAAGCACAAAGAATTTGTGGAAGCGGCGATGATTTCTGGGGTAAGTAATTTTAAAATTATTACCCGTCATGTAATTCCTAATTTACTCGGAATTGTGATTGTCTATGCCGCGCTAACGGTACCGAATATGATCGTCATGTCGGCGGTGTTAAGCTTTTTCGGACTAGGCGTTACCGAACCAATGACCTCATGGGGCTTATTGATTTCCGATGGTGCGCAAAATATGCAAGCCTGGTGGTTGCTACTATCTCCAGCCACCTTGATGGTTATCACTCTACTTTCATTCGCATTCTTAGCCAATGGCTTACGCGACGCTTTAGATCCACGTTAGGAGCACTCAATGACTGCAAAAAAAATCCCTCTCTTAGATGTCCGCAATTTAACCGTGGAATTCAAAGTTCAAGATGGTTTAGTCCGTGCTGTTAATGGACTATCATTTAAAGTCTATGATGGCGACATTATTGGTATCGTTGGTGAATCGGGTTCTGGCAAAAGCCAATCCATGCTCGCGATTATGGGGTTACTCGCTGGCAACGGTAAAATTAGTGGCTCGGTTAAATTTATGGGGCAAGAATTAGTTGGGATTAGCACCGCCAAGTTAAATAAAATCCGCGGGGATAAAATGGCGATGATTTTTCAAGACCCAATGACCTCACTCAATCCCTACCTAAAAATCAGCTCGCAAATGACCGAAGTCCTAATGCTACATAAAAATATGTCCTACAAAGATGCGTTGGCAGAATCAATTAAAATGCTCGATCGGGTAAAAATCCCCGATGCTAAAAATCGGGTTCACCTTTATCCACATGAATTTTCGGGTGGAATGCGTCAACGGGTGATGATAGCAATGTCATTACTGACTAAGCCAAAATTACTCATTGCCGATGAGCCAACTACTGCGCTCGATGTGACGGTCCAAGCGCAAATTTTGGAATTACTCCGCGATCTGCGCAAAGAATTTGGCATGACGATTATTTTCATTACTCATGATATGGGCGTAGTGGCGAATTTATGCGACCGGGTCAATGTGATGTACGGTGGCTGGCTAATGGAAACCGCCGCGATTCAAATTATTTTCAAAAATCCAATTCATCCTTATACGCAGGCCTTATTGGCAACCATTCCGAGTTTAGATCATGATGTGGATAAACTTAAAACCATTCCGGGTGAGCCGCCGAATTTATTGCAACTGCCCGCAGGTTGTCCGTTCCAAGAACGTTGTAGCCAAGCTAGCACTGCTTGCACCCAAAATATCCCACTACGCCGCGTCGAAAATCGTCACGTGGTTAAATGTGCCAATTCAAACGGAGCTGCATTATGAAAAAAATTCTCGAAGTTAAAAACTTAAAAGTTCATTTTGAACTCAGTAGTGGCTTATTTAAGCCAAAAAAAGTGGTGCATGCTGTTGATGGTATCGATTTTGAAGTCTTTGAGGGCGAAACCTTAGGTATCGTCGGCGAATCTGGCTGTGGCAAATCTTCATTGGCACGTGCATTATGTGGTCTAAATAAAATCACTTCAGGTAGCGCACTCTTTAATGGCATTGATTTGGCTAATGCTAGCAATAAACAATGGGATGAAGTTCATAAGCAAATGCAATTTATTTTTCAAGACCCCGTGGCAGCACTGGATCCACGCATGACGGTTGCCGAAATTATTGCCGAACCATTAATAACCCTTTATCCAAATATGAAACAGGCTGAAGTCATGGAAAAAGTTTTTAGCACCATGAAGTTAGTTGGGCTAAGTCAAAATCAAGTTAATCGCTATCCACAGGAGTTCTCGGGTGGTCAATGCCAACGGATCGGAATCGCACGGGCATTAATTCTTGAACCCAAAGTGTTGATTTGTGATGAATCGGTGAGTGCCTTGGATGTTTCAATTAAAGCGCAAATAATTAATTTACTCCAAGAGTTACAGCAGAAATTGAAACTTACGATCTTGTTTATTTCGCATGATTTAGGCGTAATTAAACATATTTGCAATCGGATTTTGGTGATGTATCTGGGTAATATTATGGAACTTGGCGCTAAAAAAACCATTTATAGCGATTCATTACACCCCTACACCAAAGCGTTGCTATCCGCAGTGCCCGTAGCCAATCCAGAGCTCGAAAAGGCTAAGGTCATTCAATTACTCGAAGGTGAACTCCCATCTCCAGTTAATCCACCACATGGCTGTGTATTTCATACTCGCTGCCCGCTTGCAAGTGAAGCGTGTAGCCTATCTCGCCCAACTGAAAAAATTGTCCGTGAACACTCGGTAAGCTGCTTTAAAGTCAACTAAGCTTTATCCATTTAGCCACAGTTGCACTCTTTCAACTAATTATGCTCAATCAGATTTTAGATTGAGCATAATTCAAACGATTCTTGCTAATTAAAAAATCCCGAAAAATTTCTGGACTCTAAATAAACTACCAATAAGAACTTAATGTACAGACAAATGTCGGCAATTCAAAAGTATTCTTATAATTTTCCCATGGCCACTCACAGTTTGGCACAGTTATACCATAAGGAGCAGGCATTCCTGATGTATAGCTTTCAGGATTTAAACTTAGGTAAGTATTCTGCCCTGGATAGGTATAACCATTGAAGGTAAAAGGATTTATCGGTGAACCATTGACAAATAGCAAATTACCATTAATTATTAATCCACTCATATAACTATTATTGCCTGTTGGATTAATTGAGGTTAAAGTCACATTCAAAATTGCTGCGGCCCACTTATATGGATCACCATCTGGATTACTAGGATAATTCCAGCGCGCATTTTCAGTATTTATACTTTCACCATTAATTTGAACTATATCCAGATTTGGGTTATACGATATTCCAATCGTATTGGTATCATAATCATTACTATTCTGAATCGGATTAATACCAAATGAAGCAATAAACCCATCAGGGAATGTTGCCTGAAATGCTGCTGCTACAGTAACATAATTATAACTGGTCGCATTACCAAATCCACCAGCACTAATTGACGCATATTGATTACCAGCAACTAAAGTTCCTCCATCATAGAAGCTGGTGCCAACCCCAAAATTATTTGCATTAGGTGACGCCATATAAGTCATTGGACTCGCTGCTGCCTGAGGATTATTACTAAAAGAAACAATCGTCCAAGCGTTGCCAGCTAAATTAGCATAAGTTAATGAATGAGCGGCAAGGTAGCCAAAATTTGCAACTGAACCACTATAACTCACCATATTATTATTGATGCTTCCTGAAACGTCTGACTGATAAAAACTAGTTTGCCAGTTTCCACACATTAAATATGGTGTGCCTTGCGTACCTAAAGAAAATGTCCCACTCTGACCATTTGGCACATACCAATAAAGACTATAACCAGGTATCGCTCCAACCGCAGAAGGATTACAGGCACTAAGATTAATATTATTATCTACGCTACCACTTGCTACTGGATAGGCACTTGGCGCAGCATAATAAGGCATCAAAGACTGATTGATAATTTGGTAATTTAGACCTTGTGGATAACCCGTTGGAGTAGCTAAATAACCTGGTACTACAGCTTGATTAAATTGAACAAAGGAATTACTGCCATTAATGAATAATTGTGGCGCACTCTCATAATTAGCCGCAATCACGCCTAATGACTCACCAGAGTTACTTGAATTAGATGAAAAAACACTTTGTGCCCATACTCGAGTATTATTTAAGCCATAATACTGATAAAGCATTATCGACGATTTGCTTTGTAAATTTTGTAAAGAAGTCGCTAACGTTGATGAGTAACCCTGAGCGCCAGCAACTGATGAAGTTTGAATATTATTAATCAAATACGTCATTGGAGCCACTACTTTACTCGCTAAGTCAGTCGCATAATTAACAGGGTCTGGATCTGTAACTGACTGTCCATTAACCATAAATATATCAATTCCTGTTGGATAAACTTGTGCACCAACGACGCTATCAGTAACAATATAGTTTAAGGTATTGATATACGCTTGATTCATATACGCAGCAAACAGCAAGGTAAGCTGTTGTTGTGCATCGTTATACGAGCTTAAATACGTAGCACTCTCATTACTTGCGTTCACTGGATTATAGCCTACCACAAAATAAGTACCAGCCACATTACCATAAGAAAGTGTTTGTTGCAGGCATAATGAGTCTTTGCCAATGCATTCTATTGCATTATTATAATTAACTTGATTGTTCAAATACTCCATGAAATAAGCCTGTTGCAAAGCAACTATCGTTTGTTGATACGCTTGCATCAGCGTATCATTATAACTATCATACAAAGGAATATAGTTATTATATTGTTGGTTCGGTATGCTTTCGGTAAGAGCGCTATAAAGCGCTTGGTACATTGCGATTTGTGAACTTCCTGAATTCTGGCTGACACAGGTGTAGGGTTGATTACCCGCATTAATACACGAACTAGACAGGTTTACCCCAGCTAAACTAACGAGGTTGCTTTGATAATCTGCTTGGTTACCCGAACGTGTTACTCCAGGAATATAAGTACCGCCCAGCCATGAAGGATTACTTTCCATATACTGTGCCAAATTACCAGGTATCGCAACTGCCTGACTGGTAGAGCTCCAAAATTTAATATCAATCATTAAATTGGTTAACGCACCTAGCTCACTAGCATTATTTACTTGCCCTGAAAAATTTGAAATGGAATTCTGAAAAGTAAGCTGATCAGCTGCAACAATCTGCGCGGCATTTTGATAGGTTGATTGATAAAACGTATTATTGGTTAAATTAAGCGCAGACTCAATATTTTGAATTTGTGCCTCTTGTATCGCGAGCTGTTGATTAATTAAATTAAATTCAGATTGAATGCATGAATTTTCCGCAGAGCTACCTTCAATTGACAGTACCGAATATGCTCCCTTGGTCATTGCACCCAAAGCCGGTCCAGCAATCGGTACCATACTGATAAACCCAGAGGTTACGGCAAGTCCAGCTTCCACGTCACTATCGCTAATACCACAAGCATTAGTGGAAGAAGATTGCGCGGCAGTAGTCTGATTGTTACCTTTGAGTATATGTGGACGATTAAATAAGGTCTGTAACGCAGGATATGAATTTGGACCAATTGGTGCGCCTGTAGTATTGCCACTTGTTGAATTGCCTCCAGCCCCACTACAACCAGATAATAGCACAACTAACAATAAGTTAATTCCACCAGAAATTTTCAACCAATTCTTTACCAAAATTTTCATAAGCTTGCTTCCTACTAAATATTTTCAAGGATTGTAGCAGAAAAAAGCTTATACCTGCGAATATCTTACTAATTTATCAGACTAATTAGCTTTACAGGCCTATATGCCTACTATCATATTGAAATATATTATTTAATGTTGATGGCAAAATGCCTACACTCGATTGCTATTACCAAAAATAAAACTCCACATCGTATGTGTGGAGCTGTCAAATTACATCTTCGGCATTAAATGCTTAAAGTTCTTCATCATCTTCATCATGCCACCGCCGCCACTAAATTTCTTCATCATTTGGCTAACTTGCTCATATTGTTTCAATAATTGATTAACTTCTTGAACTGTAGTTCCACTTCCCAAAGAAATTCTGCGTTTACGCGTCGCTTTTAGTAATTCAGGTTTACGCCGTTCGGTTGGCGTCATTGAATCAATAATTGCTAAATTTTTCTTAATGACTTTATCGTTGATAATTTCAGGTGCTTTAGCCGCAATATTACCGGGTAATTTATCCAAAATACTACCCATGCCACCCATATTATTCATTTGCACAAACTGCATTTTAAAATCATTCAGGTCAAAACCCTTGCCTTTTTTAACTTTATCCATCAACTTTTTGGCATCGGCTTCATTAACATTACCTTTAACATCATCAATTAAAGATAAAATATCTCCCATCCCCAAAATGCGTGATGCCATCCGATCAGGATAAAAAGGCTCAAGACCAGTTACTTTTTCCGAAACCCCGATAAATTTAATTGGTTTACCCGTGATATTCCGAATTGACAATGCCGCACCACCGCGCGAATCACCGTCCATCTTAGTTAAAATTACCCCAGTTAAAGCTAACGCATCATTAAACGCTTTGGCAGTATTTACCGCATCTTGCCCAAGCATCGCATCAACCACAAATAAGGTTTCCACTGGATTTAAGGCTTGATGAAGCTCTTTAATTTCACCCATCATAAATTCATCAACCGTCAAACGACCTGCAGTATCGACTATCAGCACATCAAAATAATGCTTACGCGCATAATCTAACGCGTTTAAAGCGATATCTGTAGGGCGTTGTTGAATATTCGATGGAAAGCACTCAACTTCAAGACTCGTAGCTAAAATTTTAAGTTGTTCAATCGCCGCAGGACGATACACGTCGGCACTGACGACTAAAACTTTTTTCTTATCAATTTCTTTTAAACGCTTGGCTAATTTACCAACTGTCGTAGTTTTACCCGCACCTTGTAAACCTGCCATCAAAATTACCGCCGGCGGTACCGCACTCAGATCCAGTGCATCATTAAATTCGCCCATTAATTTAGTTAATTTCTGATTAACCACATCAATTAAAGCTTGTCCAGGGGTTAGACTTCCCACAACTTTCTCACCTAGCGCATCTTCACGAACCTCTTCGATAAATTGCTTAACTACAGGTAGCGCAACATCGGCTTCCAGCAAAGCAATCCGAATTTCACGCAAGGCATCTTTAACATTAGATTCGGTTAAGCGTGAATTACCCGCTAAGGTTTTAACAACACTCGATAAACGAGTGGATAAATTTTCAAACATAATAAATTCTCTTTCTTTTATTTAAATCAATACGTAATTTAATTAATCATAAGGTTAATAAAGTATAATTTTGTTGCGTACGCACTATCACCCGCAATGCAATTAGCCCATAAACTAACTCAAATAGAGCGATCAACGCATAAAAAATAATAAAACTATCTAAAACGCCATTTATTCCAGCTGGGGCAACTGTAATTATCGCACCAATAAAGCCAAAATAAATTAAGCTGGAGCCTAATACAAATCCACGAATAATTTTATTGGCGGTAGTAAAAATAAAATTCACTAAAATAGCCTCACCATAGGCTTTACACGCCCCAATAAACACTAAAATTAATAATTGCGGTAAGAGCTGTGGAATCTTATAATGCAGCAATAATTGATGTGCAAAGATTAAAACCAAAGCAAAAACTAAAATTAAAACACTAATAAAAACCTTAGAAATATTACGTAAATACGGAATCAAATTAGCCTGTTGCGCAGAAAACTGTGCCAATTTTACGCGAATCAATTGCTGTGTCACAAAACTTAATAGATAGAAAACCCGAATTACACCAATCAGATAACCAATTATCGCAGGTTCAGATTCCGAAGCACCAAACATCTCAACCAAAATAGTTATAACCACTAGCCAATCATATTGTAAGGAATATAATCCAAAATACCATAAGCTTTTTTTCCAGCTAGTGTCAAGTTGATCCGTTTCTGAATTTGGCATGGTTCTAAGATGACGCACAATTTGTACGGAATAGCCAATAATTCGAATTAATTCACTTAATGAAAGCACCAAACACAGGGTAAAAACTAAATTATACTCACTGCCAATTGAAGTTTCAAAATAGGTTGCATAATGCACGACCAAATAAACCGCAATAATTCTAGTAAAATTGGTGTAGATTGAATAACGCATTACACAAAGTTGAAATCCTTCACCATGCAAAAACGCTCCCAAAAAGCGCGCCGTCATGAAGAAAAAAATACAAAAAAAGCATAACAAAATGGGATGATGTATATGCTTTGGAAGTAATACGACTTTATTCAACAATAATAAATAGACGATTAAATCGACTAATAGCGTTACTCCACCAATAATCGCAAACATAACTAAAAAAAATTTAATCACATGAACTAAATTAATTTTAAAAGAACGTGCATAAAGATGTTTAAAGCGCTGCGCATAAATTGTCACCAAGCGCTCAGAACCAAAGCCAAACACATTCGACAAAAACATAATTCCAGCGAGTGTTGCCCAAAAGTCACCGACGATATGCATCTCAATGTGCGATGAAGCCAACACAATTCCAAGCACAATAGGAATTAAGATAAACGAAATTCCATATAAACCAATAACAATGAAACGCTGGTATTTTTTTAAGTATTTGCCAAGCAGAACATTTGATTTAAACATAGCCTAACGCAGCTCACTCGGTAGCGCAAAAGTCATATGTTCTTCAACTACATTCAAAATCTCAGTCGTCAAAAAGCCTTGTTGCTGTAGGCGTTTAATTACGCCCTCAACCAACACTTCAGGCGCTGAGGCACCAGCCGTCACACCAACCGTGCTCGCATCATTGAGCCACTCACCTTGAATTTCATAATCAAAATCAATTAGATAAGCTTTAACACCCAAGTTTTCTGCCAGTTCTTTTAAGCGGTTAGAATTTGAACTATTTTTACTTCCAATTACCAGCACCACATCACAATATTCCGCCATTTCTTTAACCGCATCTTGCCGATTTTGGGTTGCATAGCAAATATCTTCATTTTTAGGTAAGCGTAAATTAGAGAAAACCTGCATTAATTTAGCAATAATCGACTTAGTTTCATCCACCGACAAAGTAGTTTGCGTTACTACTGCAATTTTTTCAATATCACGTGGAATCAATAAGCTATCAATATCGGCTTCATTTTCAATCAAATGAATATGATCGGTAACTTGCCCCATTGTACCCTCAACTTCAGGATGACCTTTATGTCCAATCATAATAATCGTATAATTTTGCCGATGCAAGTTTTTGATTTCGACATGCACTTTACTCACTAATGGGCAAGTGGCATCAAAAACCATGGTTAAATTCTTGGCCAAGGCTTCTTCGCGAATCGCTAACGGTACACCATGCGCTGAATAAATCAAGATGCTACTTTCAGGTACATCTTTAATTTCCTCAATAAAGATCGCACCGCGCTGTTTCAAACCATCAACGACATATTTATTATGCACAACTTCATGGCGCACATACACAGGTGCACCATATTTTTCTAAGGCCTTTTCCACAATGGTAATCGCCCGATCAACTCCAGCACAAAAACCACGTGGATTGGCTAAAATAATTTTCTTCATTATTTTTGCTTACTAAAAAAAATACTTTCAATTATGAGTAAAGCTACGCCCACCGAAATGCAACTATCGGCAAAATTAAACGCTGGCCAATGATGCGCGCCAACATACCAATCGATAAAATCGGTAACTTTACCAGCTAAAAGACGATCAACTAAATTACCTACCGCACCCGCAAGAATTAGGCTAAAGCCAAAGCCCGCAATTAATTGATAGTTTTTACGTAAGAGAAAATAAATCAAAGCCACCGCAACTAGCAGCGCGATAGCGCCAAACATAATTTTCTGCCAGCCATTTTGACTACCCAAGAAACTAAATGCCGCACCCTCGTTATAAACGAGCACCCAATTCCATGAGGGTAAAAATTCTTTGACTTGAAATTCAAATAAATTAGTGCGCACGATGTATTTAGTGACTTGGTCAATTCCAATTAGCACGAGGCTTAAAAATAATAAACCACAGCGCCCACGCAATGACAAATTTTTCAATGACATAGTATTCCTTTAATGATTAAGCAAAGTGACGAATTTCGCCAGCAGCAGTTAAATTTTCCACACAACGTCCACACAGTGTTGGATGTTCGGTGCTATTACCAATATCCGCTGCATAATGCCAACAGCGTTCACATTTAGCTTGTTCACTCACTACCACCTCAACCGAAGTCGTCGCCGCTTGAAGCAGACTGATTTTTGAAACCATATAAGCAAATTTCAAATCATTAGCCAGCGAATTTAGTAATGGATACAGTTCAGCATCGGCATGAATAATTAATTCGGCTTGCAACGACGCGCCAATTAATCCAGCACTGCGTTTAGTCTCTAATTCTTTCAGCACACTCACTCTAAATTCTTGAATTTTAGCCCATTTAACCAGCAATTCATTTGCTGTTGCCACAGCAGGTAATTGATGATGCGTATGATATAAGCTCGAATCATCGGCATCATTAACTAACACTTCCCACGCTTCATCAGCGGTAAAAGCTAAAATTGGCGATAACATGCCAAGCAACGCTTTACTCAAATGATATAACGCAGTTTGTGCCGAACGCCGTGCATGCCCATCGGCTTTAGCGGTATATAAACGATCTTTTAACACATCAAGGTAAAAACCGCCTAACTCTTCCGAACAATAGCTAACTAACTCTTGGACAATCAAATGGAACTGATAACTTGGATAAAGTTGCTCAACCACCCGCGATTGTAATTTTGCCGCATACGCTACTGCATAACGATCTATTTCAAGCATATCATCGAGCGCAACGCTATCTTTACTCACCTCAAAATCATTTAAATTCGCCAGTAAGAAACGCAAAGTATTACGAATCCGACGATACGATTCACTAACGCGTTTTAAAATCTCATCGGAAATGGTTAACTCACCCGAATAATCGGTAGAAGCAACCCACAAGCGCAACATATCCGCACCATATTTATTAATTACTTCTTGCGGCGCAACAATATTGCCAATTGATTTAGACATTTTACGCCCATTACCATCCACCACAAAACCGTGGGTTAGTAATTGTTTGTAGGGTGCATGACCTTTAGCCGCACACGCGGTTAATAAGGAAGATTGGAACCACCCACGATGTTGATCAGATCCTTCAAGGTATAAATCAACCGCTGGCTCATCCGCGGCTAAATTAGCTTTTTGTAATTCTGGACGTTGATCGACCACGGTTAAATGAGTCGTACCCGAATCAAACCACACATCTAAAGTATCTTTTAATTTCACATAGTCATTTAAATCAAATTCTGGCAACTGCGCAGCGCTCAACTCAAACCAAGCATCAATCCCATCTTGTTCAATTTTTTGCGCAACCGCCTGTAAAATCGCATAACTCTCAGGATGCAACACGCCAGTTTCTTTATGCACAAAGAAGGTCATCGGTACGCCCCATTGACGTTGCCGCGAAACACACCAGTCTGGGCGATTTTTAATCATTGCTTCCAAACGCGCACGTCCCCAAGCAGGGAAAAACAAGGTATCATCCACGGCTTGATTCGCTTGCTCACGCAACGTGATGCCATCTACGCCAGCTTTATCCATCCCAATAAACCATTGACCTGTGGTGCGATAAATAATTTTTGACTTATGCCGCCAGCAACATGGATAACTATGCGTAATGTCGTCTTGTTTCATTAAGCGCTTGCGTTCAGTCAAAACTTCAATCACTTTTGCATTGGCTGCAAATACATTCATACCCGCAAATAATTCGGTCGTACTGATATAGTTTCCATCACCACCAACTGGATTATGTAAATCCAAATTATATTTCAAACCAACCAAATAATCATCCATCCCATGAGCTGGAGCAGTATGTACCAAACCAGTACCTGCATCATCAGTCGCATGTTCACCCAAAATAATTGGCACATGGCGGTCATAAAATGGATGTTGAAATTTAATATGTTCCAATGCAGAACCAGTGGTAGTAGCTACAACTTCAACTTCATTATTAAATGAATAACGTTTTACGGCATCTTCTACTAAATTTTTTGCAATAATCAAATATCTATGAACTTCTTTTAACAAAGGTTGATTCGTGAGACTATCTACTTTTACCAAAGCATATTCAACTTCTGGACCAGCACAAATTGCTTGATTCGCTGGCAATGTCCATGGCGTAGTTGTCCAAATAACCGCATCAACTTCCGAGAAGTCTTGCGGAAACTTATAATTAAAAGCTTTCTCTAATAAGACAAGGTTATCTTTATGCTCTTGCTTATCACCTACTAACCTAAACGCCACATCAATCGCTGGTGAAACTTTATCGTAATACTCAACTTCCGCCTCAGCTAATGCTGACGCACAATCGATACACCAATGCACGGGCTTAACGCCGCTAAATAAATAGCCATTTTTATAGATTTCACCCAAAGCGCGCACAATTCCAGCTTCGGTTTTAAAATCCATAGTTTTATACGGATTATTCCAATCACCTAACACGCCAAGACGAATAAAATCGGCTTTTTGTTGCTCAATTTGTTCATTGGCATACTCACGACATTTCTTACGGAATTCACGTGGCTCTAAAGTTTTACCAAATTTCTTCTCAATATTTAGTTCGATGGGCAAACCATGACAATCCCAACCTGGCACATACGGCGCATCTAAACCCGCCAAGGTTTTACTGCGAATAATGATATCTTTAAGAATTTTATTCGTCGCATGCCCAATATGTAATTGACCATTTGCGTATGGAGGACCATCATGAAGAATAAATTTGTCACGTCCCTCGGCTTGAGCGATTTGACGCAATTTTTGATAACGTTGTTGGGTCGTCCATTTTTCCAACATTTTAGGCTCACGTTTGGCTAAATCACCACGCATTGGAAACGGGGTGTCTAATAAATTTACAGTAGTTTTATAATCCATCTTTATTCCTTAATTTTTGCGAAAAACGCGCGCGCATCGGCTAAATCTTGATACATTTGCTTAAATAATGGCTCAAGTCCATCAAATTTTAATTCTGGACGGAGAAAGTGCAAAATTTCAACGGCGGCAATTTTACCATACAAGTCTAAATCTACATCCAGCAAGTGGGTTTCAATTTTATAAACTTTACCCTCACTCACCGTTGGATTTTTACCAACATTGGTAACCCCAAAATAACGTTGACCGTCAATATAAACATAAGAAGTATAAATCCCCCATAATACTGGGCGAATTTTATATAAGTTAAGATTAATTGTGGGGAAATTCCATTTGCGAGCTAACTGATTGCCTTTTACCACTCGTGAGGTATAACAAATATTATGCCCCAAATAGCTCTGAATCATCGCTAAATTTTGATCCGCAGCCAGCTCGCGAATTAATGAACTAGACACACGTACTTGCTGATGTTTTAATTCAGCAAATTCACTAGTCACTATTCCACTAGCGCGCAAATCGGCAATACTACCACGCGCCTGATCACCAAAACGGAAATCATGCCCAACTAGCATATCGCTAATTTTAAGCCGTTCCAAGAGAATTTTTTGAATAAATTCAAGCGGGGTTAACTGAGCGAGTGCTTGATTAAAGTGTAAAACCACGACTTCATCAATCATGCCACTGGCTTGAATAATTTGAATTTTATCCCGCAATAAACCAATGCGTGGCGAACGTAGTATCCCTGCCTTATCGGCGAAATATTCATGCGGTAACACGTCAAAAGTAATCAACATCCGCCATGCCTGCTGAGCATTTGCCAATTGATTTAACTGCCCAAGAAGTTCTTGATGTCCAAGGTGAAATCCATCAAAATTACCAATAGTGGCAATGATAGGTTGATTAGCTTGTAATGTCTTTGAGGAAAGTTTTAAACGAAACATAATACCCAAATAAAAAAATCCCACACCAAAGTGTGGGAAAATCATAAATTAATGACAAACTATTATTCTGTAACTTCTTTAGTTTGTTCAATTGTAATTTCCACACGACGATCTGCCGCGGTGCAATTAACTAACTCAGTATGAGTTTTATCAAATTTGGCTAAAGCTTCATTCATACGTTTTTTTTCAGCCGCTGTAGCTGTTTTCTCTTTAGCGGTTAAACGATCAATTTCAGCCATATCATCTTTGCCATATTTTTTAATACATGCAGTTGAAACTTGTGAATTTTGCGAGCCAAATCCTGCAGCCGTAATTGTACCACCATCGAGACCTTGACCAATAAAGAAATCTTTAACCGCATTAGCACGTTCAGTTGACAAACGATTATTATAAGCATCACTACCAATTGTGTCAGTATAACCACTAATCGTAACTTTGTCAATTGATCCCGCAGCAGTAGCACTCTCCAACATGTTGGTTAACTGTTGGCGACCAAAGTTAGTTAGCGTTGCAGCATTAAAGCTAAACAAATTGGTACTTGATTCACTAAATGAAATTTTTTGTGGCGCAGGAGCAGGCGTTGCACCACAAGCCACAGTTTGATAACTAGGTTGGTAATTACCATCTTTTACACATTCACCATATTGCGTTGTTACATTAGAATTTGAACCAGAACCAAATGGAGACACAACATAACCAGGATTAGCTCCACTATCATCCGCAACCGACACGCCAGACATTAAACCCAAACACAACGCAATTACCAAAGAATTAATTTTAAACATAATATACAATCTCCAAACAGTTCTAAGTTAAATTCTCATGATTATACCCAAAACTGTGACTTAGTACAATATTACTTCACAAATATTTGCGTTATCCACTTACTTATGTCTTTAACCTGTGTGGCACAAACACTATGTTGCATCGGATACTCGAGCCATTGATATTTCACACCAAACGCCTGCAAATGCTGAACAGCACGGCGTCCATAAGCAATATTAACAATCTGGTCTTGAGTACCATGACAAACTAGAATCGGTAAAAAATTTTTGTGTTGTATTTTTACTACATCCAACAACGAAATATCTGGCAAATAGCTCGACATAACTAACAACCCAGCCAAATCATGCTCACTTGCTAGGGCCGTATAATAAGCAATCACACCACCTTGTGAAAAGCCAGCCATAATAATTTGTTCGGGTTTAAACCCTTCAGCAATTAATTCTTCAATTAAACAATTAATTTTAGCTACATTTTGTAAGACACCACGCGTATCGACTTCACGATGCAAATCACCAAAATCTAAAATATCATACCAAGCGCGCATCTTTAACCCATTGTTAATCGTAACAGGAATAACGGACGCATTCGGAAACACGAATTTAACAGAGATGGGTAACTTCAATTCAGCAACCAACGGCACAAAATCATTATAATCCGCACCCATCCCGTGCAATAAAATCACGGCGGCAACTGGTTTTTCCGCTGGTCGATTTAAGACAATTTTTGTATCTAGTTTAGTCATTGATTAATCCTTCTATTTGTTGTATAAATATTGTAACATTGCCAATTAAGCTAACTCGCTTACTTCGTGATTTTTCACCTGATTCGATGTTTACATCACGTTTGGCTAAATTAAATAGTTTAGCAAAAAACTCTATCACCGCCTGATTAGCTTTACCATCCACAGGTGGTGAACTAATTTTTATTTTAAGCCGCTCACCGTGTTTACCAATTATTTGACTGACTTTTGCACCAGGCTGAACATATACATCGACAATTAACAGCGTATCACTCTTAATCGTAAACATTTTACTGACGAGCTAATTTAGTAAAGGCTTTATTGGCAGCAGTTAACGTGCGCTCAATCACCTCTGGAGTATGTTTAGCACAAATAAACCCAGCTTCAAACATACTTGGTGCAAAAAACACGCCATCTTCTAACATTAAATGAAAAAACTGTTTAAATAACTCTTGATTGGCTAATTTCACTTCGGCAAAACTACGCGGTATCGCGGCACTAAAGTAAAAACCAAACATTCCCCCAATACTATCAGCGCTAAATTCAAAACCGCGATTATGTGCGAGCTCGACTAAACCATTGGTCAACGATTGCGAGGTTTGAGCTAAATTAGCATAAAATCCCTCGGCTTGAATTAATTTCAAATTAGCCAAGCCAGCCGTGACAGCAATTGGGTTACCCGATAAAGTTCCAGCCTGATACACGCCGCCTAATGGAGCCAAACAATCCATAATCTCACGTTTGCCACCAAAGCCAGCTAATGGCATACCACCACCGATCACTTTACCTAGCGTGGTTAAATCAGGCTTAATTGCCAACAATTCTTGAGCGCAACCCAAGCTTACGCGAAAGCCCGTCATAACCTCATCAAAAATTAAAACCGAATTATGCTGATCACATAAGCTGCGCATAGTTGTCATAAATTCAGCACTTGGGCGCACCAAATTCATATTTCCGGCAAACGGCTCAACGACCACACAAGCAATTTGCTCAGGATAAAGCTGAAAAGCCTGCTCTAATTCTGCAACATCGTTGTATTCCAAAACCAACGTATGGCGTACGGCTTCTTCAGGAATTCCATCACTGCTTGGATTGCCAAAAGTTTGCAACCCCGAACCAGCTTTGATTAATAAACAATCACTATGCCCGTGATAACAACCGTTAAATTTAATAATGTATTTTTTCTGAGTATAACCACGCGCCAAGCGAATTGCTGACATCACAGCTTCGGTTCCAGAACTAACTAAGCGAAATTTTTCAATGCTTGGTAAGAGCTGACTAATTTGTTTGGCAAATTCAATTTCAAGTTCGGTTGGGGTTCCATATGAAAATCCATTTTGAAGTGCAGCACTCACCGCCGCAATAACCTCAGGATGTGCATGTCCAACTATATTCGCGCCCCATGAACAAACATAATCAATATATTGCTTGCCATCGCTATCAAAAAGAAAACAATCTTTAGCCCGTGCTGTAAAAAAAGGTGTGCCGCCAACTGAGTTAAATGAACGAACAGGTGAATTTACCCCACCAGGAATGTATTGTTTAGCTGTTTCAAAAATTTGTTGTTTTGTCATAAAAATCTTTCTAATTAACTTTTTCAATATTCGCAATGTTTAAATCTAAATTTTTCTTGCCCATACCAATAAAAAATATTTCGGCAGTCATCTTTTTGCCATCGGAATTCAACCGTAAAACCTTACCTTGCCCAAATTTCGCATGACGCACCATATCACCAATTTTAATCGTTAAATCTTTTTCAACTAGCACCACCCGCGAAGTATTCGACTCTGGATTTGCCACCTGCGCTGGATTATTCGGTAGTTTAAAATTATTTCGTTTGGGGGTATCATATTCATTTAATTGACTATAACCAATTGAGCTCACGCCTGAAATATTTAAAATTAGCTCTTCAGGAATTTCATCCACGAAACGCGAAATTGGTGCTGAAATGCGTTTACCCCACAACAAACGGCTACACGCCCGCAATAAATATAACTTATCCCGCGCGCGCGTAATTGCAACATACATTAAACGGCGTTCTTCTTCAACATCTTTCAAGTTTTTAAGCGCATTATCATGTGGAAATAAACCTTCTTCTAAGCCAACCACAAACACTACTTTAAACTCCAAGCCTTTTGCGGCATGCACCGTCATTAGTTGTACCGCTGATTCCAAATTTTGCGCTTGATTATCAACCGATTCCAATACCGCATGCGCGAGAAATTCCACTAAAGGATTATCTGCATCTTCGGCAGTAAATCCCGACACCGCGGTTACTAATTCATTTAAATTATCTAAACGCTCTTCGCCCTCTTTGGGATCGGCTTCAAAATGCGCACGAATACCACTCGTTTCAATAATATAGCTAATTACTTCGGTTAAATTCAAGACTTTAATATCACTTTGCATCATGCGAATTAAATCAATAAATTTACCAACCGTTAATTTAGATTTACCGGGTAAAAATTCCACCGCATCAAATAATGAAATTTGCCGCTGCAAAGCTAATTCTTGCAAATTCTCAATGGTACGCGCACCAATTCCACGGGCAGGAAAATTTACAATCCGCAAAAAAGCTTCATTGTCATACGGATTAACAATTACCCGCAAATATGCCAAAACACGTTTAATTTCTAAACGATCAAAAAAGCGTAAACCACCATAAACTTTATACGCCAAGCCACGATTATATAAATGTTGTTCAAAAACCCGCGATTGCGCATTAGAGCGATACAAAATAGCCATATCGGCTAAATCAATTCCATTGTTGTGTAAGCTCTTAATTTCATCAATCACAAAATAAGCTTCATCTTCTTCGGTATAACCCTCATATAAGCGAATTTTATCAATCTGAGCATTGTCAGTCCATAAATTTTTACCGATGCGCTCGCTGTTATTATTGATCAAGGCATTTGCCGCATCTAAAATTGTCGTAGTCGAACGATAATTTTGCTCTAAACGTAATGGCTCGGGTGCATTAAAATCGCGCAAAAATGCACGCATATTGCTAACTTTAGCTCCGCGAAAAGAATAAATTGATTGGTCATCATCACCGACTGCAAAAATTTCACTTTCAGCACCAACCAATATTTTAAGCCACAAATATTGTAACTGATTAGTATCTTGAAACTCATCCACTAAAATATGTTTAAATTGTTGTTGATAACGTCGCAACAAACCGTCATGCATCGCCAACAATTCATAACTCCGTAACAGCAGCTCAGTAAAATCGACTAATCCATCACGATTACACGTTTCTTCATATAAATTATAAATTTCTAACCACTGTTGCGTACGTAATCCATCCGGGGTTAATTGTGCTGCACGTAAGCCTTGCTCTTTTTGATAATTAATGTAACTTTGAATTTCTTTGGCTGGGTAGCGATCTTCATCCAAGCCCTTTTGTTTAATTAAGCGCTTGATTAGACTTTGCTGTTCACCTGCATCAATAATTTGAAAGCTCGCAGGCAATCCAGCTTCTTGGTAATGCGCGCGTAAAAGACGTAATGCAATCGAATGAAACGTTCCAACCCACATATATTTGGTATCGGTATGCAGCAACCTGCCAACCCGATTTAACATTTCGCGCGCAGCTTTATTGGTAAAGGTTACCGCTAACACCTCACTAATCCCTAAATGCCGCGTACGAATTAGCCACGCCAAACGGGTAGTTAAAACCTTGGTCTTACCACTACCCGCACCCGCCAAAACTAATAATGAACCATCGGCATGAGTAACCGCTTTAAACTGTTGCGAATTTAAACCCTCAAGCAAATCTGCATGATTTTGCATAATAAAACTTTTTAATAGTGTATGATTGTCGATATTTTAACATAGCCATCATTTAGATACGCCGAATATCCATCATCTTGGATGGGAATGGCGCCTAATAGTCTGCTATTGGCATTCAGCAAATAAACTATGCTCAAGTTCCAATAGTTTCAATACTTGATCCGATAAAAGCATTAGTCAATTGATTAAAGTTAATCGAAAGCTTAATCATTTAGTATGACCAACGCAAAATTACTATTCACCGCCCGAACTTCAACCAATAGATCCAGCTAGACTCTAATCACATTTTTAATTTCATCTTATCAACCTTAATCTTATAAATATTATATAATTAAACTATCATTAACTTCAACAATCAATAAAAAAACAATAACTCTTTGATACACTTATACAGGATTTAAAAATGAGCTCAAATAGTAAGCAATTTCGATGGTACAACTTGTCATTATTACTCTTTACCGTAGTTTGGGGGTTTGGCAATGTTGTAAATAACTACGCCAATTTAGGCTTACAGGTAATTGTGTCATGGGTGATTATTTTATCTTTATATTTTGTCCCATATGCTTTAATGGTTGGCGAAATGGGTTCGACATTTAACAAGAGCATTGGCGGTGTTTCAGAGTGGATTAAACAAACTTGTGGACCAACTGTCGCATTCTTGGCTGGATGGACCTATTGGGTGGTACACGTGCCATATTTAGCACAAAAACCTCAAGCAGCATTAATTGCCGTTAGCTGGGCTATCTTTAAAAATGGAGCAGTTGTAAAAACCTTAAATCCACTGATTTTACAATCACTAACCTTGGTGTGCTTCCTAGGGTTTTTAGTCTTGGCATCAAGAGGCGTTAATTCACTTAAAAAAATTGGTATTGTGGCTGGCACTTCAATGTTGATAATGTCGATATTATTTATCTTATTAATGCTTGCCGCACCAGCGCTTCGTGGAGTTCATTCCGCAACAACCGACTGGGGCTGGCATACGTTTATTCCTAATTTTGATTTCACTTATTTCACAACTATTTCAATGTTACTCTTTGCGGTTGGAGGATGTGAAAAATTAGCTCCATACGTAAATAACACGCACAACCCCGCAAAAGAATTTCCAAAAGCCATGATAGCTGTAGCTGGACTTGTTGCTGTCTCGGCACTACTTGGTTCATTCGCGATGGGACTAATGTTTGATGCACATAACCTACCTAAAGATTTAAAAATGAATGGTCAGTATTACGCCTTCCAATTATTAGGACAATATTACGGACTTGGTAATAGCTTAATGATAATTTATGCTTTAGCCAATGGCATTGGTCAGATCGCGGCTTTAATGTTCTCAATTGATGCGCCGATCAAAGTATTTCTAGGTGAAGCTAATCCACGCTTCGTGCCTAACTTTTTGAATAAGAAAAACAAACACGGTGCACCAATTAATGGCTATATCTTGACGGCTATTTTAGTGAGTATTTTGATTATTGTTCCAGCTTTTGGAATTAAAAACATGAATGATTTATTTAACTGGCTCTTGGATCTTAATTCAATTGTGATGCCGATGCGTTACTTGTGGGTATTTGTAGCCTATATTGCCATTAAAAAATTAGCTAGTCAATTTAATTCAGATTATCAATTTGTAAAAAATCGTCAACTTGGGATGACAATTGGAATTTGGTGTTTTGGTTTAACTATATTTGCAATTTTAATGGGAATGTTCCCAAAAGGCATTACTATGTATTCGCATCAATGGTATTTCCAATTAACGCTGAATATCATCACACCGTTTGGTTTACTGGCTCTTGGCTTTATTATGCCGATTATTGCTAAATTTTCAAATAATCAAACCACTTAGTTTTACAAGCGACAAAATCTAACAATCAAACTGAGCGCTTAGACAATCCGCAAAGGCAAAATAAGACGCTCAATGCGTATGCAGATGCTCAACATCTGGATAATGGTGATGAACGTGTTGTAATTCTTTATGTTCATGCTGATGGCGATGTTCACTGTTACCATCATAGGCAAAATCATGACTATGCTGATGATGTTCATCATGCCGATGCGAATGTTCATGGCAATCTGCAACATGGATATGTTCGTGCTCATGCTTTTCGGTCAAATGTAGCCATACACCAGCACCCATAAAAGCCAATGCAAACCAAAAATTCAGCGTAGATGAATCTCTAAAAAACAAAATCGCGATTCCAGCACCAATAAAAGGAGCTACCGAAAAATAAGCACCTGTTCTTGAAGTTCCAAGTCCACGTAGCGCAAAAATAAACAGTAATAAACTAAGACCATAGCCAAAAAAACCACAAATTAACACAGTTATGATCATGGGTAACTCTGGCAACTTACTACCAAGTTTATAGGCTAAATAAACATTCACTGTACCAGCAATTAATCCTTTACTTCCCGCAATAAAAAATGAATCTAACGCGGAAACTTTTCGGGTTAAATTATTATCAATCGCCCAGCATAAACAAGCACCGGCAATAGCTAATGCCCCCAACAACTCACCTGAGTGAGTTGTATTATGCGTCCAAGATAATAAAACACCACCCAAAATAATTAAAATCATGCCAAGAACAATCCGCTTGTCCGCATTTTCTTTAAAAACCAGCCACGCTATCACTGAAGTTAAAACAGCTTCTAGATTAAGCAATAAGGAAGCAGTTGCAGAACTAATTTGAGTTAATCCATACATCAATAATATCGGTCCCAATACCCCACCAAAACTAATCGCACCAAACAACCACGGCCATTCATTGCTACGTAATTTCGGATTACTCCACCCGCGATCTCGAATCACTCGGATTAACATTAATCCAATCCCGCTGCCCAAATAAAGTAAACCAGCAATTAAAATTGGCGAATAATCACCAATTAAGGCTTTTGCAAATGGCGTACTAGCTCCAAAAAGTATTGCCGCCAAAATCGCCGCAATTACAGGTGATGATAAATGAACTTTATTAAAAATTTGCATAATGACCTAATAAAATTGGATTTATGTGATTAAACAATACTCAACGCGGCTAAACCGATACCAAATATAAAATAAAGGAATTGCAAATGAACAAATAAATTCTACAACTACAGAAATAAACCACCTAGGATATGTAAAAACCCAGTAATTCACTGAATTTACTGGAAATTACTAATAAAATACACGAAGAATACATTGGAATATATAGAAATGTGAAAATATGATATAAAATAGATGCTTATGTGGTGCCGGAAGAGGGACTTGAACCCTCACGCCATTACTGGCACCGGATTTTGAGTCCGGCGCGTCTACCAATTCCACCATCCCGGCTAAGAATGAGAAGGGTATTATATCGCAACAAAGATCAATTAGTCAAATTTAATTTGGATAATTAACTGTCCGCGGGTTATCAAGAGCCATGGTGACGGGCTGTAAACGATACGCTCCTGCTGTAGTATAGCTGACTCCTGGAGTCGGATTATTACCTGGTCCACCAGGATTATAAAAAGGTTTATATGCACCAGTAGCAGGTATTTCAACCGCAGAAATCATTCGCATTGCAGCCAAGTCACCCTTAAGAACTATATCAATATAATTATCCCGATCAGCTACATAAGCATCATTAATTGGCGTATTGACCGCCCCTAAATCAGCCAAACCAATGACCTCTATCGAACCTTGCGGATAGTTATAAACCTTACCTGTCTCAGTAATCCACGCAATTCTGCCATCTGGTAAAGTTAATTGCAATCTAAAAAAGGTAGCGAAGTCAGTCGGCAAAACCGCCGCTACTCCATCAGGAGAAAAACCTCCAGTTGTATAAATTCTTAAACGATATTGAGCAGATTCTGCACCATAATATGCAACACCATCATTTGGATAGCCCGCAGCAAAAGCATTATTTTGACCAATACCTTCACCAAGTGTTGACATCACGCTTAACTTAGCCGCAACTAAGGTTGGACCACTATCTACTAGATATGGATTGGTGCTATTTTTAGACAAACCAACGCCGCTTTGTCGACCATTAGGACCAATAAAGGTTAGAGGAGTACCGTCATCAACAATAGCAACACTAATAGGATAAATCGCCCCAAAAGTCCCAGGTGGTAATCGATTCCCAAACTCACCAAAAATCACAATCGTGCTTCTTTCATTATACTCAAGATTAGGCGAAATTGAAGCAACATATGGTGTTACTATCTGACCAGTATTTAACGTGACTGCAAAATCCGTACGATTAATGCGACTTGGCAAGACAGGCCAGCTAAAGACAATTGGCATAGCATCAGCATAATGTGTTTCATAGCCAAAAGCAATCGAAACGGTTGCAGGAGATTGAGAGGTTGTAAAAGCAGCATTAGGCGGATTTGCTGTTAGAATAGTTTCCCATGCTCCACCAGCCGCAATTACATTACTTTCACCACTTGTTACACCTTCGATTCCCTCAAATCCATAACCTGCCGACATAATTTCTAGACTCTCACTCCACAAATCAGCGTTAATTAAAATATCTTCTGTTAACGGTAAGTATAAAGGATTCGGCGCAACTATGACATCCAAAACAGGATTCAATGAGTTCGAAATATTCTGAGCATTAATCGCTAAAACCTGACTCGATGAATTAGTTAAAATATTTTGATAATTCAATTGTAAAGCTAATTTCGTTACTTCATTACTCTCCAAATAAAAGCCAAACACATGACTACTACCTGCAGCAATTGAACCATTGTAATTTAAGTTCTTATTCGTAGCAACTGCACTCAACCAACTCTCCAAATAAACGGATGGATTTAAAATAAAACCAGATTTAGCAGAATTAGTAACCGTAACTGAGACTGTTTGTCCTGGAGTTAATGGAGTCACACTTGCAGAGATCACGGCTGGATTAGTCGTTGTTCCACTATTACAGCCTGTGAGCGCTATAAAAATAAATATCGCAAATAGTTGTTTCATTATAAACCTAATCTTAAATTAGAAAGTTCGCATGCCCAACCCAATAAACATAATATGACATATATAACACTAATGAAATCATTAAAACTGAAATCTTAATGGTCCAAGATTTTTCAGCCAGCACTACTAAACCAAAATAAAAAGTAAAGAGTGTACCGCAAAAACGTCCCTCCGACATCATCGTCCCAGTTAGCACACCTGGCAAAATACAGGCTAAATTAAATAAAGCCTCTTCATAATATTTTTTAACTAGCATATATAAAGATAGTAGTACTGAAATTAAAAATAACACTGAATTATGAAAATCTGTAATCATTGCCCAAATTTGCTTACCCAAGTGAGCCGTATCCCAGCCCGTTCTACCCCATCCCTTTTGAATATGTTTAAACGCTAAAAAATCTCCAGCGCGATAGTGTAAAAATAACATATAACAAACCAATCCTGCACTCGACAGAGCTAAAGCCAAAATTAATTTAGTCAATGGCTTACGATGGCGAATAAAATTAATGAAAACTGGCACCATGAACATGATCCCAACAGGACGCGTTGCAGCTAGAAGCCCACCTAAAATACTTGCGGTTAGTTCACGGCTGGTACGTAAATAATAAAAACCGACTACCGACAACATAATATACAAAGCTTCGGTATAGAGCGATGCAAAATAAACACTAAATGGAGAAAAGACCAGAATTACCACACCAAAACGACTATTCAAATCATTGAAGTTAAGCCGTAATAATCTATAAAAATAGACTGCCGTAATAAAAATAAATAATTGATTTAATAGAATACCAGTAAACACAGGTCCAAGTGTTGTAATATCACTCACAAAACCCACAATATTCGGATATAATGGGAAGAAAGCCCAATTAGCTAAGCCCTTCCACACCTTAGGTGAAGTACGAATCGTATGGTCATACCCATCATTAATTATCGTCAAATACCATTTACAATCCCAATTACACATTGTCGCAGCAAATGTACCTTTACCGTGTAAAATCAGAGAGTTAGCTAAGCCAAATTGGTACGACATAATTACACGACTAATCGCAAAAATTAAAATAATAAACAACAACCAATTGGATTTTAAATATTTATCAACCATTGTAAAACCTAAAAATATGAAATTAAAAAACATTATAGCAAAAATATCTAATTAAGATGAGGTTAAATGTGACAAATTCATTGTAAGCACTAAAATCACACTTTATTTTGATGTTATACCTCATTAGCTCTAAAATAGTGGATTTAAATCAGAGCAAACAACTCTATCAATCTCAGTGACTAGCCTGATTACTATAGATAAAAAAAGACCAACCCAGAGGTTGGTCTTTTTTTATCTATAGAGCTTATTCAGCATCTTCGACAGCTTCAGTTGTCGCTGGGCGATCAACTAATTCCATGAATGCACGTGGTGCATTGTCACCTGGACGGAAACCATGTTTTAAAACGCGCGTGTAACCACCATTACGCTCAGCGTAACGAGGACCAATCACGTTAAATAGTTTCACAACCATATCACGATCACGGATACGATCAAAAGCTAAACGACGATTAGCTAAAGTTGGAGTTTTAGCCAATGTAATCAAAGGCTCAACCACTTTACGTAATTCTTTAGCTTTAGGTAAAGTAGTAACAATCGCTTCATGTTTTAACAACGCAACGGCCATGTTTTTAAACATTGCTTTACGATGAGCTGAAGTACGATTCAATTTACGATGTGCACAACGATGTCTCATGCTCTCATCCCTTTAAAATTTATTTTTTCTTCTTAACTGATTGAGGTGGCCAATTTTCAATAGGCATTCCTAAACGTAAACCTCTAACTTCGAGTAATTCTTTAATTTCAGTTAAAGATTTTTTACCTAAATTAGGTGTTTTCAATAATTCGTTTTCAGACTTTTGAACCAAATCACCAATATAATTAATATCTAAATGTTTTAAACAATTAGCGCTACGTACTGTTAACTCCAAATTATCAACCAACTCTAAGAATACTGGATCAACTTCCGGTTCTTCTTTAACTTTGACTAATTTTGAACCAGGAGTTTCTGTATTTGGCATATGCTCTAAACCAGCAAAAACTAAAACTTGTTCAATTAAAATTTTTGAAGCAGAACGAACAGCATCTTCCGGAGAAATAACACCATTAGTTTCAACTTCAAGAACTAATTTATCCAAATCAGTTTTCTGTTCAACACGTGCATTCTCAACATTGAATGCAACTCGTAAAACTGGAGAAAAAGTAGCATCGAGCATAATCCACCCAGTGCTAACCGTATCTTCATTTTGACGACGTGTAACGGCGGTTTCATAACCACGACCAGTCTCAATCTTAATCTCCATATCAATCGTACCATTTTTTGAAATAGTACAAATTTCATGTTCAGGATTAAGTAATTCAAGATCATGGGTAAGAGTAATATCACTACCCTTAACTACACCAGACTCACTGCGTTGTAAACGAACCACAATGCTGTCTTTATTATGTAGTTTAAAAACCAAACCTTTTAGGTTTAAAAGTATGTCAACCACGTCTTCCATTACACCGTTTACTACATCATATTCATGGCTAACTCCAACGATTTTTACTTCCGTAACCGCTGAACCAACCATTGAAGACAATAAAATTCGACGCAATGAATTTCCAAGAGTGTGACCAAAGCCGCGCTCAAATGGTTCCATAACAATTTTACAATTATTATTATCAGTAGCCAAAGGAGTAATAGTTATTGATTTTGGTTTCAATAATTGTTTGCTAGAAACTTGCATAAATATCCTTTTTAGCTTGCTAATGATTATTTAGAATAGAACTCAACAACTAATTGTTCGTTAAGATCACTAGATAAGTCTGATCTTTCAGGCGAAGCTTTAAAAGTACCCTCTAATTTTTTAGAGTTAACTTCAACCCACGCTGGAAAAGTTGCTTGTTCTGCCAAAGAAACAGCTTCTTGAATCCGAACTTGATTTTTTGATTTTTCAGACACAGCAACGACATCACCAGCTTTTACTTGGAAAGAAGGAATATTAACCAACTGACCATTAACAGTAATTGCTTTATGTGAAACTAATTGGCGCGCTTCGGCACGGGTAGAACCAAATCCCATACGGTAAGCAACGTTATCTAAACGAGCTTCCAAGATTTTTAATAAATTCTCACCTGTTGAGCCTTTACGGCGATCTGCTTCAAAGAAATATTTTCTAAATTGGCGCTCTAAGACACCATACATACGGCGAATTTTTTGCTTTTCGCGTAATTGAACACCGTAATCAGATAATTTATTTGTTTTAGCACCATGTTGTCCAGGTGCAGAAGCTAATTTGCATTTTGCATCCGCGCTTTTGCGACTACTTAATAATGAAAGATCTATGCCTTCACGACGCATTAATTTGCATCTAGGCCCTGTATATCTTGCCATGTGAATCTACTCCTTAAATTTATACTCGACGTCTTTTTGGTGGACGGCATCCGTTATGCGGAAGTGGTGTTACATCACTAATTGACGTAATTTTTATACCCAAAGCATTTAATGCACGGACAGAAGATTCACGACCAGGACCTGGCCCTTGTACTTGAACATCCAATGATTTAATACCATATTCTTGGGCAACTTTACCAGCTTTTTCTGCAGCTACTTGGGCTGCAAATGGAGTACTTTTACGCGAACCTTTGAAACCAGCACCGCCTGAAGTAGCCCAAGATAAAGCATTTCCTTGACGATCTGTGATGGTTATAATAGTATTGTTAAAAGAAGCATGAACGTGAGCTACACCTTCACTGACTTGCTTTTTAACTTTTTTGCGAACTCTAGCTGTGTTTGCTTTACTCATTTAAAAATCCTTAAAATCTATTTTTTCTTGCCTGTCACTAATTTTCTTGGACCTTTACGGGTACGAGCATTAGTTTTTGTGCGTTGACCACGGACTGGAAGGCCTTTAGCGTGGCGATGACCACGATAGCACTTCAAATCCACCAAGCGTTTAATATTCATCGACACTTCACGACGTAAGTCACCTTCAACAGTGAACTTAGCGACTTCGTTACGAATCACTTCCATAGCGTCAGGAGCAACTTCTTTAACTTTAGTTTGCTCATTTACTTGTGATGACTCACAAATCAATTTAGCGCGAGAAGGACCAATACCGTAAATATGTTGTAAACCGATAACGATATGAGCGTTATCTGGAACGTTTACACCAGCTATACGAGCCATTCTATTTCCTTTCAATTAATGTATAAAAAATTAACCTTGACGTTGTTTATGTCGGGCTTCTTGACAAATCACGCGAACGATACCGTTACGGCGAATGATTTTGCAATTACGACAAATTTTCTTCACTGAAGGCTGAACTCTCATTTTAAACCCCGTAATTTATTTCGCACGGAAAACAATGCGACCTTTGTTTAAGTCATAAGGGGTCATCTCGACTGTAACCTTATCCCCAGGTAGAATACGAATATAATTCATCCGCATTTTCCCAGAAATATGGCACAATACAGTATGACCACTTTCTAATTTTACACGAAACATAGTGTTGGGCAAAGCTTCTAACACTTCTCCCTCAAACTGAATCACGTCATCTTTAGCCATAACTACTCCTAGAAACCTTTTAAGTTAGCTTTTTTCATTAAACCTTCATACTGCACAGACATAATCTGCGACTGTACTTGAGTCATGAAATCCATAGTTACAACAACAACGATCAACAGTGATGTCCCACCAAAATAAAATGGTACATTCCATTTTAAAATCAGTAACTCAGGGAACAAACAGATTGCAGCAATGTAAATTGCGCCACCAAATGTTAAGCGTAAAAGCACTTTCTCTATATATCTTGCTGTATTTTCACCAGGACGGATACCAGGAATAAATGCGCCACTTTTCTTCAAATTATCAGCTGTATCTTTCGGATTGAAAGTCAAAGCTGTGTAAAAATAACAGAAAAATATTATTGCAGCAGCATAAACAACTATGTATATTGGCTGACCAGGATGCAAAGCATCACCAATCGAAGACAAGAACGATAGTTTACCATGCCCGAGCCATCCAAGTAAAGTAGCAGGGAATAAAATAATGCTTGAAGCGAAAATTGGAGGGATAACTCCCGACATATTTATCTTCAAAGGTAAGTGAGTACTTTGCCCTTGCATAATTTTATTTCCAACTTGGCGTTTTGCATAATTAACTGGGATTTTACGTTGTGCACGTTCTACAAACACCACAATGTATGTCACCACAGCAACAATTGCAAACACTAATATCGCTGAAAAAATTGACATTGAACCTTGGTTGGCTAATGACAATGTTTTACCAATTGCACTTGGCATTCCAGAAATAATACCAGTAGTAATGATCATAGATGCACCATTACCAAGACCACGCTCAGTAATTTGTTCACCTAGCCACATTAAGAACATTGTTCCCGTTACCAAGCATATAATTGCAGTTGCAAAAAAATGAAACTGTGAATCAACCACTAGACCTGGTTGTTTATATAACATAGTAGCAATACCAAAGCTTTGCACTAACGCTAAAACCACTGTTGCATAACGAGTATACTGAGTGATTTTTTTACGCCCCATCTCCCCTTCTTTTTTCAACTGAATCAAATAAGGAAAAACCTCAGAGGACAACTGGAGAATAATTGAAGCAGAAATGTATGGCATAATGCCAAGAGCAAAGATGGTAAAGCGTGACAACGCGCCACCAGAGAACATGTTAACCATGGTAAGTAACCCACCTTGGTTGGACTTAAATAATTTAGCCAACTCAGTTGGATCAATACCAGGAACTGGAATATGGGCACCAATCCTAAATACGATTAGTGCACCAATCAGGAACCAAACACGCTTTTTAAGTTCAGCAAATTTATCGATTTTTGCCAGAGCCATGTTTTGTCCTTTAAAATTAAATTACAGAACCACCCGCAGCTAAAATTGCAGCTTTTGCACTTTCAGTAGCAGGGATACCGCATAGGTTAATCGCAGTACTGATAGTACCAGTACCGATAACTTTAATTCGGTCAGCTTTTTCTGACACTAAGCCAGCATGAATTAGAGCTAAGCGATCAATATCATGACCTGCCAAGGCTGCTAAGTCAGATAATCTAACTTCAGCTTGAAGATTCCATGATTTGAAACCACGTTTTGGTAAACGACGGTATAAAGGCATTTGACCACCTTCAAAACCGACTTTATGATAACCACCAGAACGACTTGTTTGACCTTTGTGACCACGACCACAAGTTTTTCCAAGACCAGAACCAATGCCACGTCCAACACGTTTAGAAGAGTGTTTAGCACCTTCTGCTGGTTTAATACTATTTAATAACATTGTATTAACCCTCACATTTAACTAAATAATGGATCCGATTAATCATTCCGCGATTTTCAGGAGTATCCTGAACTTCAACAGTTTGACGGATTTTACGTAAACCTAAACCCCAAGCACAAGCTTTGTGGTTAGCTAAACGACCAATTAAACTTTTTACCAAAGTAACTTTAACAGTTTTGTTGCTCATTCAATTACTCCCCAAGAATTTCTGCTACGGTTTTACCACGTTTAGCAGCAATTTCAGCAGGTGTAGAAATAGCTAATAAACCATGAATAGCAGCGCGAACTACATTGTAAGGATTCGTAGAACCATATACTTTTGCAGTAATATTTTTGATACCAATAGCATCAAAAAGCGCACGCATTGCACCACCAGCGATAATACCAGTACCATCTTTAGCAGGTTGCATATAAACGGTTGTAGCACCATGTTTACCAGTTACTGAATGATGGATGGTACCGTTTTTCAAAGGTACTTTAACCATGCTTTTACTAGCTTCTTTAACCGCTTTTTGTACGGCGATAGGCACTTCTTTCGATTTGCCTTTACCCATACCAATACCACCGTCGCCATCACCAACTACTGTTAGTGCTGCGAAACCCATGATACGACCACCTTTAACTACTTTAGTTACGCGGTTTACGCTAATTAGCTTTTCAATTAACTGGTGTTCTTTATTTTCAATCATTCATTTACTCCAATTTAGAACACAAGACCATTTTCACGTGCAGTATCTGCCAAAGCCTGAATGCGACCTTGATAGCGGAAACCTGAACGGTCAAACGCGATTTCTTTAATGCCAGCAGCAGTAGCTTTTTCAGCAATTGCTTTACCAACTATTTTAGCTGCTTCCACATTACCACCATTTTTGATTGAACCGCTCAATGTTTTTTCTGCAGTTGATGCAGAAACTAACACTTTAGAACCAGTTTCATCAATAATTTGTGCATAAATATGGCAGTTAGATTTAAACACCACTAGACGTTTAACTCCAAGCTCAGCGATTTTTAAACGCGTTTTGCGTGAACGTCTGATTCGACTTAATTTGTTACTCATCTCTAGACTAGCCTCTTAAATTATTTTTTCTTAGTCTCTTTTAGGATTACCACTTCATCAGCATAGCGTACGCCTTTGCCTTTGTATGGTTCTACTGGTCGGTACGACCGAATATCGGCCGCAGCTTGACCAACCGCTTGTTTGCAAATTCCTTTTACTATAACTTCAGTTTGAGACGGAGCCTCAACTTTAATTCCAGCAGGAGCTTTATAAACAACCGGGTGAGAAAAACCTAACGTAAGATTTAAATCGCTACCTTGAACTTGAGCACGGTAACCAACACCAAGGATGGTTAACTTTTTCTCAAAACCTTTAGTAACACCAACAATCATGTTGTTCATAACTGCTTTAACTGTACCAGATAATGCTTTAGCAAATTTAGTTTCATCTTTTGTAGCAAACACAATTGCATTATCTACATTAGAGATAACAACCGCATCATTAAAAGTGAATTCTAATTGACCCAATGGACCTTTAACTTTAACGTTAGAGCCATTTAGTGCAACTTCAACACCAGCAGGAATAGCTAGAGGAGTTTTAGCGATACGTGATAACATATTCTACAGCTCCTATTACGCTACTAGACATAAAACTTCGCCACCAACTTTAAGGCTACGAGCTTTACGATCTGTAATTACACCACGTGAAGTTGACACAATTGCCACACCCAAACCGTTCATAACGGTAGGTAATTCTTCACAACCACGATAAATACGTAAACCAGGACGTGATACGCGTTCAATTTTAGCAATTACAGCTTTACCAGCGTAATAACGTAAATTAATTGATAACACAGGTTTTACTGTACCTTCGATTTTATAATCTTCAATATAACCTTCTTCTTTTAAAACCTTAGCGATTGACACTTTGATTTTAGATGAAGGCATTGATACGGCAACGTGATTCGCAGCTTGCGCATTACGAATACGAGTCAACATATCAGCAATAGTATCTTGCATCATTTTTGAATAACTCCTTCTTACCAGCTAGCTTTAGTCATGCCAGGAATTTCGCCTTTAAGGGCTAATTGACGCAATTTATTGCGGGCAAGACCAAATTTACTGAATGTACCTCTAGGGCGACCAGTTAACGCACAACGGTTACGTTGGCGAGATGGCGCAGAGTTACGCGGCAATTGTTGTAAAGCTAATCTAGCTTCATATTTTTCTTCATCTGTTTTAGATGAATCGTTAATAATCGCATGTAACGCTTTACGTTTAGGTGCATATTTTGCAACCAATCTAGTACGTTTTGCTTCTCTTTCGATTAATGCTAATCTAGCCATTATATCTTTCCTTACTTGATTGGGAAACTGAATGATTTTAATAAAGCGCGCGCTTCGTCACTGTTTTTAGCAGTTGTGGTAATTGTAATATTCATACCACGTAGCGTATCGATTTTATCGTATTCAATTTCAGGGAAAATAATTTGTTCTTTAACACCAAAATTGTAATTACCGTTTTTGTCGAATGATTTACCATTCAAACCACGGAAATCACGCACACGCGGCAATGCCACGTTTACTAAGCGATCCAAGAATTCATACATCTTGTCTCTACGCAAAGTAACCATGCAACCAACTGGATAACCCTCACGGATTTTGAAACCAGCGATTGATTTACGCGCTTTAGTTACAACTGGTTTTTGACCAGCAATTTTAGTTAAATCTGCTAAAGCAAATTCCATAACTTTTTTATCAGCTACAGCTTCACCCAAACCAATATTTAATGTAATTTTTTCAATACGTGGAACTTCCATAATTGAAGCGTAGTTAAACTGCTCCATTAAACTAGGAACAACCGTAGTAGTATAAAAATCTTTTAATCTAGCCATTTTTTACTCCGCCTTAACCAACTACTTTGCCAGTTGATTTGAATACGCGAACTTTTTTACCGTCTACATCACTGAAACCAACGCGATCTGCCTTTTTAGTTTCTGAGTTGTAGATAGCTACGTTCGAAATATCGATCGGCATAGTTTTATCTAAGATCCCGCCTTGAGTCCCTTTCATAGGATTTGGACGAACGTGTTTTTTTACTGTATTAACGCCTTCAACGATAACTTTAGCACCATCTGCAACAACTTGTTGCACTTGAGCTATTTTACCCTTGTCTTTACCAGCGATAACGATGATTTCATCACCCTTACTAATTTTTCTCATTGTTGCCTACCTTAAATTACTTCAGGAGCTAATGAAACGATTTTCATGAATTTTTCTGTACGTAATTCACGAGTAACCGGTCCAAAAATACGCGTACCAATTGGCTCTAGTTTAGCATTAAGTAAAACAGCAGCATTGCCATCAAACTTCACTAAAGAACCATCCGCACGTCTTACACCTTTTGCTGTACGAACTACGACAGCGCTGTATACGTCACCTTTTTTTACACGACCACGTGGTGCAGCATCTTTAATTGCTACTTTGATGATATCACCAACGCTCGCATAACGACGCTTAGATCCGCCTAACACTTTAATACACATTACAGAACGTGCACCAGTATTATCAGCAACATCCAACCTTGTTTGCATTTGAATCATTTGATATTTACCTTTCCAACTTAACCCGTTACAAAAACGGCCAGTATTGGGCCCGAGGGATTCGGGCTGACCAGACATTAATAGTTAAGGGTAGCATTATATCACTAATGCTACCCTTATGCAAGTAATTTTGTTAGCTATTTTAGAATAACTAACATTACCAACCAGATTTTAATCTACTTAGATCTTTTCAACCAAAGATTGAACCGCCCAAGATTTAGATTTAGAAACTGGTTTTGTTTCCATGATTAAAACCATGTCACCAATTTTATATTGATTATTTTCATCATGAGCTTGGTATTTAGTGAATTTCTTCACAATTTTACCGTACAAAGGATGTTTTACACGACGTTCAATCATGATGGTAACAGTTTTATCGCGAGCATCGCTTACTACTTTACCAATTAACGTACGAATAACTTTAGTCATAATTAAGCCTTCTCACGTAAAATAGTTCTAACACGTGCGATATCGCGACGTACTTTGCGTAATTCACTTGTCTTCGTCAACTGTTGCATTGCAACTTGCATCCGTAGAGAAAAGTGAGACTTCAAAAGAGCTTCTAATTCTTGAGCTAGCTCTTCAACTGATTTAGTTCTTAATTCAATGTTAGTCATTATGCACCCACCTGTCTAACCATAAATGTTGTTTTAAGTGGTAATTTTGCTGCGCCCAAGCGGAATGCTTCGCGCGCTAGCTCTTCACTAACACCATCCATCTCGAACAACATTTTACCAGGTTGAATTTCTGCTACGAAGTACTCAGGTGAACCTTTTCCTCCACCCATACGAACTTCCGCAGGTTTTTTAGAAATTGGTTTATCAGGAAACACACGAATCCATACACGACCACCACGTTTAATGTGACGAGTCATTGCACGACGAGCAGCTTCAATTTGGCGAGAAGTCAAACGACCACGCGCAACTGATTTCAAACCGAATTCACCAAAGCTAACTTTTGTACCACGAGTAGCAATACCAGTATTGCGACCCTTCTGTACTTTACGGTATTTTAAGCGATTAGGCGATAGCATCTTTTTCTACCTTTCTTTTTCTCGGCGCAGGTTTACGTGCACCAGGTTTTCTATTGGTTTTATCTTCTTCTTTAGTTGCTTTGAAGAGATTAGCTTTATTTACATTCATATCACCTTTGTAAATCCAAACTTTAATTCCAATAATACCATAAGTAGTCAACGCTTCAGAAGTTGCATATTCAACATCTGCACGAATAGTATGCAATGGCACACGGCCTTCACGATACCATTCACTACGTGCAATTTCAATACCATTTAAACGACCAGAGGTTTCAATTTTGATACCTTGAGCGCCTAATTTCATTGCAGCTTGCATTGAACGTTTCATCGCACGACGGAATGCAACGCGTTTTTCCAATTGTTGAGCAACTTGGTCACCAACAATTTGTGCGTTTAATTCTGGTTTACGGATTTCTTCTACATTTACATGCAAAGGAACAGTAGTCATTGTTTGCAATTCTTTTTTGATTTGCTCAATGCCTTCGCCTTTTTTACCAATTACCACACCTGGACGGGCAGTGAACATAGTAACTTTAATGCTTTTAGCTGGGCGTTCAATAATTACGCGACCAATTGCAGCACGACGACCGAATTTTTTCATTAAGAATTCACGTATCTTTATATCTTCAATTAAATTTGAAGCGAAGGATTGGTTATTTGCAAACCAACGTGAAGACCAATCTTTTGTAACTTGTAATCTAAAACCACGAGGGTCAATTTTCTGTCCCATGTTGATCTCCTAAATTAATAACCAACCACTACATTGATATGGCAAGTTTGTTTTTCAATCTTGCTACCACGACCTTTAGCACGCGCCGTATGGCGTTTCAAGCTAGCACCCTTGTCAACGTAGATCTCTTTTACTTTAAGTGCATCGATATCTGCACCTTGATTGTGTTCTGCATTTGCAATAGCAGATTCCAATGCTTTCTTTACAATTCCAGCAGATTTTTTAGTGCTGAAAGTTAAGACGTTTAAAGCACGATCAACGGGTAAACCGCGAACTAAATCGGCTACTAAACGCGCTTTTTGTGCAGAAACACGGATGTTTTTTGCGAGAGCTCTTACTAACATATTCTACTCCTTAACGTTTAGCTTTTTTATCAGCTGCATGGCCTTTAAAGGTACGAGTTAATGAAAACTCACCTAATTTATGACCAACCATATTATCAGTTATGTACACGGGAACATGCGCACGACCATTATGTACAGCGATAGTTAAACCAATCATCTCTGGAAGAATAGTCGAACGGCGTGACCAAGTTTTAATTGGGCGTTTGTCGCTTTTCTCAACAGCAGTTAACACTTTGTTAACTAAATGATGATCCACAAAAGGACCTTTTTTTAATGAACGAGCCATTTTAATTCCTTACCTTTATTTTCTACGACGATCACGGATAATCATATTATCAGTACGTTTATTTCTACGAGTTTTGAAGCCTTTAGCTTTTTGTCCCCAAGGTGAAACTGGATGCATACCTGCTGCTGTTTTACCTTCACCACCACCATGTGGATGATCTACCGGATTCATAGCAACACCACGCACAGTTGGACGAATACCTAACCAGCGTTTAACCCCAGCTTTACCATATTGGCGTAAGCTGTGTTCGTCGTTTCCAACGATACCAATTGTAGCTTTACAATCCAAATGAACCTTACGGATTTCACCTGAACGTAAACGTAACTGAGCGTAGATTCCATCGCGACCTAGCAACTGTACAGATGTACCAGCAGAACGTGCTAATTGAGCACCTTTACCTGGTTTCATTTCTACACAGTGAACCGTAGTACCAACAGGAATATTTCTAAGTGGTAATGTATTACCAACTTTAATTTGTGCCTCAGCACCTGAAACTACTGTTTGACCAGCGGTTAGACCTTTTGGTGCAACGATATAACGACGTTCACCATCAGAGTAGCATAACAACGCAATGTGCGCAGTACGATTTGGATCATATTCAATCCGTTCTACTTTTGCAGGAACATCTAATTTATTGCGTTTAAAGTCAATAACACGATATTGTTGTTTATGTCCACCACCTTTATGACGCACTGTAATGCGACCATGGTGATTACGACCTGAGCCACGAATTTGTGGTTCTAGCAATGGCGCAAAAGGTTTACCTTTATGCAAGCCAGGAGTAATAATTTTTACTACACCACGTTGACCCGGGGTTGTAGGTTTTAATTTAACGATAGCCATTTCTCTTCGCTCCTATTATTTCTGATTAGCAGCTAAGTCGAAACTTTGACCTGGTTTCAAGCTAATATAAGCTTTTTTCCAATTGTCACGACGACCGTTGAAGCGGCCAAATCGTTTCGCTTTACCGTGAACGTTTAAAACGCGTACTGAAGCAACTTGTGCATTAAAAGCTAGCTCAAAAGCAGCTTTAATTTCAGGCTTAGTAGCTTGTTTTAAAACCTTAAATACAACTTGTTCATTTTTCTCAGCTACTGTATTAGCTTTTTCAGTTACTACTGGAGAAATTAACACATTATATAAATCCATTCTTATCATGAGTATTGCTCCTGTACTAATTCGATAGCTTTTTGAGTAAATACAACTTTGTTACAACGTAATAAAGTGTAAGGATCAATTTGATGCGCTTCCAAAACTAATACTGTCGGCAAATTGCGAGAAGCGTAGAAAACGTTTTCCGTTAATTCATCAACTACCACTAAAACAGTGTCATTGCTCAAAGCCATGCTGTTTAAAGCTGAAACAAAAGATTTAGTTTTAGGTGTATCAATATTTAATTCGTTAGTCACAACTAAGCGACCATCGGTTACTAATTTTGATAAAATTGCCGCAATACCAGCACGGTACATTTTACGGTTTACTTTATGAGTAAAGTTTTCTTCAGGAGAAGCAGGGAATGCACGAGCACCACCACGCCAAATTGGAGAAGAAGCTGTACCAGCACGAGCGCGACCCGTACCTTTTTGATTCCAAGGTTTTTTAGTTGATCTAGAAATCTCAGAACGAGTTTTTTGTTTGTTATTACCACTACGGGCATTAGCCAAAAACGCTGTAACTACTTGATGAATCAAAGCTTCATTGTATTCGCGACCGAACACAGCTTCATTCACATTCAAAAGACCAGCATCTTGCCCTTGAACATTAACTAATTTTAATTCCATTATGCACCTACCTTCACGCTAGGACGAACCACTACAGTACCACCCTTTGATCCTGGTACCGCACCCTTGATCAAGATTAGACCACGTTCAGCATCTACACGCACTACTTCTAGATTTTGTGTTGTAACTTGAACATTACCTAAATGACCGGCCATTTTTTTACCTGGGAATACACGACCTGGATCTTGGCGTTGACCAATTGAACCTGCCGAGTTATGTGATAGTGAATTACCGTGAGTTGCACGATTTGAAGAGAAATGATGACGTTTAATCGCGCCAGAAAAACCCTTACCTTTTGTTGTACCTGTTACATCAACCATTTGACCAGCTGAAAATATTTCCACAGTTACATTCGCACCAGCTTGGAAGTTAGCAACTTCTTCAGCAGTTAGTGGAAATTCTTGTAATGCTTTACCAGCTTCAACACCAGCTTTAGCATAATGACCTTTCAACGGCTTAGTTACTCGGCTAGCGCGTCTAGTTCCGAATGTAACTTGAATTGAATTATAACCGTCAGTCGTTTGCGTCTTAACTTGAACCACGCGATTTGCAGCTACCGATAGCACCGTCACAGGAATTGACGCTCCATCTTCCGCAAACACACGAGTCATACCAAGCTTTTGACCTAATAATCCTAGACTCATTATATTTACCTTTCTTATTATTACTACCCTAAACTGCATATGCAATAAGGGCTTGGTTACAATTGACCAATATTTACCTACTGTTCTTAACACAATAGGGACGAAATTCTAACATAACAGACTGTAAAAAGCAAATATATTTTCAAAAGAGTTACTTGACACTAGCCTACCTAGCTCGGTGTGACTGGCTATAGTTTTAATGCAGCTTAATTTAATTTACTATATAATCACGAATTCTATTCCACTAGAACTAACATAATGATTAACTTTATAAATATGTTGTATTAAACTTAACTCGAATTAGATTACTTAATTTGAGTCCAAGCTACTTATTTTGAGCAAATTGGTTAATTGAATTATAAATTGCATACTTTAAATTTATAATTGTCTAAGCCATCCAACAGCATAAATATACAGATCAAATTACATCATTGCGTTATACTTAAATTTAATTGATGAAAGAATTATCCAGATTATGCCCAACAGCAAAAAAGTTTATATCAAAACCTATGGTTGCCAAATGAATGAATACGATTCGGACAAAATGCTCGATGTATTAAGACAATTTGAAGGTTACGAAAAAACCGATAATATTGAAGAGGCGGCGATTGTATTATTTAATACTTGCTCCATTCGTGAAAAGGCTCAAGAAAAAGTTTTCTCAGATTTAGGACGTGCCCGCAAAATCAAGCTTAAAAACCCTAATTTAATTATCGGTGTCGGCGGCTGTGTTGCATCACAAGAAGGTGATGTAATTATTCAACGCGCGCCTTACGTCGATGTTGTGTTTGGACCGCAGACCTTACACCGAATTCCAGAACTAATTCAAGAGAAACACCGTACAGGTAAATCCCAAGTTGACATCAGCTTCCCTGAAATTGAAAAATTTGATAACATGCCCAATGCCAAGGTTGAGGGAGCAAGCGCATTTGTTTCAATTATGGAAGGCTGCTCTAAATATTGTACTTATTGTGTCGTGCCCTACACCCGTGGTGAAGAGTTATCACGACCTTTTGAAGCCGTATTGACCGAGGTTGCTCAATTGACGCTCCAAGGCGTTAAAGAAGTTAATTTACTCGGACAAAATGTAAATGCCTATCGTGGACTAATGAGTAACGGGGAAATTGCAGATTTTGCAATGTTATTAGAATTTATCCATGAAATTCCTGGTATCGAGCGCATTCGCTTTACCACCTCACATCCACGTGAAATGACGCAACGAATTATTGATTGTTATGCTAAATTACCTAAATTAGTTTCTCACCTGCATCTACCTGTGCAAAGCGGTTCGGATCGCATTTTAGGTGCGATGAAACGTGGCTACACGGTACTAGAATATAAATCAGTGTTGCGTAAAGTTCGTGCAATTCGCCCCGATATTTCATTCTCATCAGATTTTATTGTCGGATTCCCAGGTGAGACTGAAGAAGATTTTGCTAAAACCATGAAATTAATTGACGAGATTGGTTTTGATGTTAGTTTTAGCTTTGTTTTTTCTGCACGCCCAGGCACACCTGCAGCAGAACTAAGTGATACAACCGCAGCAGAAGTTAAACTCGAGCGTTTACAACATTTGCAAAAGGTTCTCAACGCCCAACAATTTGCCATTAGTCAAGCCATGGTTGGCGGCACCCAGAAGATTTTAGTCAATGGTTACTCCAAAAAACATCCAGAACTGATGACTGGACGCACTGAAAATAATAAATTAGTCGTGTTTGCTGGACAGCCACGCATGTTAAACCAAATAATAACCGTAATTATTACCGAAGCCAAAATGCATAGTCTAATTGGTGAAGTTTTAATTCAAGAATAAGGATATCTAAAAATGTTACGTCTAACCGAAATTAAGCTTGAATTAGAGCATACTTACGACGAGCTAATCAATGCAATTTGCTTTAAGCTTTCAATCCAACCTGAAGAAGTGCTGAGTTATACCATTTTTAAACGCAGTTATGATGCACGCCGTTCGGCAATGTGCTGGATTTATGCACTGGATGTTGAAGTGCAGAATGAAGCTGAAATTCTGGAGAATTTGTTTAATTCACCACATGTAAGCCCAACTCCAGATATGAGTTATAACTATGTTGGACAAGCTCCAGCTAATTTAACTGAACGCCCAATAGTGGTTGGCTTTGGTCCATGTGGTTTTTTTGCAGCCCTAACACTCGCACAAATGGGCTTTAAGCCAATTGTACTTGAACGTGGTAAAGAAGTCCGTGAACGGACTAAAGACACTTGGGATTTATGGCGCAAAAATATTCTAAATCCAGAATCAAATGTTCAATTTGGTGAGGGCGGTGCAGGAACTTTTTCGGATGGAAAACTCTATAGCCAAGCCCGTGATCCACGCTATCTTGGACGCAAAGTTATTCAAGAATTTATCCAAGCTGGTGCACCCGATGAAATTGCCTATGAAAATCATCCGCACATCGGAACCTTCCGTTTAGTTGGTATGGTCGAAAAAATTCGCGAAACGATTATTGGATTAGGCGGCGAAATTCGCTTTGAACATAAAGTAAGCGATGTGTTAATTGATGAAGTTGCAGGCGTGCGCCAAATTCGCGGAGTAGTACTTGCTGATGGTTCGGAACTATTGAGTAATCACATTGTCATGGCACTTGGACACAGTTCTCGGGATACCTTCAAAATGCTATTTGAACGTGGCGTTTATATTGAAGCTAAGCCATTTTCAATTGGCTTTCGCGTAGAGCATCCACAATCGGTAATTGATCTGGCTCGCCTTGGCAAAAATGCGGGTAATCCACTACTGGGTGCAGCCGAGTATCGCTTGGTGCATCACGCTAAAAATGGTCGTTCGGTATATAGTTTCTGTATGTGCCCTGGTGGCACGGTCGTTGCGGCAGCCTCAGAACCAGAACATTTAGTAACTAACGGCATGAGCCAATACTCGCGCAATGAACGCAATGCGAATGCGGCAATTGTAGTTGGCATAACTCCAGAAGATTTTCCAAGCGCGCATCCATTGGCTGGAATTGAATTACAACGGCAACTTGAAGCCAATGCCTTCAAAATTGGCGGAAGTAACTATTGTGCCCCAGCCCAATTAATTGGTGACTTCATGCTTGATAAACCATCAACAAAATTAGGCAGCGTAATTCCATCGTATCAACCGGGTATCAAATTAGGTAGCCTAACCGAAGCATTACCTAAATATGCAATCGATGCCATTCGTGAGGCGATTCCAGAATTTAATAAAAAAATTCGTGGCTTCTCAATGAAAGAAGCAATTTTCACCGGTGTTGAAACACGTAGTTCATCGCCTGTGCGCTTAAATCGTGATCCTGAAAGCTATGAAAGCATCAACACGCACGGGTTCTACCCTGCTGGTGAAGGTGCTGGCTATGCAGGTGGAATTCTCTCGGCTGGGATTGATGGAATTCAGGTTGCTGAGGCGGTTGCACGCAGTATATTAGGATTACCACATCCAGTTAAAGTTAAAAATAAATAAGCTTGGTTAACGACTACCTAACTTTATGATTATAGCTGCACCAGTTAGCCAAACTGGTGCAGCTATAATCAATGAGAGTGCAGTTCTTTTAAATTAGATAATGCTAAAATTCAAGCAACTAAACTACGCAGAATGCGTCCAGCATGTAAGCATAAACCCATTTTAACAAAAATCAGGCTAGAGCACAACGCTTAGGGCAAACTCAAGAATTTATGCGATTTACGTATAGAACCAGTTATATTCTTTAAAACATCAGCTACATCATAAGGCGTTGCTACGTGATAATCAGATGTTACCTCTGGTAAATAATCTCCGACCTTTATTTTGATCACATCTCGTAGCGCTGGATGATTTATAATTGGTAAATCATTTTTATCATTAAAAATAAATGCTACTTCATTCGCTTTTAAATCCATAAAATTAAGCATTTCCGCAAACGCGCTACCTTTATTTACTCCAGATGAGGTAAAATCAAAATAGTTCTCATTTTGGTGATAATGTAATTCAGAGAGATCATATGTTTCTTTCACATTTAAGGAAATCTTACCTGTTGGATAGTCACGTAGCCATGTTCGAAATTGGTTGATATCTTCTGTAATTTGCACGTTATTTAATTTTTTGGTTAAATTATTTGCAATCTCAAGGTTTGTGGTATAAGCAAATCCGCGCACACCATCAGGAGAGTAATAGAGATAATTGCTTAACTCTAACTTAAGTTTGTTAAAAATCAAATCAATTTCTTGCGGTTTTAATAAATAATGTTTGTGAATCGTGCCATCTTTATACATTAGGCACGAACCACCAGCGACAATATGAAAGATGTCATCACTTAAATATTGATAAATCGGCGTAGATTGTAATGAGTCCATACTACGTCCAGTTGCCATCATCCACTTAATTTGCGGATTTGCAAGAATCAAGTTGCGTAGATTATCAGGCAATTTATGATCATGTGTAATTGTTGATCCATCACCATCCATTACAATAATTTTTATCGTCATTGATTGCTCCAAAAAATATTCCCACTTATCTCGACGTTGGCAGTTCTATCTAGTCAATGCTAAATAAACCAAACACCCTTTCATACGTTTTATTTTTGATTTGATTCATTTTATTATGTCGTCATTAATCTTATTAAAGTTTAACTTCATCAACCCCAATGGCTTCTATATATGGCATGAAAAATATCGCATTGAAAAAGAGCTAACTCATTTGATCAGCTCTTTTTCAATAAATTCCCACGTAGCCACTGCAAAATTTGGCTCCAACAAAATTAAACGTTCACTATACAAAACGCCATATTACACGTAAGACAGGCTTATTTATTACACTATTTAATCCGTGTAAAAATACCTTCATCCTTGTTATAGGCTGGATTAGTCAATTCTTGTTTAATTTTATGTACACTTTGCTCTTCCTCTTGAATTGCTTGAGCCGTTTGACGCGCGCCATTCTCACCAATAAAGAACCAATGATTACCGTGGATAACTCGAGTTAATGCCGAAGGAATGGAAGCATAAATACTTTGTAAACCCAACCATTGCTTATTAGTCAAATGCTCATATGACAAGTTGAGATACTTGCTATATAACGCTTGTTCATTAATAAAGTTCCAGTTGGAAGAATCGAGTACTACATGGAAAGCATCCAATTGATCATCATCATGAATTACGGCGACGAGTGGATAATCAGCAAAATTTTGATAATAATTATTTTTTAACATCCCAGACTCATCAGTAACTAATTTACTACCATTATACTTAATGAAATTATTATAAAATTGAACTGGAGAACTAGCCATGAACTGGCTTTCGTAGATATTATCAGGAATAATCACTTTACCATTTAACTTATTTTCACCATGAACTTGGTCCATCGTAAAGGTCGTTAATACATTTTTATCTAAATAGCCACTGGCGTTTATCGGGAATTTACCACTCACATTTGGTGTGTTGGTTGCATTAATACCCATTAGTGGCGGTGAAGCATCCAGCGATACGGCAAAATCAAGATTAATTTTACTATTTTTCATTTCTCGATTGATATTGACAATCGATCTTCCTGCGCCACTCCAGAGTAACACAATTACACTGTTATTCAATTTTTCCTGTTGAATATAATACTGCGTAATCTGCGCCACCTGCTTACCAAAATCTTCCAATGTAAATTGAGAATAATCTCCTGGATAAACTGGATGTTCCAAAGGATAAGAAATTGATAAAAACGAATAACCTTCCTTATTTAACCAATATGCCAGAAAATCTTTATCATTGCCACCAGGAAACCCATAGCTAATTCTTCCTAAATGTAGGTTACCTGGAATAAAAACCACCAAAGGTTTTTTGGAATCACCTTTAACAAACTTAACTAATGATGGGTAGCCATTGGCGTTAAACATACTTTCACCAGGATACATACTGGAATTTGAGGGTAAAACTGTCACGAAACAATCTGCCATTAACAGATTATTGCTGGCATAAGCACCGCTAGCGATAAAGCTTAGACACCCAAACATCATCGCGTGACTAAGGTTGCGATATAATTTGAAAGACATATTAGCACTCCTTGAAAAACTAGTTAAAAAGTAAGTTAAGCTAATTAGTTATGCACGCGGTGCTTTCGCCAGCTTTACCACTGCAATTAATTTTATGCGGCGTTCCTTGGTTATCCAAGCCAAAACAACTTGGCATACCATTTTTACCCAAAGCACATAACATAGTTAATGACTCACCTTGATTATCCGAAATGGCGCATTTTACATCTTTAGTTGAGGTTTTTAAGCATGACATAAAAAAGCTAGTGCCATCACTAGTGGTGCCGTTACACGCAATATCACCTGGCTTACTTTGCTTACAATCCATCTTTAACTGTGCTTTAACCTTATCGGTATAACTACCGCTACACGCGGTCTGCCCTAATGCATCTGGTTGACATTTAACATCCAACACCTCAGCGGCACTTTCATTGGCCTGACAGCTAGTTACACCTGACTCGCTAACGTTGCATTTGGTAACGACATCGGCATGCGCCAAGCAAATTCCAAGTAACAACCCCAGACTCATAATTATATTTTTCACCAAACACCTCAAATTTTAATTATTTTTTACCAAACTCACGCAAATTAATCTAACTGCTTCAAAAAGGATCTTAATCTTTTTTCACCAACAAGGGCTTATTCCACGGAAACTTAGCTAATCCATTTTCAAGAATACACGAACCAGTCAGGCTTGCCACCAAGAGACTAATCCCCATAAAGATATCCAGCATATAAAACCATTGCGAAAACGAATTACCCAAGATAATTCCCACCAAAATCAAAGTAGCTTGAATAAATTGCGCTTGCTGGCGTGGCGAAATTGCCGCGGGTACATAAATTACTTTTTGATTGGATGTCCGCAACTTTTCCATTGCTCAATACCTCCATCAAAACAAAATGATTGTTTACTGGCTAAAGATTCCAAAACATGTTGATTGGCCTTAGTTCTAACACCGCCCTTGCAATGAAAAACTAGAGTTTTATCTTTGTATTTATTGCGATCAAAACTCATTAATTCATCTAACGGTATATTGGTGCTGCCCTCGATATACTCAGCCGCATTTTCGCCAGGACTCCGCACATCAATAATCAGAACATCGGCATCGCTCACAACACCATTAGGAAACATGCTCTTAAGCTGTTCATCATCTAAATATTCAATTTTACTCATCAATCCTCTATTCTACTTACAAAAAATTTGTTTAAGGGTAGCTAAAACTTCCAGCACCGCATCATTTGACAATGAATAATAAATGCTTTGTGCCTCTTTACGGGTTTTAACCAACTTTTCAGCACGTAACACACCTAAATGCTGAGAAAATGCCGATTGACTCAATAGTGAACGCCGCGCTAATTCACCAGCACTCATTTCACCAGTAGTCAAATGACACAAGATTAATAAACGATCTTTATGTGCCATTCGCTTAAGTAATGCAACCGCCAATTCTGCATTGGCCTGCAGCGCTTCTAATTCACTATTATCCATATTGGTCACATTTAAAAAGTTTACAATTCCGATATTTTAGTTTTTCCTAAATTAGCTTGTCAAATTTATTCTGTGACTATAGCACAAATCGTCAGCTCAAAAAGGAAAACTCAACTCGCAGATGTGCTAAAATGAAGAATATTTTATTTAATCTGTGTACCAACAATGACCCAACTAGCCCTCCAACAGCTGCCACCGCTGAGCCTCTATATTCACATGCCGTGGTGCATCCAAAAATGCCCTTACTGTGATTTCAATTCGCACAAACTCAAAGGCGAATTACCTGAAATTGAATACATTAACGCACTAATCGCCGATTTAGAGCTCGCATTGCCACTAATTTGGGGACGTTCTATTCAAACGATTTTTATCGGTGGTGGTACGCCGAGTTTATTTAGTGGAACAAGTATCGATTACCTGCTAACGCAAATTCGTGCACGGATCAAAATTTCACCCTATGCAGAAATTACGCTGGAAGCTAATCCTGGCACTGTTGAGCGTCATTTCATCCGCGAATATGCCGAGGCTGGGGTTAATCGTATCTCGCTGGGAATCCAGTCATTCAACGATGCGCATTTAAAACGTCTTGGGCGTATTCATACCGCACACGAAGCCAGTCAAGCGATTGAAACGGTGGCAACTCATTTTGAGAATTTTAATCTCGATATTATTTATGGTTTGCCTGAGCAAAGCATTAGCCAAGCGCTGGCAGACATCACACAGGCATTGAGCTTTAATTCCACACATCTTTCAGCTTATAATCTAACTATTGAGCCAAACACCGAGTTTGCCAAATTTATTCCAGCTAATTTACCCAATGACGATCTCTGTTATGCAATGCAAGACCAAATCATTAATCAATTAAGCGCTCATGGTTTTCAGCGCTATGAAACCTCAGCCTATGCCAGAAAAGCTCATCAAGCGCAGCATAATCTTAATTATTGGCAATTTGGGGACTATTTAGGCATTGGCGCGGGTGCACATTCCAAACTAAGTTTTCACGATAAAATTATTCGTCAGAGTCGCCACAAGCATCCACAGGAATATATGAAACGCATCTTAAATCAGCAACAGATTCTAGAAAATACAGTGATACAAAAATCCGATTTAAGCTTAGAGTTTATGATGAATGCGCTGCGTCTAACCAATGGTTTTAGTAATCAATTATTCAGTGAAACCACCAGTTTGCCCTTTAGTCAAATCTTGCCACAATTACTCCGTGCGCAACAACAAGGTTTTCTTGAATTAACCCCGACTAAGATTATCCCGACCGAACAAGGACGTGATTTTTTGAATAATTTATTAGAAATATTTATGTAGTTCAGAGCGCACATCATACTTACACATGACATAACCATATTAAAAACAAGACTATGTGTTAAAATTAAGCCCTTAAATTTAGTTAAAATTCTTGGAGGACATATTTATGAGTTGTAATTTAGTTATAATCCCTACCGAACAAGGTGTTGGGAGCTCGGCAATTCGCTTAGGAATCAAACACGCTCTTGAACAACACGGTTATTCCGTAACTAATTTTCATCCGTTTAATGATTCAAAAATTACCCCACAAAAACTACAAAGTTATTTTTTAGAAGACCGCCGTCAAGATTTACTTGAGGACATTATGAAAGAATTTGAACCATTTCAGGTCAAAGCCGATTTTGTTTTAGTTGAAGGCATTTATACTAAACTCAGCCAAAGTAGTGAACTGGCTTGGTTCTCACATCATGTTGATTGGTTTAATGCCGCGTTGGTGCGGGCAATCATGGGAAATGTTATTTTTGTAACCCGTCCAACTAGTAATAATTTAGCTCAGCTCGAAGAACAAATAACGCTCGCAACTAATGATTTTAGCCCAGAATTTATTTTAGGTGCGCTGGTCACCAAACTAAATGCACCCATTAATGATGATGGCGAAATTAAATTTAGCTTAATTGATGAAGCCGATGAACACCAACTAAATATAACTCATGAGCAAATTGCGCAGCTCAAAATTTTTACTGACAATAAAATTAAGCTGCTCGGTACGACCATCTGGAATAAAGAAATGACCCAACCGCGAATTTCAGATCTAATGCAGGCTTTAAACATCCATCCATTAATTGAAGGCGGTGACACCACTCGTAGAATCAAGCAAATCTCACTCTGTTCACGCGGTATTAATAACTTAGTCAGCGATTTACAGGCTGGCACACTACTGATCACCGCAATTGATCGCGCAGACATTATTATGGCAGCATCATTGGCCGAAGCTCGTGGCATCAAACTAGCGGGCTTACTACTAACGGCAGACTATAGCGTTCCTCAAGAAACCATGTGGTTTTGCTACGCTGATGCTAATAATAATCTCCCAATTTATGCCAATCAAGATCACCGCAAAACCTTAAACTTTATTTTAGCGATGAAAGATCTGGATTTAAAAAGCGTTCCGAGCGATGATCTCGAGCGTCTGGAATTAATTAAGCGTGAAATTTCTGAATGTGTCGATATTGGTGCAATTGAAGCTAAATTAAATCATCAAGTAACCAAAAAAATGTCTCCAGCAGCATTCCGTTATATGTTGATTAAAAAAGCTCAAGCCGCTCATAAACGCATCGTCTTACCCGAGGGTGAAGAACCACGTACACTTAAAGCCGCTATTCATTGCCAAGAAAAAGGCATTGCCGATTGTGTGTTATTGGGTAACATTGATAAAATTCATCAACTCGCCAAAGCCAACGGTTTAACAATACCAAGTAATATGCAAATAATTGATCCTCAGGATGTGGCGGCCGCCTATGTCAATCAATTAGTTGAATTAAGAAAATCCAAAGGCATGACATCAGAACAAGCCTTGGATATTTTAACTAGCGACGTTAATTATCTTGGCACGATGATGATTTATAACGGCGAAGTTGCTGGATTAGTTTCTGGTGCAGAAAACACCACCGCGGCGACAGTGCGCCCAGCGCTACAAATCGTAAAAACTAAACCAGGTAGCTCATTAGTTTCATCGGTATTCTTCATGTGCTTAGAAGACCAAGTCTTGTTATACGGAGATTGTGCAATTAATCCAGATCCAAATGCCGAAGAATTAGCCGATATTGCGATTCAAAGTGCCGATACTGCAACGCAGTTTAATATTGAACCACGGGTTGCCATGATTAGTTACTCAACTGGCTCATCTGGTCAAGGCGCTGACGTAGAAAAAGTTAAAGCCGCAACCGCAATTGTACGGATCAAACGTCCTGATATTTTAATTGATGGACCGCTGCAATATGATGCCGCAATGATTAAGGAAATCGGCGAGAAAAAAGCGCCGAATAGCCCTGTAGCAGGTCGCGCGACGGTATGTATTTTCCCAGATTTAAACACGGGTAATACAACCTATAAAGCAGTCCAACGCAGTGCGAATGTTTTAAGTATTGGACCATTGTTACAAGGTTTAAATAAACCGGTAAATGATTTATCGCGTGGTGCAACCGTAGATGATATAATTTACACTATTGCAATTACCGCGGTACAAAGTTAAAATACTGGTCTCGAGTAAAATCACCATTTCAACAAACGGGTACTTAGTATCCGTTTTTTAATGGACAATCACGCTAAAATCACAAGGGAAATCTAAATGCTGGTCTTAACCTTTTATCAATATGGCAAACAATTGGATTACTCCATCTTCAAGCTATACCATAAAAAATATAGCCTGCAAGTACGCGGGGAGATTAGTTGGAATAGCGGCGATAAATTAGAATGGAATATTTTTAATTCTTATAATAAAAAGCTTCAGACGAATAACCTTGATTTAAATGCTAACTCACAACCTTTAGCCATCGAGAATGGTCTAATTAACTATGCTCAAATCATAGCGCATCCCAATTTAAGCAATTACACTTTCGCGATAATTGTCCATAAAATTGCGTGCGGTGGTGCTGACTTTACTGAGATTAGCTTATTGAATCAGCTGAGCCTAGATAAACTAACTAAATTTAAAGAGGTATCTCCATTGCAACAAGCACAGGATATCGCCCTAGCAGATGCCTGTTTAAACTATTATTTAAATAGCAAACATTATGCTTGTTTTGATAGTGGATTTCATAAGAGTATTGAAGCGAGCCAGCAACTTTTAGCGCCCAATTTAACTTGGTTAAACCAAGGTGTCCGTAATTATGGTACTTTTGGTCTAGCACTCCATAATTTAGTTAGTAAACTTAGCGACATTACCGATAAAAAAAGTGCCAAAGGTAAATGGATTATAATTTATTTGAGTAATACCATGAGCCTAGTTTGCGCACTAAAAAATGGCAAAAGCAAATATTGTTCCGCCAGTGATTTATTTAGTTTAATCCCGAGCTTACAAAATTGTGGACAACTTGATCCGCAATTAATTCAAAATTTAGCCACGAGCCAACAAATAAGTCCCAACGAAATTCTCGACCAAGCCCTCGAGAGCAACTTGGCTAATTTAGCAAACCACGCCACTTCATCACTAGAAGAACTACTTAATAGCTCACAGGCACAAGCCAAATTGGCAATCGATTATTATGTTCATGAACTTTGCCAAATAATTGCAGGAGCCGGAAATTTACTGCAAGGCATTGATGGCATAATTTTCAGTGGCGAACTTGGCACCAACAGCCCACAATTACGCCAAATCATTATTGATCAACTCGCGTGGTTGGGCATTAGCCTGAGCAATAAAGCCAACTTGGAAAATCAAACTAAACTCCATAAAAAAAGTAGTTTAGCCCAAGTTTTCAGCCTAAAAGACTCCCCCCATGAAGCCATGCTTAACCAACTTTTAGAACGAATTTAAAATCATGACCAACATATTAGCCATTGACACCGCCAACGAATATTTATCGTTAGGTATTGCCGTTGCGGGAAAAATCCAGCATTATCAAGCCAAAATTGGCAATCGCCAAGCCGAAGAATTAATTCCACAAATTGCCGAATTACTCCGCCAAAGCAAGCTCAATTTAGCCCAAATCAATTTAATTGCCTATAATCAAGGACCAGGCTCATTTACGGGTTTACGAATTGGACTTAGCGTTGCGCTTGGCTTAGCCTATTCAATTAATTGCGAATTACTGCCCGTGCCAACGTTTGCACTTTACTCATCGGAGATAACTAACACGCATGATAATCTGTTGGTAATCTTGGATGCACGCTTAAAACAAGTTTACGTTGCCGTGATTTGCCAAAGCGATAGCAGCTATTTATTGGAACCCAGCGTAATTAATCCCGCAGATTTAGCCACGTGGCTCGCGAAAAATCCAAGCATTAACCCTGAAAACACCTGTATTAGCGGCAATGGTTGGCTAATTTATCAAGATCAAATTGCCGACTCACTGAAAGAAAGTTATTCCTATGGCGCTCAAGATTATCCACTCGCCACTAACATGTTGCGCCTCGCGATTGAGCAACATTTTCAACCCTGCAGCGTCTTTGAGGCCGAATTACTCTATATTCGCAATAAAGTGGCAATGAATCTGCAAGAACAATTACAAAGTAAGCAAGCATGATTTTACGCCATGTTGCTTATAATGAATTACCCGAACTGGCTAGTTTGGATGCTCGCGCCAATCGAAGCCCATGGTCACTCTTTAGTTACCAACAATCGGCTAGTCAGCCACAACACAAAATCATTGGAGCCTATGACGAAGGTAGTGAATTATTGGGTGCGTGTGTCTTTAGTCAGGTTTTGGATGAAGGTGAGATTTTACAACTGTGCATCCGCTATGAAAAACAGCGCAATGGTTATGCTTATCAATTACTGGAGCACGTTTGCCGAGAGTTACGCGAACAACAAGTTAATCAAATATTTTTGGAAGTCATGGTGGGCAACTTAGCCGCAATTAATCTCTACCATAAAATTGGATTTAATGTAATTAGCACCCGCAAAAACTATTACAAAGTTGATGGTAAATATATCGATGCGCTGGTAATGGCAAAACAATTATAATTCAATCATCTGCCGCTTACTGCGTTACGCAATTTTATCCGAGGAACCAACCATGGCAAAAACGATTCATGATCTCTTAATTGGCAATTTATGGCAGCCACGCCCTGAGCAAATTCAACCATTGCAAGATAAATTTGACCTCGCACGACCAGCACTTAGCTCATTAAAAACCATTGCCGCACTAAGAACTCCAGCAACAATAATCAACACCAATTTGAGCGCGTCATCAGCTACATCTTTAACCGATTGCGTTAACGTCGTAGCTAAATTGGAAAAGTCTCAAGAATCCGTTCAGGTAAAACCTAGCGCTCCAGCTCTTGAGCTACGCAAAACTAAATTATTTACACCACCTGCCCCCACAACGGCAACTCCACCGCCGATACCAACTAAAACTAAGCCACTGATTGATAATTGGCACACTTTAGTTAATACCGCCTCAAATTGCGCAGAATGTAATTTATGGCAACATCGCACGCATGTGGTAATCGAGCGCGGTAATCGCCAAGCGAAATGGATGTTTATTGGTAAATGGTCAAGTGAGCAGGATGATCTTCAAGCTCAACCAATCCTTGGTAGCGCGGGTCAACTTTTAGATAAGATGATTGCCGCCATGCAACTGAACCCTGAACATGAAGTTTATATTACTAATCTGGTGAAATGTCGCCCACTTGATACACGTAATCCAACTGCTGAGGAGATCAGTTGTTGTAGTACTTATTTAATGAGTCAAATTAACTTAATTAAACCACAAATAATTATAACCCTTGGTAGCGAAGCGGCACAAACGCTCTTGAACCTAACTACCGCCATTAATAAACTGCGCCAGCAAATTCATTATTACCACGCAATTCCACTAATCGTAACCTATCACCCTGATGATTTATTGCGTAGCGCGCATTTAAAAAAAGGTGCTTGGGAAGATTTACAATTTGCCCTACGCACCTTTCAAGAATTAAATTAACCAGCCTGCGGATTAACTACAGGAAGAGGGATAAATAACACCAACCATTCACTACCGCGCCGACGAAGTATTTTTAAAGCCAAGCTTTTACCCACAGGTACTCGATTAACTAACGCCATAAATTGCTCTAGTGAACTAATCGGTGTATTGGCAACCCCAATAATAATATCCCCATTCACTACTCCAGAAAACTGAGCATCGCTACTTGCTTGTTGTACCACTAAGCCAGCGCTAATTTTTGCACCAAGCTGTGCTAATTGCGTGGCAGTTAGCGGTTTAATTACAAGACCCAACTTATCAAGTGTAACGGTGCTGGATTTAGCCTTTGCTGCTGGCAAACTAGAAGCTTCAGATGAGAGCGGCTGGTTAGCCGCCATCGTTGTTGCCGTTAAGTTAAGCTTTTGATTATTGCGCCAGATTGTTAAATTCACCGGCTTATTCGCACCAAGATTACTCACAATTTGCTGCAAAATAGCAGTTTCAACAACTTCTTTACCATTTATTTTAAGAATTACATCACCAACCTGTATCCCAGCTTTTTCAGCCGCTGAACCTTGATCAACACCATTTACTAAAGCACCAGCTGAACTAGACAAACCAAATGATGCGGCTAATTCTTCAGTTAATGGCTGAATGGCAATACCTAAGCGTCCATGCACCGCTTTACCTGTTGTTTTTAATTGCTCGGCAATGCGCATCGCATAATCAATCGGAATCGCAAAAGAAATTCCCATATAGCCACCGCTTTTACTATAAATTTGCGAATTTATCCCAACGACTTCACCCTGCAAATTAATTAGCGGCCCACCTGAATTACCTGGGTTAACTGGAACATCGGTTTGAATAAAAGGCACGCTGCTATCATCAGGTAAATTGCGCGATAGCGCCGACACTATCCCTTGGGTAATGGTATTTTCTAAGCCAAATGGTGAACCAATTGCAACCACCCAATTGCCTGCTTTTAGGCGATTTGGATCACCGATTTTAACCACGGGTAAATTAGTCGCGGCAATTTTAAGCATCGCTACATCGGTACTCAGATCAACACCGATAACTTTGGCTTTAAATTCACGTTTATCACTCAACTTAACCGTCACAGAACTAGCATTCTCAACCACATGGGCATTAGTTAAAATATACCCATCACTCGATAAAATAAATCCCGAACCAAGTCCACGCTGTTTATTGGCAGGAGCTTGCGGTTGTGGCATGCGTTTAAAAAAATACTCCAACATCGGGTCACCATTGCCAAATAATGGATTGGCGGCTTGATTTGCACCTTGAATAACGCTAATATTTACCACCGATTTGCCGACGCTATCATAAATTGCGGAAAAATCTGGATAAGTTTGACTAACCGTCTCAGGCAATAAATCGCTGGTTGAAACGGCAAAAATCGGAGAAGAGACAGTTAAAGAAGAAATTAACACTAAAAGCATTTTAATGCGCATAATCTACCTCGCTAAAATAAATTATATCTAAAACACATATCTAAGCTCATTCAAAATGCTAACTACCTCACGAGATAATTAACCGAGCTAAATATTATCGGGATTAATTTTAACAATTCTAGCGAATTTCGCGCAAGAAAATTTTTGCGCGCTTGCTAAGCTTTCACCACGTAGTTTTTGATCAAACCAATGAAATACCCCGCACAAAGTAACATCGTAATGCAAAAACTCGCGGGCAAATCAAATTGATATGAAATGTACAACGCAACTACGACCGCAGCAACTGCACTCATCACACTCAAGGCGACAATCCCATAGATTGACTCCCCCCATTGCATACCAATTGCACCGGGGATAATTAACAGCACAAAAACCAACAGCACCCCAACCACTTGGCACGCCATTGAAACTGTCACCGCTAAAATCAAAAAGAAAATTACCGATAATAAACGTAACGGCACATTTCGCGAGGCGGCAACCACAGGATCAATTGAAGCAAAAATTAGCGGACGACTGATAATCATCAATACCACCAAAACACTTAACCCTAAAATTAACAAACTCCATAATTGTGCACTCGACACGGCAAAGATGTTACCAAACAAAATACTCATCACACTGCCCGCATAATTATTCTGAAACAAGAATAAAAAATACGCACCTAAACCAAGCACAAAAGTTAATACTACCCCCACCGCTAAATCATTTTTCTTAACTTTATCACCAAGTAGCCCCATTACAACTGCTGCTAAGCTATTTAACAGTAATTGCCCCAATAGCGAAGGAAACCCCAGTAGCGCTGCACCTGCTGCACCTGTTAGGCTCATATGCCCCAAGGCATGGGCGGCAAAGCCTGTGCGACGCAAGATCACAAAGACACTCACCACACCACAGACCACCGCGACCATTAGTCCCGCCAATAGCGCATTTTGCATAAAACTATACGCCCACATAACTATCCTCTTTCACACATTCAATCGTTTCACAAAAATGCACGCCCGTTGAGCTAAAATGAATAAACGCATCCAAGTGACAAGCGATTTCATGCATATCATGCGAAATAATCAATAAACCTAATTTCTGGTGTTGATGAATCTTCTGTAATGCCGCAATAAAGTGCTGCTTAGCATGTGGATCTAAATCCGCGAGTGGCTCATCAAGTAATAACAAGCGTGGTTGATTCACTAAGGCTTGCGCCAAATAAATGCGTTTTTTTTGCCCACCTGATAAAGTATTAAATGGCTGATGAGCATAATCTCCTGCACCAACCAACTCAATTAACTCTGCGACGCGCCGACGTAATTTATGACTATACCACGGCAAACCAAGGCGCCAACCAATCGCACTACTCAAAATCAAACTAATCCCACTCATCCGATCGGCTAAATTAATCTCCCGCTCCTGTGGAATATAGGAAATTAATTGGTTAATTTTACCAGGTGCTTGACCCAAAATTTTAATTGAACCAGAAATTACCGCCAAATTACCTAACATCGTTTTCAAGAAAGTTGATTTACCCGCACCATTTTTGCCAATAATGCCAATCCATTGATTATCATTAATCGCTAAATTAAATGCAGGCGTAATTGCTTTGTCATAACCCAAGATTAAATTATTACAATTAATCATACTATTTCGATTTTGCTAAGGCGCTATTAGTTGCACGAATTCCACTCAACAACCATGTATTAATGGTCATATTTTGCGGCATGGTTTCAGTAACTCCTACAATTGGAATTGAATTCTGAACGGCTAAATTTTGCATATTTTTAGTAATTGAATCCGAAACTTGGCTATTGTAAAATAAAACTTTAACTTTTTTAGCCGTTAATAATTCTTGGTAACTCGCAATCATTTTTGGAGTTGGCTCGCTATCGTTCATAATTTTCCATTGAAAATCTAAGCCTTGCATTTTCAAACCCATAGCATCTGCCATATAACCATAAACTGGTTCAGTTGCGGTAACTTGCGTACCGGCATACTTGGCCTTAGTTTGTTGAATCGCTTGTGTAACTTGAGTGTGCTCACTCAAAAACTGCTTTAAATTAGCTTGAATCTGAACTTTGTTTTGCGGTTCTAATTGACTCATTTTCGCCGCTAAAACTTGTGCCAGCTTAGGAAAGGTTTCGGGTTTATACCATAAATGCGGATTCTGCCCAGATTTAACCCCAACTAAATCCGCAACATTAATAATAATCACTTTGGATTTATCGGTAGTTGCCAACATTTGTCCAATCCAACTATCATAATCTGCACCATTATAGATAATAATTTGCGCTTGCGCTAAGGCTTTACTGGTAGATGGCGAGGTTGTAAATAAATGCGGATCAGCATCTGGATTACTAATAATACTTTGAACCTTAACTTCTTTACCACCAATTTCTTGCGCCAATTCACCGTAGAAATTTTCCGCCGCCACAATGTTAATTGGCGCAGCTAAAGCCAAGCGCGAAATCCCGAGTAAAATAACACCAACAATCCAAATTCTTTTTTGCATAATTTATCCCTTAAATTTATTTAAAATATCTATTTAATGTTACATTGTAACACCGTGGCTTAAAGTTTGTCAAGTTGCTTTAAAAAGCTTATAATATTGGTATAATTTAAAAATCTCAAAGTTGAAAAATGAATACAACCTTTAAACAAGTCCTTGCCTATTGTCAGGTACAAAAAATCAATTTAAGTGCACAGCAAGAACTGATTTTAATGATAATTAGCCAAGCAACTAGCGCAGTTAGCAGCCATGAAATTTTAACTAATCTAATTCAACATAATCCCAAAGCCAATCGCATGACAATCCATCGCGCACTGGATCTACTAATTAAAGCTAATTTAATTCATAAAATCCAAGTAAATCAAACTTACTCACTCTGTCAACATCTCAGTGATCATAGTTGCCAATTATTTATTTGCTTAAAATGTGCGAAACAAATTGAAGTTCACTCACACCAAATTTGCCAAGCTTTAAACCAAGCCAGCAATGAACATAGTTTCACATTAGCCAATCCATTGGAAATTACGGGTTATTGCGCACAATGTCGCAGCCTATAAATCACTAACTATTTATGAAAGAAAGCTATGCCAAAAATCAGCGTAAATACTCAATTTGATGCAGGTAGCATCATCGTAAAAAAACTCGACCGTGCGAATGATTTACACTTTGAAATTCGCAAAGATACTAACTCTGAATTTGCCCAGTGGTTTTATTTTCAACTCAATGGCGTTAAACATCAAGAACTCAACATTCATCTGGATGACTTAGGCACCACCGCTTATCCAGAAGGCTGGATTGACTACAATGTTTGTGCCAGTTACGATAATCTCAACTGGTTTCGTGTTGAAAGCTCATTTACCGAAAATAGCTTAAGTTGGTCAATTACTCCTGAAGCCAATTCAATCTATTTTGCCTATTTTGAACCCTACCCCTACCAACGTCATCAAGAACTGATTGCACTCGCTAATACGACTGCCAATACACAACACCAAGTTCTAGGACAGAGTCGCGAAGGACGCAATATTGATTTGTTGATTATTGGCGATATAGCGGCAAAGCACAAAATATGGATTACAGCCCGCCAACATCCAGGTGAAAGCATGGCTGAGTGGTTTATGGAAGGTTTAATTCATCGCTTAATTGATGTTCAAGATGCAATCAGTAATACACTTCTTCAAGATTATGTATTCTATTTGGTACCGAATATGAATCCAGATGGTGCAATTCATGGTAATTTACGTACCAATAGTAGCGGTACTAATCTTAATCGTGAATGGTTAACCCCAAGTCTTGAAAATTCTCCAGAAGTGTATTATGTGCGCGAACAAATGCTACTAACTGGTATGACGATGTTTTTCGATATTCATGGCGATGAGGCATTACCGTATGTCTTCACGTCAGGATGTGCCGATAATAAGAGTTTTAGCGCCAAGCAAGAGCAATTGGAAACTAAATTTGAACAACTTTTTCAGCTAATTAATCCAGATTATCAAACTGAGCATGGCTATCCCAAAAATCATTTCTCAGTTGAAAGCGCAACAGTTGCCACCAAATGGGTCGGTAACCAGTTTGATTGTCTAGCTTTTACTCTAGAAATGCCATTTAAAGACAATGCAAACCTTCCTGATTTAAATACTGGTTGGAATGGCTACCGCTCTTATTTACTCGGACAAAGTTTACTCACGGTGATTAATGCACTGAAACAGGCCAAGTAAGTTATAGCGAGATCAATAAAACCAGCGAAGAGATTAAATTTAAAATACCCCATCACGGCTATGTGAATGGGGTATTTTAAATTAGTAGAGTTTATTATTTAGTCTTTTATCTTCTATCATTTGTATGATATATCAACATACTTACAAGATGCGGCTAAACGATACAAATCCCCGCTAGATTAGCGGGGCTTTCTGTTGCTCAAAATGTTCGTATCAAGTTTTAGTTTAATCTAATCTTAGAGTACTCCAAATTGGTCATTGAGCAAAAGCTCTCTGACCTTTGGAGGGAGATATGATG
>ERZ724511.16-NODE-16-length-81997-cov-8.519697_pt1 | contig 81997 bp, 77 predicted proteins | sample MGYA00376044_ERZ724511 | MGnify/ENA primary metagenome ERZ724511 (study PRJEB28724, sample SAMN07190887) | wastewater metagenome | isolation source: effluent of sewage treatment plant in Hong Hong | place: USA: Christiansburg, Virginia | collected 2016-03-01 ...
CAAGCGGAGATGTTTGATTAAGCCAACTCTACCACACCATCCATTTCGACTTGTGCGCCACGTGGGAGAGAAGCCACACCAACCGCCGCACGTGCAGGATATGGTTGGGTAAAGTAACGCGCCATTATCTCGTTAACTAAGGCAAAATTAGCTAAATCAATCAAAAAGATATTGAGTTTGGCAATGTCTTGTAAGCTGCCACCTGCGGCTTCACAAACGGCTTTTAAGTTTTCAAATACTTGAATAATTTGTGCTTCAATGCCGTCTTTAAGTTGCATGGTTTGTGGGTCTAAGGCAATTTGTCCCGACAAATACACGGTATTGTTGACTTTAACCGCTTGCGAATACGTGCCTATGGCAGCAGGGGCGTTGGGGGTACTAATAATGGTGCGTGACATAAGGTAATCCTATTTAAAAATATTTACGTTCATCTTCTTAGTGGCTGTTGACGTTTGTGCGTGTGCCTGTTTTAGGCTCAATTTTAAGCATATTATACTGTTTTTCCCTCACTCTAGCTCTCTCCCAACGGGAGAGAGGACTCCCTCTCCCGTTGGGAGAGGGTTGGGGTGAGGGCTAAATCAAAACGTCAACAGACCCTATAAAAGACGATGTGTTATTGCAGCATAAAGGTATTGTATTCTAATTCATCAAAGACTTTATCTAACAGTCTAAAGCCCAACATAATACACAGCAACAACGCGGCTGCAAGGCCATAACCATAAAACTTAGGCCCTAAATATAAAGTGATTGCAGTAAAAATACCGTTAAAAATCACAAATAAGCCTGTGAGTAATAGCACAATGCGGCGTTTATCTAAGTAAAAAAACACGTTTAATATGCCCAAAAATACTACCTGTAAGCCCACACTAATTAAGTTTACAAACAGTAAAGGCAAATACAGTAGTGAAATTCCCAAAAAGTTAAGAATGATTTCACCCGCCACAAACACCCCTAAGGTAGCAATACTTTGAATTTTAATAATTTGATAAATGCCTTGGCGAATCGTAAACACCATTTCGTTACGCATTTTTTCCATATATTCTAAAGAGCCACCTTCACGCACTGCATTATAAAAGTTGTCGTAAAACTCAACAAAATCGGTTTCCATTTTAACTAAAAAGACCGCCATACCTGGAATGATGGATAAATAAGCCAAAAATACAGGAATATCGTAAATTAATGAGGCGCGTAATGGGCCAATGACGGGTTGACTGGTGGGCAGATAAAACCAAAACATAAATTTATCGAGCCACAAACCAAAATTATAAAAAAAGCCGACCCATACTAAACTCCAAAAAAACATCTTCTTTTTGGCAAAATCAAAGGCAATAAAATAACGCGACGGATAGTTGCGTAAAATCAAAATCACCATGCCAATTAATAAAATAAACTGGCCTAATACAAAACCACCCAATAAGCCTTCTAAGTTAAAAGGGCGTAGTAACAAAGCAAAACCCACGGTGCAGCCATAACCCACTGCAAAACTATTTAAAATGGCTTTATATTGCTTCATACCCGATAAAAAAATGGTGGCAATCCAAATATCACTCATTATCACAAAACCCGCGAGCATCAATAAACGATACATAATGCTTTGCTGTGGAAATAAAAATAAAATAGCGAGTATGCCCAAAATGCCTGTGACTAAAGTGACCCACAAAAGTAAGCCATTAAAGTTGGGCAAAATAATATCAGCACGTTTTTCAAACAGTCTATCGGAAGTAAAACGGGTAAAAGCCAGTTGCACAAAGCCCGTTATGGTTAAGCTAAAAGCCACTAAGTAGGTGACGCTAACCTGAAATTGAGTAATCAGAAACTCAGGTACAACCATTGAGACACTCATTAGACCAATGACTAAGATCCCAACAATCGACAATACCCAAGGCCCTGAGCTAATAATGCCTGCATAGGCATAGGCTTGCATCATGCCTAATAAGCTGTCGCGGCGTAGTAGTTTACGCAGTTCAAAGCCAATACCAGCCATTAGCGTTTTCCTCGTGGGCAAGTGGTGTTATTTGAGATAGTCATGGCATTTTGATACACCGAACGATAACGGCTAAACATGTGTTCTTGGGTGTAATAACGCTCTACACGGGCAATGCCCGCGGCTTGTGCGGCGCGCCAACGCTCAGGGTCACCTAATAAATTAATAATGGCTTGAGCCAATTCAGTGGGGTTAGCAATGCCTACAATCATGCCCGATGAGCCAATGGACTTGTCAATCGGGCCGAGTCCTTCGACTAATTGGCGACACGAACCGACATCGGTAGATACACAAGGTACACCTGCGGCGTAGCCTTCTAGGATTACCAAGGGTAAGGCTTCGGAAATAGAGCTAAGCACCAATAAGCCTACTTTGGGTAATAATTCATCAATGCGTTGAAAGCCTAAAAATTTAACATGCTCGGTTAAGCCTAAACCTTCGGCAAGGCTGTGACAGTCGGCGGCGTAATCTGGGTCTTCATCTTCGGGGCCTGCAATCCATGCTTCGGCTTGTGGCAGTTGATTAACGACGGTACGCATGGCTCTAATAAAGGTTTTGATGTCTTTAATCGGTACAACACGGCCAATTAAACAAATAGTGAGCGGAATGTCATCACTGCGTAGCGTACGTAATTTTTCGAGATGAGGTAAATTAATGCCATTGGGAATATTTTCGGTGCGTTCGGCAGGTGCGCCGTCTTTAACTTGGCGTAAACGATTGGTTTCATATAAGGCAATAATACGGTCGGCATGATGATAACAATCACGGCCTAATGCTTCAAAAAAACGAATCCATAAGTTTTTAAAATAGGCAATTTCTGAGCTATCTTTGGCCAAAGTGCTACGATTATCTCGAATCCATTGTGCTTGAAACAGGTCAATTTTGCGTTCTTTGGTGTAAATGCCATGTTCGGATAAAATTAAGGGTTTACCCGTTTTTTGTTTCATTAATGCACCCAAAAAACCTGCATAACCCGTAGAAATGGTATGAAAAACTTTAACAGGAATAAAGGTTTCAGTGAGTGCCATTAAGCGCCAAATAGGGGCGTGCATAATGCGAATGGTCCAAAAATAATCTACAAATGAAGGGTCAGTGCAATGCTCGCGGTATTGCTCGGTAATATAGTCCCATGCTTCGCGGCTATATAAAAAATCGGCTTCGGCATAACGCCCTTCGCTGCGGTGTTTCATAATGCTTTTAAGGAGTGAGCTTTCTTGCTCATGGAGGCGTTCGGGTTGACGATAAGTATCATGCAAACAACGAATTTCTTTAAAAACCTTGGGGTTGCCTTTGCGTTTAATCACAGGCGGTTTGCTGTGCGGCTCATGCAAATAATGCACTTCTAAATGCACCACATTGTTGGGCAGCTCATAGCGCATATCGCCATAATCTTCGGGGCGACTGCCAATAAAACATAAGGCAAAAGTGTATTCGGGAAAGCCTTTAATAATTTGATTAACCCAACTCGATACGCCACCACTCACATAAGGGTATGTGCCTTCAAGTAACAAACCAATGTCGGCTGATTGACCTTGTTTAATAACGGTCATTTATTGTCCCCAATAGTCGGCAGCGATAAGTAGTGGGCGTGAGCCGCCGCGCTCGTGTAGATTTTTCATAATGCGCCGTGTGCTGGCATAGTCTTGGCGTAAAAAGGCTAATTCGGCTAAATAAGGCTCGGCACGTGCTACAGGAAAACCTTGTTTAATGGCTGTATTAAAACAACCTGTTGCACGAATATAGTCACCCCGTAATGTCCACATGCGCCCTGAAATTGCCCATAAGCCTGCATCTTTGACTGTTTCTTTTAAGGCTTCGGTGGCGTATTTTTGTACTTGTTCTAACGAAAAACTGCGCATATCGCCTTGCACTAAATTTTGATATACCAATTCCCAATATAATTCGGCAAGTTCTCGTGCAGGTAAGTAACGTTCGGCACTTGATGTGGCTTGTTGGTAACTGTGTAAGGCTTCTTGAATACGATGCGTGAGTTGTTTTTCGCGGCTGTCTAGCATGCCGTAAGCAAGTAGGCGTAAGTCATCAGAGCTGTCGCTTAAAGCTTCGCGTAAAATACCCGATGTATGACGTGCGGGCATATTTTGTAGTGCGAGGAGTGCCTTCATGCGTAAATCAACGGGCGTATTTTTGTTGCTTAGTTGTTGGCGTACGCGCCCCGAACGCCATCCTGCATCAATCCCATGTTTGGGCATTTCGTATTGTGGTGTAGTCACCGCTGTAAAACGGTAGGTGGGTCTAAAATTAGGTAACCAAGCCGCAATTAACGAACCAATCGCAAAGCCAAATAAGCCAATAACAGGAATAAAAAAGCTTAAATTAAACAATAACAGCATCACCCAAATGCGTGGCTGTTTATAGTCTTTAGGAAGTAACATCCATGCAACGGGCGTAATGGCAGCACAAGCCAAAGTATGCAAAGCAAAATATTGATAAATCAGCAAGTTGCTATTACTAGAGAGTAACAGCAGGGCAATAGCGGCGGTTTCTAGTGTGACCGCTGTTATCCCTAATTTTGCATTGCTACTAAGCATAGTTATTCTCGTGTTAGCTGTGTTGTTTAACTAAGCAACGTTCTAATAAATTGTTAAGCAAATCAGCCGCAGGACGCTCATTCACTAAAGCGGTGTAGGGCGTGACTTTAGCGTCGCTAAAACTAGGCGCATTAAACATTTCTTTAAGCCATTTTTGGCTACGCAATAAATAACCTGTCACCGCTGCATCACCATGTAAAGGCATCATGGTAATAATAATATCGCGGTCAGAAAGACGAATATCCCAATTAATATCCATTTGACGACGTTGACGCACCATTTCGGCAAAAATATCTTGGCGGTGTGGGCTGTCAGAAATCACAAAAGCAGTAATGCTAGACGGTAAGCCGCTTTCACGTTGTACCCGTTCTAAACGTAATAATTCTGAGGCAAATTCGATGGGACACGTCGGGTTGTCACGTAAGATTTTCATTGCCAAAGGAATGAGTTTGACGTTGTCGGCGTAATAGCCTAATAACACACCTAAAAACTGTAGCGTTTCTTGATTAAGCGATAAAAAGGGCATCCGTTCGACCACTAACACACCTAAACATTGTTGATTGGTGGCAATGAGTGGTGCAACCACTAAATAGTGGCTTTCGGCATTTTGCAGGCTTTCGGTTTGTAAGTGGCTGAGTTCGTTTTTTTCGAGGGCATAACTTAGCAGGGCATCGTTAGCGTCTATGGCTTGAGGTGTACCAATGGTGGCACAGGCTTTAGGATTTATTTTACCTTGATTAACAGGATACAACGCAGCAACCTCAAGCTGACAGGTTTGCGCTAATAAGTGCATCACCGCATTGGCGTGAGGTAAGGCCGATGGGTCTTGTAAGCCTGTCACCATGATTTCACGAATGTGCATAATCGAGTCACGCAGCGTCATCGGTTTGGTGAGCATATCTTGCTCTAAACGCTCATGCGACAATTTAAGCAAATAATGGCGACGGGTAAGTGACTCTAGGCGTTCGTTTAGGTAGGCATTGGCTTCGCGGACACGTTTTAAGCGAACAATCCAAACATCGGCAAACTCACCCGCAATCAAACTTAAAATTAGTCCGCCCATAAAAAAATGCGCAGGAAACGGAGTGATATTTTGACTTAATAAATCCCATAATGACCATGAACCTGCAATTAGGCCAATAGAACCAAAAGCCGCCAGTGTGCCATAACGCAAACCTAATAGCGTAGGCGCAAGCCATAACCACGGAAACGGCAATTCAACCATAAACGGGTCGTTAGGATTAGACCATGCACCTAAGCTAATTATTCCAAACGTAAATAAGGCTATTTCAAACAGCATTAAGCGATTTGCTTGTTTGGGTGCTAAAAAAGCAGCAATTTGGCGACGGCTAAGGGTAAAGGGCATAGTCTAAACGTCCTAATTACGGATTGATGGCCGATTTAAGTAAGTTATCTACCACTTTTTGGGCAGTGGCACTCACGGCCTCACGGCTCCAACCTGTTTTGGCTGCTGTGCCAGACCACACTACCTGACCCGATTCTAAATCAATCACATTAAGGGTAATGCCTGCGGCTGGTTCGCCATCTAAACCCACTTTATAACGCCATTCATCGACACTGCCTGCAACCGCATATTTTGCGCCTGATTTTTTGGCCCATGTTAAGGCGTTTTCTTGGTTGCGACGGTCGGCGAGTTCAAAAATTGCCTCACTGTTTGCGCTGGCATTGTAAGTGGCTAGGCTACTCACGCCATGAACCCGCAATAAACTGGCGGTAATGCTATCAAGGCGCGCGCCTGCTTGTGGGGTTTCGGTGTTGTTAATCGCAGGTAATAATACCCATTGTGCTTTTTTATCAAGACTGGCCGTAGGGGTAGTGTGCAAGGTGCTGCAAGCCTGTAATAAGCTCATGCCTAATACTAAACTGGTTAAAGCCATTTGTTTTTTTAAGCGCATGATAAAGTCCTCGGGTTAATAAAATAAACGATAGTTAAGGCGAATCTCTTGTGAGGAATCACCATTTTGTTGTCCACTTTGGCTATGGCTCAGTTCTAAACGCAATCGGTCATTACCTAAAACAGGACTTTGTAAGCCCAAACGGCCATTAAAGCCTATGCCACTCACATTAGAGCTATTAATGCCAAACTCACCCATTAGGCGTAAGCCACGTTGATGTTGAGCTTGATTAACTTGTCCAAACGCCCACGCCAAGCCTATTTGTTGATAGTCTTGAGGAATAAAAAAGCCCGTTGTTAGCGTTTGACCTTGTGTGGTTAAGCGATTAAAACGCGGGTCTAAAGGGTTGTTGGCGTTAAACTTGCCCAGTGCCATACTGAGTTTTAGTACGTGGTCGCTTTGGTCGGCAAAGAGTCGATGTCCTGCGTCTATTTGCAATAATTGACCTTTACCCAGTTGCAAACCATCTTGGCTTATGTAGTCATCTAGGCTTAATTCGGTATTAATGTACTCGCGACCTGTTATCGCCCAATTTACGCCTGCCGCCCAACGGTTTTTGGTGCCTGCCAGTATTAAGCCTGTGCTGTCGTTAGTTGGTTGATTCTGTAACCATTGCCAAGAAGCAGTGATTTGGCTATCAACACGATACTGCTGCTTAATACGCCAACCTGTAAAGTTTGACCAGCCACTGCCTTGCGTTAGCGCAAATTGCCATGTTTGTTGGCTAGATTGGCGTTGCCACTCTAGGTCAATAAACTGCCTATCTGCTAAGGTGTTATTAAGCGTGATATTGTCTAACGCCTCATATTGTTGCTGTTGAAGCTGTGCGCTAAAACGCCACAAAGGGCTAATGGGAGTTGTCCATGCAATTTGTTGCTGTTGTATGCCTAATGCACCCAATTCGTTGTGCGTTATATCAAGGGCAATACTATGGCCGCGCTCACTTAATAAATCGCTATAACGACGATGTAATTCATCATCTTGTGGATAACTTTCTTGGGTATTAAAGGCCAAGCTTTCGGCTAAATCAGGGCGGTTCACCTGTGTCGCAGCTTCGATGCGGTCGTAAATAGGCAATTGCTCAACTTTTTGATTAAGTAGCTGATTGATTGACTCGCTATCTTGATTCTGTAAGGCCAAACGGAGAGTCGCCCAAGTGGGCATCTCAATATCTTTGTTATTTTGTTGGCTTATCCATTGGCGCGCTCCATCAAAATACTCATGGTTTAACAACCAACCCAAACTTAGCTCGTGTTCAAAAGCACGATACGGCTGCGGCTGTTGAGTGAGCCATTGTTGTAGGCTATGTTGGCTTTGATCGGCACTTTGCTGATTAAGCTGTAAGTTAAATAGGTTGTCTTGTAGTTGTTGCAAACGCTCGCCAGTTTCATTTTGAATGAGGGTGTCGCGTTGTTGCCAAATCGCTTTGCGAATGGCTGTAGCGGCCTCTTCGTTGTTTGTGGCTGTTAAAATATCGGCAAAGGTTAATTGTGCCAAACCATCTTGAGGGCGAGTGCGTGCATAGGCTTGTTGAAACGGTAAAGCGCGTAGCGGTTGTTGTAAATGTAACCAAGCTAATGCCCATGTTTGCCACAAAGCCGAATTACGTTTAGCTGCACCGTCTGCGGCTAGCAAAAGTTGTGTTAGAGGCAAGGTGTTATTTTGTTCGGTGAGGATGCCCACTAATGCTTGTAATAAACGACTTTGCTGCGGAGCTAAGGCTAAGGCGTGTTCGTAGTCACGTTGCGCCAGTTGGAGTTGTTTTTGTTGCCAATAAAATTGGCCGCGCTGCTCTAAAAATAACGGATTTTGTTCAAACTTTGCTAGCTCTTGCGCCGATAATAACCCTAAAAAGCGTTTAATGCCTTGAGGGTGATTGGCTTTTTGATACAAATACAACAAACTAAGCACGGCATTGTCACGGTTATATAAACGATACGATAACTCACTCACAAAAGCAGCATTAAGCGGGTCGGTGTCGCTTTGTAAGGCGCTATAGTTAGTTAAATCGCCATCACCAAACACAAATTCATCGGTTAAATGTTGATAAGCACGTTCGGCGGCTTCTTTTTTATTTAAAAGGCGTGAGAGTTCGGCATAGGTATGCCAATAATCTGCGTCGCGTGGCGCAATTTTACTTTCGATGTCATTGAGGCTTTGCCATGCTTCCATGAGTTTGCCGCGTTGAAACCATAAGGCGGCACGACGTAATAACCACGTGGTTTCTACAGGCGGAAAGCTATCAATTAAACGCGAAAAGGTGGCAACAGCACGTTCATCTTGGCCTGCTCTTTCGGCTAAATTAGCTTCGGCAACTAATAAGGTGCGCTTAGCCTTACTTTTACTCACTAATTGCGCTAAAAAGTCTAAACCTTCATTCGGTTGGCCAAGTCGCTCATAGACTTGCACTAATTTTAAAATTGCCGCTTCGTCGTTAGGGTGCAAACTCACAAGGCGTTTTTGATATGCCAGTAATAAGGTGTCGTTATATAAAGCTTCGGCCAAACGCCCTACATTGTCCCATGCGCTATTGTCGTTAGTGGCTTGAGCATACTTAAACCACGCCTCTAAGGCTTCTACAGGTTTACCCACCCATTCAGAGACTTGAGCAAAACGCTGTAGCCAAAAGACATTATTGGGTTCGGCACTAATGGCTTTGTAAGCCACTTGCCACGCGGCGGCTAAGTTTTTATTGGCCAAATATACGTCATAACCTAAGCGATACTGCAAGTCATTAAAGCTAATTTGCGGTGCGCCTGCTTGTTGCGGAATATCCGTTTCACAAAAGGCAGGAAGACTAAAGCACAGTAGCCACAGGGCATGAGGCCATTTCATTGTGTTGCTCCTGTAGGGGCAGTAATACGTTGCTTAAGTAGCAAAGAGACATAGTATTGAGCAATATCAGGTCGATTAGCTGCTAGTGCGAGTCGAGTTAAGTATTCTAAAACTTCGGCATCATGAGCTAACAAGCCCACATAGGTTTGGCCTGCAGCTACCGCGTCAGCTAATAAATTACCCGATTGCAGGGCTTTTATACCCAATAAAAAGAACTGTTTACGTTGAGCTAGGGTTGTGGTGTAAGGCATGGCTTGTAAATAAGTTCGTGCTGCTGCGCGATATTGTTTTTCGGCCAAATACAACGAGGCTATATTTTCAAACCATTGAATATTAATTACTTTGGCACTAAAAATTAATTGATAATATAGCTCTTTGGCAAGTTGAGTGTCTCCAAAAGCAAACGCATTTTTGGCAAAAACCTCTAAACGCGCTTGAGGCCATGTGTAATGACTTACTTTACGCAATTGGCTTAAATAATGTTTAAGCGCATTATTAAATGCCACCGATTGCGGTTTAAAAGTCCATAGCTGACGCTCTAAAATATCAAGCAATAAAATATGAGCTTTAGCTTGTAGCTCATCGTCAAGTTTTTTTACTTTAAAAATAGGATTTAAGATTTGCCTAGACTGGCTGATTTCGCCTTTATCAAATAAACGCTGTGCCAATAAAATACGCAAATGATGATCGTTAGGGTCAGCGCGTAACCACGCAAATAAATAGGCAATACTGACGTTATCGGTATGTGCCGAACGCTCTAAGTGCCGCTGTAAGCTATGCTCAGGATAAATCACCATAAAAACTAAGGCAGTTAATAAGCCAAAGCCAAGGATTTGTCCTGTCGTTGCAAAGCGTAATCGTTCAGGAAGGGCAGGAAAGCCTGAGCGCGGTAAGCTCATGGGCGGTATCCTCCAACAATAATCGTGAACCTAGTTTGCGAGTGTTTAATGCTTTTACCCCTTGCTTAAGTTGGCATTGTGCCGCATTAGCGAGTGTTATTTGAATGGCCTGATAGCCCGTTAAATCAAACATTAAGTCATTGCTTTGACGTTTAAAGTTTTTAATAAAGGCGTTGCTCGACTCAATATATGGCATTGTCGTGGTGTTTTGTTGTAATACTATTTCGCTATTACTTTGGGTTAAATGCACATAGTTTTGTTTGTTATGTTGATTAAAGCCTGCGACTAAATTACTTTGGGCAAAATCTATATAAGGCGCGTTGGCTAAACGAATGGTATGTAAATCGTCGTTGCCTCTAAAACGATAACCTTGTGGGGTACGCGCTACCACGAAGTCATTAAAATCTAAGACTTTTTTAATATATTCTGAGCTATATATTGCAAAAACTGGCTGTTTTAATGCCCATTGATAAATCTTGTGTAAAGAATTAACCCCTGCGGTTTTTGATACCAAATAAGCATGATAATAAATATCTATTGGCTTAAAGCGGTAAGGACTATCGGTAAGTTGATAAGTTTCTATCACACGCTCAAAACCATAAAAAGGGCCTGTCCATAAATTGGTATAAACATTTTCGTTTTGATTAGGTGCAAATACCTGAAAATTATTGCCTTTTTTTAAGCCTAAACCTGCAATCCGCGTCCATGAGTTATTACTACGGGTAATGTTGGTGTCGCCACCATTCATGTTTAATACACCTGCCTCTAGGGTTTCGGCTAAAGCGTCAGGTGTGGCAACACAATTACCTGTCCATAAAAACACTTTAACTTGTTTGTTTTTAGGTGCAAGTTTTTGATTAATATAATTTATTGAACCTGATATCTCACGTGTAGAGTCGTATTTATAATCTTTAATAGGTAAATGATAAATGCCTGAGTCTTCGTCATCTTGTGCCGCTTCTTCGGCCTTACTCCAATAAAAAGGATGTGAGTAAGAGTGACTGGCCAATTCAGTCCACGGTAGGGCATAAATATCACGCGCAATCTTTTCTAATTGAGGAGCAATGTCTGGATATAAGCCCGTTGCACTCACTTCGCCTTCAATCACTGAAACAGTGGTAGGAATTTGATAACGTTTAAAAAAATCATCCAGCATCACTTGACCATTAAAGGGGCGAGTAGGGCGTTCGGCAATACTCATAAAACCATCACCATCAATATGTACCATTAATAAACGGCGGCCATTTTCGGTGGTAACGTCTGGAATAGGGCGTTGAGCATCAAGCTTAAGAGCTTTGGTTAAAAAATCTAAGGGATTGATAACCCATCGGCTCCCACCGTCTTTATCGGGTAAACCTTCGGTGGTATAGGGAGCTAACACATAACCACCCCATTCGGTTAATGCCGCAGGATGCCATGTGGCCTCATCTTGGCTTAGGGTGAGTAACGGTGTTGCACTTGCATTGGCTACTACAGGATAAATGTCTTGTGGGCGCACCGTGAGCGGCATCTCAAAACCCATCATAGGATCGTGTGATGCTATATTAAGAGGCTTGTTGCTATTAAGCTCTTGATAATGAAGGCCGAGCTTTTCTAATAAACCACCGTCGTTAGCAAAACCAAAACGACTAAAAATAGCTACAGGTATTTTGCGTTGTATTTGTGTGGCTAACCATTGGGGATAGTCAGGGTTAGCAAGCTCGTCACTATTAATCCAACTCACAATGCCCGCATAACGACCTGTTAAGTCAAACTTAGGTAAAGTACCGTTGTATGGCATATATTCGGGGACTAAGCCTAAGTAGGCAAAAGGCGCACCTAAAAAACGACTCACATCTTGATAATGAATATCTTTAGCTTCGTTAGGGGCATATATAACCAACACTTTGCGCGGTAATACTTCAACTTCACTGCTTAAGCCAAGCGCATCTAAATGAGGGTTGCTCACCCATGCACCAAAGCCTAAGGCTTTAATTTGCGCCGCAGTTTGACGTGCTAATTCGCGTTGTTCGGTAGGTACATAATCTATTGCTAGTATAGGTAATTTATATTGTGTTTTTATTTGATTGAGTTGTGTGTAAAGCCAGTCTCTATCGGCTTGCGTCACAGGCTGGAAACGTTGTGTATTGGCATTCCAACCTTGATATAAAGACTCCGCTGCCACCATCCATGCTAAATCATGTATCTCGGGCAAAATTTCAAAACCACGATTAAAAATGAGTTTAGCTTCTGGCCAACGGCGTTTTATTTCACGAATGGTATTTTTTAAACCTTGCTCTTGTTGTTGTTTTTGCTCGGGTGTTTTAGCAATTAATTGGTAAGAGTCTAAGGTGTCTAAAAAAAAGCCTCTATAACCTTGCGCCCACAAAGGGGCAATCACAGTGTCGGCAAAAAACTGCGGCCATTGTGGATTGGATTGATCAATAATGGTACTTTGCCATGCTTTATTTTGGCTTTTTAACCATGTTTTAGGGATTTTATTAAAATAAGGCTTGGTGGGATGTGCTTCGCCCACGCTGGCATAGGCAAATAACTGACTTTGGTTGTTATTGTAAGTGTTAGGATTGATGTTAGGCTGGTCTGGGTCAACGATCACTACATCAAAAGCACGTAGCTCAGCAAGAGGTGGATTCGCTCCATAAAATAAGGCTACGCTTGGCGAAGAATCAGCATATACCCATGAGCAAAACAAAAGCTGTAAGCAACATAATAGACGTATTAACAAAACACTCTTCCTATTAGGGGCTATGCACTTCGCCGAAATGCGTAAGGCTTAAAAAGTATAAAAGTTGGTTGCGAGGAATCTTACCATTTTGTGAGCTGATTCACAACAAAGATACAGGAATAGGATAAAAAGAGGCGATTTTCCGACAAAAAATTTAGTTTTTTAAGCGAGTTACTTTTTCTACACCCGTCAAAATACGAATCCGCTTAATAATTTGCGCTAAATGAACCCGATTTTTAACTTCTAAAGTAATGCTAATGACGGCATGATGTGCGTCTTTATCTGTCATTTGAATGTTGTCGATATTAGCTTCGCTCAGGGTAACTTCACGGGCAATTTCGGCCAACATCCCTCGCTGATTAATAACTTCTATGCGCAATTCACTATTAAAATCACGGTTAACATCTTTTGACCATTGTAAGGCGACACATTTGTCGGGATTGTCGCGCAGCTCAGACATTAAATGGCCGCATACATCGCGGTGTACTACAATGCCACGTCCTGCACTCAAATGACCAAAAATGCTGTCACCAGGCAAAGGATAGCAACAGCGAGCATAAGCTAACACTAAGCCTTCTGTGCCTTTAATAGCTAAACGGCGTTTGTTGGTACGAATTGGTTCTTGCGTGTTGTCAGGTAACAACCGTCGTGCAACGAGCTGTGGCGCATGATTGCCTAAACCAATATCTTCAAGCAGGCTCTCAATACTACTAAAGTTTAGCTCTTGTAAAACGGCGTTAATGACTTTATCGCTAATCTGAGTTAATTGCGTGTTATACGCTGCAAGTGCTTTATCTAACAAACGATTACCTAAATCAACTGATTGACTATGCTGTTGTTCTTTTAAGACATGACGAATATTAGTACGCGCTTTACTGGTAATTACAAAATTGAGCCAATGAGGATTAGGCATGGCACTAGGCGCAGTAACCACCTCTACCGTTTGACCTGTACTTAAAATAAGGCTAAGTGGACTTAAACGACCATCTACCTTAACGGCGACACAGCTATTACCAATGTCAGAATGTACTGCATACGCAAAATCAACGGGTGTCGCTCCTTGAGGCAGTGTTAAAATACGACCTTTGGGGGTAAAGACATAGACTTCATCAGGAAATAGGTCGATTCGCACATTTTCTACAAAATCTAAGGAGTTGCCTGCATTTTTTTGTAGCTCAACCAATGAAGAAAGCCACTCTTGAGCGTGTGCTTGTGAGCGATTTTCTACACCATCTTTATAAAGCCAATGTGCAGCTACGCCTTTATTTGCCATAGCTTCCATGGCATCAGTACGAATTTGAATTTCGACAGGAACACCACTTTTAGCTTTAAGTACGCTATGTAAAGATTGATAGCCGTTGGCTTTAGGAATGGCAATATAATCTTTAAATTTACCTGGTATAGGCTTAAATAAATTATGTGTGACACCAAGGGTGCGATAACAGGTATCAATATTATTAACCACAATTCTAAAGCCATAAACATCCATAATTTCGGTAAAAGATTTACGTTTTTCTTTCATTTTTTGATAGATACTAAATAAATGCTTTTTTCGACCTAAAATATGGGCATCAATACCAACTTCTTTTAAACGGGTTTCTAGCGCACGCTGAATGCTAGTCATGGTTTCGTGGCGGCTACCATAAGCCACTTTAACGGCTTTTTGAATCAATGGTGCACGCATAGGATATAGCGCGTAAAAACATAAATCTTCGAGCTCTACGCGGACTTCGTGCATCCCTAAACGATTAGCTAAAGGGGCATAAATATCCAGAGTTTCTTGGGCAATACGTTTGCGTTTGTCGGGGCGCAGTACATCTAATGTACGCATATTGTGTAAGCGGTCAGCCAATTTAACAATAATGACTCGAATATCACGGGTCATGGCTAACATCATTTTACGCAAGTTTTCGGCTTGAGCTTCGGCTTTAGAAATATGGCCAACTTTTTCGAGTTTGGTCACGCCATCAACCAAATCAGCGACTTCTGTGCCAAACATTTTGGCTAATTCAGATTTACTAATGCCTGTATCTTCAATGACATCATGAAGCATTGCGGCCATTAGGCTTTGATGATCCATATGCATTTGTGCCAATATTTCGGCAACAGCAAGAGGGTGAGTAATATACGGTGTGCCATCACGGCGCATTTGTGAGCCATGCGCTTGCTCAGCAAAAAAATAGGCAGCACGAACGGCAGAAACTTGGTCTTGCGCCAAATAACTGTTCAGATGCAAACAAAGGACATCTAATCCAGCGTTCATGGTTCCTCATAAAGCAAAGCTAAGGGGAGAAATATATATCACCCCCTACTTTATTATGCAATGGTGCAGCTTGGTGCGAATTAAAAGCCAGTGCTAGTGTGAGTATGAGACTCAAGGCTTAAAAATAGGTCGTCTTCGCGGTCATCTTCAACAACTTGTGTTAATAACTGGCGGTCAACAAATCCTTCGGCAATTTCACGTAGTGCCATGACCGTTGGTTTGTCATTATCCCAAGGCAAAAAAGGCTCTTTGTTGCCTGTTGCTAATTGGCGTGCGCGTTTGGCTGCCACGAGCACTAATTCAAAGCGGTTTTCAACCGCACCTAAACAATCTTCTACAGTAACACGAGCCATAGTAACAACCTCTAATACAAAAAGTAGCGAACCCTTAATTGTAGGCGGTCTTTAGCTAGACAACAAGTCTTGAATGCGTCCAGCATGACGAATAAGTTGAATGTTTTGTCGTAAGCGAGAGGCTTTTACAATGGAAGTTAACTCAGTGAGTGCAGTATCAAAGTCATCGTTAATGACAACATAGTCAAACTCTACAAAATGACTCATGTCTGCAATTGCCCCATTTAAGCGTTGGGTGATGATTTCTTCACTATCTTGGCCGCGATTTTCGAGACGCTGCCGTAGTGCATCACGCGAGGGAGGCATAATAAAAATAGAGACAGCGTTGGGATAACTGTGACGCACTTGTTGCGCCCCTTGCCAGTCAATTTCTAAAATTACGTCTTTATCTTGATGTAAGTTTTGCTCAACGTTGTCACGTGCAGTGCCATAATAATTACCAAATACTTCGGCGTGTTCTAAAAATGCGCCCGCCCCAATCATCTCTACAAAGTCGTCTTTAGCCGTAAAGTGGTAATGTACGCCATCCAGCTCACCCGCCCGTTTAGGACGTGTAGTATGAGATGTAGATACCTTGAGGTTATCGCAGTTTTCTAATAAGGCCTTAACGAGTGTGGTTTTGCCTGTGCCAGAGGCGGCAGAAATAATAAAAAGAGTCCCAGACATAATGCTTAGTTCTTAAAAAAACAAAAATTACCCACGAGTTTGCGGTAAGATTGCCTATCTGTCCACTATTTTAGGACTTACGCGGTTATCGCTTATTTGCTTATTAAATCCCCCTAACCCCCTTTAAGAAGGGGGAACTCCCTCCTTTTATAAAGGAGGGCTGGGGAGGATTCAAAACTCGCGTGTTTAATGAAATGCGTAAGCCTATTACCTTGCTAAGAATCCATTTGTTATGAACGAGTTTACTAATTCTGCTTTATTAAATCGTACTCATGCGATGTCAGCATTAAATGTCTCAGCTTTAAATTTTCATTCAGATCGTGAGCGTTTATTTAACGAGTTGCACACACGGCCTTTTCCTGTGGTTCAGGAGGGCAGCAGCGTTTCTCAGTTGGCTTTGTTGCATCATGGTCAGCAGCCCAATGTGGAATATGAGCATTTAGAAGCGTTATGTGAGCGTTATGCTGTGCCACCACCTGCACGAGGGTCTTCTTGTTATTATCAAGATTTTGGTGGTTTTGAGTTGCGTTGGGAGCGACATACCGAATTTTCAACTTATACCGTGATTCATCGTGCCGATAAATTACAGCCCTTTGCTCATACGGCTTTGTCGTTATTACCGATTGCATGGCTTTCGGGTTTGTCGGGCGAGATTGTCAGTGGGCAACACATTGATATTATGGCAATGCCTGAGCAAGCATCATCGCCCGATACCTTGCGTCATTATTTTGAAGGACATCGTTTAATTGGCTCATGGATGGGAGATAAAGAAGCACGTTTGTGGACGGCATACCGTATTCATAGTGATGGTTTTGGCCGTATTTTAATTCAAAACAAGCACTTAAATCCGTGTCAAACAGGGCGTTTGGTGCGGAGATTATTTGAACTAGAAACCTACCGCATGATGGTGCTATTAGCCTTTCCGATGGCGCGGCGTATTGCGCCCGAAGTAGATACAATGGATACCCAATTAGCGGCAATTAATCAGCAAATGAATAGCATTAAAGGCTTAGAAGACGAAAGACGTTTATTGGCACAATTATCCACGTTAGCAGCGCGTATAGAGCAGTTGATTTCGGATAGTAATTTTAGGTTTTCGGCGGCGCGTGCTTATTATGATTTGGTGATGAGTCGTTTAGCCGATTTACGTGAGCAAGAAGTGGCAGGCTTACAAACCTTTAATGAGTTTTTACGGCGGCGTTTAACACCTGCCTTTAGAACCTGTGAGTCGGTTAGTGGGCAATTAGATGATTTGTCACAGCGTATAGATAGAGCCAGTGAGTTATTGCGTACTCGTGTTGACCTAACCCTAGAAGCTCAAAATCAAGACTTATTACAGTCCTTAAATCAGCGTAGTAAAGTGCAATTACAGTTACAACAAGCCGTTGAGGGCTTGTCGGTAGCAGCCATTAGTTATTACTTGGTCGGCTTGGTTAAATATATGCTGCTGTCGGCGGCCGATATGGGCTGGATACAGCATGCCGAATTATGGGTAGGCGTGTCTGTGCCTGTGTGCGTGTTTTTGGTGTGGCGTGGCGTGCATCGCTTGCATAAGGGGTTGGAGAGGGAGTGAAAAGCTCTCTCGTCTCTATAAAAATAGCAATTTAACGGGAGAGTTTTAAATGCAAGTAGACCAAAATCAGCCTTGCCCATGCGGCAGTGGCAAAAAATACAAAGACTGTTGTGATGGCATATCAAAAATACCCGCAAAAATCTTTGATGAAATTAAACAAATAATGGCCATGAACGCCAATTTAACAATGAGTGAGTTAAATGCGGTTGTACAACATAAATTTGAGCAACAAAATAGTCGTCCTAATGCAGACTTTTGTGGACTGTCGTCAGCCCAAATAGCCAATTGGTTATATGCGCCACTTAATGAGCTAGAACACGTTAATATCAATATCCCTAATGACCTATCTCGCAGTCCTGTCATGCGCTATTTAACGCTCATTTTGGACGAAGCCATGCAAAATGAAGGCTCGTTTAAAGCCACGCCTAAAGGTAATTTGCCTACAAACATAGTCAAACAAGCCACTGCGTTATTGCCCGAGTTTGCGGTGTCTAAATACCGCGTCCATATTAGTATTAGCGAATATGCAGGCAATAATGAGGACAAATTTAATGCCTTACACTACGCCCGTGTTTTGGCCGAAATAGCGGGTATTATTTACCGTCGTAGTGGCCGCTATCATGTTAAAAAAACAGCGCAAAAACAGTATCAAAAACAAGGTGTTCAGGCGTTTTTTAAGCCTATGTTAGAGGCTGCAATTTATCAGTACAACTGGAGCTATTTAGACGGTTGGGAATATGATATTGACTTAAGAAGAATTTGGTTGTTTATGGTGTGGCGTGTACAACATCATGCCAATTTTGAACGCTTGATTGATGAAGTAGAAACGGCATTCCCTATGTTGCTGCACAGCGTATCAGGCCAATATCGCACGTCTCAAGAGTTGCTGAGTATTATGATAGAGATACGTTTTATTAACCGCTTTTTGCAGTATTGGGGCTTTGTTGTATTAGAGTCAACGTATGACCGCATTCAACAGGCTAGCGTACGCACAATAGAAGTGCAGCCTCTGCTAACACAAACATTTGATTTTTTGGTCTAATACCATTCCTCAGAATTAAGTTAAATTTTTGTAGCCTGTATGGAGCGTAGCAAAATACAGTAAAAACAACGTGTTAAGGCGAGAAATCCCGTGTTCCGTTGCACTTCACACGGGCTACATATGATAATTTATTTTTACAGATTGGTATAACACCTATTTTATTTAAGCTTAATACATTATGAACAAACAACAACTGGCCGCCAAAATTTGGGAATCGGCCAACCAAATGCGCTCCAAAATTGAAGCCAACGAATACAAAGATTACATACTTGGGTTTATTTTTTATAAATACCTTAGCGACCAACTGGTGCAGTTTGTGACCACACAAGGCATGACAACCCAAGACATTCAAGCCTTAACAGAAGAAGATGCCGACACCGTAGAATACATACAAAGCAATTTGGGCTATTTTATTGGCTATAACAACTTATTTTCGACGTGGATAGACCCCAAGTCTGACTTTGACGAAGCCAACGTGCGTGATGCGCTCTCGGCCTTTAGCCGACTGATTTCGCCTACCTACAAAAAGCTCTTTGAAGGTATTTTTGCCACCTTAGAAACTGGCCTAAGCAAACTTGGCGAAAGTGCAGGCAAACGCACCAAAGCCATTAGCGACTTGCTGCACCTTATTAAAAGCATTCCGATGAATAGTCATCAGGGCTACGATGTACTGGGCTATATTTACGAATACTTAATCGAAAAATTTGCCGCTAATGCAGGCAAAAAAGCAGGTGAGTTTTATACCCCGCACGAAGTCTCGGTACTCATGTCGCATATTATTGCCCACGAATTAAAACACAAAGACACCCTCGAGATTTATGACCCTACCAGTGGCTCAGGTTCGTTACTCATCAACATTGGTCAAGCGGTGGCACAATATGCCAAAAGTAAAGACAACATTACCTATTATGCCCAAGAGCTAAAGGTCAACACCTACAACTTAACCCGTATGAACCTCATCATGCGCGGCATAAAAGCGAGCAACATCAAAACCCGTAACGGCGACACCCTAGAAGACGATTGGCCGTATTTTGACGAAAACGACCCCAAAGAAAGCTACACCGCCTTGTATGTAGATGCGGTGGTGTCTAATCCGCCATATTCACAACAGTGGGACTCCGCCCACAAAGACAACGACCCCCGATATGCCCGTTTTGGCCTTGCCCCCAAAACCAAAGCCGACTTTGCCTTTTTGTTGCATGACCTGTATCACCTCAAGCCTGATGGCATTATGACCATTGTCTTGCCTCATGGGGTGTTGTTTAGGGGCGGTGAAGAGGGCGAAATTCGTAAACAGTTAATTGAAAGCAACCACATTGATACCATCATTGGTCTGCCAGCTAATATCTTTTTTGGCACGGGCATTCCTACGGTTATTTTGGTACTCAAACAAAAACGCCAACACAGCGATGTATTAGTGGTTGATGCCTCCAAACACTTTATAAAAGACGGCAAAAACAACAGGCTGCAAGCCTCCGACATCAAACGCATTACCGATGCCGTCATTAGCCGCACAAATAACCCCAAATTTTCGCAAATCGTAAGCAAGCAAACGCTGCGTGACAACGGCTATAACCTCAACATTCCGCGCTATGTGGACTCCTCTGCGGCTGCACAAAGTTGGGACTTGCACGCCACTATGTTAGGCGGCATACCCCATACCGAAATAGCCGAGTTACAAGCCTATTGGCACACCTTGCCACAACTACACGCTGCCTTGTTTACGCCAAAATCGGCTGCTTACAGTGAGCTTGCCATTGCCAAAGACGCTGTCAATAGCACCATTAGTCAGCACCCCCAAGTGCTTGATTTTATTAACCGCTACAACCAAGCGTTTAACGGTTTTGACCACTATTTAAACGCCGCGCTCATTCAAAACTGGCAAGCCGTTAACCGCAATCAGCAAGAGGCGAAATTAAGTACCGAGTTATTTACGCGCCTTGCCAATATTGCCTTAATCGACAAATACCAAGCCTATCAATTTTTGAGTGACCAATGGCAAATTATTAGTGCCGATTTGGAGATGATGCAAACCGAAGGTTTTGCAGCTACCACGCAAGTTGACCCTAACATGGTAATTAAGAAAAAAGACGGCAAAGACATAGAGGTGCAAGACGGCTACAAAGGCCACATATTGCCCTTTGACTTGGTGCAACAAACGCATTTGGCGGCTGACGTGGCGGCGTTAGCGGTGCAACAAAATCGCGTAGCTCAAATAGCCAGTACCTTTGAAGAAGTGTTGGAGTCATTAACCGAAGAAGAAAAAGAACAAGAGACCATTAAAGAAAGCAAAGACGGTTTTGTTAATAGCGAAGTAAACAAAGTGGCCAAAACCTTGCTAAAAACCAACACGTCATTTGCCGCCGACAGTTTTGAGGCCAAAATGCTACAGGTAAATGCGTTAATTGACGAAGAAAAAGCCCTAAAAAAAGCGGTAAAAGAGGCCGAAACCGCGCTACACCTCAAAACCAAAAGCACCATAGAAAATTTAAGTGTTGAGCAGGTTAAGCAGTTGTTACACCTCAAATGGATTGTGCCGTTATGTGGCCAGTTGGCGGCTATGCCCAGCGCGGTGATTGTGCAGTTGACTAGCCAAGTGCAAGCATTGGCCAATAAATACGCGGTGACGTATTCGCAGGTGGCGAGCGACATTAAAACGACTGAGCAAGAATTGGCGGCCATGATGGGCGAGCTAACAGGCAATGAATTTGATATGCAAGGTTTGGCGGAGTTGGTGAGTTTGTTGAGGGGTTAAATCCCTCCCAGCCTCCCTTTACAAAGGGAGGGGTGTCAAGTTTAACCCCACCTAGCCTCCCCTTAAAAAGGGGAGGAATATCACGAGTATTGTAAGATGTTGGATTGGTGGAAAGTCTCCCCCTGATAAGGGGGAGATTTAGAGGGGGTCAAAACAAGAACTTGACAGCCCTCCTTTAATAAAGGAGGGGACTGGCAGTGCAAGGGCATTTTTTGATGCCATACAACAATAGTGTACTGTGCGTCTCCCCCTTTTTTAAAGGGGGATTAAGGGGGATTTGCCAATGCCTAAAACGCGACGATTAATGTGAGGATATAAAATGAATACGAATAATAATGTGCCAGAGCTGAGGTTTAAGGGGTTTGAGGGGGAGTGGAAAGATATAACGTTCGCTAGCTTTTATCGAGTGAGCTCTGGCTATGCCTTTAAAGCAAGTGATTACGTAAAAGACGGTGTGGCAATTATAAATGGTGAGTCCATTCAAAATGGTGGGATATTATCGAAGAACTTAAAATTCCTACCGACATTCTTTAGAGAGTCATACTCTAATTTTTTGCTTAATAGTGGAGATATAGTTTTAGGATTAAACAGGCCTGTGACAAATGGACTATTAAAAATTGCCAGAATTCCGAATGAACTTGATGGTTCTTTGCTATATCAAAGAGCTGGTAAAATTGTATTTAATAGTAAAATCGACCTGAACTTTTCATTTGTAGCTTTAGAGAAAGAAGTTTTATTACATACGCTGAGTGAGTCGGTTGGCTCCGATCAGCCATTTATTAGCACCTCCAAACTCAATGAGTGGGAAATGCTATTCCCTGAATGTGATGAAGAACAAACCGCCATCGGCAACACCTTTCAACAACTCGACAGCCTCATCAACCAACACCAACAAAAGCACAACAAGCTGTGCAACATCAAACAAGCCATGCTACAAAAAATGTTCCCTCAACAAGGCCAAACTATGCCACAAATTAGGTTTAAAGGGTTTGAGGGGGAGTGGGAGAAAAGCTCATTGTTTGAAGAGGCAATTGTGTCTACGGGTTTCCCTTTTGATAGCACTGATTTTTCCGATTATGGAGACTTGCTAGTTATTACCAACGGCAATATTCAAAACAGCTCTTCAGCGGTAGATGGAAAAGTTGGAAACAGAATTGCAAGTGAAAAAGTCGCCGCTTTAAGCCAATACCGACTTAATATTGGCGACATTCTTGTCACTATGGATGGTTCGGTAGGGCGAACAGCTAAAGTTATCGCATTTAGCCAAATACTCGCGCAGAGGGTTGGGCGCTTAGTGGCGAAAAATAACACCGAGTTCCTTTATCAGTCATTAAATACAGGCGCATTTTTAGATGCTATGGCTACCATTTCACATGGTGGAACGATTAAACATATTTCTTTATCAGAGATTGGAAGTTATATACTGCTAGTGCCGAAAAATATGGATGAGCAAGAAAAAATCGGTAATTATCTACAAAAACTCGACACCCTTATCAACCAACACCAACAACAAATCACCAAACTTAACAACATCAAACAAGCCTGTTTAAGCAAAATGTTTGTTTAAAATATAAATCTCTCCTAACCCCTCTTTACAAAAGAGGGGGACGCTCATTAGGCTATTTGAGTGTGGTATCAAAAAACGCCCTTGCACTGCCTGTTCCCTCCTTTATTAAAGGAGGGCTAGGGAGGATTTTAACTTGTATAGGACTTACGATGGACAGTTGTCAACCTTATAACAAACACCTAAAACAGCCTTCAAGAACACTAAGAAGTAATATGACCGATGCCGAGCAAATATTATGGCAAAGACTCAGACGCAAACAAATATTAGGCTTACAATTTTATCGGCAAAAACCATTACTAAATTTTATCGTCGATTTTTATTGCCCTGCGGCGCAACTGATTATTGAATGTGACGGTAGCCAACATCATACGCCTAACGGAATTGTTGCCGACCAAGAAAGAGATAAACAATTAATAGCCTTAGGTTTTCAGATTTTACGTTTTGATAATCGGCAAATTATTTTAGAATTAGACACAGTCTGCCATCTAATTTTTGTGACGCTGCAAAAAATCCTACAAAAGCGAGAGGACTAGCAAAGTATTGCCCCCTAGCTTTTGCAAAGGGAGGTTGGGAGGGATTTTAAAACCCCCCTTAGTCCCCCTTTTTGAAAGGGGGAGACGCACAGTACACTATTGTTGTGTGGCATCAAAAACGCTCTTGCATTGCCTGTTCCCTCCTTTATTAAAGGAGGGCTAGGGAGTATTAGATTGGGTATTAAAAAACGCGCCTAACCCCTTTTTTAAAGGGGGAGACTCAACCCACACTACCAAGTGTCAGGCTTTTTTATGGCTGTACTATAAATTTTATTGGGTAATTGAGCGTTAAATAAATGTACAACACTTAATGCTTTTGACCAAGTGGCATATTGGCTCAAGTCTTTAGATATGGCGCGTGAGTCTTCACTTTTGATGGGAGCAACTAAACCTAATCTTATGTGTGGCGCATAGTGTTTAATACGCATAAAAGCAGTTTTTAAGTCGGAGTCGTTGCTGCACAAAATAATTTGCTCACAAGCATCAGTCAAAGCACTAATCACCATATCAACGGCCATATTGACATCACTCTGTTTTTCTTCAAAGCTATAAACTTGGACTTTTTGGATGTGTGGCGCTTCCGTTAGGGGGTTGACTAGACGCGAAAATGGCGTTGCTGCAATCATCTTTCCCTCAATAATCGTGACTTTTTGAGGTTGTTGTTTACGCAAGGCTTGTAAATAGGTTCGTTGGCGTTTAGGTGATTCCATGTCATCACTCATACGCGCTAACACTGGCGCGGTATAATAGCGGACTTCTATTACTTCGGCATTTTGTAAAACGTGATGTTGAAACAACGTATATAAATCTAGCCACTTATAAGGGCTGCGTCTTAATAAGCCGTAATACAGGTTATAACCATCAATAAAAACGATAGTCTTCAATTTTGTATCCTTCAAAAATGACAAAACCGCCATAAGGCGGTCTGTCGCCCCTAGAGCATATACGCTAAACGCAACGGTCAAGGGGGGAGTCGTAAGCCAATTATAGGCCATATTTGGGGTTTTGTGAATTGCTTAGGTGTTGTAATAGCCCCAATTCACACGCAAAATATCAACAGACACTATTTAGGGACTCAGCATGACCTTTACCACCGAAGCCCAATTTGAACAGGCATTTATAGACGTACTCACGCACAAAGGCTGGGAAAGCCAAATACTCAAAAACAAAACCGAAGCCGAGTTATTGCAAAACTGGGCAAATATTTTATTTGAAAACAACAAACAAAAAGACCGCCTAAACGATGTGCCGCTAACAACCACCGAAATGCAGCAAATAATAGAACAAATTAAAGCCCTCAAAACGCCGCTAAAACTCAATGGCTTTATTAACAACAAAGTGGCCATTAAACGCGATAACCCAGCCGATACACTGCACTTAGGCAAAGAAGTTAGCCTAAAAATATACGACCGCCAAGAAATAGCCGCAGGCCAAAGCCGCTACCAAATTGTGCAACAACCGCGTTTTGAGCGCGGCAGTCCTTTGCGTAATAACAGACGCGGCGATGTGCTGTTGTTAATTAACGGAATGCCTGTGATTCATGTAGAGCTAAAACGTAGCGGCATACCCGTTAGTCAAGCCGTCAACCAAATACAAAAATACAGCGCAGAGGGCATTTTTAGCGGCCTGTTTTCGCTAATTCAAGTGTTTGTGGCCATGCAGCCAGAAGAGACCAAATACTTTGCCAATGCAGGCATGGAGGGCAAATTTAACCCCGACTATCAATTTCATTGGGCAGACTTTAATAACGAGCCAGTCAACCACTGGAAAGACATTGCCTCAACACTATTGTCGATTCCGATGGCGCACCAGCTTATTGGCTTTTATACCGTAGCCGATGATAGCGATGGTGTACTAAAAGTCATGCGTAGCTATCAATATTACGCCGCCAATGCCATATCGGACGTTGTTGCCAAAACCAAATGGCAACAATTGGGTGGCTCAAATAACAAAGACCGACTTGGCGGTTATGTGTGGCATACCACAGGCTCAGGCAAAACCATGACCAGCTTTAAATCGGCGCAGCTCATTGCCCAATCCAAAGATGCCGATAAAGTGGTTTTTTTGATGGACAGAATTGAGCTAGGCACGCAATCATTGGCCGAATACAACAACTTTGCTAATGATAACGAAGAAGTTCAAGCCACCGAAAACACCGATATTTTAGTGACTAAACTCAAAAGCACTGAGCAAAAAGACACCTTAATTGTTAGCTCCATTCAAAAAATGAGTCACATTTTTGAGGTGGTAAACGATGCAGGCACCGCCACCAATTCGGCCGACATCGAAAAAATCCGTGCTAAACGCTTGGTATTTATTGTGGATGAGGCGCATCGTTCCACTTTTGGCGATATGCTGATTATTATTAAACGCACCTTTCCACGCGCCTTGTTTTTTGGTTTTACTGGCACACCCATTCAACAAGAAAACGAAAAAAACGGCAACACCACCAGTACCGTATTTGGCAACGAGTTGCACCGCTACAGCATTGCCGATGGTATTAGAGACGGCAATGTACTGGGCTTTGACCCCTACAAAGTATGCACTTTTAAAGACAAAGACCTACGCCAAGCGATTGCCTTAGCGCAAGCCAAAGCGGACTCTGTGGCCGATGCCATGAAAGAGCCAACCAAAAAGAAAAAATTTAACTATTTTATGAATGATGTGCCTATGGCAGGTCATAAAGACGCAACGGGCAAGTATCATAAAGGCATCGAAGACTATGTACCAAAAGAGCAATACTTAACCACCGTACACCAAGAAAAAGTGGTTGAAGATATTTTGCAAAATTGGGACGTACTCAGCCAAGCCTATAAATTTCATGCTATTTTGGCGACTAGCAGCATTGCCGAAGCCATTGATTATTATCGCCGCCTAAAAGCCGCCAAGCCTGAGCTAAAAATATCCGCTTTGTTTGACCCCAACATAGATAACGACGGCAGCGGCAACAGAGGCGCGACCTTTAAAGGCGATGGCCTGCAAGAAATTATGGCCGATTACAATGCCCGTTATGGCCAAGACTTTGATTTTGCCAAACACGCAGCCTTTAAAAAAGACATAGCCGCACGCCTTGCCCACAAGGAACCCTACCAGCAAATTCACAAAGAACCGCAAAAACAGCTCGATTTGCTGATTGTGGTTGACCAAATGCTCACAGGCTTTGATTCAAAATGGCTCAATACCTTGTATTTAGACAAAGTGATTAAATATCAGCATATTATTCAGGCGTTTTCGCGTACCAATCGCTTATTTGGGGCAGATAAACCCCACGGCACTATTCGTTATTATCGCTATCCACACACCATGGAGCAGCATATTAAAGACGCGGTAAAACTTTATTCGGGTGATAGACCCATTGGCTTATTTGTGGACAGGCTAGAAAGCAACATCAAAGCCATGAATGAGCGAGTGGCAGAGATTAGTGAACTGTTTGCCAATGCAGGCATGCAAAATTTTGAAAAACTGCCAGCAGACATGACGGCCTGTGCCAAATTTGCCGATTTATTTAATACGTTTAACCAACACCTAGAAGCGGCCAAAGTGCAAGGTTTGCATTGGAGCGAGTTGGTTTATACCTTTGGTGAGGGAGATGAAAAACATCAAGTGACATTGAGCATACACGAGCAAACGTTTTTGAGCCTTGCTTTGCGCTACAAAGAGCTTGCGAGCAAAGGCGAGGGCGGTACAGGCGGTGGCGATGTGCCGTTTGATATTAGCGGTTACTTAACCCAAATTGATACAGGCAAAATAGATGCCGATTATATGAATAGTCGTTTTGAAAAATATTTAAAAGAACTTAAACATCAAAACCAAGCCAGTATTGAGCTAACCCTTAACGAGCTGCATAAATCGTTTGCATCACTCACTCAAAGCGAACAAAAGTACGCCAAATTGTTTTTGCACGACTTACAACGTGGTGATGCACACTTAATTGACGGCCATAGTTTTAGAGACTACATCAACAGCTACAAAAGCAACGCCGAAAACGCACAGCTAAACGCCGTCGTTAATGCGCTAGGTTTGGATAAAAATCTGCTTGTGGCCTTATTGGGTGACAACGTCAACCAACAGAATATTAACAATTTTGGCCGTTTTGATGCCCTTAAAGCAACGGTTGATATAGCAAAAGCTAGAGCTTATTTTGAAAAATTAGACGCTGTGGCTATTGCACCTTTTAAACTAAATATGCGCATTGATAAGTTTTTAAAGCAGTTTGTGTTGGCGCAAGCCGATGAGTTTGCTGTTGAATAGAATTAAAACCACTCGCCAGTCTCCTCCTTTTTTAAGGGAGGATTAGGAGGATTTTGTAACTGACTGGCATTAAGGGCTAGGGAGATTAACCCTATTCGATGTTCTGAATCTGTTCTCTCATTTGCTCAATCAACACTTTAAGCTCCACCGACGATAACGAGCTATCGGCACTCACCGATTTAGAGCCAAGGGTATTGGCCTCGCGGTTAAGTTCTTGCATCAAAAAGTCTAATTTACGCCCCACAGCACCGTCTTGTGCTAATACCCGTTTAATTTCGAGCAAGTGTGCGCTCAAACGGTCTAATTCTTCGGCTACATCAATTTTATGAGCAAATAACACCATTTCTTGTTCTAGACGTTCTTGATGAAACTCGGCTTTGACTTCTTGTAAACGATTTAATAAGCGTTGTTGGTAATGTGCCAAAATAGTCGGCATCCGTTGCCGTACTTTGTCGCACTCGGCATCAATCGCCTCAAGACGCTGGCTAATAAACGCGCCTAATGCCTGACCTTCGCGCTCACGCATCGCCACAAAATCGTTCAATGTTTGTGTAAATAAAGTGTTGGTGGCGGTAATTAATTGTTGTTGATTCGGCTCGGCTACACATACCACCCCCGGCAGGCGCAAAATATCAGCCGCATTGAGTGGGGCAGCATGACGTGCTAATTGGTCAATTTGACTTGCCGCCTCAACCAAACGTGCTGCTAATACCTGATTAATATGGATATTAGATAAGTTGCTCTCAACCGCTTCGTGTTTAATCCAGATGTCTATTTTGCCACGACTTAATTGTTTGCGTAATTGCTCGCGTAGGGGCATTTCTAATTCGCGTACTGCATCGGCCAATCTAAAGTTAGGCTCTAAATACCGATGATTAACCGAGCGAATTTCACACACTAATAAGCCAAATTCACCGCGTAGCTCGTTTCTAGCAAAAGCAGTCATGCTATAAATCATAAAAATACCTATTAAAAATTTATTACTTAGCGGTAGATTGTAGTCGCTTGAGGGTATAATTAAACTTATTTAACCAAAGAACAACGCCATTATGAGTAATTTACAACAAGCCTTAGCGACTTCTATTCCTAAAGACATGACATTTAAGCGCAGCGGTGGACGTGATGTGAGTGACTTACGTCAAATTAAAATTACCCGTAATTACACCAAACATGCCGAAGGTGCAGTCTTAATTGAATTTGGCGAAACCAAAGTATTATGTACCGCGTCGGTAGACTCTGGTGTGCCACGTTTTTTAAAAGGTAAAGGTGAGGGCTGGATTACGGCCGAATATGGTATGTTGCCGCGTTCTACGCATACCCGTAACGACCGTGAAGCTGCCAAAGGCAAACAAAGTGGTCGTAGCCTTGAGATTCAACGCTTAATTGGCCGTAGCTTACGTGCCATGGTAGACCTCAAAAAGCTAGGCGAAAATACCATTGTGATTGACTGTGATGTGATTCAAGCCGATGGTGGTACACGCACTGCGTCTATTACAGGTGCTGCGGTTGCTTTGGTTGACGCATTGACTTATATGCTTAACAAAAAGATGATAAAACAAGACCCTATCAAACATTTGATTGCGGCTATCTCGGTAGGCATGGTTAAAGGTCAAGCAGTATTAGATTTAGATTATGACGAAGACTCTAACTGCGATACCGACATGAATGTGGTAATGACACAATTAGGTGGATTTGTTGAAGTGCAAGGCACAGCCGAAGGCAAAGCGTTTACCCGTGAGCAAGCCGATGTGATGTTGGCCTTAGCCGAAAAAGGCATTCAAGCTTTAATTCAGCAACAACAATTAGCCTTAGGTTGGTAACTCCAATGGGTGCGTTGCTCAAGTAGGGCAACGCCCCATGCTCAAAAATGTGATGCAGTTGGCATTAATGGATATAACGCCTTGTGAAGTTGTAAAAAAAACGATAATCATAAAAAATTGCATTATGTTATTTTTCCCTAACGTTGGGGGTGTTACTCATAAAATAATCATAAGTCGCCTCGTATGTTTGCTTTTAATCAAAATAGTCTAAAAAAATTAGACCAGTCAGTGCTAATCAATCTCGGTGGCGCAGCAGGATTGTCGTCGCCATTAATAAAGCGTGTTATTACGCTTTACCAGCAAGATGCTAATCAAATGGTTAATGGAATTAGTCATGCTTTATCTGTAATGGACTTTGAGCAGGCCTTTAGATTGGCACATTCGCTCAAATCATCTTCGGCAACCATTGGGGCTAATATGGTCGCGGAGATAGCCAAACAAATAGAAAGTGCGCTTAAACAACAGCAATACACGCAGCTTTCGAGTTTGGTAGAGATTTTGCATATAGAGTATCAGCATTTAATGGCAGAGTTTGCCACCATAGTGTTTGAATAAATTTTTAGGACTGGCGTAATGATGATGTCTTTACGTCCTGTATCTCATTGGCCAATTTTTACATATTTAACAGCGTTTAGGTGTTACACACAAAGGGTACATTTTGTGGACTAAAGGTCGGCACATTAGCCATAACCACCTACGTTTGATATAAAAAATTGGAATGAGGATTAAAGCGCGCTTATTGATTAATAGGTGTCAGTCACGTTTTTTGTTTTTGGGTAGATAGGTTATGGTACAAAAAAAAGTTCTTCTTATTGATGACGATAGGGTCATTTGCGAAGTTGCCGCACAGATGTTGTCAGAAGAAGGATTTACTGTCATTACCGCTCAAACAGCCGTCTTAGGCTTAGAGGCAGTTGCCCAACACAAACCCGATTTAGTCTTGCTTGATGTGGTGTTACCTGACTTAAATGGTTATCAGGTATGTCAGCAATTACGTCAAATGTCGCAACACTTACCCATTATTATGCTCACAGGTCTAGACGATAACGACTCTATTGTGCAAGCCTATGAACATGGTGCCACCGATTTTTTTGCCAAACCGATTCAGTGGAAGTTGCTGGGTTATCGCATTCATTATATTTTGCGTGCTAGTCGCACCTTAGAACAGCTTACCCATAGCGAAGCGGCCTTAGCCAATGCACAGCGTTTGGCACATTTGGGCAGTTGGGAGTGGTATCCAGAGCAAGATGTGACTGAGCGTTCGGACGAATACTATCGTATTTTTGGGGCAGATAAAGCCTTATTGTCGCCTTCAATGTCTGCGATTTTGCCGCAAATTCATATTGAAGACCAAGTACGGGTCAAAAAAGCCTTAGATCAAGCTCAAAAGCAAGGTCTGCCTTATCAGCAAGAATTTAGGATTTCTGCGCCGCATAATGGAATGCGCGTGTTACATGAGCAAGCGCGTGTATTTAAAACACCCGCAGGCAATATTGATTATATCGAAGGTATTACCCAAGATATTACCGAGTTAGTCGATGCTCAAAAACGCATTCGCAGTTTAGCGTATTACGATAATTTAACGGGCTTAGCTAATCGTCAATTGTTTAGAGAGTTGTTACAGCATGAGTTACAACGCGCTTTACGCCAAGATGCTCAATGTGCCTTATTATTCATAGATTTAGACCGTTTTAAACGCATTAACGACACATTAGGTCAACCTGCGGGCGACCTCGTTTTACAAACTATTGGTAATCGTATTAATTCGTGTATTCGAGGCTGTGATGTGGCCGCATTACATTATGAAGATGACCAAAAATTGGAACAAGTAGCGCGTTTAGGCAGTGATGAATTTACCGTTATTTTAACCGATATAGAACAGCCCGAAGATGCCGCTCAAATTGTACAACGTATTTTAGAGGCCATTGCTCAACCAATAGAGGGTTTAGGGCAAGAAGTATTGGTCTCGGCCAGTATTGGTATTGCTTTAGGGCCTCAAGATGGCTCAGATGTAGAAACCCTGATTAAAAATGCCGATTTAGCGATGTATGCGGCTAAAGATAAAGGCCGTAACACCTATCAATTTTTTGATAAAACCATGAATGACGTGGTGTTAGATAAATTTGCCCTCGAAAATGATTTGCGTAAAGCCATTGAGCAAGACCAATTAGAGCTGTATTTTCAGCCCAAAATAAACCCCATCACGGGTGAAATTGTAGGGGCAGAAGTACTATTGCGTTGGAAACATCCACAACGTGGCATGGTTTCGCCCATGACCTTTATTCCTATTGCCGAAGAATCTGGCTTTATTATTGAGTTAGGCACGTGGGTGTTACAACAAGCGTGTCAAATTAACCACGATTGGCAAGCGCGTGGCATGACCATTGTGCCATTAGCCATTAACTTGTCGGCGGCTAATTTTAATCATCCTAATTTATTACCCGATATTCGCCGCACCTTGGCTGATTTGTCATTAAGTCCGAGTTTTTTGGTGATTGAACTCACCGAAGGGATTTTAATGACCGATGCCAAAGAAACCATAGAAACGCTCACTGCGCTAAAAGAAATGGGTATTTATTTGTCGGTTGATGATTTTGGTACAGGTTACTCTTCATTAAGTTATTTAAAGCGTTTTCCTTTAGATGAACTCAAAATCGATAAAGGTTTTGTACAAGATATTATTAATGACCCTAATGATGCCGCGATTACTGCCGCGATTATTGGTTTGGCGCAAAACTTAAAATTAAATATAGTTGCCGAAGGCGTAGAAACCACCGAACAAGCTGACTTTTTGTTACGTCGTGGTTGTAATACCATGCAAGGCTATTTGTTTGCTAAACCAATGCCACAACGTGAATTTGAAGTGTTGTTACAAGCAGGTATAGATATGCGTGATATGCAGGCCGTATTTATGGTGGATTATTGATAGTTAGGGGTAAGTGTAGCTCCTCCTCCTGATAAGGGGGAGGTTGGGAGGGGGTTATCTGCCATACGTAGAACCCCACCCTAGCCCTCCCCTAGATTAAGGGAGGGAATGTTTCTGAACGAGCGGCTCTTTTGTACTAACAAACTGTATTGAAAGTAAATTTATGCTGATTTAGCGTTTTTCAGCCATAGCAATGGTATAAGTTTTGCCTTGTTTTAACTTGCTATAATTGCCAAACACTTCTTTAAAGGTACGTGAAATAAAATCACGCAAGCCGTTAATAGTCACCACATAAAAACGACCACCGACTTCTAAATGTTCAAAGGCATCATATAAATATAGATAATGCTGCTCTTTGCTCACCTTAGCAGGTAAGTTAGACAAAATAATGTCAAATTTACGCGCACCCACTGCACCAAAGCCATTACTTAATAACACTTCGGTATTGTGTAATTTATTAAGCCCACAATTTTTACGCGCATAATCTACCGCAACAAAGTCTTTATCTACTAAAACACTCGTTCCTTGAGGTGCTTTTTTGGCGCAAACCATACCTAATATGCCATAACCACAACCTACATCTAGGCAGTTATCGGTAGGCTTAAACTCAACATGGTCTAACAATAACAAAGAGCCTTCATCTAAACTTTCGGGCGAAAATATGCCCCATGTTGAATGAAAGATGTAATCATCGCCTAATACAGTGTCTTTAAAAACAATGTCTTGCCGCCAGCGAGCAAGCGTGGCGGCATCAAGTGTAGGTTTGCTCATGGTGTGGTAGTGGCGGCTGGCGTTGGTAGTGGCACAGGATTGGCGCGTAAGGTTTCATAAGAGCTTTCGGCATCGACCATTTCTTTTTTGCCGTCAACCATCATTTTATCGCCATCAATAATCATTTTTTCGCCTTTAGCAATTAAGGCCTTACCATCAATAATATTTTTTTGGCCTTTGCTTTTCATGTTGTCACCTTTGCTAACCATGCTGCTACCATTATCCCATTTTTTAGCAATGCTTTGCGATTGGCCACCTTGCACCGCTAAACGTGCAGCAAAGGTATCTCCTTTAGGGGCAGTGCTACAGGCTGTTAGAGCGGCTAATAAGCTAATAGGTAATAAAAGTAATGTTTTGTTCATGGTTTAACCTTTTTGTCGTAAGTTTATCTAAAAAAATGTCATTAGCAAAAAACAGCATTATAAATACTTTATTGTCTTATGCTACGTCAACTTGATAGTCAATAATTAAAGGCGCATGGTCAGACAACCGTGTTTCTTTATAAACGTTTGCAGCCGTAATTTTAGCTGCTAAATCAGGGCTAACTACTTGATAATCAATCCGCCATCCTACGTTATTTTGCCAAGCCTGTCCGCGATTAGACCACCATGTATATGCATTTTTTTCTTCTTGAGGGTGCAGTTGTCTATAGGCATCTACATAGCCTAAGTCATTAAATAAAGTATCAAGCCAAGCACGTTCGTGGGGCAAAAAGCCCGAGTTTTTTTGATTGCCGCGCCAATTTTTTAGGTCAATATTTTTATGGGCAATATTCCAATCGCCACACACAATTAATGATTTATCTTGAGTACGCCATTGCTGCATGAGCGGCATAAACTGCGCCAAAAAATCATCTTTTTTGGCTTGCGCCTCATCAGAGCTAGAACCAGACGGTAAATATAATGAGGCAACGGTTAAATCACCAAAACGAGCCGCGATATATCGTCCCTCATCATCACACAAACTAAAACCTAAGCCTTGTTCAATGGCATCAGGTTTTTGGCGCGAATAAATAGCGGTTCCTGCATAACCTGCTTTTTGTGCAGGAAAAAAGTGTACATGCCAACCATCAGGTTGATGCTCAAAACTTAATTGATGTGACTGAATGCGAATTTCTTGTAAACACACGACATCGGCTTGACTTTGCTCAAGCCATTCAAAAAAACCCTTATTAGTGGCTGAACGTAAGCCATTTACGTTAACAGAAATCACGCGCATTGAGGTTTGCCTTGCTTAAATACCACAGAGGCAAATATGATAACCGCATCTTTAGCATTCTAAGAAGTTTTTATCATGAAAGAGTATCAACGCGCCTTTATCAAGTTAGCTATGCACCGTGAAGTGCTGCGTTTTGGCTTGTTTACCTTAAAGTCTGGCCGTAAAAGCCCTTATTTTTTTAATGCAGGTTTATTTCAAGATGGTTTAGCTTTGTCAGCATTGGGCAAATGTTATGCCGAAGCGATTCAACGCTCCGAAATTGAATACGATGTGATTTTTGGCCCCGCTTATAAAGGTATTCCCATTGCTACTGCCACTGCGATGCAGCTTCATGACCAATTCCATGTAAATAAGCCGTGGTGTTTTAATCGTAAAGAAGCCAAAGATCATGGCGAAGGCGGTAACTTAGTCGGGGCAGCCTTGCAAGGAAAGCGAGTATTAATTATTGATGATGTGATTACCGCAGGTACCGCTATTCGAGAAGTGTTAGCGATTATTGAGGCGCAAGGTGCAACGGCCGCAGGGATTGTTGTCGCCCTAGATAGACAAGAGCGTGGGGTAACGGGCGAGCTTTCTGCCATTCAAGAAATCGTACAGCAGCATCATATTCCTGTGGTTTCTATTATTAAATTAGATTTAATTGTGGAGTATTTACGTGAGCAGGGCGGCCATGATGAGTTGGTGCAGGCTATGTCGGGTTATCGAGCTAAATATGGTGCACGTGGCCAAGACGAATGGGCAGAGGGCATGTAATGACCATTAAATTATTGATTGTGATGGATGATATTCGTCATATCAACATCAAAAAAGATTCGAGTATTGCTATGTTGTGGGCGGCAGCGCGACGTGGTTATGAGCTGTATTATGCACAACAAGACGACTTGTTTATTCAAGATGGTCAAGCCTATGGACAGCTTAAACCGTTGCAAGTGTTTGAAGATTATCAATCTTGGCATACGCTAGGTGAAGCAAAAACTATCGCATTAGCCAATATGAATGTGATTTTAATGCGTAAAGACCCACCGTTTGATATGCGTTTTATTTATAGCACCTATATTTTAGAACGTGCCGAACAAGAAGGCGTGTTAGTGGTTAATAAGCCGCAATCTTTGCGCGATTGTAACGAAAAACTGTTTGCAACACAGTTTGCTCACTGTATGACTCCTACCTTAGTTAGCAGCCAAATGAGCTTAATAAGGGCGTTTATTACTCAGCATCAAGACGTGATTGTTAAGCCCTTAGATGGTATGGGCGGAACAGGTATTTTTAGGTTACAACATGACGGCCTAAACATTGGTGCAACCCTCGAAACACTCACTCAAAATGGCACGTTGCCCATTATGGCGCAGCGTTATATTCCAGAAATAATCAAAGGCGATAAGCGTATTTTGGTGATTGATGGCCAAGCTGTACCTTACTGTTTGGCGCGTATTCCACCAGAGGGCGAAACCCGTGGTAATTTGGCCGCAGGCGGTAGCGGTGTGCCGCAGTTGTTGAATTTGCACGATTATTGGTTAGTGAGCCAAGTGAGCGCGGAGCTAAAAAAACGCGGTCTGTTATTTGTGGGCTTAGATGTGATTGGTAATTATATTACCGAAATTAACGTCACTAGCCCAACGTGTATCAGAGAGATTGATGCGCGTTTTAATTTTGGTATTGCCGACAGGTTAATGACTGTGATAGAAAACAAACTAAAGGCATGATTTTTGTATGGCTATTTGTTGGTGCTACAAAGCGACAAATTGTCGCATAGGCAACAGTTAATAACGGCTTATAATCAAGACGAAAACTTTTAAAACTCAGGACTTACGCATTTTATCGAAATAACAGCATAAGTCCTAAATTGGAGTGATACGCAATGAAAAAGACAATGTTAGTGCTTGCCAGTGTGGGTGTTTTTGCGAGCCAAGCCAGTTTTGCGGCTGCTGAACGTACAGGTGAGGCGGTGTTTAAGGCATCATGCAATATGTGTCATGGTGCAGGTATCGCAGGTGCGCCAAAATTTGGCGATAAAGCGGCATGGAAAGCGCGTATTGCTCAGGGAATGCCTACCTTATATACCAATGCTTTAAAAGGTATTCGTGCAATGCCAGCTAAAGGCACTTGTGCAACCTGTACCGATAAAGAAATTAAAAACGCGGTTGATTATATGGTAAGTAAAGCTAAGTAGTTTGTGTGGGTTGAGGTACAAAACCCACAAATCAATCAAATTTTTTAGCCCGCATTATCATGCGGGTTATTTTTGGGAGCGGTAGGATGGGTTAAGGTACGAAACCCACGACACTTAAATGTTAATAGTGAGTTTCCTTCGTCAACCGCACGCTACAGCACTTAACTTTTTATCTTCCCATCACCTTACTGACTGCCCAAGTCATGGTTTTACGCGGCACCAAACGGTTAATCATCGGTAAAGGTTTGTTCATTAAACCTGTTACCACCACAGTTTTGCCATTGTTTAAGGCTTTGTAGGCTTCTTCGGCCACCATTAACGGGCTTTCTGCCATTTTGTCTAGCAAACTACCTTTGGTATTTGCCACAGTATGAAAGCCTGTTGCTGTCGAGCCGGGGCAAACCGCTGTGACTAATATGCCACGACCACGTACTTCTTCGGCTAAGGCTTCGGTAAAAGATAATACATAGGCTTTAGTGGCCGCATAAACCGCAAAATAAGGGCAAGCCTGAAAAGCTACTGCCGAAGCAATATTCATAATGCGGCCATGTCCACGCTCTAACATTATAGGTAATGCCATGTGAGTTAATTCGGTGAGTGCGACCATGTTTAATTGCATCATGCCCGATGTTTTGGCGGCATCTGCTTTAGCAAAAGGCGCACTAATGCCAAAACCTGCATTATTAACTAAGGTATCTACCGTTAATTTTAAGTTAGCAATTTCATTCATTAACGCAGCAGCAGCGCCTGCCTGTTCTAAGTCTTGAACAATCACGTGTACTTTTATGCCATGTTTACTGTTAAGTTCTTTGGCAAGAGCATCTAGTTTGTCTTTGCTGCGTGCAACTAACACTAAGGCTTGTTGTTCGGGGGCAAATAAATGGGCAAGGGCTTCGCCTATACCACCCGATGCGCCTGTAATTACTGTGGCTAGGGTTGTCATAGTGTTATATCTCTTAAAAATAAAGCTCGAACTTAAAGCACTGTTCAACCTTTCGTCAATGACTTCGTAAACTTAATCTGTTGTAGTAAAAAATCCTTGCCTTATTAAGCATTGACCCCAATACTCAAACTATTATGACATTACAAAATACCAATTTTACGCATCACTGCCTAATTGCCATGCCCGACATGGAAGATACCCGTTTTTCGGAAGCTGTCACCTATATTGTGAAGCATGACGAAGAGGGTGCGGTAGGTTTAGTGATTAACAAACCACTTGATTTATCTTTAACCAAATTGTTAGAGGAAATTCGCTTGCCTATGCTAAAGCCCTTAGCAGACCCCGAAATGCCCGTTTTATTTGGTGGGCCAGTGAGTAGCGAAGCTGGTTTTGTACTTCATAAAGACAAAGGCGAATGGAACTCCAGTTTAGAAGTCGAAGGCGGCTTATGTGTTACTAGCTCGCGTGATATTTTAGATGCTATTTCGCAAGGTAAAGGGCCGCGTGAGTATTTAGTGGTTTTGGGTTATGCAGGGTGGTCAGCAGGTCAACTCGAAAAAGAAATGGCCGATAACGCATGGCTCATGTGTCCTGCCGATGAAAACCTACTCTTTGAATTACCCTATGAAGGCCGTTGGCAAGCAGCAGCCCACAAAATTGGGGTCGATTTACACTTATTAACCAGTCAGGTTGGTCATGCTTGACCAAATACACACCGTATTAGGCTTTGACTTTGGCACCAAAAAAACAGGCGTAGCAACAGGTCAGCGTATTACCGCCACCGCTGCACCGCTTGCCCCAATAGCCATGCGTGATGGTATTCCCGATTGGCAAATCATCGAACGCTTACTTAACCAATGGCAGCCTCACGCGGTATTGGTGGGTTTACCACTCAATATGGACGATTCTGAGTCGGATATTTGTTATTTAGCGCGTAAGTTTGCGCGGCGCATCGAAGGCCGTTTTAAAGTCAAAGTCTTAATGGTGGACGAGCGTTTAACCAGTCGTGCCGCGCGTGAATTGCTCACCGAAATTGGCGATAGACGCAAAGGCAAATTACCTTCGTTAGACTCAACCGCCGCCGTGTTAATGGTCGAAGGTTGGTTAGCTCAACCCGATAGTGGTCTTGTGCCATAATCTCTTGATGATTGTCCTATCCTTTGGGCTAGTTTGTGTTTGATATATTTTGTTATAGTATTCGATATGTTCAATTGTATATATCGAAAGGTGCAAGATGCGTGTTATATGGCTAATTATGCTCAGTTTGTTAGGTATAGCGCGAGTCAATGCCGATACCTTGTATATCGCTGCCGCCTCTAATTTGGTTTATTGTTTAGAAGCACTTAATACACAATTTACCCAACAAAACCCTCAACTAAACCTAAAAGTAGTCACAGGCTCATCGGGTAATTTATTTGCTCAAATTCAACAAAATGCGCCTTTTGAGGTGTTTTTATCTGCCGATGTGTTACACCCACAAAAGCTGGTACAACAGCAACAAGCCGATGCTCACAGTTTGGCCATTTATAGCAAAGGCCAAATCGCGTTATGGACAAATAATCCTAATGTAGATGTAAAAAAAGGCTTATCGGTGTTGTTGCAACCCAATATTAAACGTATTGCCATTGCTAACCCACAACACGCACCTTATGGCCAAGCCGCGCAAGCTGCTTTGCAAAAGCAACAACTTTGGCAGCCAATACAAAACAAATTAGTGTTAGGCGAAAACATTGCGCAAACCTTACAGTTTGTACAAACGCGCAATGCCCAAGTCGGTTTTGTTGCCCTGTCTTTATTACGCGCCCCAGCATTAGCAGGGCAAGGGCAGTCTTGGCTTATTCCACAAAATCTATATCCACCGCTGGAGCAAGCCATGGTAGTTACCAAACGCGGCCAAGCTAATCCGTGGGCGTATCGTTATTTACAGTTTTTACAATCGCCTAGCGCACAAGCTATTTTTAGCGACTATGGCTTTTTGTTACCTGCTAAGTCCACATAATGCAAATTACTGCCGAGTTGTTTTATGCCTTATGGCTCACCGTTAAATTGGCTTTTGTGTCAACGTTGGTGCTATTGCTTATTTGTGTGCCATTAGCGCATTGGGTTAATAATACCCGCTCCAAATGGGGCGTTGTGGTTGAGCTATTAGTTACCTTGCCTATTGTGTTGCCGCCCACCGTGATTGGTTTTTATTTGTTGTTATTGTTTTCGCCACAATATGTGTTAGGCCAAACGTGGTTATATGTGTTTGATAGCAGCTTGGTGTTTTCGTTTACAGGTTTGGTTGTTGGCTCGGTCATTTATAGTCTGCCTTTTGCGTTGCAGCCGATTCAAACCGCGTTTAAGCAAGTGGACGATACCTTGTTAGAGGCCGCGACTGCCTTAGGAGCAACGCCCAAACAAGTATTTTGGACGGTGATTGTGCCTACAGCGCGTTATGGTATTTTGAGTGGAGCGTTGTTAAGTTTTGCACATACCATGGGTGAATTTGGCGTGGTGTTAATGTTGGGCGGTAGTATTCCACACGAAACCAAAGTCGCCTCGATTGCTTTGTATGATGAGGTGCAAAAACTTAATTATGTGGTGGCGCATCAGTTTGCGTTGTTGTTGTTGTTGTTGTCGGCATTGATGTTGGCGTTAATTATTGGATTACAGCGCGTTAAGGCACAAAAACCGCGTATTAGGTTGTTTTAGAGGCTTTATATACCCAACGAAACGCGCGAGCCATCAGGAAATTTAGCACATATTTCTAATTCACCACCTAAAATTTCTAGATATTGGCGTAGAGTAGAAATTTGTACATCACCGCGTTTTTCAAGTTGAGCAATAGTAGGTTGTTTAATGTGCATTGCCTGTGCTACTTGCGCTTGAGTAAAGCCAAGTTGTTTGCGCAACTCAGACAAACGAATAGCGGTTAATATATTGGCAGCTTTGGCGTTAATAATGACATGGTCTTCGGGGCTTAGGCTATCAAATAGTTCACTGATTGGTTTACTCATTGGTTTTGTCCTGTTGTGCTAAATAACATTGGTAACTTTGTTCGGCTATTAAAATCATCCGCTCATAAAAACGTTTATCATTCGTTTTATTGCCCCCACATAACAACACGGCTTGGCGTTTTGGGTCAAAGACAAATAGAATACGATAGGGATTGCCTTGATGTTGTACTCGTAGTTCTTTGAGGTTTTTGAGTTTGCTGCCTTTAAGTGTGTCAACATAAGGCCGCCCTAAGCGAGAGCCTTCTATTTGTAGTACTTTAACGACGGCTAATATATCGCGCTTTTCGGCGATGCTAAGACTTAAAAACCAGTCTTCAAAGGGTTGCTCGTAAACCACTGTCCACATAAATAAATATTCCATTTTTACGTAATTATAGGTTAAAGGCTATAATATGCAAGTATGGCAACCGCTAAATTAAAAGGATAAAAAATGCGTTATTTAGCTGCTTTGATTGTGTCGCTGTGTTTAGCCTCTTGTAGCATTGTTTCATCAACGCCTGTGTTAAACGATGTATTAGCCAGTAAAGGCGATACCCGACCCTTTGACACGCCCTTGCCTGTTAATACCGCTCATAAAAAGTTAGCCATAGGTTATACCACTACCATAGGCGTTAAAGCAGATGGCACAGTGTGGAGTTGGGGAGGAGAACTTCATGGTGAGTTAGGAAATGGCGAAGAAATATATAAAGCCCAATATACCCCCCAACCCATACAGAAGATGACCGATTTTATCGAAGTGGCAGGCACAGGCGGTCATTTTTTAGCGTTGCGTAAAGATGGTACGGTGTGGGCATGGGGGAATAATGAGTATGGACAGTTGGGTTATGCCACTACTAAAAATTATTCGGCTGTGCCGCAGCAAGTGATGGGCTTAAAAGATATTGTGAGTGTGTCAGCATCGTCAGGGCATTCGTTGGCATTAGACAAACAGGGGGCTGTATGGGGCTTTGGAAATAATGAAAGCTCTCAACTGGGATTATCGCCAGCAGATAATTTGCCGCATACCATACCCATAAAAACATGGACTCGCGATGATGCGGTAAGAGTCTTGGCAACATCTTCTACAAGTGCAGTGCTCACAGCTAACGGCGAGTTATATTATTGGGGGGCAGAATTTTTTATTAAAGACAAAGCACAAACGCCACATATACCCAGAAAATATCAGTTTCCTTTACCTATAGCCGATGCGGCTATGAGCGATGCCATTTATGTGTTAGCGACTGATGGTTTTGTATGGGCACAAGCCAATGCTAATTATTCGGGCAGGTTAGGGCAAGGTGATCTTAAAGGCTATGATGTGCCTGTTAAAGTAAAAAATATCGGTCGTATTAAAAGTATTACCGCCAAAACATCTTCTGCCATTGCCTTAGACGAAAAAGGTCGTATATGGCAGTGGGGCGAAAGTGTTCGCTATCCAAGGATGTTATCAGTACGGCACAATATTGAACTCTTACCTGTGTTGGTGGATAGGTTTCCAAACGCCATGAGTGTTATTTGCAAAACGGCTAATGCCGTGTTGCTTGATAATGGAGAGGTATATTTTTGGGGGCGAGAAATAGGTGGGGGACGAGGCACAGGTAAAGTCAGAGGTCATGAGCAATCAAGCAGCAAAGACTGGTCTGTACCCGAAAAGTCTTTATGGACTTGGAAATAACTCAACCAAAAAACTTATTATGATAGGGTTTACTTTTTTAACAACGCCAATAGCTCTTGTTGTTGCGTAATCGTATGTTGTTGAATTTGCTCCAACATTTGCCTAAACAATGCCAATACTTGCTCACCCAACGCACTTAATTGTGCACCGCCACCGTGCTTGCCGCCTTTAGTCGAAATCACTAAAGGCTCATAAAAACATTGATTCATGGTTTCTACCAACAACCACGCTCTACGATAACTCATGCCCATTTTACGACCTGCCGCCGCAATCGAGCCTGTTTCACTTATAGCAGCGAGTAACTCGGCCTTGCCTGTGCCTAAAGCAATATCCTCACCCAACATAAAACGCACCTGTACTTTACAGTAAGCTGCGTTTGTTGAGCTTTGTGCTTGATGCGCCTCAATCACTGACATCTAAACTCAATGCTGGTTTTGTAGTCTTTTTCGGTGGCGGTTGTACCGTAATTTTTGCCAGTCATGGATTTTAAAATGCCACTCACCGCATTCACGGTTTTATTAACACTTTCATCCATCGACCCCTGATATTTAGAGTCCATTTTGCTTACCACAGGTATTTTTTTAAACACTGCACAGCTTTCGTTGGCATTTGCTGTGGCGGCTTTTTCGCTTTCATCACCCGAAACACCATAACCTGCACTTTGATAAATGCCGCCTTCTTTCATAATCGTATGGCTTGGTAACACGCCTGTACCATAGGTAGAGGGTGTGCTTGCACAGGCACTAAGTAACAAAGCTGCCACAACGACGGCCAAAGATGAATAAATAGTCATAAACTGCGTTCCTTTAAACTGGCTGATTATTAGCACGAACAATATTAGATAATCTTGGATTCGGCTTTTTAGCGGCACGATACAACAACACAATTTTACCAATAATTTGTACTGCAACACTTTTGGTTGCGCTGGCCATTTCTTCTATGGCGGCACGACGCGCTTCACGGTCTTCGCCGCCAATGCGTACTTTAATCAATTCGTGGTCTTCGAGGGCGCGGTCGATTTCGTTTAATACAGCCTCAGTCAATCCATGATTACCTAATAACACCACAGGATTAAGTTGATGACCAATTTGACGAAAGCGTTTTTTTTCTGCAATAGATAAAGACATGAGACACGAGCCTGAAAATTTGTTAAAAAGAAGGGTGGACTTCGCATTTGGCACTAAAATTGCTTTAAAATGCAAGCAATGCTTATTAAGCAAGTCCGAATTTAACCATTTTAGCGCAAGTTTAGGTTTAACGCATGAGTGTTCGCATCCGTAATAACAAACTCACCCAAAGTAGTAAAGACTGGATGCGTGAGCATTTGGAAGATTCTTATGTGCAACGCGCACAAAAAGATGGCTATCGTTCACGTGCAGCGTATAAACTGCTCGAAATTCAGCAAAAAGATAAATTGTTTAAATCAGGCATGACCGTGGTCGATTTAGGCTCAGCACCAGGTAGTTGGTCACAAATTGCGGCTCAATTGGTGGGCGGCAAAGGCATGGTCTTAGCCTCAGATATTTTAGAAATGGATGCTTTGCCTAGTGTACATTTTGTACAAGGTGATTTTAGAGAAGACAGTGTGTTTAATACCTTGTTGGCTACACTAGACGGTCGTGCAGTTGACCTTGTAATTTCGGACATGGCACCCAATATAGGAGGTAATGGCTCTGATCAGCCACGCGCCATGTATTTGTGTGAGCTTGCACTCGATTTTGCACAGCGTGTATTAAAGCCAAATGGCCAATTTTTAGTCAAAGTTTTTCAGGGTGAAGGGTACGAGGAGTACCGTAAAGCCATAATGGAAAGCTTTAGTGGGCTTAAAAGCCGAAAACCTGACGCATCAAGGGCACGTTCACGAGAAGTGTACTTACTCGCCACAGGTTTTAAGGTTAAATAAGCCTAGCTTTAGGATAGTTTTGGGTTTGGGTGGTTGTCAGTAGCGTCAACAATCGTTATTGTCAAAGCTCTGCTTGATAAATAATCAGAATGTAACTGCTTTTATGGTGGCATTCTCAGTATGTAGGATTTTGACCCTTGAACGATATGATGAAAAATCTTCTTTTATGGTTGGCCATTGCTGGCATGTTGATTTTTGTATTTAGCAATTTTAATCAACAAACACCTGCCAAACAGCTAACTTACTCTGAGTTTGTCTCGTCCGTTAGTAGCGGTGACGTAAAACGTGTCCGTATTGATGGGCTAATCATTAGTGGCGAACGCGCTAATGGCGAAAAATTTGACACCGTACGTCCTTCTATTCCAGACCCCGAATTAATGAGCGATTTGCTCAGCAAAAACGTCATTGTCGAAGGCTCTGCACCTGAACAACAAAGCGTATGGATGCAGTTGTTGGTGGCAAGTTTTCCTGTGGTGTTAATTATCATCTTGTTTATGTTTTTTATGCGTCAAATGCAAGGCGGTGGCGGTGCAGGTGGTCGCGGTGGGCCAATGACCTTTGGTAAATCACGGGCGCGTATGTTGTCCGAAGACCAAATTAAAACGACTTTTGCCGATGTGGCAGGTTGTGACGAAGCCAAACAAGACGTAGAAGAAATTGTCGAATTTTTGCGTGATCCTGCCAAGTTTCAGCGTTTAGGTGGCAAAATTCCACGTGGCGCATTATTAGTTGGCCAACCGGGTACAGGCAAAACCTTATTAGCTAAAGCCATTGCAGGCGAAGCAAAAGTACCATTCTTTACCATTTCTGGTTCTGATTTTGTCGAAATGTTTGTAGGCGTAGGCGCATCAAGGGTGCGTGATATGTTTGAACAGGCCAAAAAACAAGCCCCGTGTATTATTTTTATTGATGAAATTGATGCTGTAGGCCGTCAGCGTGGCGCAGGTTTAGGCGGCGGTCATGATGAACGTGAACAAACGCTTAACCAACTTTTAGTCGAAATGGACGGCTTTGAAGGCAACGAAGGCATTATTATTATTGCCGCTACCAACCGTCCTGATGTATTAGATTCTGCCTTATTAAGACCGGGTCGTTTTGACCGTCAAATTACTGTTGGTTTGCCTGATATTCGTGGCCGCGAACAAATCCTTAAAGTACATATGCGTAAAGTGCCATTAGGCGAAAACGTCAATCCTGAGTTAATTGCACGGGGTACACCGGGTTTTTCGGGTGCAGATTTAGCCAACTTAGTCAACGAAGCCGCTTTATTTGCAGCGCGTACTAATAACAAAACCGTGGATATGCGTGAGTTTGAATTAGCCAAAGATAAAATTATGATGGGCGCAGAACGCAAGTCGATGATTATGTCTGACGAAGAAAAACGTAATACCGCCTATCACGAAGCAGGCCATGCCATTGTAGGGCGTTTATTGCCTGAGCATGACCCTGTCTATAAAGTGTCGATTATCCCGCGTGGCCGTGCTTTAGGCGTGACTATGTTTTTACCCGAAGTTGACCGTTATTCGTGGTCTAAACGTGGCATCGAAGGTAAAATTTGCTCACTGTTTGGTGGTCGTATTGCCGAAGAGTTAACGTTAGGTTTTGATGGTGTCACCACAGGTGCATCAAACGATATTCAACGTGCCACTGAATTGGCGCGTAATATGGTCACCAAATGGGGCTTATCACAAAAACTAGGCCCGATGTTATATGACGAAGAAGAAGGTGAAGTCTTTTTGGGTCGTAGTGTGACGCAACGCAAAAACGTATCAGCACAAACAGCCATTGATATTGATAACGAAATCCGTGCTGTGGTTGATAAATGTTATGCCATAGCGCGTGATTTACTCGAAAATCATCGTGCGGTGTTAGATGCGATGGCCGATGCCTTGATTAAGTACGAAACCATTGATGCCGCGCAAATTGACGATCTGATGGAAGGCAAAGAGCCGCGCCCTCCACATACCGCTTCTGGTTTGAGCGAAAAAAAGGTTGAAATAACTAAGCCAAGCCCTGATACCCCTGTGTAGCAATGAATCAGCACCTTATTTGTGGCGACAAAGTTTTAGATTTGTCGTCACCCGTTGTGATGGGCGTACTTAATGTTACGCCCGATTCTTTTTCTGACGGTGGCCAATTTTTTACCCTGGATGCCGCGCTACGTCATGCCGAATTGTTAATCAACGAAGGTGCATTAATTTTAGATATTGGTGCCGAGTCAACCCGTCCTCAAGCTCAAATCGTGAGCGAACAACAAGAATTAGACCGTGTATTACCTGTTATTGCCGCCATTAAGCAACGTTTTGATATTATTATCTCTGTAGATACCAGTAGCCCTCAGGTTATGCTTGAAGGGGCAAAATTAGGCGTGGGTTTAATTAACGATGTACGGGCTTTGCAGCGTGACGGGGCGTTGGCTGCCGCCGCACAAACAAGGCTTGCTATTTGTTTAATGCATATGCAAGGGCAGCCTGCCACCATGCAGCAGCAGCCACAGTATGCGTCGGTGATTGATGAAGTGTATGCTTTTTTAAAGCAAAGAATCGACGCGTGTCATCAAGCAGGGATTAACCAGTCGCGTTTATTAATAGATGTGGGTTTTGGTTTTGGTAAAACATTGACACATAATCTGCAATTATTAGCCCAATTGAGTCAATTTAAACAATTACAATGCCCAATTTTAGTGGGTATGTCGCGTAAAAGTATGTTGGGTGCTATTTTAGATGGCGCGCCTGTTAATCAACGTTTATTTGCAGGGTTGTCTGCGGCAACTATTGCCGCCTTAAATGGCGCACATATTATTCGAACCCATGACGTTTTGGCCACAAAAGAGGCATTAGCGGTTGTGGCGGCTTTATTAGCGTTAGGAGAACATAACAATGTCACGTAAATATTTTGGTACAGATGGGATTCGTGGTTTAGTAGGAGAGTTTCCTATTGTGCCAGAGTTTGCCTTAAAGTTAGGTTGGGCAGCGGGCAAAGTATTGGCCTCTAGAGGAAATCCTTCGGTGGTTATTGGTAAAGATACGCGTCTTTCAGGTTATATGTTAGAGGCAGCTTTACAATCAGGTTTGAGTGCGGCAGGAGTCAACGTGCGTTTGTTGGGGCCAATGCCTACGCCTGCGGTGGCTCATTTGGCACGAGCTTTTCATGCCAGTGCAGGCATCGTGATTTCAGCTTCACATAATCCTTATTATGATAACGGTATCAAGTTTTTTGGCGCAACAGGCAAAAAATTATCGGATGAAATCGAGCATCAAATTGAAGAGTGGCTCGATAAGCCAATGGCCATTGATAACTTTGATGAGCTAGGCAAAACCCTACGCCAAGAAGATGCGCGGGGTCGTTATATCGAATTTTGTAAGGCCAGCTTTCCTTATCATTTAAGCTTAAAAGGTTTAAAAATCGTCGTTGATTGTGCGCATGGTGCAACTTATCAAGTCGGGCCTGCGGTTTTTAGAGAATTAGGTGCTGAGGTTGTTGCGGTATCTTGCGAGCCAGATGGCATGAATATTAATGCCGATTGTGGCTCTACTCATCCTCAAACGCTGCAAGCTGCCGTATTAATTAATAAAGCCGATTTAGGCATAGCCTTTGATGGTGATGGTGACCGTATTGTGATGGTTGACCATACAGGTTCGGTGGTTGATGGTGACGAAATTATTGTGATGATAGCGCGTGCCCGTCAGCAAGAAGGCGTTAATGTTGGCGGTGTTGTGGGTACTGTCATGAGCAATATGGGCATGGAAGTTGCCGTAAAAAATATGGGTTTAGAGTTTGTACGCGCCAAAGTAGGTGACCGCCATGTGATGTCTGCCCTTGCAAAAAGAGGTTGGATGTTAGGTGGTGAAGCCTCAGGTCATATTGTGTGTTTAGACAAAACCACCACGGGTGATGCCATTATTGCTGCCTTGCAAGTGTTGGCGGCTGTGGTACAAAGTGAACAATCGTTACACGACTTGCGACAAGGAATGACTAAATTTCCTCAGCAACTAATAAATGTTAAAATAGCTCAAAAATCAGACCCTATGACCAACGATGTTGTCATGGCTGCGGTCAAAGAAGCCGAAGCCGTTTTGGGCGAAAGAGGCCGTGTACTTTTGCGTGCCTCAGGTACAGAGCCTGTAATTCGGGTTATGGTAGAAGGAGAGCAACAGCAGCAAATTACCCGTATTTGCCAAGATTTAGCAGATAAAGTACGCCTTGCATTAAGCTAAAAACAAACACTCTTTAAATTTTGTAGGAAGATGCGTATGTCACGCGTTAAGCTGATTGTTGGCAACTGGAAAATGAATGGTAGTTTTGCTAAAAATACAGCATTACTATCGGCATTAACAGACGTGCCTGCGGTTAAAATAGTGGTTGCACCGCCTGCTGTCTATTTAGCAAGTAGTTATGCACAACTCACCGATTCACCCATTGAGCTTGCCGCACAAAATGTCGCAGCCGAAGCACAATACGGGGCTTACACAGGTGAAAACTCAGCACTTATGTTGGCTGAGCTTGGGGCTAAATATGTCATCGTAGGGCATTCGGAGCGTCGTCAACATTACGGCGAAACCGACGATATGGTGGCCAAAAAATGTTTACGCTTGCAAGAAGCTGGGCTAAAACCCATTATTTGTGTCGGTGAAACCTTAGCCGAGCGCGAAGCAGGGCAGGTAGAAAGGGTTGTGTCGCGCCAACTTAAAGCCGTTATTGATGGTTGTGGTATAGATTTGTTAGCGCAAGCCGTCGTTGCCTATGAGCCTGTATGGGCAATTGGTACAGGTAAAACAGCTACGCCAGCAGATGCTCAAGCAGTACACCAGTTTTTACGACAATTGGTCACTATTTACGATAAAAACATCGCCGAAAACTTATCCATTCTTTACGGGGGCAGTGTAAAAGCGGATAATGCTGCCTCTTTGTTTGCCATGCCTGATATTGATGGGGCATTGGTGGGTGGCGCATCCCTTATCGCCAATGATTTTTTAGCTATTTGCCACGCGGCAAACGCATCATATGTAGGTTAACGCATGGAAACTTTTGTTTTGATTTTGCACGTTATTATTGCCAGCGTGATGACATTATTTATTTTAATGCAGCAAGGTAAGGGGGCAGAAGCAGGTGCATCTTTTGGCGGTGGCGGCTCTCAAACGGTATTTGGTAGTGCGGGTTCGGCCAGTTTTTTAACCAAGCTAACCGCCGCTTTAGCATTTATATTTTTTGCGACTAGTATGGGTTTGGCGGTTTTTGCTAAACAAAAAGTCACTCAAGGTAATTTTTTGCCTGCGCCTCTTACTCAGCCTGCACCTGTAAAGCAATCGACAAACACCGATTTGCCTACACAAACTAAAGCGGCAGAAGCTGCTCCCGCACCTGTAGAGGCTACCGCACCAGTCCCTATAGAAAATAAAGCGGCAGAGACTAGCAATTCTTCAACAGATACAGTAAAATAACGACCCTATTGTGCGGTGGTGGTGGAATTGGTAGACACGCCACCTTGAGGTGGTGGTGGCGAAAGCCTTGGGGGTTCGAGTCCCCTCCTCCGTACCAAGTTGTTGATTGGTTTAGGAAAATGAAGTTAAGTTAGTTAAAATAAAGCTTGACTTCATGTGTTGAAGCGCACATAATGCGCACTCGTTGTTGCGGGGTGGAGCAGTCTGGTAGCTCGTCGGGCTCATAACCCGAAGGTCGTTGGTTCAAATCCAGCCCCCGCTACCACTTTTAGAAGTCTTTAAAGCCCACTATATGTGGGCTTTTTTGCACCTGCTAAAGAATTCATGTTTTAAAACAGGCTGATGCATTGCGTAAGCCGTGAGTTTGTTTGATAGTGGGCTTTATGCCCTTTTTTTGTTTTTGTATGGCGCGACTTGTGTTTTATTGGTGCTGCGGTATTAGTTAAAATAACCAAGCAATAAATCAACAGTCCTAATGAAAGAGACGTAAATGGCGGTATCGCAAAAAATTCAAACGCTTACAACTATGCTTTTACCTGCAATAGAAGCATGTGGTTTTGAATTATGGGGATTAGAATTTTTCCCACAAGCAAAACATTCGGTATTAAGAATTTATATTGACTCCCCCGAAGGCGTGACCGTTGAGGGGTGTTCCAAAGTTAGTCATCAGGCAAGTGGTATTTTGGATGTAGAAGACCCGATTGCGGGTGAGTATATGCTCGAAGTTTCCTCACCGGGTTGGGATAGACCACTTTTTGTGTTGGCTCACTATCAGCGTTTTGTGGGTAGTGAAGTGGCGCTGCGTTTAGTTGCGGCTATCAATGCTCGCCGCCGTTATAAAGGTATAATTCAATCCGTTGTTGATAATACGATTGAGTTACACTTTGAAGGACAGGTTATTCATATTCCTTTTACCCAAATTGATAAGGCCAATTTAGTGCCTAGTGTCTAAACAATTTCATTATATTAGGGCAGTAGCATGAGCAAAGAGATATTATTAGTCGTTGAGTCTGTCAGTAATGAAAAGGGCATTGCACGTGAAGTGATTTTTCAGGCGTTAGAACAAGCCTTAGTTGCAGCCACTAAAAAGAAATACGACATTGACGAAATGGATGCTCGCGTGAGTATTAACCGCAAAACGGGTGATTATGATACCTATCGCCGTTGGACGGTTATGGCTGACGAAGATCACGAAATGCCAGCGCAGCAGCTCGCCATTAGTGACGTTGACGGAAAGGATTTATGCAGTGAAGAAGTGGGGCAGTTTATTTCTGGCACTGTAAAAAATCTTATTCGTCAAACAAAGTTTATTGATTTAAAAAGCAATGAGCGTTGTTTGGTTTTGGATGATGTTGTTGAAACACAAATTCCTTCAATTGAGTTTGGTCGTATTGCAGCACAAACCGCTAAACAAGTCATTGTACAAAAAGTACGTGAAGCTGAGCGCGCTTTAGTGGTTGATGCGTATAAACAACGTATTGGTGAGTTATTATTAGGCGAAGTCAAAAAAATCACCCGTGATGGTTTGATTATTGATTTAGGTAACAATGCCGAGGGTTATTTGGCACGTGACCAAATGATGCCTAAAGAAAATTTTAGAGTAAAAGAGCGCATTAACTGCATTTTATATGCAGTTAATAGTGAAGGTCGTGGCGCACAATTATTATTGTCGCGCACTTGTCCCGAAATGCTTATTTCCTTATTTCATAAAGAAGTGCCAGAAATTGGCGAAGAAATTATTGAGATTAAAGGTGCCGCCCGTGATCCTGGTGTTCGTGCTAAAATAGCCGTGAAAACCAATGACCATCGTATTGACCCCGTTGGTGCGTGTGTCGGTATGCGTGGTACACGAGTACAAGCAGTAACGGCTGAGTTAAGTGGTGAGCGTGTTGATATCGTGTTGTGGGATGATAATCCTGTGCAGTTTGTTATTAACGCATTGCAGCCTGCCGAAGTGGCATCCATTGTGCTTGACGAAGATGTGCACGCGATGGATGTGGCGGTAGAAGCAGACCAATTAGCACAAGCCATTGGCCGTTCGGGGCAAAATGTACGCTTAGCATCAGAGTTAACAGGTTGGCGTTTAAACGTCATGACTGTTGAAGATGCGAGTGCTAAACAGGCCACCGAATCACAACAGTTTGTGAATGCTTTTGTTAAAGATTTAGATATTGATGAGCAAATAGCCGCTATTTTAGTGAGTGAAGGTTTTACCACACTAGAAGAAGTTGCTTATGTTCCTATCGAAGAAATGCTATCCATTGAAGATTTTGATGAGGAATTAGTCAATACCTTACGCCAACGAGCTGAAGACGCTTTGTTGACTAAGGCATTGGTTTCGCAAGAAAGTGCTGAGCCAGCAGATGATTTGTTGGCAATGGAAGGTATGAATCGTCAACTCGCTTACGCGCTTGCTGCGCGTGGCATAATTACAATGGAAGATCTTGCTGAGCAAGCCATTGATGATATTGTTGACATAGAAGAATTGGATGCAGAACAAGCTGCCAAATTAATTATGAAGGCACGTGAACCGTGGTTTCAATGATTGGCTCATTTATAGATAGCGTTTGCTTATATCGTCGAGATAATAATGTAAACGCTAATTGATAGGGCTTGCGCAGTTTTGTGAAGATAATGTGTAAGTCCTGAAACGTTTTGGAGTGACATGCCACATGGCTGAAATAACTGTCAAACAACTAGCGCAAGTCGTTAATCGTTCGGTTGAAACTTTATTGACACAAATTAGTGAAGCAGGTTTAAAAGCTCGTGGAGCTGATGACTTGGTTTCTGATGCTGAAAAACAGCAATTGCTTAGCTTTTTAAAGCGTAGTCACGGTGACACCAGTGACGAGCGTCAGCAAATTACCCTCAAAAGTAAGACTAAAACAACCTTAAAAACACCAGTTTCTGGCGGCAAAGCCAAAACGGTGAATGTTGAGGTGCGGAAATCACGTACTTTTGTGAAGCCTGCCGAAAATGAACTTACCCAAGCCTTAGCGCGTAAAGCAGGTGAAGAAGCAGCGCGTAAAACTGCTGCCGAAGAAGCAGCACGTAAAGCGGCTGAAGAAGTCGCACGTAAAGCGGCCGAAGAAGCCGAAGAGATTGCACGTAAAGCAGCTGAAGAAGCTCTTAAGAGTGTCAAAGCCGAAACGTTTTCTGGTGCATCTGCCAATCCTAAAGATAAAAAAATGGGTTTACCTAAACCTAGTGTTATTTCAAAAGCAGAAAAGAAAGAAGAAACACCAGAACAAAAAGCCAAGCGTGAAGCCGAAGCAGCTAAACAGCGTGTGACTGATGAAGCACGTCGTAAGCAAGAAGAAATAACACGTAAAGAAGCTGAAGAAAAAGCACGTCAACGTACTTTAGAGCAGGCACGTAAAATTGCTGATGAATTGTCTAAGCGTGGCGAAGTCAAAGTTGAAGATGTACCTTTAGCTAAAGGCTTAGTTGGTAAAGCCTACGAAGACTCTTTTGCGCGTGAAGACCGTGAAATTCGTCGTGGTAGTAATACCTCAAGCCGTGGTAATAAATCTAAAAATGGCAGAAAGCGTGAGGAAGAGCAAAACTTCCGTCACACGAATCGTACCTTGAGTTCTGCATTATCTAAGCAACATGGCTTTGAAAAACCTGTAGAAAAACAAGTGTATGATGTGGCTATTGGTGACAATATTACCGTTGCTGACTTGGCACAAAAAATGGCTGTTAAAGCCAAAGAAGTGATTAAAGTCTTGATGAAAATGGGTGAGGTTGTTACCCAGAATCAATCCATAGACCAAGCAACTGCGGCTTTGGTTGTGGAAGAAATGGGACATACCTCGACTTATGTTAGTGATACTGCTGTTGAAGATGCCTTAAAAGACGAAATGGCACATGATGGTGACGTGATTACGCGTCCGCCTGTAGTGACTATTATGGGTCACGTTGACCACGGTAAAACCTCGTTATTAGACTATATTCGTCGTGCCAAAGTAGCTGCGGGCGAAGCGGGTGGTATTACTCAGCATATTGGTGCGTATCATGTTACTACCCCACGCGGTGTGATTACTTTCCTTGATACACCAGGTCACGCTGCATTTACATCAATGCGTGCGCGTGGTGCTAAGGCAACCGATATTGTTATTTTGGTGGTAGCAGCAGATGATGGCGTAATGCCACAAACGGCCGAAGCGATTGACCATGCTCGCGCTGCGGGTGTGCCGTTAATTGTTGCCATCAACAAAATGGACAAAGCCTCTGCTGATCCAGATCGCGTATTAAACGAATTGTCTGTAAAAAACGTTGTTCCAGAGGAATGGGGCGGCGATACCCAAATTGTTAAAGTATCGGCACATACAGGTGATGGCGTTGATGGTTTATTAGAAGCCATTCTAAACCAAGCCGAATTGTTAGAGTTAACCGCATCCGAAGTTGGTTCGGCACAAGGTGTGGTTATTGAAGCGCGTATCGATAAAGGACGTGGTGCTGTTGCCAGCGTATTAGTGCAAAAAGGCACATTACGTACCGGTGATTTAGTGCTTGCAGGTCAATATTATGGTCGTGTTCGTGCCATGACTGATGAAAATGGTCAACCTACCAAATCAGCAGGACCTTCTATTCCTGTCGAGATTTTGGGCTTGCCAGAAGCACCTAATGCGGGTGATGAATTTATGGTGGTGGACGACGAGCGTAAAGCGCGTGAAGTTGCCGAATTCCGTGCCACTAAAGAGCGTCAAGACCGCTTAACACGTCAGCAAAGCATGAAGCTTGAAAATCTGTTTGCCAATATGGGCAAACAAGAAGTACCAAGTGTGAATGTGGTATTAAAAGCCGATGTACGTGGTTCTTTAGAAGCGATTACTCAGGCATTAACTGGCCTAATAACCGAAGATGTGCGTGTTAGCATTGTTAGCTCAGGTGTAGGTGCGATTACGGAGTCTGATGTTGATTTGGCCGAATCGACCAATGCCTTTATTTTGGGCTTTAATGTGCGTGCCGATAACGCCGCCAAACTTAAATGCCAACAAGACGAAATTGACGTACGTTATTACAGCATCATTTATGAAATGATTGATGATGTAAAAGCCGCTATGTCGGGCTTGTTAACACCAGAACGCCGTGAAAACATCTTGGGTGTGGCTCAAGTGCGTGAAGTGTTCCGCTCGTCACGTTTTGGTGCAGCCGCAGGTTGTATGGTATTAGAAGGCATTGTTTACCGTCACAAACCAATTCGTGTATTACGTGACGAAGTGGTAGTATTCCAAGGCGAGCTTGAATCTTTACGTCGTTTTAAAGATGACTTACAAGAAGTGCGTCATGGTATGGAATGCGGTATGGCTGTTAAAGGCTATAAAGATATTCGTGTTGACGACAAAATCGAAGTTTATGATGTACAGCATGTAAAACGTACCTTGTAAACTTTTTAAGAAGCTAAATTTAAGATGTACGCAGCCTAAAAACTGCGTAAACTCTAAATGGTTAATGCTTCTTAGTGTCAACAAAAACACGGAGATTTACCAAAATCTCCGTTTTTTACAATTAGGCTTTACACATTGCATCATAATAAGTGTGTAGGTCGTCATAACAGAAGAGGGCTTGTGTGAGCCAACGAATGCAGCGTTTAGCCGATCAAATCCAGCGTGAGCTTGCCGTTTTGATTCGTGACTTAAAAGACCCACGTTTAGGCATGGTGACGGTTTCTGCCGTTAAAGTCAGTAAAGACATGGGCTATGCAGAAGTCTATGTCACGGTACTAGGTAAAGACTTAGAAGTAGATTATGCGCCAAGTTTAGCAGTATTAAATAATGCGGCAGGATTTTTGCGTGGTGCTTTAGGCAAAAGTTTACAAATCCGCATGATTCCACGCTTACGTTTTCATTATGACCAAGTGGTTGTGAATGGTAATCGTATGGCTGAACTTATTCATCAAGCCGTGACTGAAGATGAACAAAATCAACAGCATGTCTTAGAAAATGATACGCCTAATACCACAATAACCACAGACGAAAATGATGTAGGTGCATAATTGGTAAAGCAGGTTGTACAACAATTCAAACGTATTCGCCGTCCCATAGACGGCATTCTTTTATTAGATAAACCCCAAGGCATGAGTTCTAATCAAGCCTTACAACGGGTTAAGCATCTTTATCAAGCCGAAAAAGCAGGCCATACAGGCAGCCTTGACCCCTTAGCAACAGGCTTATTGCCGATTTGTTTGGGTGAGGCGACTAAGTATTCTCAACATTTATTAGATGCTAATAAGGTGTATCGCACCAGAATGCGCTTAGGCCAAAAAACCACAACCGCCGATGCTGAAGGTGACATTACTCAAGAATGTGATGTACCTTTTTTTGATGATGCAACTATCGAAAAAGTGTTAGCGCAATTTAGAGGCACGATTCAGCAAATTCCCTCTATGTATTCGGCACTTAAAAAAGATGGTAAACCGTTGTATGAGTTAGCGCGTCAAGGCATAGAAATCGCCCGCGAAGCCCGAACGATTCATATTTATCGCTTAGAGTTATTACGCGTTGAGCCTTTGTATTGGGAGTTAGAAGTTGCCTGTAGTAAAGGCACATATATACGAAATTTGGTTGAAGATATTGGTGATGCCTTAGGCTGTGGCGCACACGTGAGTGAGTTAAGGCGTATAGCGAGTGGTTGTTTTATCCTTGACGAACAGTTAAGCCTACCGTATTTACAAGACTTGGCACAGCAGGGGATGGCATCGTTAGACGCTTTGTTGTTACCTGCGTGGGCGGCTATTGCAGATAAGCCTAAAGTGACCGTAACAGAAAACACAGCCTATTATTTGTTGCATGGTAATCCTGTCCATGTGAATCATTTACCCAAAAATGAAGATGTGCTTATTTTTGACGAGCAGCAGCGATTTTTGGGTTTAGGTTGTATGAATGACGATGGTTTGTTAGCACCAAAACGCTTATTAAAAACCAGTAATTAAGGGGTGTTTAAGGTGTCGTTGGTTGATTTTTGCTACAAAATATTTTTGTAGCAAAGTGACATTTGTTACTGTTTAGATGCGACTCTTACCCGATAAAATCGTGGCATATTCAGGCTTGTATAGGTACAATGCTCAATCCTTACGTTAGCTGTAGAGATGCACGGCTATGCGTATTCTTTAGCGCATCTCATTGGAGTATAACATGGCACTTACTGTTGCCGATAAAGCCGCTATTGTAGCGAAATTTGCTCGTGGTGAAGCTGATACTGGTTCATCCGAAGTACAGGTTGCCTTGTTGTCAGCTCAAATTGACGACTTACAATCTCACTTTAAAGCACATAAACACGACCATCACTCACGTCGTGGTTTGATTCGTATGGTTAACCAACGTCGTAGCTTGCTTGACTATTTAAAGCGTAAAGACAGCTCACGTTATTTTGCCTTGATTCAAACATTAGGTCTGCGTCGCTAAGACCCAAAAGGGAGCAGGATTGCTCCCTTTTAATTATGTTATATGTGCGTTGTGGGCGTTTATTTTAAGTTAAATCCCACGTTAAAATTATTGGTATGGAGAGGCTACTAAGACTTGAGTTTATGTTACTCAGCTCTTAGTGGCCTCCATAAAATCTGAGCTGCGTTGTGCAGTTCATATAAAAATTGGAGTTTTGGTCTAATGTTCAATATTATCAAAAAAGAGTTTCAGTTTGGTCGTGATAACGTCGTCTTAGAAACAGGTCGTATTGCGCGTCAAGCAAATACTGTTTTAGTTACGATGGGCGGTGTATCAGTATTAGTTGCGGTTGTTGCCGCCAAAAATGCAAAAACGGGTCAAGATTTTTTTCCATTAACGGTTAATTATCAAGAAAAAACCTACGCAGCAGGTCGTATTCCTGGTGGTTATTTTAAACGTGAAGGCCGTGCTAGCGAAAAAGAAACCTTAACCTCACGCTTAATTGATCGTCCAATTCGTCCGTTATTTCCAGAAGGTTATTATAACGAAGTTCAAGTCACCATTACTGTGGTTTCTACCGACAAAGAAAGCGATCCAGATATTGCCGCTATGTTAGGCGCATCGGCTGCGTTAAGCATTGCAGGTATTCCATTTAATGGGCCAATCGCAGGCGCACGTGTTGCTTATATTGAGGGTGAATATGTCCTTAATCCAACATACAAAGAATTAGCAACATCGGATTTGGATTTAGTCGTTGCAGGTACAGACAAAGCTGTATTAATGGTTGAATCCGAAGCCAAAGAATTAAGCGAAGACCAAATGTTAGGTGCGGTTTTGTTTGGCCATGACGAAATGCAAGTTGCGGTTGAAGCCATCAAAGCATTTGCAGCCGAAGTTAATCCAAGCGCGTCTACATGGACAGCACCACAAAGCAATCAGCCTTTAAAAGATGGTTTAAAAGCGGCATTTGCTCAAGCAATCTCAGAAGCATATACCATTTCTGAAAAACAAAGCCGTTATGCGCGTTTAGGCGAAATCAAAAAAGAAGCCTTAGCCCAATTTGCAGTTGAAGGTGCAGCCGTCTCTGCTGATGATGTAGAAACCGCCTTTGAAGATTTAAAATATCGCACGGTACGTGACAATATTCTTAATACCTCGATTCGTATTGATGGCCGTGCTTTAGACACAGTACGTGCTTTAGATGTACAAATTGGTGTGTTGCCACGTGTGCATGGCTCGGCATTGTTTACCCGTGGCGAAACGCAAGCCTTAGTTACCGCAACTTTAGGTGGCTCACGTGACGCATTGATGATTGATAGCCTAGAAGGTTCGTTTACTGACAACTTTATGTTGCACTACAACTTTCCTGCGTATTCTGTAGGTGAAACAGGTCGTGAAACAGGCCCTAAACGCCGCGAAATTGGTCATGGTCGTTTAGCGCGTCGTGGTGTGCAAAAAATGTTACCCGCACCCGATAAATTCCCGTATGCGATTCGTGTGGTATCCGATATTACTGAGTCCAATGGTTCTTCTTCAATGGCTTCGGTTTGTGGTGCATCCTTGGCCTTGATGGATGCTGGTGTGCCTTTAAAAGCACCTGTTGCGGGTATCGCGATGGGCTTGGTTAAAGAAGGCGAGCGTTTTGCAGTGCTTTCTGATATTTTGGGTGACGAAGACCATTTAGGTGATATGGACTTTAAAGTCGCAGGTAGTGCTAACGGTATTACTGCGTTACAAATGGACATTAAAATCGAAGGTATCACCGAAGAAATTATGGAAGTTGCATTAAATCAAGCGCGTGCAGGTCGTTTGCATATTCTACAAGCCATGAATCAAATCATTGCTAATGCACGTCCAGACGTTAGTATTCATGCGCCAACCTATGCAACCATTCAAATCAATCCCGAAAAAATTCGTGATGTGATTGGTAAAGGTGGTGCAACGATTCGTGCGATTTGTGAAGAAACCAAAGCAACGATTGATATTGAAGACAATGGCTTTGTGCGTATTTATGGCGAAACCAAAGGTGCAACGCAAGCGGCTTTAGCTAAAGTACAAGCGATTACTGCCGAAGTTGAAGTCGGTACGGTATATGATGGCGTTGTATCTAAAGTGGTAGACTTTGGTGCATTCGTGACCATTATGCCAGGTACAGATGGTTTAGTGCATATTTCGCAAATTACTACGCAACGTGTAGAAAACGTTAGTGACTACTTAAAAGAAGGTCAAGTCATTAAAGTGCGTGTTATGGATGTAGATCAACGTGGTCGTATCAAGTTGTCTATGAAAGATGTTGCACCTGCTGTTTAAGGTGTAAAAAATAACAAGGCGAGTCAATTTGACTCGCCTTGTGTATAGAATCGGTTGCAATACAGGCGTTATCGTGCTTGTATTGCGTCTGAGTGCCATTTATGACATAAAAAGAGACCTATCAAAAAAGCACGACGCTTTGTGATACTGGCGATAACTTAAAAAAACAAGTTCGGGAGATAAGGCATGAAATTGTCACACTACCTACGTTTGGGTGTGGTTTGTTCTGTTATTGGAACGCAAACATTATTATCAGGGTGTTCGCAGGTTGTTAAAGGTGGTGCGCATATCGCCTTATCTTTTAGCGAAAGCTATATTGTCCCCCCTATTTTAAAAATCGATGATGCACCAATGGCTTGTGCATCAGGCGAAGCCATGACTCCGCTTATTTTAGCCACTCAAGGTATGGGTGCAGACCCTGCCAAAATGGCGGTGTTTATGTATGTTTCGGCAGGTTTATGTGCCGAAGACCGTGCTTTAGAAAATGAATTACGTTATTTAAGAGCCTCTCGTGCCAATATGATTGAAGAGGCGCAAGATGCTCGTATTAATCAAAAGCGTTGGGCAGCGGTAGCCGCACGTCGTCAACAAGAAGCTTATACCCGTTTTGTTGAGCGTTTTGAAAAAGAATTCAAATTCAAAATTGGTGGTACTTGCCCCACATTGCGTGAAGATTTTGACAAAATTGTGTACTTGGTTGGTTTGACTGCAGGTATGCAAGCGATTGTGAATGATATTGCAGCTCAAGGTGTAGTCGGTGTTCCTAAAGACATCGCCGCGATTGTTGAGCGTGGCATGGCTTGTTTGGATAACGCCGAATATTGGGGTGTTCCTATGGCCACTCGTGCCGCAGTATGGTCATTACTACCAGGTGCCAGCGAAGGCAAACCAGACCCCTTTGCGGTAATGAAAGATTCTACACGTATTGGTGAGCGTAAAGGTGTACGTTTAGCTCACGCAATCTATGCCTTAGCAGCTCAAGCAAAAGGTGATGAAGCTTTACTTCGTGATGCCTTAAAAACGTACGGCGCGTCCAGTAATATGGCAGTCAATCCTAAGTTCCGCTTATTAGATGCGATGGGTGGCATGATGGTGCAAACGATTTCTGATCGTTATTGGACAGAAAAAACAGGTACTCGTACTCCTGAAGATGGCTATCTTAAATTTTGGGATGACAAGCCATCGAGTGAGTCAACAGGCATATCAATTGACGATTTGCTGTAATCAGTACTTAGATAGGACTTATATATACTTTAGTTGTATAAGTCCTAAGTTACATCGTTACCAAGGTGCAACAGTATGATGTGGACGAGATTAGCGACATTAATACCTGTTTTATGTTTATTAGTAATCTCTGCACGTGTAAGTGCAGCGGAAGAGTCTGTGCTATTAAATCGCACCTTATGTGTATGGGATTTAATGGGTGCAAATGGCGATAATTTTTCGTTAATGAAAGATTATCGTCTTGCAGCCAAAGACTGGGGCGTTAATTTTAAGTTAAAAGCTTACAGCGATGAAAAAATTGCCACTGAAGATTTTAGAGTAGGGCAGTGTGATGCGGTAGTCATCACAGGGTTACGTGCTAAGCCATTTAATACTTTTGCGGGTAGTTTAGAATCCATTGGCGCAATTCCTAGTTATCAACATCTAAAAATAGTGGTAGGTGCAATTAGTAGCCCTAAAGCTGCGGCATTAATGAGCCAAGACGCTTATGAAGTAGCAGGGGTAATGCCGTTAGGCTCAGCTTACCTTTTTTTGCGTGACCGCAGTATTGATGAAGTGGGTAAATTGGCGGGTAAAAGATTTGCGGTGTTTGATTACGATAAATCTCAATCACAGTTAGTACAAGGTATTGGCGCGCAGGCCGTACCCTCTGATATTAGTAATTTTGCCACAAAATTTAATAATGGAGTGGTGGATGTGATAGCTGCTCCTGCAACGGCTTATCGTCCTTTAGAGTTATATCGCGGCTTAGGCGACAAGGGTGGTATTCCTGATTTTTTAGTTGCTCAAGTATTTTTACAAGTTGTATTACGTAAAGAGGGTTTTCCTGAAGATTTTGGCCAAAAATCAAGAACATATCTCTTTGGCCAATTTGACCGTGTATTGGCAGCAGTACAGCGTTACGAAAAAGACATTGCGCCTAAATACTGGCTACATATTCCTGATGCAGATCGTCCACGTTATGTAGAGCAAATGCGTCAGGCGCGTATTAAGCTAACTAAAGACGGCATTTATGACAAACGAATGATGTCGTTATTAAAAAAAGTACGTTGTCAAATTGAGCCAAGTAGTGCTGAATGCAGCGATAGTGCAGAATAACAAAGTGATAATTAAAAATTTAATGTTGAATAACAAAGATAAATATCTAGGATTAAAGCCAGTTGTGATACTGGCTTTTGAGTTTAGGGATTTTTCCCTAAATTGGGGTGCATTGTTACAATGCAGTGTTTGTTTTATCAGAAGAAGCAGGAAAACATGAACCATAAGCCTGTATTTTTAAATCGTTCCTTGTCGGAATGGTTATCGAGTTTACCAGTTTTGCTGTTGCTCGTATTAACATTAGTAATTGGCACGGGAGAAATGATTCACGGCCAATTGTTGCGTATGGGCGAAAAAATATTTGGAGATCCCGAAACAGGGGTTCAGTATTTTATGCTGCGTGCCGATCCTACAAAGCCAGATTGTAACACCAACCCTGATATTGAAGCCGAAGTGCAAAAAAAAGTTGCAGGCGGTGGACAGGATGATGGATTTGGTGGTCTATTTGCAGATGAAGTCATTGATCCAGAGGCGGTGCGTCAATCGTTGATGACTGCGCGTGACCAGTGTGTACAAAAATATAAAGCATACGAAAGCCTCAGTAAGCATGTTACGCCAGAACTCAAAGCATATCGTGCCTTTGAAACAGCTTTTTTTGGTATTTTTAGGTTTGGTACAGAAAATCGCTCTGTTATTTTGATTTTGATGGTTGCTATTGCGGCAACAACAACCACATTAGGCTTGCATCATATTGCATTAAGGCCACCTTCAACCAAAACGGATTTTAAGGTTTATTCGATTGCGATGGTGGCAGCAAACGCTTTATTGTTGGCATCAAGTATTGCCTATTGGAAGTTACAAATTGCATCAGGTATTCCAATAGAACATCCTATTATTAATTATTTATGGGTTGGATTGTTTTCGGCATTGATTTTAATTAGTGCTAAACAGTTTATTAAACCTCCTGCCGAAGCTGCAGAAGGTGGCAGTATAGGTATGGCTTTGTTGTCTGTACCGCTGTATGCGTTTATGGCGTTAAACTCAGGTTTGACCTTTTTGCTTGGACAGCATTATTCAGGATTGGCGATTTATTTGGGTCAAATGATGGAGTTGTCAGGTGTATTCTTAAACTTGGCTTTGTACATTTGGGTAGGTATGTTGCTTAAACAGACCCGTGTTGTGGACTTGTTTTTGAATGTTGTGCGTCCTTGGAAGTTTTCACCTGAAGTTCTAACATACATTATCTTACTTGCGGCGGCCATTCCAACTGCTTATACAGGCGCGTCGGGTATCTTTGTTATTGCGGCTGGTGCGGTTATTTATAAAGAAGTATATGCCTCGGGTGCGCGCCGTCAATATGCTTTAGCAGCAACCGCTATGTCTGGTTCTTTAGGTGTAGTGTTAAGTCCTTGTTTACTCATTGTGGTGATTGCTGCGCTTAATAAAGAAGTGACAACTTCTTTGTTATATGGCTGGGGGGTAAAAGTCTTTTTATTAACCTCCACGATGTTTTTAATCGTCTCATTGCTAAACTCTAAAGAAGGTTTTAAGTTCGCCAAACCTGCGGATGCTTTGCCGCAATCTGCTCGTGCCTTAGTGCCTGTATCTGCTTACGTGGTGATTACACTGATTGTGGTTATGTTCTATCAGTACATCTTAAGCACTAAGCTTGATGAGTTTACTGCTCCGATGATTTTACCCTTTATCATGCTTGCTATCGTTTGGTTTGATAAAGTACGCCGTGAGCCAGTAGCTAATGTTGCGCCAGAAATTGCCGAGCGTCGTGTTGGATTTGAAGAAGGTGTTCGTACCGCAACCAATGACACTATTGGTCATATTGGCGCGTTAATCATGTTAATGGCGTTGTCGGTGAGTATTGGTGGTGTTATTGAACGTTCGGGTATGATGGATGCTGTGCCTGAAACCTTTGGTAGTGTTTGGGTCGCTGTATCTATTTTAATGGTTTTATTGGTGTTTGTAGGCATGATTATGGATCCGTTTGGTGCGGTAATCTTGGTCTCGGCTACTGTTGCACCAATTGCGTATAAAAACGGCATCGACCCTGTTCACTTTTGGATGATTGTTTTAACCTCCTTTGAGTTAGGTTACTTATCTCCACCTGTGGCACTTAACCAGTTGCTAACAAGGCAAGTCGTTGGTGAAAAAGAAATGGACGAAGCCGATGCCGAAGTACGCCATTTGTCTTTCTACTATCGTTATGAGCGTTGGATTTTGCCTCTATTTGTTATGGTACCGTCCTTAATTTTAGTGGTATATGTTCCTTTGTTCTTTTACGCTAAATAATTTTAAGCACCATACGGTGTTTAAAAGATAGTGTAGTTGTTAGGGGTAGCGTGTGTTATTAAACATAGGTTACTCCTATAAAAGCCGACTGTAAAAAGTCGGCTTTTTGTTTGGAAAGAATATGTCTTTAGCCGCACTCAAACTCATTTTATTTATATGGGTGGTATTATTAATCACACAAATTCTGGGTGTGGATTATTTTTTATTTGAGCGTGAGCTTATTAAGCAAGGCCAATGGTGGCGATTATTAAGCGCACATATCGTTCATTCAAACTATATCCATCTCTTATTAAATATGTTGGCCTTAGCTTTGGTGCTGATTTTATTTGATAGTTTGTTGCGTGGTAGAGAGTGGCTTTATTTAATTGCTCTTTCATCAGTGTTGCAAAGTATAGGGTTTTATGTGTTGTTGCCTAATGTAACTGCTTATGTCGGTTTGTCGGGTGTGCTACATACTTTATATGTTGTGGGGGCATTACGTTTATTACAACAGCCCAACGAGCGTATTTTTGCGACCGTTTTATTATGTTTGGTGACATTAAAACTACTGACAGAACGTTTAGGGCAAGGTATATCTGTCACCGAGCAAATGATAGGTGGCCATGTATTAACAGAGGCACATTTGTTTGGTGCAATAATTGGTTTGATGTATGAGTTTGTCGCATTTAGTATTTTTAAAATAATAAACTTCAATGCCAAACAATGATTTATAACAAACTAGATTTTTTATTTTTGATGAGAATGTTGGCTCATGATTAGATGGCATGCTATTTTTTGGCTCTGGTGTTGTGTAACGAGTGTATGGGCAAGTGATGCGCCCACAAACTCAAAGCTGATATTAGATAAAGATAATATTAAAATTTGGACGTATAAAGTGCCACAAAGTTCACTTTATGGCTTTAAAGCGACGACCATCGTTAAAAGCACGTTATCAGGTTTAGTTGCATTAATTACCGATACTCAAAATGCAAATCGTTGGTTGTATCGCACTAGTCGTATTGATGTATTAGCGCGTGACGATAGTCAACAAAACTTTACTATTCGAGTCATTACTGATTTTCCATGGCCTTTTACCGACCGTGAAGCCCTTGTTGATGTACGAATTAATCAAGATATTAAAACAGGATATGTACGTATCGACAGTAATGAGTCGCCTTATGCCGCTAAATATCCTGTGAGTGATTGTTGTTTGCGAATGCCAATGGTTAAAGGTTATTGGTTATTTAAGCCTTTGCCAAATGGTATGGTAGAAGTATCGATGTCGGGTCATGCTGACCCTGGTGGACGTATTCCTGTAGGGGCAGTAAACTTTTTAATTCAAGAGCACCCTTACAATACATTGATAGGATTGCAGAATATAATTTCTGACGAAAAGTATCAAAAAGTCATTAACACGCAAATTAAAGAACTATTGTAAGTGGTGTTTTTTTAGCCTTTTAAAGGCTCTTAGGTCGTTTAGGAGCTTCTTTTACTTGGTATGAGTAAAGTTGTATTAACAAAGGTCTATGTTATTCCACTAATGAGTCCAAACGTGATCAAAGGAGAAGGCGTTAAAGTCAACCTCATGAACATTACCGTCATTGTGCGCTATAATAAAACAATAAAATAAGCGGAGGGCGAAATTATGAAAGTTTTTACGCATACCATAATCAGCTTGTTATGGATGATGGCTGGTTTTGCAATGGCAGAACCTATTCAGGAGCAGCGTCCTCGGTTAGAAAGTTATGAGAGTTATAGTCAGTTTTTAGCAGCAATTTATGCCTATAAAAAACAAATTGAGCTAGATAAAAAAATAGCTGATAGCATCGTTTGGAATATTGCATTGCCTGAAAAAAACGATAATCCAGATGTGAGCTTAATGCCAATTAAATCGCCAGAATTTAGTAATTTTGACAATGTATATATTGCTCCGTTAATTATTACAGGGCCAGAAGATTTGGAACTGGCGATAGAGCTAGCCAAAAGCTTTTTACATCCTATTTATACCGAAAAATATCGCTATAGTCGTACTACCTTTGATAGTTTTCCTTTACGACCTTTAGAGCCTGTGGCCTTAGAGCAAGAGATGGTAGCCAATGGTTTGCAACTAGGTTTTGTAGCTGATGCACAGTTAAAATTAGAGGGCAGTGTGGCTTCGGCAGTGACAGCCCCTAACAAAGAGATTGCTCAGTTTTCGGAACGTATCGAAAAAACAAAAAAAACGACCGATACACAATCTACAGCGACGATAGAGCCTTTTATACGTAGTAATTCTTTTTTAGGCGCAGATTTTTCTATCGAAAACTCCAACTTGGATCAAGTGGTTGTAACGGTATCAAACCATTAATGGTGTTTGGTGCAAAATTGCCTTGTTTGTTGAGTTAGGTTTATTATGCCGTTACGAAAGTTAATTGTTCGGGGTTTTTTACTGCTGATAGCGGTAGTTTTTGCCTATCATCTGTGGTTGTTAGCTAATGTGTGGTGGTGGATAGACCATAACCCACAAACCACAGCTTTTATGAATACTCAGCGTCAGGTATTGCAAGCTAAAAACCCCGATGCCGAATTAAAATACCGTTGGACAGCATACACACAAATTTCTCCCCATATTAAACGTGCCTTAATTGCCTCCGAAGATGCTAAGTTTTTAGCGCATGAAGGGTTTGATTGGGAAGGGATTCAGACGGCATGGGAAAAAAACCTAAAAAAAGGAAAAATAGTTGCAGGTGGTTCAACTATTTCTCAGCAACTGGCAAAGAATTTATTCTTATCAAGTAGAAAAACCCCGTGGCGTAAATTAGAAGAAGCAACCATCACCGTGATGATGGAAAATATGATGAGCAAAAGACGGATTTTTGAAATCTACTTAAATGTTATTGAATGGGGCAATGGTATTTTTGGGATAGAAGCCGCAGCTCAACATTATTATAAAAAAAGTGCGCGTTATTTAACATCTGCTGAGGCGGCAAAATTAGCGGCGATGGTGCCAAACCCTCGTTATTATGATACTCATCGTTATGATAAAAAGCTTTTACGCAAGGCGCGGATTATTCAACGACGTATGTATTATGCTGACTATCCCTAAAATCAGGACTTACGCATTTTGCTAAGATAACCGCGCAAGTCCTAAAGGCTATGTCTTTTCATTTGCTTGACATAATTTTGCACTATACTTAGAAAGTACCCATAATTTTATTGTGGTTAAATAGATTACATGCGACTCAAGAGATGCCTACAATGGATAGCGAACAACCTATAGACTTAAATAACCCAGATTATTATTTAAACCGCGAATTGAGTATTTTAGATTTTCATTTACGAGTTCTAGAGCAGGCCGTAGATACCAGACACCCACTTATAGAACGCTTAAATTTTTTATTGATTTTTAGCCGTAACTTAGATGAGTTTTTTGAAATTCGTGTTGCAGGACTATTACAAAAATTATCGTTTGACTCTTCGAGTGTATCGAGCGATGGCGTGTTGGTTGAAGATACTTTAAAGTCGATTGCCGATATTTGTCATCAAGCAGTCGAAAAACAGTATCGTATTTTAAATGAAGATTTGTTTCCTGCATTAGCCGCGGAAAATATTCGTTTTTTAAAGCGTGATGAATTAAATGCCGCGCAAGCTGCATGGGTCAAACAATATTTTAAAGAGCAAGTATTACCTGTTTTAACCCCCATTAGCTTAGACCCTGCGCATCCTTTTCCGCGTTTAGTTAACAAAAGTTTAAATTTTATTGTTAGCTTAGAAGGTAAAGATGCTTTTGGCCGCCAAATTTCTTTGGCGATTGTGCCTGCGCCACGTTCTTTGCCGCGTGTAGTGCGCCTGCCTGATGAGTTTAGCGAAGGTGGTGACCAACACGTTTTATTATCAGCCATTATTCATGAGCATCTCTCGGAGCTTTTTTCGGGCATGGTTGCCACAGGCTGTTACCAATTTAGGGTAACTCGTAATGCGGATTTAACCGTTGATGAAGATGTGGATGATTTAGCATTAGCTCTAAAAGGTGGCTTGTTTTCACGGCGTTTTGGTAAAGCAGTGCGTTTAGAAGTGGCGGATAACTGCCCTAAAGAGATTAGTGATTATTTATTACGTCAATTTGGCTTAAAAGAGCAATCTTTGTATCGTGTAAGTGGTCCTGTAAATTTAGCGCGTCTATTGTCTAACTTTAATCGTCCTCGTTTACGTTATGCGCCGTTTACGCCGAGTATTCCGTCTATTTTACAAAAATCTGAAAGTGTCTTTGATGCACTCAAAAAACAAGATGTGTTATTACATCATCCTTTTGAGTCATTTACCCCTGTGATTAATTTTTTGCGTGAAGCCGCCCGCGATCCTCAAGTTTTAGCGATTAAACAAACCTTGTATCGTACAGGCGCAGATTCCGAAATTGTTAAAATTTTGGCTGATGCGGCACGTCATGGTAAAGAAGTGACGGCAGTCATTGAGTTAAGAGCGCGTTTTGACGAAGAATCAAATATCGAAGTGGCTAATAAGTTACAAGAAGCGGGCGCAATCGTGGTTTATGGCATTGTGGGTTATAAAACGCACGCCAAAATGATTTTAGTGGTACGTCGTGAAGACGATAAGCTGCATCGTTATGTGCATTTAGGCACAGGAAACTATCATGCAGTGACAGCACGGATTTATACCGATTATGGTTTAATGACGGCAAATAATGAGTTATGTGAAGATGTGCATAAGATTTTTCAAGAGTTAACAGGCATGGGTAAAATGGCCAAACTCAAAAAACTATTACATGCTCCTTTTACGCTTCATGCCCAACTAATAGCAGCCATAGAAAACGAAATCCAATATGCACAAGCAGGTAAGCCAGCTCATATCATTATTAAAGTCAATGCCTTAACCGAAAAGCAATTGATGCAAGCTTTATATAGAGCCTCAATGGCAGGTGTTAAAGTGGATTTAATTATTCGTTCAATTTGCTGTTTACGTCCCCAAATGAAAGGCATTTCGGAAAATATTCGGGTGCGTTCTATTGTAGGGCGTTTTTTAGAGCATACTCGTGTTTTTTGCTTTTCTAATAATGGTGAGCTAAAAGTTTATTGTGCTAGTGCTGATTGGATGGACAGAAATTTGTTTTCACGGGTTGAAACCTGTTTTCCGATAGATGACCCCGCATTAAAAAAACGTATTTATAAAGATGGCTTATTAAATTATTTAGCCGATAACCAATTAGCATGGGAATTGCAATCCGATGGCACATGGATGCGGGTTGAGGCGGGTGCAGACGAGCCAGCGCATCAAGCACAGGCTATTTTGTTAGAAAAGTTGTCTAAAATATAATCTTCTACAAAATATAGCCTAACGTGGGTTGCAGCAAGACCCACGTAATTCTTAGAGTATGTTTACGTTTGGGCTAAATGCCTATTTTTGGCTAAATATTGAGATTGAGCATATTCTACTGTTCTTCCCTCACTCTAACTCTCTCCCACAGGGAGAGAGGACTCCCTCTCCCGTTGGGAGAGGGTTGGGGTGAGGGCTAAATCAAAATGTCAACAGACCCTAAACCATTTACAAAATATAATAATCTGATATAAAAACTTTACAATTATAAATGATAAGTATTATCATTACGCTTCTGCTTTGGAGTGTGGTGTTATGCGTTTATCGTTGCTTGTGTTATGTGTATTAAGTCTTGGTTTAGCAGGTTGTTTACCTGAAAAAAATACCGCTGCACCATCAGCCACCTTTAGCACTGAGCCAACGCCACAAATGATTGCCTTGGGCAGTGCCTTGTTTAATGACACTAATTTATCAAGCCAAAAGAATCAATCATGTGCTTCGTGCCATGATAAATCGGTGGCCTTTGCCGATGCCGACAAAAATAATCCCACCTCTAAAGGTTCTGTTAGTAGCTTATTTGGTACACGCAATACACCCAGTATTGCCTATAGTGCTTTTACGCCTGCCTTGCATCAAGAAACCGAAGACGGTGAAACCTTATGGAAAGGTGGTTTGTTTTTGGATGGGCGTGTTAATACTTTAGAAGAACAAGCACAAAAACCGTTTTTAAACCCTATAGAAATGAATAATAAAGATGCGGCTGATGTAATTGCTAAATTACGTGCTAGTCCTACCTCTAATTTATTTAGAGAGGTATTTGGTGGCGATGCTTTAGATGTAGGCAAAGAAGAGCAAGCCTTTAGCCAAGTTGCCAAAGCCATTGCGGCTTTTGAACGCACCCCCGAATTTAGCCCTTTTAGCTCCAAGTTTGACTTGTACATTCAAGGAAAAGCGAAATTTACAACTCAAGAAATCGAAGGTATGAGTTTGTTTATTCGTGCCGACAAAGGTAATTGTGCCGCCTGCCATCCTGTGACTCGTTCTGTCGATGGGACTCCTCCTTTATTTACTGATTTTAGTTATGACAACGTGGGGGTGTCGCGCCACCCGAACACACAGTTTTTTGCCGCAGATTTTGTAGATGAAGGCTTGGCACAAACCACCAATGACCCCAATTTGCGTGGTCAATTTAGAGTGGCAACCTTACGCAATATTGCTAAAACCGCGCCTTATATGCACAACGGTCGTTTTGAGAGCTTGCGCGAAGTAGTGGAGTTTTATAATAGCCGCGATGTAGAGCCACAACGTTGGGGTGCGCCCGAAGTTCCCGAAACGGTTAACAAAGACGAATTGGGTAATCTAAAACTGTCTGACCGTGAAATTGATGCCCTCGTTGCCTTTTTAAATACCTTATCTGATGGTTATTTGCCTTAATTTTTGGAGTAAATCGATGTTTCGTCCTGTATTCACTTTATTAGCTTGTGCTATTGCCGCCACGACCTATGCCGATAGCTCTGTTGATGAATTACGCGCCGAGTTAGCACGTCAAAAGGCGCAAATAAGCGCACAGCAAAGCCAATTAGAAGCATTGGCCTCTGCTGTAGAAAATCAGTCAGCCGCCACTAGCGGTATGAATAATGCGACTCAGGTAGGATTTTATGGCGAAGTGCATTACAACAGCTTTAAAGAGCCAGATGCCGTCACGGGTAAAAATAATATTCATGCGCATCGTGCAGTGATTTTGTTAAATCATGCCTTTAGCGATAACTTACATTTTTATAGTGAGTTTGAGTTTGAAGGCGCGGCTGATAGCAGTGAAGTTGAAACAGAAGTTGAGCAAATTTTTATAGATTGGCGTATTCATCCTAAAGTGTCTTTAAATATTGGTCAATTTTTAGTGCCTTTGGGTTTATTAAACGAAACCCATGAACCCAACGTGTTTTATGGTGTGGAGCGTAATCCTGTAGAAGAATTGATTATTCCTGCAACATGGTGGGAAAAGGGCGTGATGCTGCGTACTTTGCCTGCCAATGGTCTTGCTGTTGATTTGGCGGTGCATAATGGTTTACGTGGTGACATTAATAATTTGGGTGGGGCAGACGGTTTACGCGAATTTAGACAAGAGTTTGGTGGTGCACATGCCGAAGATTTAGCCTATACCTTGCGCATAAAATACAGTGGTATTAATGGCTTAGAATTAGGTGCAACCATTCAGCAGCAAGAAAATATTACCCAAAGCCATGACCTATTGGTGGGTGGCAAAGCGGCGGCTACTTTATTAGAAGCACACGTAGACTACCATTGGCAGGCATTAGGTTTACGTGCTTTAGTCACACAGTGGGATATTGATAACGTGGTTGCTAAAATAACAGGTGCAGATAAATTATCGGGTTTTTATGTTGAGCCATCATGGAGGCTCAACGATAAAGTTGGCTTGTTTGCGCGTTATAACCAATGGAATACCGCCGCTAATGCCATTGCCAAACAAGATGATAAACAAACCAATATTGGGTTTAATTATTGGATTGAGCCGCGTGTGGTATTAAAAGCGGATATTCAAAATACCAATAAAGCCAATGATGCAGGTGATGGTTTTAACTTAGGTGTAGGCTTAAGTTTTTAATTTAGTATTCTCCTCAACTCTCTCCCTATGCCTCTATGGGAGAGAGCAAGAAAATATGCTCAACATTAAGCCAAAAATAAATTAATGCTTGCCGTTGTCATTGAGACTCTAAGAGGCTAATAACGTCACATCCCACGCGCTTAAATAAGTGATTTCTTCCTCTAAATCGGCTACCGTTAGCGGGTGATTACTGAGCCAATCGTCAGGAAATTTTAAAATAAAATGTAAGCCATCACTGGTTAGCTTAACGGGTGGTAAGGCAATAGGACTACGGCTATGATGTAATAAAGAGGCTAAACGTAATAAAATCGCGCTGTAAAATAACGATAAACCACCACTTTTAATGAGCTGTAATTTTTGTTCGGCACGAATTTTTCGGCGATGGCAAGTCACTAATAATGAAAGCTTTTCTTGGTCAGCTTGCGAAAATCCTGCCACATCAGAATACTGTAGCAAGTACGCGCCATGTTTATGATAACTGCTATGAGAAATAGCCAAGCCAATTTCGTGTAATAGGGCAGCGCGACGTAATAAATCTTGGTCTTCATCATCTAAAGTCAAAATATTTTGTGTTTGTTGATAAAGTAAATTGGCAGTTTGTGCCACCCGATGCGCTTGTGCTTGGTCGGCATGATAACGTGCCATTAAGGCATTGGCACTGCGGTCTCGAATGTCTTCGTGACTAAAGCGGCCTAACATATCGTGCAATACGCCTTCACGTAATGCACCGTCAGAGTAAGTCATGGTTTGTAAATCAAGCTCATCAAATACCGCCTGAATAATGGCAAAACCTGCGGGTAAAATGGTACGGCGGTCATCTTTTAAACCTACAATATTTAATTCGCTAACGTGTTTGTAACTGAGAATTTTTTCTTTAACTTGTTGTAAGCCTTCGCGGGTAATTAAACCTTCTTGATTAGCCCAGCCATTTTGAATCATGATTTGTCGTGCGGCTTTAATGGTGCCACTAGAGCCTACCACCGATTGCCAACCTAATTCACGATAAGCATTGGCAATCACCATCACTTCTTGACGCGCCGCCATCGTTGCCTTGTGTAAGGCTTTAGCACTAATGACACCATCGGCAAAAAAACGTTGGTTATAAGCAACACAGCCCATTTGCAGTGACTCGGTAGCCAAAGGTTCAAAGTTTTCACCAATAATAAATTCGGTTGAGCCTCCACCAATATCTACCACCAAACGTCGCCCTTCATCGGCTAAGGTTTGCGAAACGCCCAAATAAATTAAACGCGCTTCTTCACGGCCTGCCACAATCTCAATGCGTTTTTTTAAAATACGTTCGGCTTGTTCTATAAAAGTGGCTGAGTTATTGGCTTGGCGTAATGCGTTAGTTGCCACAATGCGTAAGCGTTTTAAAGGAATGGACTGTAGGCGTTGAGCAAAACGAGCCAAACACGCTAAAGCACGCTCTTGGGCTTCAGGTGTTAGGTTTTGGTCTTTATCTAAGCCTGCACCTAATTGCACTTTGTCGGATAAACTGTCAATACGGCGTACTTCGCCATGATCTAAACGGGCAATGGCTAAGTGAAAGCTGTTAGAGCCTAAATCAATGGCCGCTAATAAACTGCCCTCGGATAAATTACTATTCATTAAAAAAACTCACGATTATCATAAATTGCCATAAACAGACACAAATGCGTGGTCTGTCCTATAGCAGTTAATTAAAAAAAACTTTTATACTATGCAACATTGATGACGCTGTTAGCGTCTAAATGCCCAAAATGCACTTGTTTTTTGCAATGACGATTGAAAATCGTCTCTCTGCACCCAATAAATTGATGTATGTTCTTTCTAAAAAGATATAACAGCTTTAGGCGCGTAAAAAAAGCCTTTAAACCTGTTATCATCGCTCTTTATTTATCTGGAGAAACTCATGGCTAGCCCATTGATTGTGAATACGACTGATGCTCAGTTTGAAGAAGACGTTTTAAATGCCGATGGTTTAGTACTCGTTGATTACTGGGCGCCTTGGTGTGGTCCTTGCAAAATGATTGCTCCTATTCTTGATGAATTGGCTGGTGAGTACGAAGGTAAAGTTAAAATTGTAAAAGTTAATGTCGACGAAAATCCCACAACTGCTCAAAAATTCGGCGTTCGTGGTATTCCAACGCTCAGTTTATTCAAAAGTGGGCAAGTTGCAGCAACAAAAGTGGGTGCTTTGGCAAAATCCCAATTGACAGCCTTTTTAGATTCTAATATATAATACACCCTCAAGGCGGCCATAAACTCAAGGTCGCCTTTTCGTCCAGCGCAAGCCGCTCTGCTAGGCAACCAAATCATAAAATCTTGTCTACAGCGCAACTGATATTCCCGAACCATGTTATGTATTAGTTGATGAAAGCGGTATGCGAGCATTTTCGCATTCTCTCTTTTGCAGCATCCTTATGAACCTGACCGAACTCAAACAGAAACCTATTGCCGAATTGGTAAAAATTGCCGAGTCTATGAATTTAGACAGTATGGCGCGTAATCGTAAACAAGATGTCATTTTTGCTATTCTCAAACGTCATGCAATGAATGGCGAAGAGATTTTCGGCGATGGCGTATTAGAAATTTTAAGCGACGGCTTTGGTTTCTTGCGGTCTTCCGAAGGTTCTTATTTGGCAGGCCCTGACGATATTTATGTTAGCCCTTCGCAAATTCGCCGTTTTAACCTACGAACGGGCGATACCATTGCAGGCACGATTCGTCCTCCCAAAGAAGGGGAGCGTTATTTCGCCTTGTTAAAAGTGAATCATATTAACTATGACTCACCCGAAAACGCCCGTAATAAGATTTTATTTGAAAATCTTACTCCATTATTTCCAACCGAACGTTTGATTTTAGAGTTGGGTAATGGCTCAACCGAAGATTTAACGGCGCGTGTGATTGACTTGGTTGCCCCTATCGGCAAAGGTCAGCGTTCGTTGATTGTTGCACCGCCTAAAGCAGGTAAAACCATTTTATTACAAAATGTTGCTCACTCGATTGCGCGTAATAACCCCGAAGTGCATTTGATTGTGTTGTTGATTGATGAACGCCCTGAAGAAGTGACCGAAATGATTCGCACCGTACGTGGCGAAGTCGTGGCCTCTACCTTTGACGAGCCACCAGCACGTCACGTTCAAGTTGCCGAAATGGTGATTGAAAAGGCCAAGCGTTTAGTTGAACACAAAAAAGACGTGGTCATTTTATTAGATTCGATTACCCGTTTAGCTCGCGCCTATAACACCGTTATTCCGTCGTCGGGCAAAGTGTTAACAGGTGGTGTCGATGCTCATGCTTTAGAGCGTCCAAAACGCTTCTTTGGTGCGGCACGTTCGATTGAAGAGGGTGGTTCGTTAACGATTATTGCAACTGCGTTAATCGAGACAGGCTCTAAAATGGATGAAGTTATCTTTGAAGAATTTAAAGGCACAGGCAACCATGAAGTGCATTTGGATCGCCGTATTGCCGAAAAACGTGTCTTCCCATCGATCAACATTAAAAAGTCGGGTACTCGTCGTGAAGAACGCTTGATGGCCGATGATGAATTGAAGAAAGTATGGATTTTACGCAAAATTCTGCATCCAATGGATGAAATTGCAGCGATTGAGTTTTTACTTGATAAGATGAAAGAAACCAAAACCAACGATGACTTTTTTGAAACCATGAAGCGTAAGCAGTGATGTTGGATGTTTTACAGCTCTCATTCTAACTCTCTCCCACAGGGGGAAAGGACTCCCTCGCCCTTTGGGAGAGGGTTGGGGTGAGGGGATAAGAATAGCAAAAAAGAACCCCGTGTTAGGCAACTAACACGGGGTTTTTGTTATTAGTTTTGGTGTTCGACACGCGCTCGTTGGCGTAGTTCGTCTTCGATATGGTGTAATAGTTTTATGGTGGTGGCGACAGTGTTAGCCTTGACGCTGTCTATCGCGAGCAAATCATGGTGTAAAGTTTCGAGCTGTAAAATTTGTTGATGAATTTGTTTGGCATCAACAGGGCTTAGGCTGACCATTGTCATCTGAGCATCTCCTTATTTAATTTAAGTGCATACTCAATATATAGACGATGTTTGCGGCTTGTGCCAATGTTTTATAAATCCGAACTGTTTGATGTTTGATGTTCTAGACTAAGACAATACCTTTAAACAGAGTGTTTTGTTATGCGTACTACCTTAGTAATAGATGATGATGTACTTGCGATAGCCAAAGCGTTTGCTCAACAGCAACACAAAACCATAGGGCAGGTTATTTCTGAGTTTGCCCGTCAAGCATTAACACGTCAAGCTCAGCCTGTGCTAGAACGAAATGGTATTCCGTTGCTTAAATCTAAGCCATTAGTCGCCCCTCAGCCTGTTAGTTTAGAGCTAGTTAATCAGCTTCGTGATGAATTGCCATGAGTGTATTTTTATTAGACGTAAACGTGTTAATTGCGTTAATTGATAGCAACCACGTTCATCATGACCGCCCCCATGCGTGGTTTGCTACAAAAGGCGTAAACGCATGGGCGACATGCGCGACCACCGAAAACGGCTTACTGCGTATTGTGGGTAATCCACGCTATCCTAATTCATTGGGCAATCCTATGGCGGTTGTGCCGATATTGCAGCAGTTACGTTAGTTGTCAGGGCATCAGTTTTGGAATGACGATATTAGCTTAATGGATGCCCGTTATGTTGATAGCACTCGCTTGTTACAGTCAGGGCAAATTACAGACAGTTATTTGTTAGCACTCGCGGTACATCATGGCGGTAAGTTAGCGACTTTAGATGCGCGTTTGTGTGTGGACGCGGTATTACAAGGACAAAGCGCATTATGTTTAATTTAAAAGATAGAGCAATGATTCTGTAGTTAAAATTAGAGGTTATGTTTCTTTTGGCTCAATTGACGCAGTAAGCCTCGCTAAAATTAGTAAAGTTGTCATTCAAGCCATAACTATTGAAGATTATGGTGGTAAATTACCCATATATAAAGGTAGCGTAAATTATAATGGCGAGTTTAAGTTAGAGTAGAGCGAGTTGACAAAGAAAGCTCATGATTTAATAGCTTGAGAAATAAATTCTCAAGCTGTTCATGTGTGCAACGCGCTACAAATTTTAACGCTGCCATTCTTTAAAATACTGTTTAAATTTAGCCACTTTAGGCGCAACCACCATTTGGCAATACCCTTGATGTGGATGATTAGCAAAGTAGTTTTGATGATAGGCTTCGGCCTCATAAAACGGCACTGCATCACTCACTTGAGTAACAATCGCTTGAGCAAACGTTTTATTTGTCGTGAGTTGTTGAATATAGCTTAACGCAACTTGTTTTTGCGTGTCATTTTGGCAAAAAATCACTGAACGATATTGTGTGCCTACATCATTACCTTGACGATTAAGCGTGGTGGGGTCGTGAATACCATAAAACACATCTAACAGTTGTTCAAAGCTAATGATGCTTGGGTCAAAATCAATTTTAACCACTTCGGCATGGCCTGTTGCACCTGTGCAAATTTGCTCATATGTGGGGTTGGGGCGTGCGCCACCTGCATAACCTGAAGTAACGTGTAACACGCCTTTGACTTGTAAAAATACTGCTTCTAAACACCAAAAGCAGCCACCTCCTAACATTGCTGTCTCAAAAGTCATGATTTTTTCTCCTGTTACCCTTCGACTTCGCTCAGGGTACACATTGTTGGTTGAGCTTGGCCAGCCCTGAGCCTCTGCCGAAAGGTCGAAGCCAGTTACGGCTTACCTTCGTTCATACACCACAAAATCATAATGTGTATCTTGTGGCTCGTAATAATGCGCTTCACGGCCAATTTCTTGCCATTGTGCTAAGTCTATAGACGGAAAAAAGGCATCACCTGTGACTGTTTTTTTAACTTCGGTAATATATAAACGCTGTGCTAATGGGAGGCTTTGCTCATAAATTTGTGCGCCACCCATTATAAAGGCTTCTTGAGTATCACTAATCTCGGCAATGCTTTGCGCGACTTTCAGTGCATCATCAATACTGGTAACGATTTTTACGCCTTCGGCATGAAAGTCGCTATTACGACTAATGACAATATTGCTGCGATTGGGTAAGGGTTTACCAATCGATTCATAGGTTTTTCGCCCCATAATCACAATGTTGCCTGTGGTTAAACGCCTAAAATATTTTAAATCTTCGGGTAAATACCACGGCAATTTGTTGTTGATACCAATACAGCCATTTTGGGCGAGAGCTACAATTAACGATAGTTTCATATTCATACACTGCATAACTCCTCCACCTGATAAGGGGGAGGCAGGGAGGGGGTTAGTTGACGTGGTGATAAACCTCACCCTAACCCTCTCCTTAAAAAGGAGAGGGGACTTATTTACACCGCCACAGGTGCTTTAATAGCGGCGTGAGATTGATAGTTTTCTAGCGTAAAATCTTCAAATTTAAAGGCGAAAATGTCTTTAACATCAGGATTCAAACGCATAGTCGGTAATGGCAATGGCTCACGGCTTAACTGTAAGTCGGTTTGCTCTAAATGGTTACTGTACAAATGGCAGTCACCGCCCGTCCAAACAAAATCCCCTAAGCCTAAATTACATACTTGAGCAATCATCATGGTTAATAAAGCATACGAGGCAATGTTAAAGGGAACACCCAAAAATACATCGGCACTGCGTTGATATAACTGACACGACAGCTTGCCGTCTGCTACATAAAACTGAAACAACGTATGACACGGTGGCAGCGCGACTTGATTGGCCTCGGCAGGATTCCAACCTGAAACAATTAAACGTCGTGAGTTTGGATTGTGTTTAATTTCGTGAATTAGGGTTTTGATTTGGTCAAAACCGTCAGGGCTAAAGCTACCATCGGCATTTTGTGTGGCACCAAAGTTTCGCCATTGATGACCATACACCGCACCTAATTCGCCTTCGCTACGGCCAAAACGCGCACACTGTTCGGCGGTTGCCCATTCATTCCAGATACTTACGCCATGATCTTGCAAGTATTTGACGTTAGTATCGCCACTTAAAAACCATAACAGCTCGTGAATAATAGATTTAAGATGCACTTTTTTGGTGGTTAGTAACGGAAAGCCATCAGCTAAATTAAAGCGCATTTGATGCGCAAATACCGAATAAGTGCCTGTGCCTGTACGGTCGCCTTTAAACGTGCCGTTCTCACGAATATGACGCATTAAGTCTAAATATTGTTTCATATACTTGGTCTTGTCTGTTGCTATTAGATTTTACCCTCACTCTAACTCTCTTCCAGAGGGAGAGAGAACTCCCTCGCCCTTTGGGAGAGGGCTGGGGTGAGGGAGTTAAGTGTTCTGCATTGGTTTTTTGCTATATGCTAATACTAATAACAAAATACCCACAGCGATGAGTGGCGTGGACAATAATTGCCCCATCGTTAACCAACCAAAGGCAATAAAGCCTTTGTCGGCATCGGGTTCTCTAAAAAATTCGATACTAAAACGGGCAAGGCCATAACCCAATGCAAACACGCCTGATACCGCTTTGACGGGGCGTGGTTTGCTAGAAAACCACCATACCACTGCAAATAATACCGCACCTTCCAAAAAGGCTTCGTATAGTTGCGAGGGGTGACGTGGTAAATTGTCCACATGAGGAAAAATCATCGCTAAAGGATAGCTTGGGTCAACAACGGGTCTGCCCCATAATTCGCCACCAATAAAGTTACCAATACGACCAAACAACAAACCTGTGGGCACAAGAGGAGCAACAAAATCAACCACTTGCCAAAAGCCAAGTTGATAGCGTTTGGCAAAAAATAGCATCGCGGCCAAGACCCCTAAAAAGCCACCATGAAAGCTCATGCCGCCTTTCCATACTTGAAACAACCACAAAGGGTTTGCTAAAAATTGGTCAAAGCTATAAAAGAACACATAACCACAACGTCCGCCTAAAATAATGCCCATTGCCCCATAAAAAATGAGGTCAGACAATTGGTCAGCCGTCCAAACGGGGTTCATTTTTTTGCTACGGACATTTGCCAAAAAATAGGCCATACCAAAAGCGCAGAGGTACATAATGCCGTACCAGTGGACTTGTAACGGCCCTATACTTAGGGCTATGGGGTCGATGTGTGGATAGGTCAGCATAAATGATGTTTCCAACAAGATTTAACTAAAAATCTTTCTATTTTATCTTAAATTTTAAAAATGAGGTTGTAGTTATGTGTTTATTGGCGTTTGCATGGCAAGTTCATGCGCAATATCCTTTGGTTTTGATTGCTAATCGAGATGAGTTTTATGCTCGTCCTGCCCAAGCGATTCATTATTGGCTCGATGCACCTCATGTGTTGGCAGGCAAAGACGAGCAAGAGGGCGGTACATGGTTAGGTGTCACAAAAGAAGGGCGTTGGGCGGCGTTAACTAATTATCGTGAGCCAAATGCGCCAAAAGGGGTGTTGTCACGCGGGCATTTGGTGGCTGAATTTTTAAAAGGACATGACGAGCCTTTGGCGTATGTGCAGCAACTTGCTACCGAACAATATAGTGGTTTTAATTTAGTGGTGGGCACTAGGAACCAAGCTGCTGTAGTCAGTAATCGAGGCACTGCACCACAATTATTAGCGGCAGGTATTTATGGTTTAAGCAATGCCTTGTTAGATAGTCCGTGGCCAAAAACGCAGCGTTTAAAAGCAGGACTAAGCAAGTTAATTGCTCAGGAGGCGATTGATACCAGAAAAGCCTTGGCGTTATTACAAGACCAAACGCAGCCTAAAGACGAGGATTTACCCGATACAGGCATTAGTTTGGTGTGGGAGAGATTATTAGCCACGGCGTTTATTAAGTCGCCTGTTTATGGAACTCGCGCCTCGAGTGTATTGTTATTGGGGCAAGACAATATGCGTTTAATTGAGCAAACGTGGCTTGAGGGTGAACAAGGCGAACTCAGAGAGTTAGGTTTTTAATGTGTAGAGTGAGTACAATAGCCCTTTTAGCAGACTAATGCGGTAAAAGTGTATGAGTATCAACTGGTTTCCTGGTCATATGAACAAGGCCATTCGTGAAATTAAAGAAATTTTACCCAAAGTTGATTTAGTCATCGAAGTTTTAGATGCACGTTTACCCTATAGCAGCTCTAACCCTGTCATTGAGCAGTTTTGTGCCGACAAGCCTAGTTTAAAGTTACTCACCAAAAGTGATTTGGCCGACCCCGCCATTACTCAGCAATGGTTGGCGTATTTTAGACAACAAAGCCAAACCCAAGCCTTGGCTATTACCACGCAAAAGCCTGAGCAAATTCGTGGTTTAATTAATGATATTAAAACCATGTTGGCAGGCAAAGAAGACAAATTGGGTAATATTACCGCACTCATTACAGGCATTCCCAATGTGGGCAAATCCACCCTCATTAATACTTTAGCAGGTAAACAAATTGCTAAAGCGGCCAATGAGCCAGCCGTGACTCAAGGCCAACAACGTATAGATTTACGCAATGGCTTAATTTTGATTGATTCGCCGGGTATTTTGTGGCCAAAAATCGACAATCCTAATAGTGGTTATCGTTTGGCCTTAGCAGGTTCTATTAAAAATACCGCCATGAACCATGAAGATGTGGCGTGTTTTGGGGCTGATTTTTTCTTAAAAAATTACCCCGAATTAATGAAGCAACGCTTTAAACTAAGCACTTTACCTGCAACCGAAATCGAATTTTTAGAAATTATTGGCAAACAACGCGGCTCATTGGGTGGCGGTGGTTATGTGGATTTTCATAAAATTTCGACTATTTTGTTATTGGAATTTAGAAGCGCGATTTTGGGGCAAATTAGCCTAGAAACCCCCGAAGTTGCCGAAGCCGAAAAAATTATAGTGGCCGAAAAAATAGCCGAAAAAGCGGCACAAAAAGAACTAGAGGCACAACAAAAAAAGAAACGTAAACGTAGATAGGTTGATATAACTGGTCGTCTTTTAACCCAATAGGACGAGGTTTTAGATAATAAAAAAGCCCGTAACCATTGAGATTACAGGCTTTTTTGTTTCTAGAGCGGTAATTGCTGCCCAGTAAGGGACTTGAACCCCCACGGATTTCTCCACTAATACCTGAAACTAGCGCGTCTACCAATTCCGCCAACTGGGCAT
>ERZ724511.29-NODE-29-length-59600-cov-8.575078_pt1 | contig 59600 bp, 57 predicted proteins | sample MGYA00376044_ERZ724511 | MGnify/ENA primary metagenome ERZ724511 (study PRJEB28724, sample SAMN07190887) | wastewater metagenome | isolation source: effluent of sewage treatment plant in Hong Hong | place: USA: Christiansburg, Virginia | collected 2016-03-01 ...
TGATAGCTTAAGTGTCATTAACTTAAGCAGTAGCAGTGGTTTTTTACAAGACAATCAAAACGGTACTTATACCTTAACACCAAATACCAACTTTAACGGTTTAATTCAGCTTGATTATCAAGTCGATGATAGCAATGGCGGAGTGGTTGATGCCTCTAACAGTGTGTTTATTCAAGCGGTCAACGATACCCCGATTGCCCCCTCTAGCCCCATCAGTCTAACAGCAGGTACCGAAGATACCGCCTACACCATTAACGCCAGTGATTTATTGCAAGGTTTTAGTGATATTGATAGTCCTAGCTTAAGTGTCATTAACCTCAGCAGTAGCAGTGGTTTATTACAAGACAATGCCGATGGCACGTATACCTTAACGCCCAACAAAGATTTTAACGGTAGCATTGGTTTAACGTATCAAGTGAGTGATGGCACGGACACGACCGATGCTAGCCGCAGTGTCTTTATTCAGGCGGTCAACGACGCGCCAACCATCACCCTCGACCCACTTGTGCGTCAGCTTCCCGAAGATAGCCGTATAGAAGTTGATGTATTAGCTAATGTGACAGATATTGATAGCACTACACTAACGTTGGTGTCTGCTACGGCTGATGCGGCACAAGGTCAAGTCAATATTACGTCTGACCAAAAACTATTCTTTACTCCTAATGCCAATTTTAATGGCGAAGCTAATTTAAGCTACACCGTTAAAGATGAACAAGGTGCAACGGTCACAGGTACACTCAAACTCAATGTTACGCCTGTGAATGATGCACCTGTTTTACGCGTTACCAAGCCAACAAATAACCTGCGTTTAGTAGAAGATGCAACGGCTGTTTTGGTTGGTTTGGCTTTTGGTTTGCAAGTAGAGGATGTTGATGCCCAGCCATTAAGTAGCTTAACTATTGCTATACAGCAAGGCTCTGCCAACGATGTGTTATCGCTACAAACGCAAGGCACCGCACTGCAAGCCACGTTTGATGCTCAGGCAGGTATTATTACGATTACAGGTTTAGATAGCATTGCTAACTATCAAAAAGTGTTAGATAGCTTAGCAATAAGTACCTCAGCCGAACAAGGTGCGCTTGAGCGTGGCTTTAAAATCACTATTAATGATGGCCAATTAACCGATATGGTTACTCTGACTCTTCCTGTGGATTATGTGCAAGATGAAAGCCAAATAGGTGGCATTGGTAATGACACCTTAAATGGCAGTAATGGTAATGACTTATTAATAGGCGGTGATGGCGACGACATTTTAAATGGTGGTAACGGCAATGACACGTTAATAGGTGGTAACGGCAATGACATCTTAAATGGTGGTGATGGCCAAGACACTATGGACGGTGGTGATGGTGACGACATTTTTATTGTCGATGATGCAGGCGATGTGATTACTGATACTTCAGGCATAGACCAAGTACAAACCATTATTTCGTTTACCTTACCCGAAGGTTTTGAAAACTTGCAGTTTACAGGATTGCAGTCAGGCTTATTAGGACAAGGTAATAGCGGCAACAATACCATGCAAAACAATGATGCAGGCGGCGAGCTTCAAGGCGGCGCAGGTGATGACCGTTTTGAAGATGGCGCAGGGCGTGATGTGTTTGTAGGTGGTCAAGGTGCAGATACCTTTGACTTTTCGCAGCTACAAAATGGCGTATTACGTTTGGGTGAAGTGTTAGACTTTTCGGTAGCGCGTGGCGACAAAATTGATGTGTCTAAAATTGATGCCAACAGCCTAGAAATAGGCAATCAAGACTTTAGTTTTGTGGGTGAGCAAGATTTTAGTGGTGTTGCAGGAGAGTTACGCTTTAGTCAGCGTTTATTGCAAGGCGATATTAATGGCGATGGTGTAGCCGATTTTGAAATTAAATTAGTGGGTGTCTTGGAGTTAAAGCAAGATGATATTTTGCTGTAATTATTCTAAACATGGAGCGCAGACAATGAAATTTAAGTTAGGTATAACAACAGCATTATTAACAAGTTTATTAGCTGCTTGTGGTGGTGATGGTAACGGTGTAGGCACGGATGCACAAAATCAGGCTAATAAACTACCCATTGCCAATGCAGACTTTTTTAATGTCTTACAAGGCAATACCGCCACGCTTAATGTATTAGCCAATGACATTGACCCCGAATTAGGTGCATTATCATTAGTAGGAACGCCGACTATTGAGGCTTCTAAAGGCACAATAAGCCCTAGTAGCGATAAAAAGACCTTTAACTTAACACTGAATGCCAGTTTTACGGGTGGTATTACCTTTAGCTATATAGTGGCTGATGCTCAAGGCAATCAAACGACAGGTCAAGCCACTGTCACGGTCAAAGCCTTACAGTCGTTGTCAGCTAAACAAGACAGCACTTGCGTAGTTACCAGTACAGGTATTGTTAAATGTTGGGGCGTTAACGACTTTGGCCAATTGGGTGATGGTACGACTCAAGCCTTTAAAAATACGCCTGTCACTGTGACTAATTTGAGTGGCGCAAAGCAAGTGGCTATGGGCTATAACCACGCTTGTGCGATTACTCAAACAGGGGTAGTCAGCTGTTGGGGTGACAATAATAATGGCCAATTGGGTGATGGCACGAAAACCCAACGTTTACAGGCTACTACGGTAGTGGATTTGTCTGCTAAAGCGACACAATTAGCCTTAACTTACCAAAGTAGTTGTGCTTTATTAGAAACAGGCAATATTCAATGTTGGGGCAGTAACAGCCAAGGTGAATTAGGAGTAGGTAAACAAATAACACCTATACGTAGCCTTTCTCCTCAAACCTTAACATTAGGTAGCAACTTAAAAGCCAAACGTATTGTGGCTGGCAAAAATCACTTATGTGCCATTAGCCAAAATGACTCGCTATTTTGTTGGGGTGCCAATGAGGTAGGCCAATTAGGGATTAATAGCTCTGCTGCTGTTGTATATCAAGCAACACAAGTGAATTTGGCAGGTAGTGTGCAACAAGTGGCCGCAGGCTTTGGTCATACTTGCGCTGCAACAGCTAATACCGTGTCTTGTTGGGGAGATAACAGCTTTGCTCAGTTAGGCAATAATGCTTCAAGTACAACGCCTGTTACATCACCTGTCACGGTGCTTGGCTTAACCACTGCTCTTAATAATTTGGCATTAGGTAAAGACCATAGCTGTGCCGTTACTACAGACAACAAAACCTACTGTTGGGGTAGTCGTCAGGCAGGCCAAACCGCACAAACGGTTAATAACACCACGCTTGATAAACAGCCTATTTTGGTTTCTTTAACAGGCAAACGCGCCTTGAGCGCAGGCGATTTTCATACCTGTAGTATAGAAGATAACAGCTTGGTTAAATGTTGGGGCAAAAACGATTTAGGCCAATTAGCCAATGGCTCAACCGCGCAGCAAAGTGCCAGCCCTGTCTCGGTCACGTTAAATTAGTCTTGGGCTTAACCCTCACTCCAGCTCTCTCCGTAAAGGAGAGGGGGGAGTGCAGCAAATACCCATGCCCTGAATGAGTAATAAACGATATGCCTCAACCTAATGGCAAATTTGCTATTTTGCTGCACATTCTTAAACCCATCAAACCCATTCTTTTAAGTTTAATGCTGTTTAGCATGGTGCTAAATGTCCTAATGCTTGCACCCTCTATTTATATGCTGCAAGTGTATGACCGCGTGTTAAGCAGTCAAAACCAATTTACCTTATTTGCTATTACCTTGATTGTATTGTGTGTTTATTTGGCTATTGGTTTACTAGAATGGGTTCGCTCTAACTTATTGTTAAGACTAAGTGCCGCAATGGATTTGGCACAAAGTGATCGTATTCATGCCGCCGCGTTTGCCAAAACACCCTTAGCGCGTAGTATGTCACCCGCGCAAGTGGTTCAAGACTTTAGTGCGGTTAGACAAGTGGTGACAGGCTCTTTTGTCTTGGCCTTACTCGATTTGCCATGGATTCCTCTATATGTAGGCGTTTTATTTGCCTTTGAATGGCCGTTAGGCTTATTAGCAGTAATAGGGATGATGTTATTAGCCTTGATTGCGGTATTGACCGAAAAGCTCACCAAAGAACCCCTCGAAAAATCAAATAAAATCGCCAGTCAAGCGGCATTTATGCTTAATAAACAGCATCGTCATATCGAAATTATTTCGGCCTTAGGCATGATTCCCATGTTAGGCAAACGTTGGCAAATTCAAAACCGCGAAGCCCTGTTATTACAAATTCAAGCCAGTGATTACATGGCGCGTTTAAGTGCCGTAGGGCGATATATTCGCTTAACTTTGCAATCTTTAGTGTTAGGCATCGGCGCGTATTTGGTATTACAAGGAAAAATGTCGGGCGGAATGATGATTGCAGGCTCAATTTTATTGGGGCGTGCTTTAGCCCCTGCCGAGCAACTCATTGGCTCATGGCGACAACTGATGGCAGGTATTACCGCACATCAACGCTTAAGCCAGTTATTAGCTCAAGACGAAACCGAGCAAGTCCCTTTTAGTTTGCCTGCTCCCATAGGTCACCTCACGGTAGAACAAGTGACTGTTACAGTAGAAGGGCGTAAAGAGCCTGTATTACGTCAAATAAAATTTAAGCTAGAGGCAGGCGAAAGTTTGGCTATTGTGGGTGCAAGTGCCTCAGGAAAATCGACCTTAGCGCGGGTTATTTTGGGCTTAGTTAACCCCAATATGGGTGAAGTGCGTTTAGATAACGCCGATTTGCAACAATGGCCGCGTGACAAATTAGGCCAATATGTGGGTTATTTACCGCAAGATGTTGAGCTTTTTGAAGGCACGATTGCCGAGAATATTGCCCGTTTTCAAGAAGTGGCTGCGCCACTGGTAATACAAGCAGCGCAATTAGCCCATGTGCATGAGATGATTGTACGTTTGCCTCAAGGTTACGACACTCGTATTGGCGAAGATGGCGCAAAATTATCGGGTGGACAACGGCAACGCATTGCCTTAGCACGCGCTGTTTTTGGTCATCCTAAATTAGTGGTGTTAGACGAGCCAAATGCCAACTTAGATGACCAAGGCGACAAAGCCTTAGCCGATACCTTAATAGCACTTAAAAAGCAGCATATTACCGTGGTTGTTATTTCGCATCGTACCCATATTTTGGCCGCTGTTGACCGAATGTTATTGCTGCAAGAAGGCACTCAGTCCTTGTTTGGTTTACGAGAGCAAGTGTTGCAGCAATTACGTCAGGCAGGGGCAGCTGCATGAGTGAGTCCCTAAACACAGAACAACGCTTACAAGAACTGGCTCATGACAATAAGCCTGCACGTTGGGGACGTTATAGTTTACTGACTTTGTTAGCTATATTTATTTTGTGGGGCAGCTTTATGCCCATAGATTCGGGCGTACCTGCTCAAGGCGTGATTGGTATTCAAAGCCAACGTCAATCGGTGCAACATCCACAAGGGGGCGTAGTTAAGCATTTGTTTGTGCATGAAGGGATGTATGTAGCACAAGGCCAACAATTATTAGCTTTAGACAACACCCAAATTAATGCCGATTTACAACGTGCCGAGCAAGAATATATTCAATATTCAGCGCGTTTGGTGCGTTTATTGGCCGAGCGTCAGCATCAAGCTCAAGCGGATTTTAGAACTCAAACGGCGTTACAAGAATATAATAACCCTATTATTATCAGTGCGATACAAACACAGTCTGCGTTATTGCAAGCTAGAGTGCAAGGCGCAGAGTTAGAACAAAAAGTCTTGCAACAGCGTATTGCTGCCAAAAAAATTGATAGTCAACGTCAACAAACTATTGCCACACAGCGTCAACAGCAAATTGATTTATTAAAGCAAGAGATAGAAGCGCAACAAGCCTTGATTAAACAGGGCTTTATGGGGCAAGAACGCCTATTAAGCCTACAGCGCGAACAGCTCGAAAGGCAAGTTGAACAAAACGAAGCTCAGTTAGCCATGAGTCAGCAACAAGCCGATATAGCCGAGCTTACGCAACAAATATTATTAAAAAAATCGCAATATCAACAAGAAATAGAACGCGAAATGACCGAGGTTGAGCAGCAGTTAGTGGTATTAACTCAACAAAAAAATAGCTTGCAAGATAGACTGCAACATACACAAATTACCGCGCCTGCCTCGGGTGTGGTGGTTGCACAAACGATTCATACCCAAGGTGGAGTAATTAGTGCGGGGCAAGTGCTAATGGATATTGTACCAACCCAAAATAATATTATTGTAGATGCTAAGGTTGCGCCGCATTTAATCGAAAAAATACAGCTTAACCAAACGGCGCATATTCGCTTAACCGCCTTAGATAGCCTTAACCCTGTGGTTGAGGCAACGGTGATTAGTATTTCGGCTGACCAATTAACGCCCAACAACAATACACCGCCTTATTTTGCAGTACGTTTGCAAATAAATTCTCAATCATTACAAAAAGTTAAGTATCAAAAAATTAGCGCAGGTATGCCCGTTGATGTGTTGTTTAAAACAGGTGAGAGGAGCTTTTTTAGATATTTAGCCGAGCCTTTATTAAAGACCTTCTTTTTTGCATTGAGGGAGTGATTTTTACGACGATTATGTTTTTTGTTATGACGAAATATATTTTGCTCTATGCGAGTGGAGCTTGATGTGAGTATATTTTAGGTTTAATCTAGTCTGACTAGACAGACTAATGAGATAAACTATGTCCACATGGCAATTACAACAAGCAAAAAGTCATTTAAGTGAAGTCGTTAAATTGGCGATTCAGCATCAGCCGCAACATATTACGGTACGTGGTCAACCTGCGGTTGTGTTGTTAGCTTATGACGATTATGTGCGTTTAACACAACCTCAACCCCGTTTTGCCGATTTTATGCGTCAATCTCCCTTACTAGAAGAAGATTTATTTGTGGTGCGTGAGAATTCTATGACCCGTGAGTTGGATTTATGAGCTATTTGTTAGACACTAATGTTTTGTCAGAAATGGTACGAAAAGAGCCAAATGAACAGGTATTGCGATGGTTTGATAATACACCTGACCACTTATTATATGTGAGTGTGTTAACGCTAGGTGAAATTCGCAAAGGAGTTGAAGTGATTGTTGATACTATTCGCCGTGAGCGTGTGCTTGCTTGGTTAGAGCAAGACTTGCCCTTGTGGTTTGGTGAGCGTATTTTACCAGTTAATGCAGCGGTTGCCGATGAGTGGGGGCGATTATGCGCACACATGAATAGGCCATTGCCTGCGATTGATAGTCTGTTGGCTGCAACAGCATTGCATCACAAGTTACGTTTAGTGACCCGTAACACCAAAGACTTTAATTATCCCTCTTTATTGGTAGATAATCCGTGGCAAAGCAAATAATGGTCGTTAAGTGAGTGCTATGTCCTGCCGATAATATACAGACTTATTTTTTGTAGTATAAAGTTAGCATCTGTAACCTGTACGTAGCGTAGCGCAATACGAGACAAATAAACATAAAATCAAACGCTTATTATTTTAATATTAGCGCAAATCCTGTGTTACGTTGCACTGCACATAGGCTAGGAGGCAGCCGATGAGCAAACCATTAACAGCTCGCGTAGCGTGGGTTGAGGCACGAAACCCGCGATAATTGAATGTAAATTGTGGGTTTCCTACGTTAACCCACACTACGACTATTTTCTTTTTTGCGTTGAGGGAGTGATTTTTACGCCAAATATTTAAGTCCTGTTGCGGCTTCTTCTTGTAGCATTAGTGTGAGTTTATCGGCAGGAATAGGGCGGCTAATTAAATAGCCTTGTACCACATCACAACCTTGTTCTTTTAAAAAGGCTAAATGGGTTTCGGTTTCTACGCCTTCGGCAACAATCTTCATCCCCAAACTATGCCCCATCGCAAAAATGGCACGCACAATGGCATCGTCTTTTTCGGCTTGGCCAATTCTAAACACAAACGATTGGTCGATTTTAAGCACATCAATCGGAAAGTCGCGTAAATAAGATAACGACGAATAGCCCGTCCCAAAGTCATCTAAGGCAATTTTGATGCCGCGACTGCGTAAGTCTTCAAGTTGTTGGCATACCGTTTCTTTTTCGTCCATAAACGAAGACTCTGTAAGCTCTAACTCGAGGGCAGTGGGGTCTAAACTTGTATTAACTAAAATTCTATCCACAATTTCCAATAAATTACCGCGTTGTAATTGCTGTGCTACCACATTAACTGAGGTGCTAATATGCGTAAAACCTTGAATATGCCAGTCATAAGTTTGCTGACAGGCTTTATATAAAACGATTTCACCGATTGCCGAAATTAGGCCAGCTTCTTCGGCTAGTGGAATAAATTGGGCAGGAGACAATAAGCCCATCGTCGGATGTTGCCAACGCACTAAGGCTTCGGTGCTAATAATACGATTGGTTTTAAGGCAAATTTTAGGTTGATAAAACACCACAAATTCATCTTTAAAAATCGCTTTGCGTAAGGCACTTTCTAAGTTGACTTGTTCGATAGAAATAGATTTTACATCATCACTAAAGAAGCGTGTGCTATTGCCCCCCATGCGTTTGGCTTGTTGTAAGGCTAAGTCGGCATGGTTGATTAAAATTTGTAATTCACGGCCATGTTCAGGAAATAAACTAACACCAATAGACGCACCTAATAACAACTCATGCTCACCCACTTTAAAGGGGCGGCGTAAATTGTCGATAATTTTTTCACAATATGACTCAAGCGCAGTATGGCTTTGAGCTTGGTCTAAAATTAACGCAAACTCATCGCTGCCTAAACGAGCCACGGTGTTAGCATCACTGGCTGTTTGGCTAATACGTTCGGCGACTTTTTTAAGTAAAACATCGCCTAACTCGTGGCCTAAACTATCATTGAGTGGTCTAAAGCGGTCAAGGTCTATATGAAGCACCGCAAAAGTATGATTTTTTTCGCGGGCAAGCATAATGGCACTATACAGGCGATCATGAAACAAATTACGATTAGCCAAGCCCGTTAAACGGTCATAATTAGCTAAATATTTGAGCTTTTCTTCGGCTTCTTTGCGCTGTGTTAAATCGGAGACAATACCAACATAGTGGCCAATTTGATTATCATTATTATAAACGGCGGTAATGTGTAACCATTGCGGAAACGCTTCACCACTTTTGCGATGCTCTAATAGTTCGCCTTGCCAGTCGCCTGAGCGTTTTAATTGTTCGAGTGCAGAATGATATAACGCCGCTTTAGGGGTGACATCACTGGTAGTTAGATCAAAAAGATGTTTGCCTTCTAGGTCGTCATTACTAAAACCTGACATTTGGCTAAAGCGTGGATTTACCGATAAATAGCAAAAATTAGCATCTAAAATATAAATACCTTCGGCTGCATATTCAAATACCGAAGCCGAAAGACGCAGTTTGGCTTCAACTTCGCGTTCGGGTGTAATGTCACGGCGTGTGCCAATCAAACGTAGTGGGTGACCTTTTTCGTCCCAAGCCACCACTCGACCGTTATCTTCAACCCATACCCAATGCCCTGCCCTATGTAATATGCGATAGGCAACTTCATAGCTCGGTTTTTTTTTGCGTAGATGTTGTAATAAGGCGCGTTTTACATTGCTGTAATCATCGGGGTGAATGATTTGTTTCATGTTACCCATGAGTGCTTTCATTTCTAGTTTTGAGTAACCTAATAATTGCTCAAAATTAGAATTAAAAATCTCATTGTTGTTCATGTTCCAATCCCACAAACCAATACCAGAGGCATCAATGGCGAGAGTTAGACGTTCTTGGCTATTACGTAAAGCACGGTTAATGTCGGATAAGGCTAAGGTACGTTCGCGTACTTTTTGTTCTAGATGAATATTCACTTCTTGGAGTTGGCTTTCGGTATGACGACGCTCTTGGATTTCTTGGGCAAGTTTTTGATTAACGGCCTCAACGGTACTTTTAGAGCTTTCTAAAAAATGAATTAAATCTTCGTTGCGTAGCTGCAACCATAAGGATTGATAACTTAAGTCACTTAAACGCCGACCTGCTAACAACACAAAAAAGAAAAACAAGCCACCTACACCCGTCAAAGCCGAGTTCACTACCGAAGGATAAGCCGTTAATAATAATAAACCTGGCAAAATAGCGGCAACAGCAAAATAAATAAAGGTTTCAAAACGACTCGAATAACTGGTTAATGCAGCAATCGCTTGCCAACTCACTAAACAGGCAAACAGGGCAGGGCGATAAAAATCATTGAGTGGTGCGCCATTAATAGGAAAGCTCGGTGAAAAAACAACCGCAGCAACACCCCACACGCCACCCATCATTAACGCTGTTGCATTAATAAATTTTTCGATAGTGTACGCACGATATTCTTGAAAGTTATGTTTGAGGCGGCTCATCAAGGCAATAGATAAGCACACACTAAAGACACTTAAGCCTGACCAAGTTTTGGTAGATAAAAACAGGGTATTGGGTTCGTCCCAATATAAAAAACTCACCGTAATAATAGAAACTAAAGAAATAAAACTAAAAAATTGAAATTGCCCAATCATTTGTGAAGACTGGAGTTGCATGAGTCGTTGCTCAATGAGAGGGGTAGGCATCTCTGAGCTGGCATTATTATTATCTTGGTCGGTCATTAAACCGTACCCCCTGTTATAAAACCAAACACTATGGGAGCGAATGAAATATATTATTTTTAATATTAGGATTTACGCATTGCACTGCAATAATAGTGTAAGGCGCAATGAATTTCTCTATTCTATGCAGCTATTGTTAATAGCTCAATCAAAAAACGGTTGCCTAGTCAATTATTCTTATCTTTTGGTTTAAAAAACGTCATTGTCACAAACTTGTCATATATATGGGCTACTCTAGTTTCATGTTTAAAGCATATACCTTTATTGGGAGTCTATTATGAAGCTGCAACTTTTAGTGTTGGCATTGGGTTTGGGCGTAGTTAATGCACAAGCAGCGGTTGATGCAGGTATGCCTGTTTACGAAAAAACTTCGGGTATTTCAGGTAACTTATCCAGCGTAGGTTCGGATACTTTAGCTAATTTAATGACATTTTGGGCTGAAGAGTTCAAAAAACAATACCCTAATATTAACGTACAAATTCAGGCTGCAGGTTCTTCGACTGCTCCTCCTGCGTTATCTCAAGGCACTTCTAATTTTGGCCCTATGTCTCGTGCTATGAAAGATAACGAGATTCAAGACTTTGAAAAGAAGTATGGTTATAAACCAACGGCTATTCCTGTTGCAGTAGATGCCTTGGCGGTATTTGTGCATAAAGATAACCCCATTAAAGGGATGTCGATGGCTATGGTTGATGCCGTTTTTTCGAGTACCCGTAAATGTGGTTACGAAAAACAAGCCAATAACTGGGGTGATGTAGGCTTAACAGGTGCTTGGCAGTCGCGTGATTTGCAATTGTTTGGTCGTAACTCGGTCTCGGGTACTTACGGTTATTTTAAAGAACACGCTTTATGTAAAGGTGACTTTAAAGCTAACGTAAACGAACAACCGGGTTCGGCTTCGGTAGTGCAATCGGTTTCTAATTCGATTAACGGCATTGGTTATTCGGGTATTGGTTATGTAACATCAGGTGTTAAAGCAGTTCCTTTAAAAGGCAGTGATGGCGAGTTTGTTGCCGCAACCGCTAAAAATGCCTTATCGGGTAAATATCCTTTAGCGCGTTTTTTGTATGTTTACGTTAACAAGCATCCTAAAAAGCCTTTAGCTCCTTTAGAGGCCGAGTTTGTTAAACTGGTTTTATCTAAACAAGGTCAGCAAATTGTGGACAAAGACGGCTATATTCCTTTGCCTGCTAGTGAGGTCAAAAAGATTAGAGCTAAACTAGGGCTGTAATCCTTTATAATAAAAGAGGGGCTGATAGCCCCTTTTTTGCTGTAAAAATTATTGTTTTTAAATGCTTTTAGATTTGTGATTATGTTTAGCTAAAATGTGTTAGTCCACATGAGTTTGATTAATTCGAGAGTTTTATGAGTAGACCAGAGCGTGTTCGTCTCGATGCCGCCACAATGGCTGCCTTAGATCGCCGCCGTAGCATCAAAGATAAAATTACAAATGTCACCATTGGTTTTGGCGGCATTTTTGTGGTGTTAGCGATTACCTTGATTTTTGTGTATTTATTGGTCGAAAGTTGGCCTTTATTTCAACAAGCTAAATTTGACCAAACCCAAAGTTATCAAACAAAACAGCAAGCCACATGGGTGGACATGGATGAATATAATCAAACAGGCATACGTTTATTGGCAACGGGTGAAGTGCAATACTTTAGCGTTAAAGATGGCCAAACCACCTCAAGCGAACATTTGGTGTTGCCTGAAGGCGTTTCTATTAGCCATGTACAGCGCAGTGGTGTGTTGCAAGGTCTAGTGGGCGTGGGTTTATCTAATGGCCAATTATTGGTCTTTAAACCAAGCTATTCGGTAGATGTAGCGCGCGATGGCAAATCTAAAGTCGTCACACCAAGCATTATTTTTCCTTATGGTTCAGCACCTTTAACCGTTAATGATAACAAGCAGCCTTTATCGGTGTTTGCCATTCGTGATGACGATAATACCTTACAAGTATTTGCCGCCGCTAATAATCAAGTGTTATGGCAGCGTTTTGCGGTACATAAAGATGATGCCGACACAGGTGGCTTTAGTTTAAGTAGTGCGATGGATAATACTGATAGCGACTCAAATGATGCTAAAACCTTTGAGCGTAGTCTTAATATGGCCTTGGCTGTTAATAGTAATACCATTAAAAGCATGATATTAGGCCAAGGCGCACGTTGGGCTTATGTATTAACTAAAAATGATATTGCGGTGTTTAAAGTAGTTGATGGTGAGCCAACATTATATCAAACCGTTAAAGTAGAGGGTGGAGAGATTAGTACCGCTATTTCCTTACAAGGCGAAATTTCGCTGTTGGTGGGTAATAGTAAAGGAGCGATTAGCCAATGGTTTTTAGTACGTGATGCCAACAGTATAGAAGATAAATTTACGCTACAAAAAATTCGTCAATTTCAGTTAGGTACAAGTGCCATTACCGCCATTGCTCCCGAGGCCAAACGTAAAGGGTTTGTGGCAGGTGATGCTCAAGGCAATATTGGCTATTTTTATACCACCTCTGAACGCACCATTGGTATTCACGCCGCAGCGACAACACCTATTAAGGAGTTATCGGTCTCTGCTCGCTCCGAAGGTATTTTTGTGCAAGCCGCAGACGGTGCCAGTTTTTGGAACTTACACACTGAGCATCCTGATATTTCAATGAAGTCATCATGGAGTAAAGTGTGGTACGAATCCTATCCTGCGCCAAGTTATACATGGCAATCCACTTCAGGTAATGCCGACTTTGAAGGCAAAATGTCGTTAATGCCTTTGACTTTTGGTACGCTAAAAGCGGCTTTTTATGCCATGTTGTTAGCCGCGCCTTTAGCTATTTTTGGTGCGATGTACACCGCAGTATTTATGTCGCCCAGATTACGTACCAAAGTCAAACCCGCTATTGAGTTAATGCAAGCCTTACCTACGGTGATTTTGGGCTTTTTGGCGGGCTTATGGTTAGCTCCTGCCATCGAAAGTAACTTACCCGGTATTGCTAGTTTGTTAATTGTTACCCCACTAATTATTTTGCTGTGTGGCTTTGTTTGGGTACAAATTCCACTCGAAAAGCGCAGTCGTATTCCTGACGGTTGGGCTCCTGTTATTTTGATTACACCCATTTTATTGGGTGCATGGTTGTCGTTTGGTTCTTCTCAAGCCATCGAATTACACGTATTTGGTGGTGATGTTCGTTACTGGTTATCACACGAAGCAGGCATTAAGTTTGACCAACGCAACTCTTTAATTGTGGGTTTAGCGATGGGCTTTGCGGTTATTGCGCCTATTTTTTCGATTGCCGAAGATGCGTTATTTGCCGTACCACGTCATTTAACCAATGGCTCTTTAGCTTTGGGTGCAACACAATGGCAAACCTTAATGCGTGTGGTATTACCTACCGCGTCACCAGGTATTTTTTCGGCCTTAATGATTGGTTTTGGTCGTGCGGTTGGCGAAACCATGATTGTGCTAATGGCCACAGGTAATACCGCCGTGATGGAGTGGAATATTTTTGAAGGTATGCGTACTTTGTCGGCCAACGTGGCGGTAGAAATGGGTGAAGCAGAGGTAGGCTCAACCCATTTTAGAGTGTTGTTTTTGTCGGCCTTAGTATTGTTTGTTTTGACCTTTGTTTTAAATACGATTGCAGAAGTGGTGCGTAGCCGTCTGCGTAAAAAGTATGGTTCTCTGTGAGGCTTATTCCATGAAATTACGCGAATATTTTAAAAGCGGTGAGGCGTGGGTGTGGCTCAATGCAGGTGCAGTCGCCATCTCTTTAATTATGGTTGTTGGTATTTTGGGTTTGGTTGCAGTGCGTGGCTTAGGTCATTTTTGGCCAGCCGATGTATTACAAGCACAATATAATTATCAAGGCCAAAGCACGACGATTATTGGCGAGATTTACGACGAAAAAGTAGATACCGCCAAACGTTTACGTGAATCAGGGGTTGATATTCCTGCTTCGGTAGATACCGTGACCCGTTATTCTATTAAACAGGGTAACAAAGATATAACGGGGCAAGACTTTAGGTGGGTATTAGCAAGCCATTTGCAAAATCAGCAATATCCAGCCGATATTGTGGCTTTAGAGCGTTATGAGTGGGGCGCATTTTATGGCCGCCTTAAATCGCTAAAAGAAAATGGCCAATTAATTGCCGAAGGTGATAAGGCTTGGACAGAGTTACAAACGCGTTTAGCGCGTAGTAATGGTTTTCATCAAGACATTAAAAGCCTAGAAAAGGGTGAGGTGGGTGCAATTAACTTTAAGCTCGAAAAACTACGTTTACAAGAGCGTAAGCTAGAGCTAAAAGGTGAATTAGATGATACTGCTCGTGCCGAATTAGCCGCCAAGCGTGACGAACAGCATCAAAAGTATGAAGTATTAAAAACCAAACTTGAGCAACTGCGCCACGACATGGAACGTGATTCGGCGGTGTTTGTGGTGGCTGACGGCACAGAAAAAGAAATCCCTTTAAGTAAAATTGTGGCAGCACATAAACCTAATGCGATGGGTGTGTTGGCTAAATTAGGCGCGTATGGACAAAATGCGTGGTCATTTTTAAGTGATGATCCGCGTGAAGCCAATACCGAAGGCGGCGTGTTTCCTGCCATTTTTGGCACGGTGTTAATGGTGTTAATGATGACCGTGATTGTGACTCCTTTAGGAGTAATTGCGGCTATTTATTTACGCGAATACGCCACACAAGGAGTGATTACCCAAACGGTGCGTATTGCAGTCAATAACCTAGCAGGTGTACCGTCTATTGTGTATGGCGTGTTTGGTTTGGGCTTTTTTATCTACTTTTTGGGTGGCAATATTGACCGTTTGTTTTATCCCGAATCGTCCCCTGCGCCTGTTTTTGGTACACCGGGTTTGTTATGGTCGGCAATTACCTTGGCATTAATGACTTTGCCTGTGTTGATTGTGTCTACCGAAGAAGGTTTGTCGCGCATTCCTCGCGCCCTCAAAGAAGGCTCGTTAGCTTTAGGTGCAACCAAAGCCGAAACCTTATGGCGTGTGGTCTTGCCTATGGCTATGCCCAGTATTATGACAGGTGTGATTTTAGCGATTGCACGTGCCGCAGGTGAAGTTGCCCCGTTAATGTTGGTCGGCGTAGTTAAATTAGCCCCAACCTTACCTGTAGATTTAAACGCACCATTTATTCACTTAGAACGTAAGTTTATGCACTTAGGCTTTCATATTTACGATGTAGGCTTTCAAAGCCCTAACGTAGAAGCGGCGCGACCTTTAGTGTATGCCACCGCCTTTTTGTTAGTGTTTATTGTGGCTGCCTTAAACTTATCGGCAGTAGCCTTGCGTAATCGCTTACGCGAAAAGTATAAAGCCCTAGAGTCCTAATTTGCTCAGGCTTAATGTCTTAAACGACGAATAGTATAAATTTAGAACTGGAACAGCTTATGAATAGCAATAGCTCAGTAGCAACACCTACACCTGTTAGCACCGTGAAAATGGATGCGTTGGGGCGACAAAATCGCAACTTAAGTATGGCCAACGAAGATATTTGCTTAGAAACGCGCGACCTCAATTTGTTTTATGGCCAAAAACAAGCCTTGTTTGACGTTAATATGCACATTCCACGCAAGCGTGTAACGGCATTTATTGGTCCATCTGGTTGTGGTAAGTCCACCTTGTTGCGTACTTTTAACCGTATGAATGACTTGGTTGATGGTTGTCAGATTAACGGCAAAATTTTGTTAGATGGCAATGATATCTTTGATAAAGGCATGGATATTACTAACTTACGCCGTCGCGTAGGCATGGTGTTTCAAAAGCCAAATCCCTTTCCTAAGTCAATTTATGAAAATGTGGCTTATGGTTTACGTTTGCAAGGCATTAATAAAAAAAGCTACCTAGATGATGTGGTTGAAGACTCACTCAAAGGCGCAGCCCTATGGGACGAGGTCAAAGACCGTTTAAATGATTCGGCTTTAGGTTTATCAGGTGGTCAGCAACAGCGTTTAGTGATTGCACGTGCTATTGCCATTGAGCCAGAAGTGTTATTGTTAGATGAGCCGACTGGTGCGCTTGACCCCATTTCTACCCTCAAAATTGAAGAATTAATTCACGATTTGCGTGACCGTTTTACAATTTTGATTGTAACGCACAATATGCAGCAAGCAGCGCGGGTATCCGACTACACCGCCTTTATGTATTTGGGTAAGTTGGTTGAGCATAGCGACACCGACACCTTATTTACCAACCCTGCACATAAACAAACCGAAGATTATATTACAGGCCGTTACGGCTAATTTACCCCTCGACTTTGCTTAGTCACATTTTTTTTGTGTTGGCTGAGCCAAGTCGAAGCCCCTTTTTTTTATCACAGGAGCAGCGCATTATGCCAGCTACCCATGAAGAATATGGACATCATATCTCACAAAAATTTAATAGTGAGTTAGAAGAAATTCGTACCCATTTTTTAGAAATGGGTGGTTTAGTCGAAAAACAAGTCACCGATGCAATTCACTCTTTATTAGATGCTGACTCCGCCTTAGCGGTATCGGTACAAGAAAGTGATAAACGCATTAATGCCATGGAAACTAAGCTCGATGATGAATTAGTGCGTATTTTGGCGCGTCGTCAACCTGCCGCGTCTGACTTGCGTATGATTGTGGCTATTAGTAAAGCCATTACCGACCTAGAACGTATTGGTGACGAAGCAGCTAAAATTGCGCGTTATGCGGTTGCCTTATGTGAAGAAGGGGAGTCGCCGCGTGGGTATGTCGAAACGCGTCATATTGGCAATCAAGTGCGCGTGATGCTGCATGACACCTTGGATGCCTTTGCGCGTTTAGATGTAGAGCAAGCGTTTAGAGTGATGCAATCTGACCATCAAATTGACATGGAATATAAAACGGCGACTCGTGCCTTAATGACTTATATGATGGAAGACTCACGTTATATTTCGCGGGTATTAAACGTTATGTGGGTGTTGCGGAGTTTAGAGCGTATTGGTGACCATGCGCGTAATGTGGCCGAGCAATTGATTTATTTAGTCAAAGGTGCTGATGTGCGTCATGTGAGCTATGATGTAGTAAGGCAAAAAGTCGAAAAATAATTTGTGTGGGGGTAAACATTGGTTTGCCCCTAAGTCTTTGTCGTCATTATCCAATCTCCAAAACAAATTAAGCAGAAAGTTTATGCAACATGTCCTTATTATACATGAGGTTGAGTCTTACTCTGCTTGGAAAGTGATTTTTGATAAGGCGGCTGGTATCCGTAAAGAGGCGGGTGAAATAAGCTATCAGTTATTGCGTTATGACACTAATGCCAATGCTGTGGTTCATTTTTCGGTTTGGAAGTCTCTTGATAGTGCGCGATGCTTTTTTGAATCACCTGAATTGATTGAAATTCGTAAGCAGGCAGGCGTAAAAGCACCCGACTTTATTTATTTAGAAGAAATAGAGCGCGGCGTGTTGTAACAAAAATTGAGAGTTTACGGTATTTAAAATACAAGAATGGTTAGTGGCACAAAACCCACTATACTTAATTTGTACAAACAAAATAATTGACCGATATTTTTATTGTTAGTACAATTTAATGAGGTCAGAGTTTGGGCATGATTAGTTACGATGAAGATAAACGACTAAGCAACCTTGAAAAACATGGTTTTGACTTTGTGGACGCAGCCAGTGTTTTTGAGGGGTTTCATATCACCCGAGAAGACAGTCGAGGCAATTATGGCGAACAACGCTTTCAGACCTTGGGTTTATATGGCAACGTGCTTGTAGTAATGATGATACATACGCCTCGTGACAGTGCCGACCACATTATTTCAATCCGTAAGGCCAATAAACATGAACAAAAGTACTACTGGCAAAATTACCCCAATTAACCAAACAGACTGGGCAAAAATCGCTGCCATGCAGGACGAAGACATTACCTATGATGTAGATAATCCCATGACTACCGAAGCCGACTGGGATGGTGCAGCGATGAAAGTGGGCGACAAAGTGATTGGTACTGTTCGTGGGCGCGGTAAGCAAAAAAAGCCAACCAAAATTCCGACTACCTTGCGTCTCTCTCCTGAGGTAATGGCCTACTTTAAAGCCACAGGCGAAGGTTGGCAAACTCGTGTTGATGCGGCCTTACGTGAGTATATACAGGCTCATCCTACACATTAACCAAGACTCACCCTAAGCCAAATCATGCTCAGTGCTAACGCCTTCTACCAATAAGGTTTTAGGAAAAATACAAGTAAAGGTAGAGCCTTTATTAGCCTTAGAATCAATGTTAAGCATGGCGTTATGTTGCAATAAAACGTGTTTAACAATGGCTAAACCCAAGCCCGTGCCACCCGTTGCACTGCTACGCGCCGCATCTACACGGTAAAAACGCTCGGTTAAACGTGGAATGTGTTGATGTTCAATACCAATACCGTTGTCTTGTACGCTTAAATAGCCATATTTTTCGTCATGACTCCAACGTATTGTTATTGCACCGCACGCAGGGGTATATTTAATCGCGTTAGTAATTAAATTAGAAAAAGCACTGCGTAGGTCGTTTTCGATACCCATTAATAACATTGGGCTATCAACGTGTATCATAATGGCATGTTGTTTGTCGGGGTCGTAGGCCAAGGCCTCTAAACGTAACTGCTCTAATAAGTAAGTCATGTTTATAGCTTTTGCTTCTTGTTTTATACTGTCACTTTCTAAACGCGATAATAACAATAAATCATTGACCAAATTGCTCATGCGCTTGGTTTGTTGCTGCATTTGAGCAAACACGCGGTTAATACGCGCAGGAAATTCATCGTTATCCACAAAAGTTTCTACATAGCCACTTAACACGGTTAGTGGAGTACGCAGTTCGTGCGAGACATTGGCCACAAAGTCTTTACGAATTTGTTCGAGTTGATGTAGTCGAGTAATGTCGTAGGCAATTAATAAACGGTCATTGTCGCCAAAGCGTGTTACTTCGTATTGCACATAATGATTAGCCTGTGTCCACGACGGTAATTTAAGTGCATCTTTACCACCACCTTTATCAAAAAAATCCACAAAAGCAGGGTCACGAATTAAATTGGTAATCGGTTTTCCCATATCAATAGGCGTTTTAAAGCCAAGTAGTCTTTCGGCGGCAGCATTCCACCACTCTAAATTACCTTGGCTATCAATTAATACAACGGCTTCATCTAGGGCGGCAACTGATTCGCGCGCCCGTTGAATAATACCCAACAAATTAAGCTGTGCAGCGCGTTCTTGTTTTTGCAGGCGATAAATACTTTGGGCAATATCTTCCCATACACCTGATACATTAGGTGGATAATCTTGAGGGTTTGTTTTAAGCCAATGATGTAGTTTGTGTAAATTACGCAAATGTAAGCCTAAATACACCGCTAAGCCAACAAATAAAAGCTGTACCGTGACATGGCCAATCCAACCAACGGCAGCAAAAAAACATAATAAATAACCGAGCCTTAATAACTCTGCTTTAAGAAGTGCAGTCACACAACATCCTGTTTGTCAGCTTTAAGGGAAAAACGATAACCTGTGCCACGAACGGTTTGAATAAAACGATCATAACCAAAAGGTTCTAAGGCTTTACGCAAACGGCGTATATGAACATCAATGGTGCGGTCTTCTACATACACATTACCACCCCATACTTGGTCAAGCATTTGGGTGCGAGAATAAGCACGTTCTTGGTGACTCATAAAAAAAGCTAACAGGCGATATTCGGTTGGCCCCATTTCAATTGGAGTTTCGTTGGCGGTGACACGATGACTGACAGGGTCAAGTACCAAACCTTCGGCCTCTATCATTTTTTCGCCACTTAATGCCGAGGCGCGTCTTAATACCGCTTTAATGCGTGATACTAATTCACGGGTCGAAAAAGGCTTAGTAATATAGTCGTCTGCGCCCGAATCTAAACCTTGTATTTTATGGTCTTCATCACCGCGTGCAGTGAGCATAATCACAGGAATTTCGCTTAAGGCTTCATCACGTTTTAAACGGCGACATAACTCAATGCCCGTCATACCAGGTAACATCCAGTCGAGTAACACTAAACTAGGGCGTTCATCGACAATTTTATGGTGTGCGGCAATGGCATCTTCGGCCTCGATGGTGTCAAAGCCTGCTAAGTCTAAGGCAATGGCAATCATCTCTCTAATGGCGGCTTCATCATCAACAATTAATATGCGTTCACTTTTCATGAGTCTTCCCCTATGTTTGGGCTATTACATGACAAAGCTGTTGCAGAATTATGACAGCAAAAAACTAAATACGAGTCCTGCAAAAATAATCATGCCGACTTTATGGTTATGCAAAAAAGATTCGGTGCAATGTTGAGGGGTACGGTCTTGGCAATGCCTAAACTGCCAAATAAATAAACCGCCACAAATGCCCAAGGTTGTTGCCCATATTAGGCCAAAATGTTGTAAATAACCAATCAAGGCCAACAACAAAATAAACAAGCCTTGTAACAGGCTAATAATAATTAAATCAAAGCGTCCAAACAAAATGGCCGTTGATTTTACACCAATTTTTAAGTCATCTTCGCGGTCGGCCATTGCATATTGAGTATCGTAAGCTACTGTCCAAATTAAATTAGCGGCATACAGTAGCCAGCACAACAGATTAGGACTTTGATTTTGTGCCACAAATGCCATAGGAATTGCCCACGAAAACGCAGCACCTAACACTAATTGCGGCAAATAAATAAACCGCTTCATAAACGGGTATAAACTGGCTAAAGCCAATGCACCCAATGACCAAAAAAAGGTTGGTAGATTTAAAAAAGGTAATAAGGCCGCCGAACAGGCCACCAAAAAAACAAATAAATACAAGGCTTCGCGTGAAGGCAAACGTCCACTGGCAATAGGGCGGTCTTTGGTACGTGCAACATGGCCATCAAAGTCGCGGTCTGCCCAATCGTTAATCACACAACCTGCGGAGCGCATCAACACCACACCTAAGCTAAAAATAGCCACAATTTTGGGGCTGGGTTTGCCTTGTGCCGCAATCCATACTGCCCATAACGTTGGCCATAATAATAAATAAATACCAATCGGGCGATGCAAGCGCATTACTTCGGCATATAACGGCAAGCGTTGCTGTAACGAGTAGCTCATAACGTAAAAAACTCGGCAGACTCAAATAATGCAGGTAAAAAACTTTCCTGTACTAACAGGGCTTGCCCACCATAATAAAAACAAGAGCGTCGTGTCCAGTATTTTTGATGTTGATTAAGCGCATGAATCCACATTTGACCCCGTTTGCCGCCATTAAATAATAGACTACCCAATGAGCGTGAGCCTAAATAGCGCAAGCGTTTGCCTTTGCCGCGTAAGGCATTAAGTGGAATGACACTGCGTGCTGTGACCCATGTTTGCCCTTGGCCAATTAACGCCACTTCGCGTATCCATGCATATTGAGTGGGCGTGAGGTTAAGGGCTTGTTGCTCGTTTAGAGTGGGTTTATGCCAGCCTTGATGTAATACCTGTACTTTAAAATCACCACCACTCAAGCGCACTAAATACGCGGTAAGTGAGCCACGCGCTAATACCCATTGTTTGTGGGGGGAGCGGAGTCCTGCTTGCCAGTAACGGGCAGGAGTTAGCCAAGCAGAGTGAATACGCATAAAAGTTGTCAGTCAGTCTAATCTGGCAAATTGTAACGTATTTTGGTGTTTAATACAGATTGAGAATGAGCTTAGCTACTTAACCCTTAATGGCTTGGCAATGGGGATTAGCACCTCATTACGTCTTAAAAACCACGGTGTAAAAGGTGCATTATATCGCGCCCATACAGGCTCACTGATGACCGTAAACTGTTTTTGTTTAATCCATGCATCTAACTTGTTTTTGTGTAGTTGATAGTTTTTTTGACTCCAAAAGCCCGAATACTCAATCGCGGCAATATATTGAGCTGGTACTTGTCTAATCGTTACATTAGGGTCTTTGGGTTTTGGTAAGGTGTCTATCGAATACGAGGCAGGCATCATAAAGCTCACCGCCCATTGTTTATTGTTTGCTTGTTGAGCGACAGGCGCGGTCATGCTGATTTTTTGACTCGCTTGCTCTTGGCCAACAGGTGCAGTCATGGCGACTTTGGCTTGTGCGGTATTATTGCCCGAAATATAGTTAAACAATCGCTTAAAGGCTTTGTTGCCTGCGCTGTCAAACTCTGCGTCCACGAGGGTTTCGGCCAAAATATGCGGTTCGTATAGGCGCACTTCGAGCTTGTCTTCTTTAATGAGAGTGCTGTATGTTGCTTCTTCTATCGCCATGGCATTTTTGATTCCAAATGTGATAAAAATAATAAACCAAGTGGCTTGTTTAAGCGTTGTTTTAAATGTAGCGCGAGATGTTGTGTGAGCGTTAAAGGAGGTGTGTGCCATAACAAAAACTCTGTGATTGTTATGTGACCATAGCATATCTGCAAGAATGGAGTTATCGGTACATGTTTTACATGTGTAAACTTAAACCACGCCTATAGCTTTATCCCAATTTTGGAGAAGTCACAAAAAAATTATTTTGTTCGGCACATTTAATAGCTATTAACTATTAAAAAACAAATTTTATTTAATTGGATAAATTGCTGTGTCAGGGCTAATCTAATATCAACAGGCAAACAAACACAACGCCTAGTCAATCCGTAAATTACATCGGGAGATAGCAAGATGAGTAAAATTCCAGCCACCCAAACCGAAAAAAATTTAGAAGGTGCTTTTGCAGGCGAGTCCATGGCGTTTATGAAGTATAGCTACTTTGCCAAATTAGCACGCGCTATGGGTGATGAAGCTACCGCACAAGCCTTTGAAGAAACTGCCAAGCAAGAAATTCAACATGCTTTTGGTCATTTAGATTTGTTGTATCCTGCCGATACTTTAAATCCTGCCAAAATGTTAGAAATTGCTATTGCAGGCGAAACTTACGAATACACCGAAATGTATCCTTCGTTTAAAAATACTGCCATTGCCGAAGGCAAAACCGAAGTCATCAAAGAGTTTGATGAGCAAATTGCAGAGTCTAAAGAACACGCTGAAGCGTTTGCTAAAGTGCTAGAAAAAGCCGCCAAACGTTTTGCGGCATTGGCCAAAGTCGAAGAGCGTCATGCTAATCACTATCGTCAGCGTTTAGAGGCGGTACAGGCAAAAGCGTGATATTTGTCCTCACTCTAGCTCTCTTTCATAGGGTGAGGGTAAAATAGGTAGTAACAGCTTAAGTCTTAATAGTTTTTTCGGCGTTTGACATAGCTTGTCTGCACCAAAGTTGTGGTAAACTTGACATTGTGTGATGTTAAGGTTTTTTAAGATTGCAAAATGAGTCGTTTATGCGTAACGTAGGCGGCCAAAAATTCAGCCTAATTAACGGGGTCTAACATGAAAAAGTGGCAATGTATTGTATGTGGTTTTATTTATGATGAAGCCGTTGGTATGCCTTGGGATGGTGTTCCCGCAGGTACAAAGTGGGAAGATGTGCCAGCCGATTGGGTTTGCCCAGATTGTGGCGTAGGCAAAGACGATTTTGAGATGGTAGAACTTTAAGCCCTATTTGGCACATTGTTTTATACATTCTAAAAGGGCGCACTTTGTTGCGCCTTTTTTATCGATATTTAGCCCTCACCCCGACCCTCTCCCTGAGGGAGAGAGCTAGAGTGAGGGGTAGCATTTAAGAGGAAAACATCATGGCATTAGTGATTATTGGTACAGGTTTAGCAGCGTATAACCTAGCGCGTGAATGGCGTAAACTCAACCCCGATGCTCCATTGGTGTTAATTAGCCGTGATGATGGCAGCAGTTACTCTAAGCCTATGCTATCAACAGGTTACACCAAACAAAAAAGCGCGGCTGAGTTGGTTATGCAAAGTGCCGATAAAATGTCAGCACAACTTAAAGCCACTATTAGAACCTTTGCCAGTGTGTCGGCCATTGATGCCAAAGAAAAAACTGTGACTGTAGATGGCATGGCGATTAAATATGACAAATTAGTCTTGGCTTTAGGTGCAGACCCGTTTCAGCCGCCCTTAGCAGGTGATGGCTTAGAGCGCGTATATACCGTTAATGATTTGATGGATTACGCCACGTTTCAGCAAGCCGCCGCAGGCAAAAAAGATATTATTGTGATTGGTGGCGGTTTGATTGGTTGTGAATATGCCAACGATTTAAGCAATGGCGGTTATAGTGTGCAATTAGTTGAGCCAGTTGGCCGTGTGTTACCTGCTTTGTTGCCTGTTGAAGCCTCACAAGCGGTAGGTAATGGCCTAGCCAGTTTGGGTGTAACGTTTCATTTTGGGGTGAGTGTACAAGCGGTTTATAACGAGGGAGAGGGTGTACGCGCTGTGTTGTCTGATGGCACCGAAATTAAAGGTGATATGGTGTTATCGGCTATTGGTTTACGGCCACGTATTGCCTTAGCCAAAGAAGCAGGTTTAACGGTAAATCGCGGTATTGTGGTAGATAAAACCTTAGCCACTAGCCAAGCGGATATTTATGCTTTGGGCGATTGTGCCGAGGTCGAAGGTTTAGTTTTGCCTTATGTATTGCCACTTATGGCAGGTGCGCGAGCCTTAGCCAAAACTTTGTCGGGTCAAGAAACTGCGCTAAGTTATCCTGCAATGCCTGTGCAAGTTAAAACGCCCGTTTGTCCTGTGGTGGTTGCGCCTGTATTTCCAAGCATGCAAGGCGAGTGGCACTTAGAAGCTCAAGATGGCAATAACGTCAAAATGCTATTTAAAAATGCCGAAGGTCAATTGTTAGGGTATGCCTTAATTGGCTCATTTGCTGCGGATGCCGCATTAAAGTCAGAATTGGCCAAGCAAGTGCCTGCATGGTTGGTTTAAACTAGCATTATTAGTTCACCCTAAAAAGGCGATTTTATATCGCCTTTTTTATGACGGAGTATTTTTGTGACCACCATTTCTGTTAGCCATATATTTGAAGCCCCAATCGACCAAGTATTTGAAGCGATTATCAATGCCGACAAATACCCTTATGTGTCGCGTTTGATTCATGTACAACGTATTAAATCTGCATCATCAACCCAAGCAGATGGCGTAGGCACACTGCGCGAAGTAGAGTTAGGTGTGGTTTGGTTTAAAGAAGAATTTACCTATTTTGAACGCAACAAACAGGTAGATTATAAAATTTTTGAGTCACGGCCTCATTTTGAGCATCAAAGCGGTAGTTTTGTATTTAAAAGAATGGGCAAAAAAATGACCCGTGTGACGTGGTCATCTACTTTTTATATTCCTATCGCAATTGCGCCAAAGTTAGTAGATAAAGTATCGGGTTGGATGGTTAAAGCGGCGTTTAAGTCGGCATTAATGGTGTTAGAAAATAAATTACTGGCCAACAAAAATATCTAAACACTATAAGCACCAAAATTTGAGTTACGGTATTTTAAGCTGCTGGGTGTTAAACCCAACAGCTGGTATTTTTACTTAGTAAGTCAACATGGGTTGCCCGAGTGTAGGTTTATCTACAATAGATGCTTGTTGAGCATGAGTCGCATGTTGAAGTGACTTAGGATAGCTTTGTTTTTCGACTAAATATTGTGTGACACGCTGAAGAATTTGTAAAAATTCGCGTGCGTGTGCGGGTTTACGCAACACAAAGGGTTTTTGCTCTGCAAGTGTCATGTCATTAGTGTAGTAAATGACGGCATCTGCTTGGGCGCATTCATAAGCGATATCTTGAGTAAAATCCTTATCAGCATCCACAATAACTACGTGTGTTTTACCTTCAGATTGATAGCTCCAATCTACATCAGGCTGATGACTAAAGGTCACCAAAATAGATTTGAAAAGTGCATAATCGCTACGAATGGGGGTCAAAAATTTGATGGAATGGGAAACGCGCATACTAACCTCACTAAATGTCCTTTTAAACGGGTATGATCATACGAGGCTGCTTTTTCTAACATCCCTGTATTACGATTTATCCTAGCTTATATTATTTATAATCGTGGGTTTTGTTTGGTTTTTTGTGATGGGATTCACTATGTTTTTGAGTGTAATTTATATGTTAGGGATTTTGTTTAAAAGTTCATTAAAGTTTGATGTAAATGGACTAACAGATATTGTATTGGGTGAATTTAAGTCACCATAAGTTTGTGTCTTTTTATGACTTAATAGCGTAGGCTTAGCTTCCTCGTGAAATACCCATTTTGTCATCGGCTTCTTAGGGCTGACGCAGTTATCACTTGTTTTCATTTTAGGCTTTTTAAAACGTCTTGATGTTCGCAAGGCGTGTGCGTACTTCAATTCTAAAAATTCTTTGCCTATCTGATTTGCTCACTTTTTTATTATTGTTGAGCAAATTTGTATGTCTGTCTATCAAGTCAAAAATAACACCATTGTTGTGGGTGAAAGTGAATATCATATTTGTTCGTTAAAAGACCGCCAAGAGTTTGATGATGTTGATGGCCTTGCCGAATTGGCAGGTATTTCGTCAGCAACATGGGCATTATTTGGTGTGGTGTGGCCATCGTCGATGATGTTAGCCGATATTATCGACACTCAAGCGATGCAAGGCTTAAAAGTCCTAGAAATGGGTTGTGGTTTGGGTTTGGCCAGTTTGGTGGCAGCCAAACACGGTGCAGATATTACCGCCAGTGACTATCACCCTTTAGCACAACATTTTTTAGATAATAACAGTACCAGTAATCAGCTTGCGTTAATTCCTTTTGCTTGTAGTGATTGGGCTAAACCTAATTTGCTACTGGGCAAATTTGATTTATTAATTGGCAGTGATTTGTTATATGAGCCTAATCATCCCGAGTTGTTATCTGAGTTTATAGATTTTCATGCCAGCTCTAATGTAACGGTGATTATTATTGACCCCGACCGCCGTCAACAAAAACAATTTAGTCAAAAAATGTTGGCTTTAGGCTTTACGTGTGTCAGTGAAAAAATCGACACGCCTCGCGCCATCGCTTTAAACTATAAAGGTAAAAAATTGACCTATACCCGACAAACGTTCATTGGCGCGGTATAATCCGCATTATACTCTCTTGCCGTTGACGGATTTTTTCATGCTACGTTTGACCGAACTTCGCTTGCCTTTAGACCACGCGCCAGACGCATTACGTCCTGCCATTAGCCAACGCTTAGGCATAAACGAGTCAGATATTTTAAGCTATCACATTCACAAACGTAGTTATGATGCACGCAAAGTAAGCGCGATTATGCTGATTTATGTGGTTGATATCGACGTTAAAAATCAAGACGCACTGCTACACAAATTTAGAGACGATATTAACGTCAAACCTAGCCCAGATATGGCTTACACCTTTGTTGCTCAAGCGCCCCTTAATCTTCAACAAAGACCGATTGTGGTTGGTTTTGGCCCTTGTGGTATTTTGGCTGCCTTGCTATTGGCGCAAATGGGTTTTAAACCGATTGTATTGGAACGCGGTAAAGAAGTGCGTCAACGTACCAAAGATACATGGGGTTTGTGGCGTAAAAACGTGTTAAATCCTGAATCAAATGTGCAGTTTGGTGAGGGTGGTGCAGGCACGTTTTCGGATGGTAAGTTATATAGCCAAATTAAAGACCCACGCCATTTAGGCCGCAAAGTATTAGCAGAATTTGTAAAAGCAGGCGCACCCGAAGAAATTTTGTTTATTAATAAACCCCATATAGGCACATTTAAACTAGTCACCATGGTCGAAAATATTCGCCAAACGATTGAGTCTTTAGGTGGTGAAATTCGCTTTGAACAAAAAGTCACTGATGTCTTGATTGAAAATGGCCAAGTACAAGGCGTTCAATTGGCCAATGGTGAGGTGTTGTATAGTCGGCATGTGGTGATAGCTTTAGGGCATAGTGCGCGTGATAGCTTTGCGATGTTACATGAACGCGGCGTGTATATGGAAGCCAAGCCGTTTTCTGTCGGCTTTAGAATTGAACACCCACAAGGCATGATAGACCGTTGTCGTTTTGGTCAATTTGCAGGGCATCCCGTGTTGGGGGCAGCCGATTATAAATTGGTGCATCATGCCAAAAATGGTCGTGCCGTTTATAGCTTTTGTATGTGTCCTGGTGGTACGGTGGTGGCGGCAACCTCTGAGCCAAACAGAGTTGTTACTAATGGTATGAGTCAGTATTCACGCAATGAACGTAATGCAAATGCAGGTATTGTGGTGGATATTAACCCCAATGATTATCCACAAAGTGATGCGTTGGGTGGTATAGCCTTTCAGCGTTTTTGGGAGTCGCGTGCCTTTGAATTGGGTGGCGGTACGTATGCTGCACCTGCTCAATTAGTGGGTGATTTTTTGGCCAAAAGAGCCTCTACCCAAGTCGGTTCGGTTGAGCCATCTTACAAACCTGCGGTTAATTGGTGTGATTTAAGCAGTGCCTTGCCTGATTATGTGATTGAGGCGATACGCGAAGCATTGCCGATGTTTGATAAAAAAATCAAAGGTTTTGCCATGAATGATGCAGTATTAACAGGCGTAGAAACCCGTACTTCATCGCCTTTACGCATTACCCGTAACGAGCAATATCAAAGTTTAAATGTTAAAGGCTTGTTTCCCGCAGGGGAAGGCGCAGGGTATGCAGGGGGTATTTTGTCGGCAGGGGTAGATGGTATTAAAGTCGCTGAGGCGGTGGCGTTGAGTATGGTACAAAAATAAATTCCTCCCCGTTTTCAAGGGGAGGTTAGGTGGGGTTAAGGTCATTGAATAAACATCCCTCACCCCAACCCTCTCCCAACGGGAGAGGGAGTGATAGAGTGAATTAACGTGCTGCTTCCAAAAACGTATCATCCCAAGGCTCTTTGGTGGTATTGCCGCGGTCTTGAACCAACTTTTTGGTGCTGCCCATTAAGGTGTTAATACGTGCATCAGATGTTTTGGCCGAAGCAGCTTCGGTTGTAGTGTTGGTTAATACAGGTACATTAGAACCAAACGACCACAAATAATGCCAAACGGCGGCATTATGCTTTTGGGTTTGTTGGGTTTGATTAAAATAAGAGGTTTTTAACTCGGTAAACGCCGTCATTTTCATTAGGTCGGTGTTGGCATCACCAATAAAACCCGAGCTACTAGCCAACGAAGTACGATACGCCTCAAACATCACGCCTTTAGTTTTTAATGCACTGACATAAGTACGGCACACTTCACCAGTCCATTTGTTAGCCAAGTAGCTTTTGCCACTTTGAGAATAAAAGGGGTCTAATAAAGCAACACGCTTAGGTAATAATTTGCTATTCATTGTACCAGCAGCTACGGCATCGCTAATTTTTTTAGCTAATACAATAGCTAATTGATTGCCCAAAGAGTGACCTGCTATACGAATATTGCTGCCTGTGTAGCCTGCTAAGTTATCTTTGTAGCTAGCAAATAATAAATCACCCACCGATTGTGTAGGGCCTGTCGTATAAGTGCCTGCGACGTTTTTCCAACGCATGGCACGAGTACCTGTTGCTGTCCAGATTTTGGCTTCCGCATCTTTTACTTCATCTTCGTCAGCAAATTGATTCCAATACATAATACCTACGTTATAACCTGCTGCACGCCATGCGTTAGCTAAGTCTAAATCTGGGCCGCCTGCATCTTTACGGTTAAAGGTTTCGCGGTTTAACGCTTTGCTAGAACCTTTTTGCCAGCCGTGAATATAAATAATAGTGGGCTTGCTTGACGAGTAATAAGCATTACTTGAATTAGGAACCGCTTTTTGCCAGTTATCGGCATCGCCAAACCAATACAAACCATAATCTAAGTTATTAAAAGTGCTACTAGGAAATACGCCAACTGCTGCATTGGCAACCGAGGCCACGGAGGCAGTACCTAATAACGCGCCAACTAATAATGCCTTAGCAATGCTGCGTCCAAATGAATGCTTCATAAAAATGTCTCTTGAAGTCAAATTTACGCAACACTAAGCCGTCAGACGGCCATCTATTTTTAAGCCTTCTGTTTGCTGTTTTATTGAGTGTGTGTAAATTTATATTGTTGTAGTTTTAGGGCTGTTTAAGCCTTATTTTAATTTACCAATTCAACATGAGTGCTGATTGGATGAGCGCATCTTAGCAAAACAAAATACAGATAAAAAGCACTAAAAAACAGGTGAGTGGCGTGTAATGTTAATTTTTTGACGTGAATTATTAAGTTTTTTGAAGATTAACGACATTAAATTGATTAAAGGTGACACTATAAGAAGAGTTAAAAATAGCTAACAGATTGATACAGCAAATAAAGCATAGTTGTATATAAAGCTGTATATAAATTTGTATATAAAACAAAGACTAAGTGTCGTAAAAAGTCTTTTTGAAATAATTTGTTACGTTTTGGCGGCTAATGAGGTACTACCAGAGGTCGGATTTAAATTCGACCTATGATGGTATGTTTATTTAAAGGCTTTTTGGTGAGTTTAAACGCCGTTAGGCCATTGAGTATGTAAGCCAGTCACAATCATTTGCACTGCAAAAGTACCAATCATTAACGCCGATACTCGGCCTGTAATATCAACATAACGTTCAACTAATTTATTGTTGCGTTCACGCAAATGGTCATGGCTAAATTTAAGTAAAGCTAAACCAATAATCACCGATAACATGGTAATCCAAATAGCCGATAACGCTAAAGTGGGTGATAGTTGAGACCCCATCATTACCGCCGCACTAACCGTTGCAGGGCCAACCAAAAAGGGCATAGCAATACTGCCTGCCAAATGCTCAGGCTCGCCGCGTAATACGCCAATGGCCTCAGGGCCTTCAAAAAAGAAGCGTATTCCAACAATCAAAAATAAAATACCCCCAAAAATCTGAAACGAACTAAAGTCCACATGAAGCATTTTAGAAAAAATTGCATCACCTGTAAGCGCAAACATCGAAAAAATCATGCCTGCAATAATTACGCCCCGCGTCAAAATACCTATAAAAACTTTGAACTCAAAGCGTGTAATTATTTCCATTAAATACAGACTTAATAAAAAGGGGTTAAGCAGCGCAAAAAAGAACACCAGTGCTTGGCTAAAGGTCATTAATACATTCCTCAGGTTGACAATTTCTGCAAAAATTGTAACACTAGTAATCATTCGTACTCAAACCAATATGCTGCCTAAAAACCTATGGAACATTCTCCTGCTCCTGCCTATGAAATTCGCATGTTAAGAGCCATACGTCGCATTATTCGTGCGGTTGATATGCACTCTAAAATGTTACAACAAGCTCAAGATATTACCGCGCCACAATTAGTGTGTTTATTGACGCTACTTAAAGAGGGCGCGTTAACCATGAAACGGTTAAGCCAGTTAATTGATTTAAGTGCCAGTACCACCGTTGGGGTGGTTGACCGTTTAGAAGTGAAAGGTTTAGTGAGTCGAACACGCAGTACCCATGACCGTCGGCAGGTGTTTGTGAGCATCACGGTTGATGGCGAAGCAATGGCAAAACGCTCACCGTTTCCTTTGCAAAGTCGCCTGATTGATGGTTTTCAAAAAATGCCAGAGTTAGAGCAAGCTACATTAACCTTGGCTGTTGAGCGTTTGGTGAGTTTGATGGGGGCAGGCGATATTGATGCTTCGGCTATTTTAGACTTACAACCGATTGCCGAAGCGAGTGATATAGACAACGAGGAACATCATCCCTAATGAATATGAGTCAAAATACCTATTTTGCCATGGCAGGTAACGATAATCGCTTATTGTTACGCCCACCGAGTCCCGATGATGGGGCAGCGATTTACGAGTTAATTAAAAACTCTCCGCCATTAGATCTAAATTCATGTTATGCCTACTTATTGCAAGGCTTACATTTTGCCGATACCTGTGTGGTTGCTAAAGACAGCGACAACACCGTTGCCGCGTATGTCTCGGCCTATATTTTACCTAATCAGCCTAATACCTTATTTGTGTGGCAAGTCGCGGTGGACAAAGCCTATCGTGGCCAGCGTTTAGCACCACAAATGATTCAACACTTATTACAACGTCCTGTTTGCGCCAAAGTGCAATACATCGAAACCACCGTTAGCCCTAGCAATCAGTCGTCAGCCCATCTTTTTAAACATCTTGCGCGCCAGCTTAATACCGAATGTGTGGTTAGCGATTTGTTTTTACCCGAAATTTTTGGACAAGGCACACACGAAGCCGAGCAATTATTTCGTATCGGTTCTTTTTAATTATCACATCTTTAAAAATTTAACTTTTATCCCTACAGGAGATTTATCTTTATGTTGTCATCAGATACGTTTAGCCGTTTAGAGTCCGAAGTTCGTTCTTATATTCGTAGTTTTCCTACCGTGTTTACTCAAGCCAGTGGCAGTTGGATGACCGACGAAAAGGGCGACCGCTTTTTAGATTTTTTTAGTGGTGCAGGCACATTAAATTATGGCCATAACCACCCAACCATGAAACAAAACTTGGTTGATTATTTGCTTGATGATGGCATTGTGCATGGCCTAGATATGGGAACAAAAGCCAAACGGGATTTTTTAGAAAGTTTTGAACGTCATATTTTAAAACCGCGTCAGTTAAATTACAAAATCCAGTTTACAGGACCAACAGGCACTAATGCCGTTGAAGCGGCTCTTAAACTGGCGCGACAAGTTAAAAATCGCTCGACTATTTTATGTTTTACCAATGCCTTTCATGGTGTAACGTCTGGCTCGGTAGCCGCAACAGGCTCACGTAAATTTAGAGAAGCCACAGGCACGATTTTACCTAACACCCGTTTTATGCCCTTTGATGGTTATTACGGTGATGAAATTAATACTTTAGCCTTAATTGATAAGCAATTATCGGATGCAAGCAGTGGTATTGACCATCCTGCGGCAGTCTTAGTCGAAACCATTCAAGGTGAAGGAGGCATTAATGTCGCTTCTAAAGAATGGTTAGTCGCGTTGGCTAAACTGTGCAAAAAACACGATATGTTATTGATTGTTGACGACATTCAAATGGGTTGTGGTCGTACAGGTCGTTTCTTTAGTTTTGAAGAAGCAGGAATTAAGCCTGATATTGTCACGCTGTCTAAATCGTTATCGGGTTATGGTTTGCCTATGGCGATTGTGTTAATGAAGCCAGAATTAGATATTTGGCAGCCTAGCGCACATAACGGCACGTTTAGAGGCAATAATGCCGCTTTTGTAACCGCAACCACTGCTTTAAATGAATTTTGGGCAGACGACACCTTTGCACAAGAAGTACGTGACAAAGGTCAAAAATTACAACAACGCTTACAACAATTTAAAGAAACTCATCCTGCCATTATTGAGGTAAGAGGCCGTGGCATGGTGGCGGGTTTAGCCATGGCTAATGGCGATATTGCCGATGCGATTAGTGAGCAATGTTTTAAAGAGGGTTTAATTATTGAAACCTGCGGCCCCAAAGGCGAGGTTGTTAAGTTGTTGCCTGCACTGACTATTTCGACGATGGATTTGGAACGTGGCTTACGGATTTTAAATATTGCCTTGTTGAGTGTTTGTGGCCGTAAAGCAACGCTTAAAGAAAAAGGAGCAGCGGCATGATTGTGCGTCATTTTAATGAAATAGAACAATCGTCTCGTGCGGTTCATGCTCAAAATTGGAGTAGCTTTAGATTGCTGACTCGTGATGATGGCATGGGCTTTTCGTTACACGAAACATGGATTCACCCTAATACTCAAACCCCCATTTGGTACAAACATCATTTTGAAGCGGTATATTGCATCGAAGGTGAAGGCGAAATTGAATTGGTAAATGCCGACGGTGTAGGCGACGGTAAACCTTTTGCCATTAAAGCAGGCATGATGTACGCCTTAAATGCTAATGACCGCCATCTATTAAGAGCCTTTAGTCGTTTACGTTTGGTGTGTGTCTTTAATCCGCCTTTACGTGGCGACGAGCAGCACGACGCTGATGGAGCGTACGCACCAGCAAGTGACACAATAATTGAGGAGCAAGCGGCTTAATGATTTCTTTAGCAAATGAGTATTATCCTTCTCGTAATATCCGCGAAACAGTTTTAGCTCGTCGTCGCGAGCCAGTCGTGTGGAGTAATAAAGCACCGCCTAGCTGTATTTCTAAAGATGCCGTTAATCATTATCAAGAAAATGGTTTTGTGGTGTTGCCTAATTTAATCTCGGGTAAATTATTACGCCTCTTGCAGCAAGAAATGCAGCAGCTAAGAGAGCAATACAAAGGCAGTAATGACGATACAGTCATTCGTGAGCCAAACAATGACGCGGTGCGTACCTTGTTTAGTTTGCCGTCGATGAGCCAAGTGTTTGATGAGTTGTCACGTCATCCTGCGTTGTTGAGCTTTGCACGTCATGTCTTAGATTCGGAGGTTTATTTACATCAAACACGACTTAACTATAAATCGGGTTTTGATGGCAAAGAGTTTTATTGGCATTCTGATTTTGAAACATGGCATGTTGAAGATGGTATGCCTGCCATGAGAGCCGTCTCTTGCTCGGTATTATTAACCGATAATAACGAGTTTAATGGCCCTTTATTGGTGATTCCAGAATCACACAAAACTTATGTGGGTTGTGTGGGCGAAACGCCTGACGAAAACTTTAAGTCTTCTCTCAAAACACAACAAATTGGCACGCCTTCACCAGAGTCCTTGTCTATGCTTACCCAAAAAGCAGGCGGTTTAGAGTCTATAAAAGGTGCAGCAGGTTCGGTTATCTTTTTTGATAGTAACCTGTTACATGGCTCGGCAGGTAACATTAGCCCCTTTGCCCGTGCTAATGTGTTTATGGTGTATAACAGTGTTGAGAACAAACTTGGCAGCCCGTTACATGGCCTTAAACCCAGACCCGAATATTTAGCGCATCGTCAACAAGTTGATACGCTAACGCCGATTCAATAAATGCTCTAAGGGTGTAAAAGTAATGGTTACTGATACACCCTATACATCATTCTCAAAAACTTTATTCTACTGCTAACTGCTAACTGCTAACTGCTAACTGCTAACTGCTAACTGCTAACTGCTAACTAAAAGCAGGCTCTAACACCTCGACCGCATCACCAAAACCGCGTAACCACCATACTAATTGTTGAGTATGTTTAACCGTCGCTTCTACACACAAACGACCATCGTCTACTTCACTAATCACTTGGTCTACACTTAGTTTACTTTCGTACAAATGCTCACCTACGGCTTTAGTAAATAAGGCTTTTAATCTAATGGTCTCACCTTGACCAAAGCCAAGCGCACCAGTTTCTAAATAATTATCTAAATTAAAATCGGTGGGTATTATTGCCTCAGACTTTAATAATTCGGCACTGTTAAAACGCTGTAAGGCAAATAAACGAATTTTGGGTTCATCGTGACGGGTACAAATTAAATAAATAATATGGCCACGCTGCACAATGCCCAAAGGATTAAGAATGTATTCGGCAGCCACTTTGTCGTAACGGCGTTGATAACTGACTTTAATTTGTTTATTGGCTAACAAGCCTTCGTAAATCACTTGTTGCGCCTCACGATTAACCGTAGGCGGAATAAGAGGCTGCGTGGGTGGAATAATTCGCACACAATCTAACCAATGTCGCCCTTGATTATCGGCATGATTGACAGCGCGTTGCGCCATATCAAACCAAGGCCGCAACTCATCTAACAAACTAGGCGGTAATAAGTGGCGTAAATGTTCTTCTACCATCAAAAAAGTCACTGCCTGACTGGTGCTAATATGCGGCAAACTCGAAATTTGGGCATCAGCACGCCAACGCCAACCTTGTGGGCTTGCGCCATTACTTTCGAGTGGAAAACGTTCGGCCAGTTGGTTTAAATCACGCTGAATAGTACGCAAGCTAACTTGCACACCTTCACGCCCTAACATCTGTTGAATGTCTGCTGTGCCTAACCATTTGCCTTGAGGTAAATGTTGTAGCGTGAGCCATTGTCTGTGTAGGCTACTGGCTTTTTCCTTGCTCATCATGGCTGTTGTCTCTGGTATTTAAAAAGCTCCATCGCCCTTTGGAATAGGGTTGGGGTGAGGGCTGCGATAATGGTAAAACATTTTATTAACCCCAAAATAGCACGAATTAGCTCAAAAACAAGTCAAAAATCGGCTTTTGGCGACATTGTTTGTCGCTTAAACTGTCACGTCACACATTGTCGTTAAGTGTTTTTACAAGGCTGCTTTTTATTTTTTTAAACTAGATAATCCTGCTTAGATATTTAATCTAAACGTGGGAGAAATAAAAAATGCTAGCTTTATCACTAATAGCCACCACTTTATTGTTGTTAATGACGCGTTATAGGGTATGGATTTACGCCGCATTATCGGGTGTAGGATTTGCCTTGGTTTTATGGTCATTAATGGAATTTTTAATCAGTATATTGCCAACAGGATGGCATGGCCTGAGTGCTTTTTTGGCGATGTTATGGCTTTATTTTGTATTATTTGGCGTGGTTTCGGGTTATCAAAAATGGTTAACTCATAGGCATAAACATTCTTCGTTGTAAATTTTGCCTCAGCCTAAAATAACTGTTACATTCAAGCGCATTTAATTAAAGGTGAGTCATGTTTTCACCTGTTGACCGAGATAATAATATGGGGTGCGCGATGAATAAGTTTGAATTATTGCTGTTGTTTATGGCGGGACGGATGCAGTATTTGGCGCATCATCATGCAGGTTTTATGGCGATGTTGCATAACCGCCAATTTGTAATACAGTTACAAACCTTTGATGGCGCATCGGTGCGTTATTTTTCGATTAAAAATCGTCGGGTTCGTTCTCATGCTCAAGCACATGAACAACCTAGTTTTGTGTTAAGTTTTAAAGATGCCGACTATGCGGTTAAAACCTTAAGCAAAGCGTCGCCAATGGCTTTTATGAAAGGAATGCAAGCAGGCGATATTAAAATGGAAGGCGATTTTGGCTTGTTAATGTGGTTTAACAATGCCGCTAAATTTATGCAGCCCGAAGTGCCAAAGCCTGTTCGTCAAGCGGTTAAATGGGTTAAAGCGCAACGCCAAGCTAAAGTGCAAGTTAGTAGTTAATACCCCATCATCCCAGACCTCCTCTTCAGTAAGAGTGAGGAGCGAAGGGTGAAGGTGTGATTAAATTATAGGTTAAAAAAATGTCTTTACATGATAAAACAGTGGCAGAGGCGCGGCGTAATCAAGCAGCGCGAGAGCAGGGCTACCGCGAAAAGTCGTTAAAAATGTATCCTCATGTGTGTGGTCGTTGCTCGCGCGAGTTTGCGTATCCTAATTTGCATTTATTAACGGTACATCATCGTGACCATAATCATGATAACAACCCAGAAGATGGCAGTAATTGGGAACTGTTATGCGTGTATTGTCATGATGAGGAGCATTCTAAGCAGCTTAATCAAGCGGCATTTGCCCGTGAAAAACCAGTACCTATTGCTACAGGAAAAGCCTTTGCAGGTTTGGCGGATTTGTTAAAGGCGAAGAAGTAAGTTACACCGCCACATACTTAGGCGCATTGGGCAGCCAGCGTTGTACTAAGGCTTGTGCTTGCTGAGGATTATAAGGTTTTAAATTTGATAGTCTGTGGGTAATACGGGGTTACAGCATCGAACTGATACTTTTACTCCGTATTACTATGCGATTTGCGTTTTCTTGTTAGTATGTGGTCAGTCGATTGGAATTAAAAATTCTAAACCGATTAGTTCGCTAATGTCTAATGCCTCATCGACATCATCGTTGCGTACCAAAAGTAAGGAGTAAAAATCAAGGCCTCTATTCCAAAAAATTAGAGTAAATCCTATTTCAGTTAATTGGTTGTTAATATAAGACAAAGTACCCAAAACATCGTCAGTATCAGGAATGTTATCTAGTTCAATATCTAAATTATGTTGCTTAGCGAAAAGTGATATTTTTGATAAAAATCTAGTCTTTAATTCTCTCCAGTCAAACTCATAACGAGTTATAGAAAATTCACTATCTGCTAAATATGAGATGAGGTCATCCAAAATATTGATATTGCCTACACATTCTTCATTATTTAGTGCATCTTCTAGAATGCTTAAGTTTTCAGTTTGTTTTTCAGTAGAGTCATGCCAAACAATTTGGATGAGTCGTTTAAAACCAGTAAGCGCTTCAGGGGTAACATTATCGAAAAAAGGATAATCTGCTGTATTTGAAGTCATAAAAAGTCCCTTCTATAGTTTGTGATAGGAGACCTATTCTAGCTACAATTTAATGAGTTTCACAAGCTAGAGTAAAGATTTTAGCGACATAATATGACGTTTTCTTGTCACACCGCCACATACTTAGGTGCATTGGGCAGCCAGCGTTGCACTAAGGCTTGCGCTTGTTGCGGATTATCTTTTTGCAAGGTTTTGGCCACTTGTTGAGCGGTTTTAAGCATTTTGTGGTCACGGCTTAAATCGGCCACTTTAAACTCCACCATGCCTGTTTGTCGTGTGCCTAACACTTCGCCCGGCCCGCGTAGCTCAAGGTCTTTTTCGGCAATCACAAAGCCATCGGTGGTAGAGCGCATAATAGCTAGTCGCTCTTGCCCAGACTGCGACAACGGTGACTGATACAGCAACACACAATAACTCACCGTACTACCACGCCCGACACGACCGCGTAATTGATGCAATTGTGCCAAGCCCAATCGCTCGGCATTTTCTATAATCATCAAAGACGAATTTGGTACATCAACTCCGACCTCAATTACCGTGGTAGCTACTAATAAATCTAAATAACCCTGTTTAAACTCGGCCATGATTGCTTGTTTGTCGCTGGCTTTAAGTTTTCCGTGTACCAAGCCCAAACGTAATTCGGGTAATTCTTGTGCCAAAGATTCATAAATGGCTTGTGCCGCTTGTGCTTCTAACTGTTCTGATTCTTCAATTAAAGTACACACCCAATAAGCTTGTTTTCCCGTTTGACAATTAGCGCGTACTCGTTCAATCACATCGGCGCGGCGTGTATTAGGCAGGGCAACGGTAGTGACAGGTGTTCGATTAGGCGGTAACTCATCAATCACCGACGTATCCAAATCGCCATACGCACTCATCGCCAAAGTACGCGGAATGGGAGTCGCGGTCATAATCAGTTGATGCGGACACATACCCCATTGCTCGCCTTTTTGACGCAAAGCTAAACGCTGGTCAACACCAAAGCGATGTTGTTCATCAATAATCACCATGCCTAAGCGTGCAAACTGTACGCTATCTTGAAACAGCGCATGAGTCCCCACAATTACTTGTGCCTCTCCGTTGGCAATCATTGCTAAGGAAGCATTACGCTCTTTTACGCCTTGTTTGCCACTCAACCATGCCACCTTAAAGCCCAAAGTATTAAACCATGTACTAAAGTTAATATAGTGTTGCTCGGCCAAAATTTCGGTGGGTGCCATGAGTCCCACTTGCCATTGTCCTGCCACCGCATGACACGCCGCTAACGCAGCAACCACGGTTTTGCCTGCACCTACATCACCTTGTACCAAACGTAACATGGGCTTGTTAAGGGTTAAGTCATCGGCAATTTCGCGCCATACCCGTTGTTGAGCATTAGTTAAGGCAAAAGGCAGTTGTGCCAATAAACGCTCGGCTAATGGGCATTGTTTATCTAATACGGGCGCATTTAAAATTTGCACATGTTGACGACGTTGCGCCAAACTCACTTGATGGGCGGTGAGTTCTTCAAAGGCCAAACGCTGTTGGGCAGGGTGCATCCGCATTAACAATAGCTCACGGTTAGCACTATTAGGTGGGTTATGCACCATATGTAAGGCTTGCAGCAAGTCATAACGACTATTTACAAAGCTGGGCAATAATTCGGGCAAAGATTGTGGCGTGGCAAATACTAGTGCATCGTTAATGAGCTGTCGCAAACGCGGTTGTGTTACCCCGTCAGTGGTGGGGTAAATGGCGGTGAGTTTGGCATCGGGTAGTGGTTCGTTAGCGCGTACTGCTTTGTATTCGGGGTGATAGATTTCTTTGCCGCTTGCGCCTAAACGAATCTCGCCAAATACACGTAAATACGTGCCGCGTTTAAAATGGTCTTTTTGCTGTGGATAAAAATGATAAAAACGCAGCATAATTTGGCCTGTTTCATCACCCAAACGCACTGCTAAAGACTGACGTTTGCCATTTTGTACATCACAATTTAACACTTCACCCTCAAGCAATACACTCGCGCCCGTACGCGCGTCACCGATTAAGGTAATGTGGCTTCGGTCTTCATAATCACGCGGTAAATGAAACAACAGTTCTTGTAAATTGGTTAAGCCTAAACGCGCCAGTTTGTCGGCAAGGCTAACGCCTACGCCTTTGAGTTGTTGAATGGATGTGTGGGCAAGCTGTTGGCTCATAGGCGGTTGTTCCCGTTAAAGTTTGCCCTCACCCCAGCCCTCTCCCACAGGAGAGGGAGTTCTCTCTCCCTGAGGGAGAGAGTTAGAGTGAGGGTTGCGATTGCGAATTAAGCTGTAATTGCTTAAGCCCTTGTATTAAAGCATACATTGCCTGCTGACGCGGAAAGCGTCGCCGCCAAACCGCCATAATTTGACGCTTAGGTGCAGGATAAATAGCATGAGCCGCCAAACTGTCATTAACTAAGTAAGGCACACTAATCGCAGGAATTAGCGTTAAGCCTAAGCCATTAGCCACCATAAAGCGTAGCGTTTCTAAAGAGTTGCCGTTGTCTAATTTAGGATTGCTCATGGGGCAAGCGGCTAAACTTTGGTCTCTAAAACAATGCCCCTCACCTAACATTAACATGGGAGCTTGAGCAACATCACTCGCTAAAATGCGTTTTTTCTTGCTAAAAGAATGGTTTTTGGGGGTGAGTAAATAAAACTCTTCACTAAATAACGCTTGGCTTTGGCTTTCGGGGAGTTCAAACGGCGCAGCGACCAAAATTACGTCTAAATCGCCATTGGCTAATTTGTCGCTTAATACATGGGTATAGTTTTCTTCTAAATATAATAATAAGTTTGGTGCGCTTTGATGTAAGGCAGGAATCAAACTCGGAAACACATACGGCGCAACAGTAAAAATCGCCCCCAAGCGTAAAGGTTGAGCAAACTCGTCTTGTTGTGCTGCTGCTAATTGTTTAAGGTGTTCGGCTTCGTCAAGCACGACTTTGGCTTGAGCAATAACGCGTTCACCCGCAGGAGTAATTAATACCTCGTGGCGATGCCGTTCAAACAAGCTAATATTTAACTCATCTTCGAGTTTTTTAATGGCAATACTTAAGGTAGGCTGCGAGACATAACACGCCGCCGCCGCTTTGGCAAAATGGCGTAGTTCGGCAAGTTTGACTAAATAGCGTAAATCGGTGAGTGTCATAGCTTTTTTGAATTATCAAATTATTTTTAATTGTTTTATTCTATGGTTGAATACTAAAAATGGCAAATAACATTTTAATGATAGGTTGTGGTGATGTGGGTTTGCGTTTGGCTCATGCCTTAATTGATAAGGAACATCAATTAACCATTATAAAACGCTCGCCCTTAACAGGGATTAACGCAACGATTATTGAGCAAGATATTAGTCAGTCGTTTAGCTTAAACGGGCTTGCGCCTGATTATGTGTTTATTATTTTAAGCCCGAGTGCCTCAACGGCAGAAGCCTATCAACAGGTTTTTGTGGAGGGTGTCAAAAATGTGGCGCAGGCTTTACAAGGCCATACGCCTAAACGGGTATTTTTTGTGTCATCAACCAGTGTTTATGGACAAGATGCAGGGCAGTGGATAGATGAGCAATCGGCCACCGAACCAACACGGTTTAATGGTCAAATTCTGCGTGAGGCCGAAGATTTATGTTGGCAAACTTGGTCACATAGCACCGTGTTACGTTGTGGGGGGATTTATGGGGCAGGGCGTTTGCGTTTAGTTAATTGGGTACAGTCGGGTAGAGAAGTGAAGCAAAATGCGTGGACAAATCGGGTTCATGCGGCTGATGTGGTAGGAATCTTGTTGTTTTTGTTGCAATGTGCCGAGCAACAACGTGCTTTAGATAAGGTGTATTTGGCGGTGGACGATTGTCCTGTGTTGCAAGAGGAGGTGTTGGATTGGTTGGCGCAACAATTAAACTTGCCATTTGTGCCTAAAGTTGCAGCCGCACCAAGTAATAAACGCTTGTCTAATCAAGGTATTAAAAGTTTGGGTTATGTGTTTAAGTACTCTAGTTTTAAAGAGGGTTATGGGGTGATGTTGGCTGAGTCGTCAAAGCAGTCTTAGTAATCAAGCGGCCTGAGATATGTGGCAATATCTGTGGCATCATGAGTCCAAATACCTGCACGTCCAACATAATAGGTGTGAAAGTCTTTGATTTCGAGGTTGTACACATAATCTAAATACGGGTGGCTAACTCCTGTTTCGTATAATTGCATTATCTTTGAGTCTAATTCCATATCTTGAGAAGATTTTGATTCTGATGGGTGTAAGTTTTTATAAATAAGTCCACCGATACAAACAGGCTGGCCACTATTAAAATCATAAATAGCAATAGGGTCATCGCCATCGTTATAAACAAAAGTGATTTTTGAATTGTCTTCTTCCCATACGCTATTTTTCCATCCTATAGGAGATTGATTAAAAGCCATTTTATTGTTATGTAGTACGAACAAAAATTCTCCATCAAGAAAGCCTATGCGTTGTGCAATCGTCCAGCCATGAAGGCTGTCATTATCGTCATTTGTCCAAAATAAATGGTTTTCGGTGCAAAATAAATATCGGTTTATTGCACTTGAGATTTTGATATCATCGTCTAAGACACAACAAGTTATATAACTAATGAGTTCTTCTTCTATAGATTTAAAGGCTCGTATGACAGGTTTATAAGCCTGTTCCCCCTCACCACTCTCATGCTTCGATAAAACCATATCTCCCACTTTAAGCTGCTCAATCGGCACTAAGCCTTTATCAGTATGGACTAAAGTACCTGCGACAAATCCTGATTTCGTCATTTTTTTGTCCTTAATGTATAACGCCAAAAACTACCATCGCCACATAACATCATATTTTGAGAAGTTTTCATCTGCCGAAATTAATGTCAAATTTTCTACACTAGCCGTTGTAATGAGTATTCTGTCAAAAGGGTCTTTATGCCAAAATGGTAAAAATTGAATTGCTTGCAAGTAAGCAGGCTCTATATTTAATACAATTAAACCATTCTCGTTGATGATACGAAAAAACTCATCCAAGCCACCCTCTAAGCGTAATTTGCCTGTGCCTAATTTAATGGCAACTTCCCAAGCGGACACAATACTGACATATTTTTGACTTTGTTTATCTAAAATGGCTTGTTTGGCTGCTAACGATAATAACGGTGAGTTTTGAGCCATCCATAGTACAACGTGAGTATCTAGCAGATATTTCACTCCATATACTCCTTAAACTCGTCCATTGGCTCATTAAAGTCATCGGCTACCGTTATTTTGCCTTCCCATCCACCGAGTTTTGCTGTTTTTTCAACAGGCTTGGTAATTTCAAACGGAATACCATTTTTATAAACGACTTGTTGTAAAAAAACATTAATCGCAGTGGACATATCTAAGCCTAATTCACTCAAAATGAGTTGCGCTTTAGCTTTGAGTTCGCTATCTGTACGGACGCTGATGTGATTTGTTGCCATGATAATATGCTCCATGAAAGTTTAAATGTATCACAATAAACATACGTTGTTATTACAAAAAAATCGCCAAGATGCAAGATTGTAAAAATACCTTTTGCATATTTAATTTGGTCGCTCACCTCAAGCATGGCACAATCGCGCTTTATCTATCTAGTTGTTATCATCATGGCCAAAACCGACCACATCTACGGTATTCATACTGTTCAAGCCTTATTAACTCATCATCCCGACCACGTATTAGACGTATTTGCCCTCACAGGCCGCGAAGATGAACGTTTACAAGCCGTGCTAAATTTAGCCAAACAAAATGGTATTGCCGTACAAACGGTTAATCGCGACAAACTCGACCAACTCACGTCAAACGGTCAGCATCAAGGCGTGGTGGCGCGGGCGCGCAGTCAAAATCCACTCAACGAAAATGATTTAGCCGATTTGCTCAAACGTTTAACGGTGCCACCGTTTTTATTGGTGTTAGATAACATAACCGATCCGCATAACTTAGGTGCGTGTTTACGTAGTGCCGAATCGGCAGGGGTTCATGCGGTGATTGCACCGCGTGATAAGTCGGCGGCTTTAACGCCCGTTGCGCGCAAAACAGCGTCAGGTGCAGCCGAAGTATTACCGTTTATTCAAGTAACTAATTTGGCGCGTACCCTCAAGCACTTGGCCGACGATGGTATTTGGTGTGTCGGTACAGCCCTTACGCCCGAAGCCAAGTCTATTTATGATATCGACCTCAAAGGGCCTTTAGCCATTGTGATGGGGGCAGAGGGTTCGGGAATGCGTCGTTTAACCCGTGAGCATTGTGATGCACTTGCCTATATTCCCATGCAGGGCAGTGTACAAAGTTTAAATGTGAGTGTGGCCACAGGTGTGGCTTTATACGAAGCCTTTAGGCAAAGAAGAGTTTAATTTATGCAATCTATAGACCGCGAAAAATGGATAGGCTATGCGCTTCTACTATTTACCTTGGCGGTTTGGGCGAGCTTTATTTTGATTTCTCGTTTGGCAGGTACTAGCGTTTTAACCCCGTGGGATACCACCGCATTGCGTTTTGGCACGGCAACGCTGGTGTTGCTGCCCTATGTCATACTTAAAATGGATATACGCCAGTTTTTAAATTGGCGATTTGTGGTGGTGGCGATGCTCGGTGGTTTGGGTTATGCCATGCTCGCTTATGTAGGTTTTAGTTTAGCACCTGCGGCACATGGGGCAATTTTTTTGCATGGTTTGTTGCCCTTTTGGACGGCATTAATGGGTTGGTTGATTGTGCAAGAACACATGACCCGTGACCGTTGGCTTGGCCTAAGTTGTATCGCGTTTGGTATTGGTGCTATGGCCATTATAGAAGTGCAAAACCCTAATACCCATTTTGGTTGGGGTGATGTGATGTTTGCAGGGGCTTCGGCTTCGTGGGCAGCTTATACTTCGCTGTTAAAGCGTTGGCAAATGCCACCTGTTGCAGCCACGGTGGGTGTGGCGGTGATTTCGGCAGTTTTATTTTTACCTGTGTATGTTTTGTGGTTGCCCAGTGGTTTGGCACAAGCCTCGTGGCAAGTGATTGCTTTGCAAGCAGGTTTTCAGGGTGTGTTAGTGGTGATTGTGGCCATGCTTACCTTTATTGCGGCAGTGCAGCGATTAGGGGCGTTTACGGTAGGCAGTTTTTTGGCTCTTGCGCCAATGGTCGCGGCAACGCTGGCTGTGCCTGTACTTAATGAGCCATTAACCCTAGGTTTAATGCTAGGGCTACTTGGCATGGTCATGGGGGCGTTGCAGCCGTGGCGTTTGCTTAAGTCCAAATAAGTTAAGCAGGGTCATTAGGGGAGTTATAAATCTTAAAAGGCAGTGGTGCTTTTGCCTTACGATAAGTGTCGTTAGTCATCATGCGTAATAGCCCCACCAAAATACTGTAAGGTGCATTACGCTGAATGTAATTGTTAGCCCATGTCGGTACACGTCCACCAGGATCAACATAACCTTCGGCGTAAAGTTTTACTTTGTTATTGGGTAGAGGTGTGAGTTGTACAATCATATCTTCGGCAGGCATTCTAATTAATGGCGGTTGTTCTGGAATATAATTAGGAGCGGCTTTTACATTAAGCACTAATGTATCACTAGGATTTTTTTGTAGTGTGACAGTCGCGTGTAAAATCACATCTCGGTCAGGAAGACTCACAGGCGCACGATGTTTAAGGTAGATATAATATTCGGTTGCTGAAACCTGCTTAAGCATCTTGCTTTCAAATACTTCCCAGTACCATTTAGTATAGTTTTCGGCATCTAGCAACACGCGTGCACCTGCTTCTGCCGTGCTATCTAAAATAGCTTCTACCTTAAACGAACGATAACGTTTACCATCTTCTTGTTTTGCCCACGTTTTAATATTACGACGTTGGTCATTTTTTACGATAACCCACTCATTACCTAGTTTGCCTTGAAGCTCATCTAAATCATCCATGGCGGCATAAGCAGCTGGTATAGCAGCGACTAACGAAAACCCAAAGAAAGCAGCGAGCATTAAGCGTAAATAAGCTGTCATTTTTCACCTAATTTTGTTGTGTTGTTATTTTTAGACTTAAGTTATTTATATACTCAAATCTAACATAGTAGAGATAGGATTGTTGGTAGCTTATGTCGATTACTTCACAAAAGCATTGACGCTTTTGTGTGTTTTGTGTGTTTTATGGTCAATTGATGAGGTGGCTAAAGCTAAATATAGACATGATATTGCCATCTTTTTTAAATATAGCCATTCAAAAAATATATTGTTAGACAAAATATAAGTCTTTAATTTATAAAGCGTTACTATAAGCGGTTTTATTTTTAATCTATTTAATTATGCGCTTTAATGTAAAACGTCAGCAGCAAATTTTTGCCCGTACTTCTGGTTATTGCCATATTTGTCATGCCTCATTAGATTTTGATAAATATGGCGCTGTGGGTAAAAGTGGTGCATGGGAAGTCGAACACTCTACGCCCCAAGCCAAAGGCGGTACGCATCATCTTAATAATTTATACCCTGCTTGTATCACGTGCAATCGTGCTAAAGGTGATAATAGCACTCGCTCAGCGCGGGCAAAATATGGTAAAAAACGTGCGCCCTTGTCGGTGCGTAAACGTCGTCACGCCAAAATAGTCAACGGTGTTAAAGGCTCAGTGCTAGGCGCTGTGGTGGGTATTGTGGTGAGTGTTGATGTGTCAGGCACGTTAGCCATTGTTGGCTTGCTCATTGGTTATGTATTTAACCCAGATAAACTAAACAAACATTAGGAAGCGTTATGTCGTCACTTAGTTATCAAATTCATGGTTCAGACTTGCAATATGTAGAAGTGAGCTTGCCGCCCAATGCCGTTGTTATTGGTGAGCAAGGTGCGATGATGTATATGGATAATCATTTAGAAGTAGATACCGTTTTAGGTGATGGTACTAGCTCTAAGTTTGGTTTGTTAGGGCGTTGGTTTAAAGCCCTAAAACGTGCTTATACGGGCGAGTCTTTATTTAGCTCACGTTATAGCAATAACTCTGCAAATACCCAACGCGTTGCTTTTGCTGCCCCCACTTTAGGCAAAATCGTGGCGGTAAATTTAGCGGAGCTTGGTGGCGAGCTGATTTGTCAACGTGGCGCATTTTTGGCGGGTGAGGCAGGGACAGAAGTACAGTTAGCATGGCAAAAACGGATTCGTGTGGGTTTGATGGGTGGCGAAGGTTTTATTATGCAGCGTATTGTAGGTAAAGGTTGGGTGTTTATTAACGCCACAGGCGGCCTAACCGAAATGAATTTAACCCCTGCACAAGTGTTACAAGTTGATAGTGGTTGTTTGGTGGCATTAACCTCAGGCGTAACTTACGACATAAAATATGCAGGCAAACTTAAAACCGCTATTTTTGGTGGCGAGGGTTTGTTTTATGCCAGCCTTACAGGGCCGGGAACGGTTTGGTTACAGTCTTTACCTATGAGGCGTTTGAGTGCCGAACTGATGAGTAGTGCCTTAACGGGGCGTAATCGGGGTGGTATTTGGGGTAAAGTGTATTTAGGCTTTATTATTGTTGTTGTGATTGCTTCCTTGTTTTCAGGACGTTAACGCCATGACACAAAAAATCCACGCGCTGTTATATGGTTTTGATTTGCCGCCTGTTGGGGTGAGTGTGTCGGTGTATTTTGTAGGGCAACGCCTTTTTATTGATAATATGCCCATCGAATTACATAGCAGTCAATTAACGGTGAGCGTGGGTGGTTTTGACCATAATGAATTATTTTTAAATTGGCGTGATAGCGAGGGTGAGCAATGGGCATTAAAAGCAATCTCAGCTCAAGATATTAAAGTGTTAGTTGACACAGCACCCAATAGTTTACAGCCGCAGCTTGCGCAATGGCATAAACGCGATAAACACATCAAAACAGTATGGGGAACGATAGGTGCGTTATCGGTAACAGTAGTTTTTGTTATTGGATTATTTATTTGGCAGTATGACCATGTCGTTGGATGGGTTGCCGAGCAAGTACCTGTTAGTACCGAAGAAAAATTAGGCCAAGCCACGCTAGAGCAAATTAAAGCCGAAGGCACAATTATTGAGTCGGGCAAGGCGGTCGAAAGCCTGACGCTGCTTGGTAATCAACTCACTCAAGGTTCACGTTATAAATATCAATGGCTTATTAAACAAGATGACACCATTAATGCTTTTGCCTTACCCAGTGGGATTATTGTGGTGCATTCGGCCTTAATTAATAAAGCCAGTAACGCCAACGAATTGGCGGCGGTATTAGCCCACGAAGTTCAACACGTTGAGCAACGTCATTCCCTAAAAGGTATGATTAATAGCGCAGGTTGGGCAGTGGTATTAGCGGTCGTATTGGGTGATGTGAGTGGTGTAACGGCGGTATTAGCGCATCAAGTAGGCTCAAGTTATTTTAGCCGCGATTTAGAAAGTGAGGCCGATAAATTAGGTTATGCCACCTTAGTCAAAGCCAAAATCAAGCCCGATGGCATGGTGTCTTTTTTTCAAAAACTACAACAAGAACAAGGTTCAACTAACGAAGGCTTATCATGGATTGCTTCTCATCCCCAAACCCAAGAGCGTATACAAGCGATTCAAACACTTATTAAAGAGCAACCGTGTGGTGGCTGTCGTGATGCCAATTTAAATCTAGCGATTGTTCAAGCTAATGTTACTCAGGCAGCGAAAGTAAAATAATAAATTAAGTTAGAATCTTTGCAGATTTTTTTGTATTAGAGTCACCATCACCTACTTATTGTGTTATTTTTGCTTCGGTAATTCCATTTTCTCAAAAAATTGCTGTGAGGCGACATACCTTAGCATGATATTTTGGTTATATATTGTATTATGAAACTAAAGAAATTCCTTAGTCTTGAATGGGATGCGATTGCAGGAATTGTAGCTGCAGTCGTAGCTATCATTCTGCATCTTTTGCATGTAGTAGACGAACATGTCATTATGCCCATTGTTCTTGCACTAATTGCTCTATTGTTCATAAATTTCATGCGGCACACTCGAAATAATGAACTGACTGCTGAACAAGTAAATCATACAGCGCATACAGTTAGTAGAATCCAGTCAGAATTGAAGCCTGCTGATGTGATTTTAGTTGGTCCTCGCCATTTAAGAACAGCAAATGAGAGTTTTGTTCGGCATATGAGTGGAGACACAGTTTGGTTTAATGTCTGCCTGTCAATGTATAAGTCACAGCCACTATTTGACTCGTTGTTACGCTCAGCGATAGATAATCCGATGGTTACTTCAATTCAATTTATTCTTGATGAAAGCCAAAAGGATTTGTGGCTAAAAACCATACAACCAAGAATCGCCACTTGCACTGGCAATGCGAAAGTCAAAGACCCACGTTGGCAAAAATTAAATAAAACTGTCTCTTTTATTATTGCTGATAACCAGCTAAACGAAGGAGCTGAGGCTCTGCTTAGCTTTTGGGGAGAGCCTTTTATGGCGCAGTCTACCGAGCGAAACGTACCGCGTTTTATTTTTCATGTACAGAGAAATTCTGAGCTTCTACCTCATTTGATGGAGTTGGCACATAGTTGCCTACGTTTATGGCAAGATAAGGAGTAACGTTTTTTATATAATTTTTCTGTGGGGCAATACTCCTTAGTGTAGTAGTTAGGCTGTGGCTATAAAATTCCATAATTATTGACTAGCAGTACGCAAAAGCGTACGCTAAACTTTAGATTGGTTTTTGTGGAGAGTAATATGCAAACATTATCGGCTAGTGAGGCGCGTGCAAGCCTGTATCGTTTAATTGATGAAACAGCAATGCACCATCAACCTGTGATTATTACAGGTAAACGTAACAACGCTATTTTAATCTCAGAAAGTGACTGGGCGGCTATTCAAGAAACGCTATTTTTACTTGCCGTGCCACAAATGCGCGAGTCTATTCAATTAGGTTTACATACGCCTATAGAGGATTGTATTAAGGAGTTAGACTGGTGACATGGCAACTTGTTTACACCAAGCAAGCTGCTAAAGATGCGGCAAAAATAGCAAGTTCGGGTTTAAAAGATAAAGCATTAGCTTTATTAAATGTATTACAAGCTAACCCCTTTCAAAATCCACTACCCTACGAAAAACTGGTTGGCGACCTTGCTGGCGCATATTCTAGGCGTATAAACATACAGCACAGGTTGGTTTATCAGGTATTAGATGAGCAAAAGACGGTCAAAGTGTTAAGAATGTGGACGTATTATGAGTAGTGGTGCGAAAAACTCCCTCGCCCTTTGGGTGAGGGCTAAAGAAAAACGTCAACAGATACTAAGCAGAGTCGAGGTATGGCTACTGAGAGTCGAAGTATAAAACCAAGCGTCCTAACTTGGCGCATTAACTCAGTTTAGTCTTGAATCTGTCTGTCTCTTTGGCTACAGTGTTTTTTAGCTTAGGAGACGGCAATGCTTAGCATTTATCAAAGTCATAATTTATCTGATTTATTCAAACACTTGGCGTTATTCTTAGGTCAAAAACAGCAAAACCCTTTTCAGCCCTTAACGATATTAGTGCCATCACTTGCCGTGGGTCGTTGGGTGCAATATGAGTGGGCGCAAGTCTTTGGTGTGTGCGCTAATCTTAATACCGAATTTCCTGCTAATTTTATGTGGCAGTGTTTTTCTAACATTGTCCCCGAAACTCCAAAGTCACCCATTTTAAGCCCCGAAGCCATGCAATGGCGTTTGTTTAGTGCCTTAGACCCACAAAAGTTACCCCAAGACGATATTTATCAAATTTTGCATCGTTATTTAGAGCGTACTCCGCAACCTTTAGTAGGGCGATGGCAGTTAGCAGGGCGTATTGCCCAAGTGTTTGGTTATTATCGAACCTATAGACGTGACTGGTTGGCGGCATGGCATCAAGGTCAGCTTATTCACAAAAAAACCACCTTAGATAATGGTCAAAAAATCGAAAAACCACCGTATCGTCATCAAGAGTGGCAAGCTGCGTTATGGCAACAGTTATTTGCACAAGAACATCATCAGCAAGGTCATTTATTAATAGATTTTTATGAGCAGCTACAAAAAAATCCTCAGTTAATTAAAAAGTTACCACCCAAGTTAGCGGTATTTACCACGGTACGTTTGCCGCCTAACGAATTAGATTTTTTTAGAGTATTAAGCGAATTTATTGATATTAGCTTTTATCATTTTAATCCAAGTGGCCAATATTGGGCAGACAGCGTAGACGAAAAATGGCTTGCTAAAATGCAGCTTAAACAACCCAAGCGTATGGCGTTGTATGACAAAGGTCATCCGTTATTAACCGCATGGGGCAAACAATCGCGTGATACCTTTAGATTATTGTCACAGTTATCGGGTGGCGAGCAAGCCAATGATTGGATAGATGATTTTGAGCCAATAAACGTAAAACATTTATTATCGTCTTTGCAATCGAGTATTCATGAGCTAGAACATGAAGAAGAGCCAACATGGCACTTAGCTAAAGAAGATAACTCAATTCAAGTGCATAGTTGCCATAGCTTAACGCGCCAATTAGAAGTGTTACACGACCATTTATTAGCGTTGTTTGCTAAAGATAAAAACCTTAAACCGCAAGATGTGGTGGTCATGCTGCCCGATATTGCCAGTGCAGGCGGTGCAATTGAAGCAGTTTTTGGCACAGTGAGCAAAGAGCGTTATATTCCTTGGCAATTAACAGGTGTGGCCAGCGTCGCCGAAAATAGTTTATGGCGCGCCTTTGAAAGCATTTACACTCTTACCCAAGAACGTTTTACCCAATCGGCTTTTATAGATTGGCTTAGCCTTGCGCCTGTATTAACCCATTATGGTTTATTAGCCGAAGATATAGAACAGTGTGTTTTGTTGTTAGAAAAAGCAGCGGTGTATCGTTGTTTAGATGGTCAACATCGGGCGCAACTAACGGGCGATGCTACTGATACCGACGATGTGCATACGTTTTTATTTGGTTTAGAGCGTTTGTTATTAGCTACAACTTTAGCCAGTGATTATCAAGATTTATACGCAGGGATTCAGCCTGTCGCACACATCGAAGCGAGTCATTTTAATTTAATTGGCATTTTAACCCAAGCGGTGAGTGATTTAGCTGCCAGACGACACAGCTTACAACAACGTCAGGCTGCTCCAGTGGCTTTGGCACAATTACAGCAAGACCTCGTGTATTTTTTTGTGGCACAAGTCGGCACGCGTGCATGGGATATGCTTAACAAAGCTATTGATAGCCTAAATGACACCTTATTAATTTCACCCACTCAAGAAACCATTCCCTTATCGTTATTATTGGCCGATTTACGCAATCGAGTCACCGCCTCTGCACCGGGCGCAGTACCGGGCGGCGTAGTGCATTTTAGTCGTTTAGGGGCATTACGTTTATTACCGTATAAAGTCATTGCCATTTTAGGTTTAGAAGATACTGCTTTTCCGCGTCGTGAGCAGGCTAACGAATTTGATTTGTTAAGCCAAGATGACCAACCGCGTGCGGGTGACCGTTCGCGCCGCGAGGACGATAAAGCGATGTTTTTAGAAGCTTTAATGACCGCCCAAGAAAACTTATTATTATTTTATAACGGTTTTAGTCATCATCAGGCCACAACTTTTCCCCCGTCATCACTGATTAGTCAATTAATAGACTATTTAGGCCGACGCGTCATTGGCGGCAAAAAATCCGTCGAAGCGCAATGTTGTTATAGCCATCGTCTACAACCTTTTAGCCCTAATTATTTTAATCAAGCCGCCTTGCAGCCGCAAAGTTATGCTCAAGAATGGTTAGCTGCCGCTCAGGCGGTGTTAAGTGTACAAGCTAAACCTTCTGCCTTTATTAACGAAACTTGGCCACTAGCACATCAGCCAGAGCAGCTTAATTTAAGTGATTTTTATCGTTTTTATCGTCATCCTGCCCAATATTTTGTGAGTCAACAGCTCAAATTGCATATTCAGCCTTTGTCTGAGCAACATCAAGACGAAGAACCCTTACGCCTTGATAACTTAGCTAAATGGCACTTGCGCCAACAATTAATGTCGCCCCAAAGTAATTTGTTTACCCGTTTACGTGCCAGTGGCCAATTGCCTGTTGGGGTGATTGGTGAGGTGTATTGTCAGCAAAGTGAGCAAGATTTACAGCAACTTAAACAGGCGGTGGCGCGTTATCGGGTGTCGTCTTTATATGAATCAGTGCATTGCAAAGTCACAAACGATAACTTTACATGGCAATTAAGCAGCAAATTACCGCCCATCACTCAAGCTTATCAATTAGATTATGTGGTTTCTAAAGCCAGTAGCAAGCATATTTTAAATGCGTGGTTACAACATTTGGCATGGCAATTAGCAGGCGCAAATAAACCGACTTATTGGCTTTTTTTAGATGGGGCATGGCGTTTTGAAGCCTTGCCACGCCTACAAGCCGAGCAGTATTGGCAAAATTATTACGCGTATTATCATCAAGGTTTACAACAACCTTTAATGTTAGGTATTCATAGTGCTTTTAGGTATTTAGATGTGTTGGCCAAAAACAACAAAACAGCCGACGACGCGCTACAAGCGGCCTTAAAAACATGGAAAGAAGAAGTGGCAGACGATGTGTATTGGCGACAAGTCACCCCCGAAAATCAGCGTGATATATTGCCTAAATTATTTGTCGAGGCGACCCACAATTTATATATGCCACTGATGAATCACAGCCAAGAATTAACATGGCCTGCTTTAACTGACGCGATGTTGGAGTATGCGCCATGAATGAAACCACTCACCAAAAAATGCCTGCAACTACCTGTTCATTATTAGGTGTACAACTGATAGAAGCCTCGGCAGGAACAGGCAAAACATGGACACTCTCGGCACTATTTGCGCGTTTAATTGTGCAACGTCAACTCGAAGTTAAACAAATTTTAGCGATTACCTTTACCAAAGCCGCCGCCGCCGAACTGCGCGACCGTATTCGTAAACGTTTAGTGGAATTAAAGTTTTTTTTAGAGCAAGACCTTGCGACACAAGCCGAATCTGTCGATGTTTTTTCTCTTTATATTAAAGATTGGTTAGAAAAAAAACAACAAACCGAGCAAGGCATACAACGTTTACATAACGCCATTACCAATTTTGATGAAGCAACTATCACCACCATTAATGGTTTTTGCCAAGGTGAATTAGTCGAACAAGCTTTAGCAAGTGGTATGCCGTTTGAGTCGGAGTTATTGAGTGATACCGCGCCGTTATTACACGAAATTATTCAAGATTATTGTCGGCAACAATGGCGACAAGCCGAGCCATTATTGGTGTCGTATTTTTTAAGCAAAGATGAGTTTTCTTTAGCTAATTTATATCAATTTGTGGCAGGTATTTTACATCAAGGCCAAGCGCGTTTAATTCAGCCCGTTTTTAATGTTAATTCAACATTATTTGAAAAGAAAGCCCAAGATTTTTTTGCTCAGGCACAAGGTGTATGGCACCAAGAAAATAATCATATACGCGAGATTTTTAATCAAAGTCGGCATATTTTAAATGGCAATAAATACCGCGAGGCTTCTGTGCCTAAATGGTTTACCGCCTTAGACGAAGCCTTTGCCAACAATTTTATGCACTTTATGAATCATAAAGAGGGGCAGGCTGCCTTAGAAAAATTTAGCCTCTCTTATATAAATTCTGCCCTTAAAAAAAACAGTCCAGACTTTCCAAAAAATCAGTTTTTTCAATTAGCCGATGAGTTATTTGAGCTAAGCACCAAATTTAATGAGCAATTAAAACGTCATGCGCTGGCCTTTAAATGTCAGTTGTTAGCCCACAGTCAAAAAGCCTTAGTTGAGCGTTTATATGCTCAACAAGCCCAAAGTTTTGATATGCAAATTAAAGGCTTGGCCCATGCCTTAAGTCATTCAGATACAGGTGCAGACCTCGCCCAAAGTTTGCGCCAAAAATATCCTGTCGCTTTAGTAGATGAGTTTCAAGATACCGATAATTATCAATATCAAATTTTACAGCATATTTATTTGCAACCTGCCGCGCGTCAACAAAACTGTGCTTTATTTTTAGTGGGTGACCCCAAACAAGCGATTTATCGTTTTCGTGGTGCAGATGTTTACACGTATTTAAAAGCCTATGATGCTGTTGGTGAGCAGCATCGACATCATTTAGACGCGAATCAACGCTCTGTTGCTCCCTTAATTGGCGCATTAAATGCGTTTTTTGCGTTAAATAAAGATGCCTTTAAGCAAGATAAAATTCGTTATCATCCTGTGGTGTCAGGTGAACGTAGTCATGCTGTTTTAAGTGACCAGCGCGAAGCGCAGCCGCAAAATTATCAACCCTTACGATTTATTGCTTATGCAGGTCAAGACAAAATCAACAAAGAACAAGCCCGAGAGTGGGCAATTAATAGTACCGTTGCCGAAATTGTGCAGTTACTAACGGGTGCATCGCGTCAAGAGGTATTGTTAGGCGAGCAGCCGTTACAAGCCAAAGATATTGTTATTTTGGTTCGCGCTCATTTTGAGGCCGAAGCGTGTCGTTTTGCCTTAGCTAAAGTAGGTATTAAAGCGGCTATGCAATCACGCAGCAAAGTATTTGCTACCGAAGAAGCCGACGATATGGCACGAGTTTTAGCGGCCTTTGCCGAGCCACACAACGAAGGCAAAGTACGTGCAGTGTTGGCCTCGCGTTTATGTGGTGCAACGCTAAGTGATTTATTGGCATGGCAAAAAAACACCAAAATTTGGACACAACATTTAATTCGCTTTCAAAATTATCATAAAACATGGCAACAAAAAGGCTTTATTGTGGCGTGGCGTGAATTTTTGCAGCAAGAAGGTGCGGCTGCAAGAATCGCCCATTTACCTCATGGCGAGCGTATTTTGACAAACTTTTTGCATTTGGCCGATTTGTTACACGAAGAATATCGGCAGCGTTTAGGTATGCGTCAATTGTGCGAATGGTTTGTGCAACAACGTATTACACCTCAAGAAAGCGAAAACGCCGAGCTACGTCTCGAAAGTGATGAAAATCTCATTAAAATCATCACCATTCATCAGTCAAAAGGCTTAGAGTTTCCTGTGGTTTTTGTGCCGATGTTATGGTCACCACCCGATTTTGAACGCGGCACTCCGTTTTATCATCAAGATGAAGAAGCTATTTTTAATTTAAGTGACACCATCGATGACACCATTAAACTAGCAGTACATAACGAAGTATTAAGCGAAGAGTTAAGATTGGGTTATGTGGCATTAACACGAGCCTCACAACGTTGTTATGTGCATTGGTGTCCTCTCGAAACCAAAGAATCCAACGTCAAACAATCTGCTTTAGGCCATTGGTTAAGCGATGGTATGAGCAGCTTGCATCATCTACAACAACAAAACCCACAGCACATTGGCTTGTTAATTAAAGAGTTACAGCCGATTTTGCCTTTGTTTACGCCTATTACTACGCAACCTCAGCTCAGTGTATTAACACCGCCTAAAGTGGCGTGGGGTTATAGATTAACCAGTTTTAGTAGTTTGCAACAAGGGGCAAAAGCCTTGCAAACTCAAGAAGAAGTGTTAGAAATTAAAGACGATGAAGGCAAAGAAATTGTTTTGGAGTACGAAGAACAACAAGTCGAATCAGCACGTTTTAATTTTGCAGGTAAAAAAACCTTAGCGTCTCACGCGGGTAATTGTTTGCATAAAATTTTTGAACATGCCGATTTTGTAAAACCTGTCAGCGAATGGCACGATAATATTCACAAGCAACTAAAAGCACATGGCATTATGACCACATGGACAGATGAAGTTATTCAATGGCTTAGCGAAGTGATGCAAGCGCGTTTATTGCCTGATTTACGTCTAAGCCAACTCAGCCACCAACATATCTTGCGTGAGCTAGACTTTCATTTGCCTTTAAGCCACTTTCAAACCACACAATTTAGGCAATGTTTACAAAAGCATGGTATTGCCGTATCCGAATTACCCTATCAATCCATTACGGGTTTTTTAAAAGGCTCTATCGACCTCGTGTTTCAGCATCAAGGCCAATACTTTATTGCCGACTATAAAAGTAATTATCTAGGCCATCAGTTAGATAACTATCAAGGTAGCCAACTCGGCGACTCTATGCAAAGTCATGGTTATAACTTGCAAGCTGCTATTTATGCTCTAGCTTTGCATCGTTGGTTGGCGAGTCGCCTTCATGAGTATCAGCCAAAAAAGCATTTGGGCGGCGTATTTTATTTGTATTTACGTGGCATGAATCCTCATGGGTCAGAAGGCATTTATCACTGGCAACCGAGCTTATCTTTATTAAATGAGATGAGTGCGTTATTAGGAGATAGCGTATGAGCTTTTTACAACTCCCTATAGAACGCAGTGAATTTGGCTCAGCATGGGCAGACAGCCTCGCCAGTTTATTAGTCCGTTTGCACGAAGGGCAGGGTGGTAATCGTCAACAAAGTTTACGCTTAGCAGGTTTAACTCGGGACTTATGTGCCGCTTTAGATAATGGCCATACCTGTTTGCAAAGTGAATTTTTAGACCGCTTACAAGACTATCACTCACCCATTATGGTGTCGGCTGTTCAGGCATTACAGCACGTTGCCCCGTTAGTTTTAGAATCTAAACGATTGTATTTGTATAGGTATTGGTGGGATGAGTATCGCCTAGCTCAAGCCATTAAACAGCTTAATCGGCATATTGCGGTTAATTTACCCGAAGCAGATATACAGCAAATTTGCGTAGGTACACACGACAAACAACAACAAGCGATTCGTTGCGCCTTACAACGTGGCTTTAGCGTCATTACAGGCGGGCCGGGTACAGGAAAAACCTTTACCTTAGTGCGTATTTTGTTGGCTTTATTACAACAAGAGCCGCATTTACGTGTTGCCTTGGCCGCGCCTACAGGTAAAGCGGCAGCGCGTATGCAAGAAGCCTTGCGTCAAAGTCTGGCACAATTACCCGTTAGCCAACAGTTGAGCGAGGCCTTGCCCAAAACAGCGTTTACCTTACATCGACTCTTAGGCATGGGGCATAACACCCAACCCAAATTTAATGCACAACAACCCTTAGCCTATGATTTAATTATTATTGATGAAGCCTCAATGATAGATTTACGCATGGCCAGTCAACTCATTAGCGCCATTCATCCCCAAGCAAGGGTCATCTTATTAGGTGATGCCAATCAACTGGCGGCGGTAGAAGCAGGGGCAGTGTTAGCCGAAATAGGCAAAGCACAGACTTTAAAAGAAAGCTGTGTGCATCTAACCCATAGTCAGCGTTTTGGTGGACAAATTGGCCAACTTGCCGAAGCGGTATGTCGTGGCGATAGCCAACAAGCCCTACATATAGCCAAACAAAACAACCAAGATGACGTTTTTTATCACACACTCGAACAACCAGAAGCTACGGCAAAAAAACTCTTTAGTGGTTATCAAACTTTTGTAGACGCATTACAACATCAACAAGACATTGCTCAAGTATTGTTAGCCTTTGATGAATATCGCGTGTTATGTGCCGTGCGAGAAGGTGCATACGGTGTCAACGCCATGAATCAACGCTTGAGTGCCTTATTACAAAAAGAGCTTAAACAAACCGAGGAGGGCGCGATTTGGTATCATGGCCGCCCTGTCATGGTCACGCAAAACGACTACAGCCTCGACATCTTTAATGGTGATATTGGTATTACCCTTGCCGAAGAAGATGGCTTTTATGTTTACTTTCCTGCACGAGATGCACAACATAAACGTATTTCAGCCGCACGTTTAGCGCACAGCGAAACCGCGTTGGCGTTAACGATTCACAAATCACAAGGCTCAGAGTTTAAACAAGTCGCCGTACTACTTCCCAAAGAAGATTCGGCTATTTTGAGCCGTCAATTACTTTACACAGGCATTACACGGGCGAAAAAACAAATTCATCTTTGGGCAATCGAAAAGCTTTTTAGCAAAGCCGTCGAACAAGAAACCCAACGTGCCGCAGGTTTACACATTAAAATAGATCAATAAACAACCTAAAACAAAACAACTGGTATTAAAAATAGCCAACTTGATTAAACTTTATGCGAACAAAATAAAAGTATTAAAATAATCGTATTTGCTTGTTGACTCCTGTTCTAATTTGTATAGAATGCGCGGCCTGCCAACGACGAAGCGCGAGTTTAGTGGTTGGGATGTT